>Ga0157369_10006497_pt1 | contig 13550 bp, 8 predicted proteins | sample C25metaG_FD_113461 | JGI IMG/M metagenome (GOLD analysis project Ga0157369, IMG submission 113461) | Corn rhizosphere microbial communities from Kellogg Biological Station, Michigan, USA - C2-5 metaG | ecosystem: Host-associated > Plants > Roots > Rhizosphere > Soil | place: USA: Michigan...
CTCAGAGCCCTGCCCATGGAACTTCCGGTCAACACGTTCAAGCGCGCGCTGTACGCGGGCCAATCCCAGATCGGCCTGTGGTGCAGCCTGTCGAGCCACTACGGCATCGAGGTGGTCGCCGGCGCCGGCTTCGACTGGCTGTTGCTCGATACCGAGCATTCGCCGAACGACCTCGAGTCGCTGCTGACCCAGTTGCAGGCGGTGGCCCCCTACCCGTCGACGCCGGTCGTGCGCGTGCCGTGGAACGACACGGTCACGATCAAGCGCGTGCTCGACATCGGCGCGCAGACGCTGCTGATCCCCTACGTGCAGAATCCCGACGAGGCGCGCGCGGCGGTGGCCGCGGTCCGCTATCCGCCCGCCGGTGTGCGCGGTGTTGCCGGCGCAACGCGCGCGACGCGCTTCGGCCGCATCAGGGATTACGCGAAGCGCGCGCACGAGGAGCTGTGCCTGCTGGTGCAGCTCGAGACGCGTGACGCGCTTGCGCACATCGAGGCGATCGCCGCCATCGATGGCGTCGACGGCATCTTCATCGGCCCGGCCGACCTGCACGCGTCGATGGGCTACACGGGCGAAGTCGCAAACCCGGACGTTCTGCCGATCATCGAGGACGCGCTGCGGCGTATCCGGCAAGGCGGCAAGGCGCCGGGCATTCTCGTCGGCGATGCGAAACTCGCCAGGCGCTGGATGGATGCCGGCTGCCTGTTCACCGCCGTCGGTGTCGACGTGGTGATCCTGGCGCGCGGCGCCGAGCAGCTGGCGGCGGCGTTCGATCGCAGCGCCTGACGCAGCGCCTTCGTTCCGCCCGTCGTTTCTGGTACACTCGATGTACCGGTAACAACGGCAGGCCGAAACGATGAAGGCAGCCGCGCAAAAGCGCGTCGCGATCGAACCGGGCAGCCGCGAGGCGCGCGGCCGCCTCGCCGCGATGGTGACGAAGCTGCTCGAGCACTGGCGGCTTTCCACCGCCGAGCAGGCCGAGGTGCTGGGCCTTTCGACGGGCAGCCGCAGCACGCTCGGCCGCTACCGCAGCGGCGAGCCGCTCGCCGACAACCGCGACCTGCTCGATCGCGCCGGACACCTGCTCGGCATCCACAAATCGCTGCGCTTGCTGTTCCCGCACGATCGCGACCTCGCCTACCGCTGGATGACGCAATCCAATCGCCGGCTCGGCGCGCGGCCGGTCGACCTGATCCTCGAGCATGGCTTCGAGGGGCTGCTCGCGCTGCGGCGGTATCTCGACTTCCAGCGGGGAAGCTAGTGTCGCGCGCCGTTCGCATCCCGGCGGCAACGTGGCCGGCCGACCCTTTTCGGTGCTCGCCGCGGTCAGGCGCAACGCGCGCGAGCCGCTGATTGGAACCGGACCTCGTTGCGGCGAACGTCGACTTCCACGGCGATCTGGTGCGCAACATTCCTGGCATTCGCGAATCGCAGCATCTGTTCGACGACCTGTCGCCCGATCCCGCCGACTGGGACGTCGCGATCGCGGCCGAGGCGGCCGCGCGCATACCGACCGACGCAGCGGCGATCACCCGGCCGTTCGACTACGGCAGCGTGATCAGCTACACGTTCGACGCTGCGCGCTGGCAGGCCACGCGCTTCTCGGACGGTTCGGCGTACGGCGTGTGGTACGGGTCGATGACGATCGAGACGACGGTTTACGAAACGGCGTGGCATTGGTATCGCTTCGTGCGCGACAGCTTCCCCGAAGAGGACCGCGAGATCGTCACCGAGCGCCGCGCGTTCGCGGTGCGCTGCGACGCGCTGCTGGTGGACCTGCGCGGCAAGGAGGCGTCGCATCCGGGCCTCGTCAGCCGGTCGAGCTACGCGTTCACGCAGCGCATCGGCAAATACCTGCACGAGCAGGACCAGAACGGCCTGCTCGTGCACTCGGCGCGCTGCGCCGGCGTGAATGCGGCGGTGTTCAACCCGCAGCGGCTGTCGAACGCGCGCCACCGCACGTACCTCACATACCGGCTGAACGGCGTGCGCGACACGTTCGTCGCCGAACGCACGCGCGGCCGCAGGTGGCTCGCGTTCGCGCCGGCGGCGCTCGGGTAAGGCGCACGTTGGCGCCGGCGGCACCCGTATGAAGCGCGCATCGGCGCCCGCGGCATGGCGATGAACGCGCGACCGCCATCGCAGGCGCATCCTGCGACAATGCGCGATTCGCCCGCGCACGCCGCGCTTATGCCGCCGATCATCTGCGTATCCAACCTCTCCAAGACGTACCCGTCGGGCCAAAGCGCGCTTCGCGACGTCGACCTCGAGATACGGCGCGGCGAGATCTTCGCGCTGCTCGGGCCGAACGGCGCGGGCAAGACGACGCTGATCAGCATCGTCTGCGGCATCGTCAACGCCAGCGAAGGGACGGTGCTCGTCGACGGCAAGGACATCGCGCGCGACTATCGCGCCACGCGCGCGCTGATCGGCCTCGTGCCGCAGGAGCTCACCACCGACGCGTTCGAAACGCCGCGGGGCGCGCTCGCGTTCAGCCGCGGCCTTTTCGGCAAGCCACCCGATCCGGCGCACATCGAGAAGGTGCTGCGCGACCTGTCGCTGTGGAATCGCCGGGACAGCCGCATCATGACGCTGTCGGGCGGCATGAAACGGCGGCTTTTGATCGCGAAGGCGCTCGCGCACGAGCCGCGCATCCTGTTCCTCGACGAGCCCACCGCCGGCGTCGACGTCGAGCTGCGCCGCGACATGTGGGCGCTGGTGCGCTCGCTTCGCGAAGGGGGCGTCACGATCATCCTCACCACGCATTACATCGAGGAAGCCGAGGAGATGGCCGACCGGATCGGCGTGATCAGCAAGGGCGAGATCATCCTCGTCGACGACAAGGTCGAGCTGATGCGCAAGCTCGGCCGCAAGCAGCTGACGCTGCAGCTCCAGCAGCCGCTCGCGCAGATTCCCGGGACGCTGTCGGGCTACCGGCTGGAGCTCGCGGACGGCGGCAACGAGCTCACGTACACGTACGAGGCCGACGGCGGGCGCACCGGCATCGCGTCGCTGCTCGAAGCGCTCGACGACGCCGGCATCCGGTTCAAGGACCTGCAGACGAGCGAGAGCTCGCTCGAGGACATCTTCGTCAGCCTCGTGCACGAGAAGCGATGAACACCCACGCCATCCGTGCGATCTACCGGTTCGAAATGGCGCGCACGCGGCGCACGCTGCTGCAGAGCATCGTGTCGCCGGTGATTTCGACGTCGCTGTATTTCGTCGTCTTCGGCGCGGCCATCGGCTCGCGCATCCAGCAGGTGGGCGGAGTGAGCTACGGCTCGTTCATCGTGCCCGGGCTCATCATGCTGTCGCTGCTGACGCAAAGCATCTCGAACGCGTCGTTCGGCATCTACTTCCCGAAGTTCACCGGGACGATCTACGAGCTGCTGTCCGCGCCGGTTTCGTATTTCGAGATCGTGCTGAGCTACGTCGGCGCCGCGGCCACCAAGTCGATCGTCCTCGGGCTCATCATCCTCGGCACCGCCGCGCTGTTCGTGCCGCTGCATATCGCGCACCCGGCGTTCATGGTGCTGTTCCTCGTGCTCACGGCGGTCACGTTCAGCCTGCTCGGGTTCATCATCGGCATCTGGGCCGACGGTTTCGAGAAGCTGCAGCTCGTGCCGCTCCTGATCGTCACGCCGCTGACGTTCCTCGGCGGCAGCTTCTATTCGATCGACATGCTGCCGCCGTTCTGGCAGAAGGCCACGCTGCTGAATCCCGTCGTGTACCTGGTCAGCGGCTTCCGCTGGAGCTTCTACGGGATCGCCGATGTCAACGTCGGCGTGAGCCTCGCCATGACGCTGGCATTCCTCGCGTTGTTTCTCGTGATCGTCGCGTGGATCTTCAGGACCGGTTACCGACTCAAAACCTGACCCCTACCCGCGCCGCGTGCGGCGGCCTAGAATCTCCGCTGTACGGTGTCGATCATGGTCCCGCGCCTGTTTTCCATCGCGTTCCCGGTCCTGCTCGCCGGCATGGCCGTCGCGGCGCCCGCGCGGGCCGACGTCTACACGTGGACCGACCCTTCGGGGCGGCTCAACGTCAGCAACGTCGCGCCCCCCGAAGGCGTGCATGTCGATCGCGTCGTGCACGTCGACCCGCCGACGATCACGCCGGCCGCCGCGGCCGCCCGCGATGCGGCGCGCGCTGCCGAGGTGCAGGCATTGAACGAGCGTGTCGCGCAACTGCAGGATGAAGTCGAGCGCGCGCGCATGCAGGCGCCGCCCGCGCCGTATCGCGTGGTCGCGGCGCCGCCGCCGCCCACGCAGGTGGTCGTCAACGTGATGGCGCCGCCCGCGCAATACGCGGCGCCCGCCGCAGAGGAACCGCCCTACTGCGATCCGCTGATGTTCGGCTGTCCGCCGTTCGTGTACCCGGCGGGTGTCGTCGTGCTGCGCACCCCGGCCTTCCATCGTTCGCATCGCTTTCACCGCTTCGAGCAACCGCGCGCGGGCCATCGCATGTCCGGCGCGCGACCGCTGCCTCCCATCGGGCATTCGCGCCGCCACTGAGTTACCGCGCGCCCGCTGCTACGCGACCGTGCGGCCGCCGGCGTGTCGCGTCGCGCATGGCTTCGCGACACGTGTCGACTTCCTGCGCATGGTTCTTGCGTCCGCGAGCGCTTTGCAATTCGCAAGCGCGACGGAACATCCGCACGCGCCCAGCAAGAACGGGGGAGTTCGATGGCGAACAGGCAACGCGCGCGCGTCGGCGTGCGGCGTTTCATCGCGGGATTGACGTGGAGCCTCGGCACGATCCTCGCCGCGTTGCCGGCCATCGGTCATGCGACGCTCAATGTCACGCCGCTGACCTGGAACGTCATCGGCCTCGACAGCAACAGTCCCGCGGCCGGGCCGCAACACTTCCCGATCGGCGCGCGTGTGTGCAGCACTACGACGGCAGCGAGCAACGTCGCGGTGACGTTGATCTGGGACTCGGCGAATGCGTTCGTCGACACGCGACCGGGCTCGCAGTCGACGGTGACGATACCTGCGATCGCGGCGGACGCGTGCAAGGACGCGTATTTCGAGGTCGAGGTCGCGCGCGACGTGGCGGCGTTCGATACGGTTCGCCGGTACCACGTCAGCGCCACCGACGGGGTGGATGCGGCGACGACGCCGGTGCCGCGCGAGCTCTACGTCGAGCACCTGATCTCGCAGAACCGCAACGCGATCACCGGCATCAGGGTGAACGGCGTTTCCGTTGCCGCAGGCGGCAGCGTGGGCATGGTCGTCGGCAATACCTATACGGTCGAGCTCGACGGCGGCACGGCGACGCAGGGCTACAGCCAGTTCGAGTCGTTCATCAACCTGTCGAACGCGATCTTCCGGATCGACTCGGTGCAGACGACCTACTCGGCCGACAACTCGCCGTACGTGCCCGGGCCCGCACCGGCGATCAGCGACAAGCTCTACGCCGACGCCTGCAAGTGGGAGAACAATCCGGGAAGCCCGAATTACCGCTCCTGCGTGGGCGGCGACTTCAAGGCCGGCGGCAGCAACGTCGTCACCGTCTACACGATCACGATCGTCGGCGGCGGCGGCACGTCGCAGACGCTGTCGACGCTGCTGTACGACTTCTCCGGCTCGAGCTTCCACTACAACGCCGATTTCTCGACGCATGCCGTCATCGCGAACATCGTCGATCCGACGGCGCTCGGATTCACGCAGCAGTTCGCGCCGGCGTCGACGACGCCCGGCGGCACGTCGACGCTGACGTTCACGATCGGCAATCCGAACGCGGCGCCGGTGAGCGGCGCCGGCTTCAGCGACACGCTGCCCAATCTCGCCGGTGGGCAGATGGTCGTCGCGAGCCCCGCGACGTTCTCGACGACGGGCTGCGGCTCGCCGGTGCTCGCACCGGTGGCCGGCGCGACGGCGCTCAGCGTCGTCAACGCGACCATTCCGGCCAACGGCACCTGCACGATCAGCGTGCTCGTCGGCGTGGCAAACATGCCCGCCAACGGCAATTACGTGAACACGTCGGGCAATCTGATCGTCGGCGGTATCGACACCGGCCGCAACACGACGGCGAGCCTCGGGCTGTCGGCGTCGGCGCCGGCGACGAACCTGTGCGGGCTTACGCTCGCGCGCTGGACGATGGAACCGGCGGCCGGCACGGCGGTGCCGCCGGCGTTCTCGTTCAAGGCGGCCGACGTCGCGAGCGCCGTGGCGACGAGCGGCGTGGGTGTCAGCTCGACGATCGACACGACGACCGGCAATCCGGTCAACGCGTGGTCGTTGAACGGGTTTTCCACCGCCACCACGCTCACGACGGGCAACAACGACTACGTGCAGTTCGCGGTCGACACGACGAACTACACGGCGATCACGTTTGCCTTCGACGCGCGTCTCGACAACTCGCAGCACGGGCCGGGATCGCTGCAGCTCTACTCGAGCACCGACGGCGTCACGTTCACGCCCTACGGCAGCGTGCTCGCAGCAACCAACGTGTTCGCGAGTTACGGTCCCGCGTTCGCCGGCGCCAATCCCAGCGGCATCACGTATTTCCGGATCTACGGCTACGACGCCGGCAACAATGGCGCCGATGCGGACCTGTTCCTCGACAACGTCAAAGTCGGCGGCTGCCAGACGGCGGCGCCGCCGACGTTGCGCAAGGGCTTCAGCCCGTCGGTCGTCGCCGTCGGCGGCACGTCGACGCTGACGTTCACGCTAACGAATCCGAACACGGCGCCGTTGACCGGCGCGAGCTTCGGCGACAGCTTCCCCGCCGGCATGCAGGTCGCCGCCGTGCCGTCCGCGAGCAACACCTGCGGCGCGACATGGGCGCCGGCCGCCGGCGACACGTCGCTCGTATTCGCCAGCGGCACGATCGCGGCGAGCGGCGCGTGCACGGTCGCGGTCAACGTGACCGTGACGACACCCGGCACGCACGGCAACGTGAGCGGCTTCATCACGTCGGCCGAAAGCGGCACGAATGCGACGGCCACCGGCTCCGCGGTCGCGACGTTGCAGGGCCTGGTCCCGCCGTCGATCGCGGCGGCATTCGCGCCGGCGTCGGTGCAGGTGAACGGCACCGCGGTGCTGACGTTCACGATCACGAATCCGAACGCCGCCACGGCGTTGTCGTCCGTTGCGTTCAGCGACGTCTATCCGGCGAATCTCGCGAACGCGAATCCGGCAGTTCCCGCGATCACGAACACCTGCGGCGGCGCGTTGACGGCGAGTCCCGGCGGGACCGGCGTCACGCTTTCGGGCGCGACCATTCCCGCCGCCGGCAATTGCACGATCTCCGTTCCGGTCACGAGTCCGGTGACGGGCACGTACGACACGGCCACCAGCGCGGTCAGTGACGCGGCGGCAGGCGCCGGCAACACGGCGGGCGCGCAACTCGCCGTCACCGCGCCGCTGCCCGCGAGCAGCGTGCTGAAGCAGGTGGGCACCAGCGCCACCGGTCCGTGGTTCAGCTTCGTCGCGGTGGCGCCCGGCACGCCGCTTTACTACCGCTTCACGGTCGAGAACACCGGCGACGTGCCGCTGAACCCGTTCGGCGTCAGCGATCCGATGCTTCCGCAGGCGTCGAGCTGCGCGTGGCAGACGCCGAATTCGCCGTCGACATTGCCGGTGCTGCCGGCGCCGTCGGCCACGCTCGATCCAACGGCCACTTGTATCGTCGGACCGGTGTTCGCGACGCTCGGCGCCACGTCGAACACCGCGACTGCACAGGGCACGTTCAATGGCACGTCGTTCGCATCGGTCGCGTCCACGGCCGATTACATCGGCGCGCTGCCCGGCTTCAGCCTCGTGAAGCAGGTCGCCGCGTCGCCGCTCGGTCCGTGGGCGTCCGCGATCGGGGTGCCGGCGGGTGGCAACGTCTTCTATCGCTTCACGCTCGTGAACACCGGCGGGCTCGATCTTTCCGGCATCGCGCTCACCGATGCCGCCCTCGACCTGTCGTCGTGCACGTTCACCGATCCGCTCGTCGTGGGCGATGCGACGACGTGCACGGTGGGCCCGGTCAGCGCGACCGGCAGCCCGGGCACGATCGTGATCAACACGGCGACCGGGCATGGCAGCAACGGCGGCAGCAACGTCGACACGCCGCCATCGACGGCGAGCTTCACCATCAGCAACGCGAGCGCCGATCTTGCGATCACGAACGACAATGGCGTCAGCGGTCTTGCCGCCGGCGGCACGGCGACCTACACGGTGACGGTCAGCAACAACGGTCCCGACGACGTCACCGACGCAACGGTCGTCGACACCGCGCCGGCTGGACTCACGTTCGGTGCATGGAGCTGCGCCGTCACCAATCCTGGAAGCGGCGGCAGCGTCGTCACCGCGTGCGGCTTTCCGAGCGGCACCGGCAATGTCAACGCGACCGTGACGTTGCAGCCGGGCGCGATCTTGACGTTCACGATCGACGCCAACGTCGACAGTGGCGCGAGCGGCAGCATCACCAGCACGGCGAGCGTCGCAGCGCCTGCCGGCGTGTTCGACGCGGTGAGCGCGAACGACAGCGCGAGCGACACCGATCCGGTGAACGTCCTCGCCGACCTCGCGATCGTCGTCGACGACGGGCAGTCAAGCGTGTTTTCGGGCAACGGGTCCGTGTACATGGTCACGATCACGAACCATGGTCCCGCGACGAGTGTCGGTGCCGTGCTCGCTGATCCATTGGCGCCCGGGCTTGCGAAAACCGCCGTCTTCTGTGGTCCTCTACCGGGGCAGTGCGTCGCACCCCCGACGATCATCGATCTCGAGACCGCCGGCTTCGTGCTGCCGGCGCTGACCCCCGGACAGACGTACCAGCTGCAAGTTTTCGCGCTGGTCACGGCAGGCAGCGGCACCGTGACGAACGCGGCCTCCGTGGCGTCGTCCGTCGGTAGCATCGACCCGAATCCCGGAAACAACGCTGCGAGCGACACCGATGTCTTGACGCTGGCGCCGGTCTTCGCCGATCTCTCGGTGACGGTAACTGACGGCGTCAGCAGCGTCACGCCTGGCAACCCGGTGACCTACACAATCGTCGCGACGAACGTCGGCCCGAACAACGTGACCGGCGCAACGGTGAGCGACACGTTTCCGCCCAACCTCGAAGGCGTAACGTGGACCTGCGTCGGTACCGGCGGCGCCACCTGCGTGCCTGCAGGCGTCGGCAACATCAGTGCAACCGTCGATCTACCCGCCGGGGGACAGGTCACGTTCATCGCGACCGGCATCCTCGATCTTTCGAGCAGCGGCAATCTCGTCGATACGGCCACCATATCGTCCGGGGCGATCGATTCAAACCCGGCCAACAACACCGCAGACGACGTCGATGTCGTGATGCCGCTGCCACCATCGCCTCTCAACGATCTCGCGATCGCCATCGACGACGGCGTCGCGAGCATTGCCGCCGGTGCGTCGACGACGTACACGATCACCGTCACGAACAACGGCCTGTCGGCGATCACCGGCGCAGTATTGAGCGATCCCCCGGTGCCGGGACTCGTGAAAACAGCGGTCGCATGTGCGCTGGTGCCCGGCCAGTGCGTGACGCCGCCGACGATCGCCGAGCTCGACAGCGGTACGTTCGCGCTGCCGGCGCTCGCCCCCGGTGCGATGTACGTGCTCAGCGTCACCGCGACCGACGTCACCGGAGGAGGATCCCCGGCGAACACGGCGACGATCGCAATGCCGGGCGGCATCACCGACGATGTGCCGGCGAACAACTCGGCAACCGACATCGACACCGTCATTCCTCACGCACCCGGATCGGTGGACGTGAGCGTGACGGTCGACGATGGCGTGACGAGCGTGACGCAGGGCGCGAACGTGACCTATGCGATCACCATCGCGAACGCCGGGCCTCAGGATGCGCTCGGTGTAACGGTGGGAGACGAGTTTCCGGTCGTGCTTGGTGGCGTCACCTGGACGTGCGTCGGGACGCTCGGCGGCCTGTGTCCCGAGCAACCGGGAAGCGGCAACATCGGCGTGACGATCAACCTGCCAGCCGGATCGTTCGTTGTGTTCACCGTGACGGGCGCGCTCTCGCCAGGCGCCACCGGCTCGCTCGTCGACGCTGCCGGTGCGCTGACATCCATCAACTACGTCGACACAAATCCTGCCAACAACATCGCCACGGACACCGATGTCATCGTGCCGGCCGTCGCGCTCGCCGACCTCGCCGTCACGATCGACAACGGCGTGACGACGCTGATCTCGGGCACCGCGACGAATTACACGGTGACGGTCGTCAACAACGGGCCGTCGCCGGTCACCGGTGCGATCCTCGCCGATCCCGTGGTTGCGGGCCTCGCGAAGACGGCCGTCGTTTGCGCGGCAGTGCCGGGACGATGCGTGACGCCGCCGACGGTCAGCGAGCTCGAAAGCGGCACGTTCGCATTGCCGGCGCTGGCGGCCGGCGAAACGTACGCGATTATCGTGACGGCGAATGTCTCCGCGGCGAGCGGCAGCGTGACGAACGTCGCGGCGGTTGCCGTGCCGGGCGGCGTGATGGACGCGAGCCCTGCGAACGACAGCGCCAGCGACAGCGACGCCGTGTTGCCGCCGTTGCCGGCGATCGTCGATCTGGGTGTTACCGTGAGCGCCAGCGCGGGCAGCGCCGTGCCAGGCGGGAACTTGTCGTACACGATCACCGTGACGAACGCTGGTCCGGCCGATGCCACGGGCGCGACAGTCGACGACGTCGCACCCGCGGGCGTCACGTTCGGCGGCTGGACCTGCGTCGTGACCAATCCCGGCAGCGGGGGCGGCGTGACGACCGCGTGCGGCGCGGCGAGCGGATCGGGCAATCTCGCGACCAGCGTGACAATGCAACCCGGCGCCGTCATCCGCTACGTGGTGAGCGCGAGTGTTGCGCCGGGTGCGAGCGGAAACGTCGTCGACAGCGCGAGCGTCATCGTGCCGGCCGGTGCCACCGATCCGAACGCGGCGAACAACGCGTCGACGGTCGCCGTGAACGTGCAGGCGCCGCCGCCGCCGACCACGATCGTGACGCAGTCGATTCCGACGTTGAGCGAGTGGGGACTGATCATGATGCCGCTGCTGATGCTCGCTGCGGCCGCCTGGGGGATGCGCGCAGGCGCACGGCGAAGCATGCGGCGCCGCTAGTGCGCGCCCGTCCGCTACGGCCGCGCGGGTCCCGTCCGTTACGACGCGCGGGCCCCCTCCGTTACGGCGCGCGGGGCCACGTCCGTTACGGCGCGCCGGCCCCGTTCGCTACGGCGCAAAGAGCACGTCGAGCGTTGGGAACGCGGCGCGCTCGCGGATGCAGTCCCAAAGAAAGATGGCGAGGCCGAGATCGCCGGTCCACAGCGAAAAGCGCAAGCGGCCATAGCGCGCCGCGTCGGTTTCGAACTGGGTGATCGCGTGCATCGCGAACCCACGCGCGCGGGATAGCCAGCGATCGTCGCGCGTGCGCTCGTACAGCGCGAGGAACGCGTACGCGTTGCCGGCGGTTCCATGGCACAGGTTCGCGCCCTTCGTCAGCGGTCCGGCGCTCCACGTCGTTTCGCCGGCGGCCGCCAGCAGCTCGTCGAGCGCGGTGCCCGGCAGATGCGCGAGGCACACCACGAAGCCCGGTGCGCCGTGGCAGTACTGCACGAGCATCGGTCGCGTGCCGATGTCCGGGTACAGCCACCCTGCCCAGTTCGCAAGCGCGCCTTGCCGCGTTGCGGTGCGCGTCACCGTGTTCACGATGCATTGCTCCCAGCGACGCCAGTCATCGCCGTCGAGCAGGTGGCGGCCGCGGATCAGCGGCAACGCCGTGGCGACGAATCCGTGCACGGCGTCGATGTAGGAGCTGCGCTGCCCGTACATGTCCTGCGTCCAGTAGTGACAGCCGTAGTCGGGCGACCACTCGAGCTGCGACCAGAGCTTGTGCGCGGTGCGCCGAAACGCCTCGGCCCAGCGCGGCTGCGCCGTGCGCTCGTGCAGGAACAGCGCCGCGAGCAGCGTGCCGGGCGATCCCCACATCAGTTCGCGCGTCGGGTTGTCGATGTTCGCGGCGATCAGCGCGTCAAGGCGATCGAGCCTCGGCGCGGCAGGATCGAGCCACTGGCCCAGCAACTCGATGCCGGTATCGCCCATCGGGTACGACGCGAAATCGCGGCTTCCGAACCCGGCGAGCCAGGCGCGGTTCGCCGGCAACAGCGCGTCGACGAACGGTGCATAGCTTCGAGTCAGCCGTACCGCGCCGATCGCCTTGAGATAGTGGAGTGCCCAGATGACGCCGCACGCGCCGAAGTAGAGCGGATGGAGCGGCCCGCGCTCGCGGTTGTCGGCGTCGAGCGGATGGATCGGCCAAAAGTCGTGCGGCGCGAACTGCGCTTCGGTCTCGCGCGCGATGCGCGCGATCGTGCTGCGCGCACGGTCTTCGTTCCACGCCTGCGGCTGCAGCGGCTCGTGCCGTGCGGGATCGAACAGCGTACGGGATGGCGCAGTCACGTGATTTTTGCCGTCGTGGGTTGGCCTGCCAGTGTACCGATGCGCGGTCGACCGCGGTGGAAGCAGCGCGCCCCATCGTCGCTCACGACAATGGCCGCAGCCGCGCGCGGTGACGGCATCGCGCCCGATCGTCGCACACTACAATGGCGAACGCGTGACCACCGATCGGAACATCCGTCATGAGTGCAACCCTGCGCATCCTCGAAGTGCCCATGCGACCCGAACCGCGCCTCGTCGCCGAGTTCGCAAAGACCGTCACCCCGCACCTGTCGGACAGCATGGAGCGGCTGTATGGGACCGCCGCGCCACTGCGGCCGATGCACGGCGGCGGCGTGCTGGCCGGGCCGGCATTCACGGTCAAGACCGCTCCCGGCGACAACCTGCTCGTGCACAAGGCGCTCGACATGGCGATGCCGGGTGACGTGATCGTCGTCGACGCGGGCGGTTTTGCCGATGCCGCGACCGTCGGCGAGATCATGACGCGATGGGCAGCAAGGCGCGGCATCGCGGGTCTCGTGATCTGGGGCGCGATCCGCGATTCCGACGAGATCCGCCGCGGATCGTTTCCGGTGTATGCCTGCGGCGTCACGCATCGCGGGCCGTACAAGGACGGCCCGGGCGAGATCAACGTTCCGGTCGCGATCGCCGGCATGCCGGTGAATCCCGGCGACATCGTCGTCGGCGATGCGGATGGCGTCGTCGCCGTGCCGCTGGCGATCGCCGAACGCGTGCTCGCGTCGGCGAAGGCGATCCGCGCGAAGGAAAGCGTGGTCATGCAGGACATCGCCGCGGGCACGCTCGACCGCGCCTGGGTGGACGACACGCTGCGGCGCAAGGGGTACCGGTTGCCGGCGTAGCGGGACGTTCGCTCGCCGAGCGCGCCGCGTGCGGATGTTGGCGCGCTCGAGCGCGTGCATGAGGCTCAGCGCCGGGTGCGCGCCTTTGATCGGCTTCGCACGCGGCGCTTGACGCGCGATCGCGCTTTCATTAAAAATACTGAAAATTTGCCGGAGCCCGCGTTCGCGACTAGACCATGTACACCGTTGCCGTCGATATCGGAGGCACCTTCACCGACGTGGTCGTCATGGAAGACGCGTCGGGGAACACGTTCGCCGGAAAGTCGCTGACCACGCCCGA
>Ga0157369_10006499_pt1 | contig 13548 bp, 9 predicted proteins | sample C25metaG_FD_113461 | JGI IMG/M metagenome (GOLD analysis project Ga0157369, IMG submission 113461) | Corn rhizosphere microbial communities from Kellogg Biological Station, Michigan, USA - C2-5 metaG | ecosystem: Host-associated > Plants > Roots > Rhizosphere > Soil | place: USA: Michigan...
TAATTATTGGGAGACTGTTCGTCAAAAGACCTACAGTTCATACTGCAACTCAATCCTGACCAAGTCAGGAGAAGCAACAGAAAGCGTCGGACTGAGCCATAGTAGTGTTGATAGTTGGTGAAAGCCAGCAGTAGCGAAGGGTTCAGGTTATCTGGTTAAAGTATTTTAAAACAACTCCCGATTTATCAGGAGGATGATGATGAAAGAAATGACAAAATCATTACCTGTTAGTAAGAGGATGGTGTACAACAGTTACCTCAAAGTATGTGATAAAAATGGCAGTGCAGGAATAGATAAAGAGAGCATTGAGACGTTCAATAAGAATTTATCAGGCAACCTGTACAAGATTTGGAATCGCATGACATCGGGTAGTTATTTTCCACCACCTGTACGAACGGTATTTATTCCAAAGAAACAGGGCGGCGAAAGACCATTGGGTATTCCAACAGTAAGCGACCGTATAGCGCAAGGTGTGGTAAAAGATTATTTAGAACCTGCAATGGAAGCCGTTTTTCACAAGAGTTCTTTTGGTTACCGACCAGGCAGAAGTGCTCATGATGCATTGGTGCAATGTCACGAGAACTGTGTCAGCAAAGCATGGGTATTGGACGTGGACATTAAGGGTTTCTTTGACAACATCAGTCACAACATTATGCTTCATCTCTTACAACAGCATACACAAGAAAAATGGGTGTTGATGTATGTAGAGAGATGGTTGAAGGCAGGCATTGAACAGAAAGATGGAAGAATAATGGCAAGAACAAAAGGCACACCCCAAGGTGGAGTTATCACTCCGTTGTTAGCCAATATTTATCTGCATCATGCCTTTGATATGTGGATGGATAAAGAAAATCAGCAATGTCCGTTTGAACGTTATGCCGATGATATAGTAGTGCACTGCAGCAGCAAAGAAGAAGCAGAACAAATGCTAAAGCAGTTGAAAGCGAGGATGGAAGAATATGAATTAACACTACATCCTGATAAAACCAAGATTGTGTATTGCAAGAATTATCAGCGAACTGAAAACAACGATAACGAAAGCTTTACCTTTCTGAGTTATAGTTTTCAACCAAGAGCAAGACGGGACAAGTTTGGTCGTAAGAAGACATTCTTTGTGTTTAGCGGAGCAATCAGCAATGCTGCAAAAACATCAATACGAGAAGCGATTAGAGGAGTAATGATACCAAGATGGAGTCAGCAAACGTTGGACTGGTTTGCAGAGAAGCTTAATCCAAAAATCAGGGGATGGATCAATTACTACACAAGATTTAACAGACATGAAGCACTGGGAGTATTTAGCTATTTGAATGAACTGATAAGAAAATGGTTGAAGAACAAATACAAACTTCGAAGTTGTAAATCAGTTTATATAAAATACAAAACAATACAGAGCGAAAATGCAGAACTGTTTTATCACTGGAAACTTGGAATAAAATCATGACTGGGTAACAAGAGCCGTATGAATCGAGAGGTTCACGTACGGTTCTGTGAGAGGCTTGGGCTGCAATGCTCTTGCCTACTCGACTCTCCTCAAAAGCTTTGTGTTTAGCTGAGGTCTTTGCGGTATCGGAGTCAACAACATCAATTTATTTCATCAACCAGGTTTATTAATTTAACGAAATAGCTAAATGCTTCGAAACCGCAAAGTCCTTGTCCATCACACATTGCCTTTGAAGAGACTTGCGGAGGTTTGAAAGTATTTCCATTTAGTGGCTATGCACATAAACATGAAATGGCATTGAGAAAAAATCATCAACCTTTTTGTTGAATTCATCAGGATACATCCACAGAGTTGCATGCCTGGAATTGGGCAACACCCATAAATATGCCTGTGGAATATTTTTATAAATGAGAACAGTGTGTTCAACAGAGATCACATCATGGTCGCCGCAAATAATAAGCGACGGACATTTAATTGTATGCAATTGTTCTAATGTTATATTCGGTTGATTCCAGTCAAGCAAAAACAATTTCCAGGCATTCTTCTCTTGTTTTGTTTTCCAGGTTTTGTTGTATGATGTATCGTAATAACGTTTTGAATCTTGCCAAACGCCTTCAGCAAATGCGGTAGAATCAGGTGTGATGTTTGCGCCGGTTGCTGCGAGCTTAATTACTTTTTCGGGATGACGAATTGCAAGCAGCAATGCATTTATTCCGCCGTCACTCCAGCCAATTACATAAGCTGAATCAATGTGCAGCGTATCAAGCAGACTGGCAAAATCATCTGCCATCATTTCAAAACTCAAAGAATCATTATCATCTTCTGATCTTCCCTGCGCACGGCTATCAACAGCAATTACTTTATATTTTTTGGAGAAATAAGGAATAGTTTTAGTAAATGCGTCTATTGAGCCGCCGTTGCCATGAATCATCAACAAAGGCTTGCCGCTTCCATAAATTTCATAATACATTTTTATGCCGTTTACATCAGCAAATTTTCCAACCTTATTATTTACGCCATAGTTGGGTACATTATTACCTTCAATCAATAACACTTTGCTTTTGTTGCCAGCATCAGCAATTGTTGCAGTATAATCGTTATTAAACCCATATTGTCCACGTTCAAGTGTATCGCTGTTGTTTTCAAAATCGTCAGTAAAAATAGTTTTCCATTTACCTTTTGATGTTTCTACATCAAGCTTAATATCATCATAATAAAACTTGCCGTTGTATTGACATAAAGCGCCAAATGCAAGTTGGTAAGCACCGGTATCAATTTTTCCATCAATTGAATATGTTTTCCATTCTTCATTGCGAATGGGCTTATCCCACATGTTGTCAAAAAAGCCCATTCCATTTTTTTTATCAGCTCTCACCCATAAACGCGCAGAAGCGCTATCATCTTGCGGTTCTGATCTTACCATTGCCACCAGTCGAAAATTATCTCCTCCGTAATCTTTTACGTTTATTGTTTTAGAATAAAAAACCCAATTTTCCTGCGCATTAGTTTTGCCGGGTAAAAAATATAATAGTGTAAACAGTATAATTATTTTAAACAGTTTCATGGTAACTCGTTTTATCCTTAATGAAAAAATTATACTCGTCAAGTTACATTTTTTTTATAGTGAGCATCCCAAACTGTATACAGTAATGTCACTTCTCTGAATGCCTCTCCCGGGGATTTATGTTTAGTCGAGGACATTGCGGCATGTTTAGCACAAAAGCCGGGATATAAACTGCAATGAAGTTCCGAACGATAAAGTGATTGCGATTCCGAAACAATACTGAATCAAGTTCAGGGTGGCATTATCTTCAAAGGCGATATTTATTTAGATTTACGGGCACATAAAAAGGTAAAAAAGGAAAAACGCAAACGTCCTCATCTGCATCTTTAGTTTTTTGCTGTGATTAATACAAAATAGGATAATAAGTAATCCGACTTAGGGTAAAAAATGGCATTTGTTGTGTATTATCTTTAATAGTCATTTCTTCGAGAGTCCTCTTTTGTAACCAAAATTATCAGGTTTATGAGAAAGCTATTATTGCTCCTCACCTTGCTTATAGTAAGTGGTTCACTTGTTTATTCCCAGCAGCATATTGTAAGTGGGTATGTTACCGGGCAGGATGGAAATCCAATTCCCTCTGCTACTGTTCGTAGTAATATTGAAAATGTTGCTACGCAAACGGATGAGAATGGCCAATTTAAAATTTCTGTTACGGGTAATGCAATTCTTACTATTTCATCCATTGGGTATGACTCGGTTGCGGTGGAAATTAAAGGCCGGTCAACCATAAATGTTGTCCTTACCGCAAATACCAAAGCTTTAAATGCTGTTGTTGTTACAGCCTTGGGCATTGTGCGACAGGAAAAAGCTTTAGGGTATTCAACAACGCAGGTGAAAGGAAAGGACCTGGTTCAATCAAGACCTGTAAATGTGGCTAATGGACTTACCGGCAAAGTTGCGGGATTGGAGATTGGTACAGTAAATAATGGAATATTTGCTCCGACGCGGATTACATTGCGCGGCAATCGTTCTTTAACAGGAAATAATCAGGCTTTAATTATTGTGGATGGAGCTATCTATTATAACGATATCAACAATCTGAATCCTGATGATATTGAATCCATCAATGTTTTAAAGGGTTCAAGTGCCGCGGCTATTTACGGATCAGATGCCTCGAATGGGGTTCTGGTGATTACTACAAAAAAGGGAAGTTCGGGCAGGCCTGTGATCAACTTTTCTTCCACGGTTCAAGCGGAGACAATATCGTATATGCCCGACCTGCAAAACAGGTTTGGAAGTAACGGTGGTGAGAGCTTTCCACAGGATTTCAACGATCTCAGATATTATATCCCTCCTGAAAACCAGCAATACGGCCCCGAATATAATGGCAAAATTGTTCCTTTGGGAAGGCCTATCGGGGACGGGAGCTTATTAATGGTTCCTTACGCACCGATAAAAAATGAAAAAAGGAAATTCTTCGATAACGGTATTACTACGCAAAACAATATTTCTTTCGCCGCGGGAGATGAAAAAAACAGTTTTTTTCTAAGCGCCCAGGACGTGCATACACATGGGGTAATGCCGGAAGACTTTGGATATAGGGATATATTCAGAGTTGGCGGTTCAAAAACCTATGGAGTTTTTTCTGCAAATTTTTCAGCAACCTATACTTACAAGTTTACCGATGTTACCAACACCGGCGATGTATATAATAATGTGTTGAATGTTCCGCAACATGTGCCTTTAACCAGCTTAAAGGATTGGCAGAATAATAAGTTTGCTGATCCGAGTGGTTATTTTAATGATTGGGCCGATAACCCTTATTTCGTTATTGATAACGAGAGAAACAAGACAACTTTAAATGACTTCGCGGGGAACGTACAGTTAAACCTTCAGGCTTTATCGTGGCTGCATTTGAGCTACCGTGCCTCAGTGAATAACTCAAATTCCAGATATGAATATATCGGAGGGATAGCACATTACAATACGCATGCCCAAACCAGCGACACCGTGATTTATTCCAATTCTGACGGAACAGGTTTAGATACTGCTTTTGAGTATGTGAAACCGCAGGCGAGTGGTCCTGCCACAACACAGGCGAGATATAACACATCTACCTATTCTAATTTCCTGTTTACTTCCGACTTTTTGGCAACTGCTACAAAAAACATCAATAAGAATTTAAATCTTACGGTTACGCTGGGAGCATCCTATATAAATAATAAAATAAATTATTTGGGTGTGAATGCCGGGCCTCTGTTTGTGCCTGTATACAATATAAATTCCCTTACGGGCATCCCTGGTTTAGGTCAATACAACAAGCAGGCAAAAAAACTCGGATATTTTGGAGATGCCACCTTGGGGTATAAGAATTTTGCATTTGTTCATGGTTCTTATCGAACAGATATTGATTCGAGGTTATCAAAAGACAACCGGTATATCCCTTACTATGATTTTGATGGATCTGTTGTGTTAAGCGAAATTTTTCCTTCGATTGTAAATGAACGGGTTCTTAACTATCTAAAAATAAGAGCAGCTCATTCTTTAACAGGTAATGCCTCTGCCCTTGGCGGCGGCTCTCCTAACATTGCAGATGGAGCTTACACTACAGAACCGACGTTCACCACCGCTCCCGGCTTTCCATTCAATGGTCTCGGAGGATTCCTTTTGAGTACCAATATCGCCAACCCAAACATAAAACCGGAGAAAATAACCGAAAATGATATAGGTGTTGAGTTAGTTCTTTTTCACAACAGGATTTCATTTATCGCTAATGTTTATGAGCAGAAATTAAAGGATGGAATCGTGTATAGCAATACCGCAAGTTCTTCCGGTTTTACTTCTTCACTGATCAATGCCGCCAATACAAGAACCAAAGGTTTGGAAGTTGAGTTAAAGGCGGCACTTATCAGATCCAAATCCGTTATCTGGAATGCAGGCGTTAACTATACCCACATTCAAAGCAGAGTTCTTTCTATAAACGGGGATCTTTCATCTATTAATATAGGTGGTAATTCTTATGCTGTTGTGGGTGAGTCTTACCCGGTTATCGAAACGGGTGATTGGAGCAGGGATCCGGCGGGTCATGTAATTGTTGACTCGATTACCGGAAACCCAACTTATGATCCGAATTTAAAAATTCAGGGGAACGCAAATCCGATTGACCTTCTTGGGTTTACTACCAGTATAAGCTGGCATAATTTCACATTGAGCGCCACGGCAGATTACAGAGGAGGGTACAAGATTTTTAATTACCTCGGCCACACGATGGACTTTACGGGCATAAGTACCACTACCGTAAAAACCGGCCGGCAGCGTTTTGTATTTCCAAATTCAGTAATAGATGAGGGAGGAGGTAAATATGTTACGAACACCAATTTTACAACAGATGATGCAGGTTATAATTTTTGGGGCGGGTCCTATTTGAATGTTGGATCCAATTATATTACCAGTGGATCAGTATGGAAACTGAGAGAAGTAGTTTTGAGATATGATTTTCCAAAAAAATGGTACAGTCGCGCAAAGGTTTTCCAGGATATAAGTTTTGCTTTATCAGGAAGGAACCTGCTCATGCTGAGGCCAAAGACAAATGTCTGGACCGATCCTGAATTTAGTGAGAATACCGGTAATGCAGTGGGAACAAATTCTGTGAACCAAAGCCCTCCAACCAGAATTTTCGGCGCCACTTTATCAGTAAGGTTTTAATGATTGTTGAATCACGAAACTTATGATCATGTATAAAAAGATAAATATAGTTTGGGCGTTCATCTTCGCTATAGCCATAATATTGATGGATTCCTGTACTCAAAAAGATTTTGATATTAACAGCCCCAATCCAAATCAACCATCCTCAGTTCCGCCGGATCAGGTATTATCAGCCGCATTATCTTCATCTGCGACGCTAATGTTGGGAGGTAACGGTGATTTTCTGAATGGTTGGATGGGTTATTGGGCAACTTATGGAGAACAATCTCCTGCAGTCCTCTCATACAATATTACCAGTGATTCTTACGCTGAGAACTGGGATGAAACTTATGTTACACTCGAAAACTATAAGTTTATTGAAGATCAGTCTGCACAACCCGAAAAGGCTTACTTTCTTGCAATCGCAAAAATCATGAAGGTTTTTCATTTTCAGCGATTAGTAGATTTATATAATAATATTCCTTACGAAAACGCATTATTTGCAACAAATAGTTTTCCTACGTTCGACGATGCCGGAATCATTTATAAAAACCTTGTGCTTAAACTCGATTCGGCAGAGCAAATAATTAAAATGGCTGATGTTTTAACTGCAGAAGACCCGGGCTCCAGTGATATAATGTTTGGAGGAAATATGGGACAGTGGTTAAAATTTGCCCATACGCTGAAATTGAAAATTCTGATGCGCCAGACAGAAATGGCTGATGGTCCCGCTTATATTCAAACCAATTTAACAGGGTTGACTACCGGTGATTTTTTAGAAGCCGGAGAAGATGCTTCGATAAACCCGGGCTATTCAAATTCTTCTTATGAACAACAAAGTCCTGTATGGCGCAGCGTAGGTTATACTACCGATGGATCTCCGAATGGTGGCCATTTTTACAACCGGGCAAATAGTTATGCGGTAAATTTCTACAACAGTACCAACGACACGCAAAGAATTAATAGGTTTTATGATACAAACAGAGCCGGAAATATTGTGGGGCGCGCTTTTGGAAGCAGTGATGTAGGCCAGGGTAATGATATTATATCCGGCATTGGTCCAGGTATATTAGCGGCTCCAACAATGGATGCATATATTCTGCCTGCATTTGAAAGCTTGTTCATTCAGGCTGAAGCGGCGCAGAGAGGATTTATTCCTGGCGATGCTGCGACCCTATTTAAAGAGGCCGTTTCCGAATCTTTCCGTTTATTGAATGTGCCCGATTATAAAAATGCAGCTCAGACCTTTTATTCCCGGTCCGATAGTAGGGTAAATATTGATATATCACCTAACAAGATCAATACGATCATCTTACAGAAATGGGCCGCCCTGAATGCTTTTGATCCGCTTGAATCATATAGTGACTGGCGAAGACTGGGCGTACCTGCTGACCTCCCGGTTTCAGTGTATCCGGGAACAACAGCCACTCATATTCCCTACAGACTTTTGTATCCAACCAGTGAATATCATTATAATGCGGCTAATGTAAATGAACAGGGAAAAATCAACCAGTTCACCTCTAAAATATTTTGGATGCCTTGAACCAAAAATTAAATCGACATGAAAAAAATAAGTATATCCTTGTTTGCCTTAATTATGCTTTTACTGTCTGCCTGCTTAAAAGATAAACCGGCTGTTGATTTTAGTACAGTAGGTACAATTATTGAAATCTTACCTGTAAATGGAGGAGGTTTAGAAAATTTCAGTGGAGCAGAATTAAATTTCGACCCTACGGAAGCCATAGATAGTGCAGCTATTGTATTGAACATTGCCTCTCCAGAGCCTTTAAATAATCCTTTGACCATTAAAATGGAAGTGAATGACGGTCTTCGAAACGCTTATAATTCATCTAATGTTGTTCAATACGACCCCTTTCCGGATTCTCTTTATTCCTTCCCGACGACTTCTGCAACCATTCCGGCAGGGAAACGCTTAGATACCCTGCAGGTATACTTTTATCCATCAAAGATAGATACGACAAAAAATTATATGCTGCCCGTTCATATTCAAGATGCACAGGGACAGGTCATAAGCGGCAATTTCGGCGCGATTTACTTTCACACAAATGCCAGGTAAATTAGTTACAACAGGAGGGGTTTGTAACGTAATTTGATTAGGTTCAAACTTCTTTATAAGTTCTGCGTTAGGTTTGATACCAATTACGCTGATGATGTGACACTTTATTAGCTGCATACTTTACTTATGTCAAATATCACATTGGCTGATAAAACTATTTACTAATGGTAAAATATTTGTGTTAATTGATTCCTCGCTTTCGTCTGTATCAACATTCGCTAAAAACCACCTCTCTGTATGTTCAATTACTCCACCTGAAGGCAGGTTTGTCAAGGGGCCAAGCGTTTCTATTTCCAGAAAACTTCCATTGATATATATCTCATTATTGCAACTGTAGTCCGGATATACCGCATTCGGATCGAATGCAAATTGTTTAATTAAAATTTCTTTATTTAAATAATAAGCCGCCCAGCCCAGTTTATTCAGGATCCCAATCTTTTGTTCCGAAGTAAAAGCAGGTTCCTGTTTTGCCTGGATATAATTTTCTCCCCACATCCAACGCGGGTCATTCATTTTTGTGTATTGCCATAATGCTAATGGTCTTGAAGGAAGTAAATAATCATTGCCTTCTCCAAAGGGCTCTTGTGGTATAATTGCTCGGCCCCCAGCGACAAGAGCAGAGAGCGCCCATATAGAAAGCTCTATTGAAGAAGCACTTTGATTTATTAAACGATGTACGATAGTCACCTCGTTTTTATCAGCAGATAAAGTAATTGCCATTTCCTTTACAATGCCTGTAGTAATTTCTCTTGCCTGTGTTAATTTAAGTGTATGACCATTATATGAATATTCCACAGGATGATTATCGGGGTAATAACTGCGTGGTATAGCTTCCGGGGCCAGCCATAATCTATGACCACCATATATTCGCCATTCGTCACCACCGGTCTTGCCACTATCTTCAGTGGATAAATAAAAAAAATTTTGTTTATTAATGAACCCCAGCCTTATAATCCTTGGACCTATATCAGTGGTTACAATAAGTTCAAATTCCTTATTGCTGAGTCTTATGCAATTTGACCATCCACCATAATTTACTTTTTCCTGCATCTTACGTTTTTAAGCAATGCTGAAATTTAGTAAGTACCTCGCATCCATTTTTCGTAACTACAACAAGATGTTCGAGTCTTATTCCATAGTCCTTTTTATAAATTGCAGGTTCAAGGGCAATAATCATATTTGGTTGCAAGGTTGTGTTATTATAAGGAACTATGCGAGGTTCCTCATGATACATCGTACCAACCCCATGACCACCATGATGAGGAAAATTGCCAATATGGTTACGCATCAGTTGATCTATTTCCTTTGACTTCATATCAGGACGTATAGCATCTATTCCAATAGCAAGGGCCTCCTTAACCAGTTCGTATGTTTTCCTTTGTTCATCCGTTGATTCACCTACAACGATGGTGTTACATGAATCTCCCCAATATCCATTCAAACAAGGTGTAAAATCACTCAAAATCAAATCGCCGGTATTAATTATTTTGTTGGTTGGCATGCCTCCTCCCGATGCAGTACGCGTACCGCTTACAAGGTCGGCCATGAGAGGCACCCTTACACCGGCAGATGCATCTATTTCCCGCCGAACCTCAGAAAAAAGTTCCCCTTCTGTAATGCCTGCGCTTGCATACTTTACAACTGCAGCCTGACCGATATCGCTCAAATTGCAGGCAGCACGAATAAACTCAATTTCATCTCTTTCTTTTACTGCACGCAGCAAGGCAATTTCTGAAGCGATGTCTATAAACTCAATTTTCGGATATTTTGCATTTAATGATTGGGCAATAACTAAAGGAAAAAAATTTGGCTCAACTCCAACCCTTGCACTATTTATATTGTTTTCTTTAAACAATCCATGCAACTGAAGCAAGAATTGCTCGGCAAATTCAAGTGGTGTTTCATACAGATAACTTATGTAAGGCTTTATTGAAATGTCTGCATACACATTGGCTGACTGCTCCAATTCGTTGTCAGCAATTATCAGGCTTGAAGTCTTTCCGGGCACAACAAATAATGCTGAAGGCAGCAAGTGAAATGGCGATGAACCATATTCAAAATAAAAATAATAGCCGCTAAAATATTTTAAAGATGCAGGAGATGTTATTAAAAACACATCTATATTTTTTGCCTCTGCAATGGAATATAATTTTTCAATTCTTGATGACATGATGTATATTAATCTATTAAGAGTTCACAAAAAAAATAACGTTGCGTTTGTATCAAAGCGATGCAATTACCCCGGATACTCAATTACTGACCAAAGTAAACACACATGAGGCTGGAAGCAACTTTGAGAAAGTCTGATTTGTGACCGTTACATCGGAACCCTGCGAAAAGTTGTGTGTTGCATCAGAATAATAATATTTCAACGTTGAAATTGCGGGGAGATTTTTTAAGATGCCCTTCATTGTCTGTGCACTGCGGCTATCGTTCTTCCCTGTGATAACAGTAGTTCCTGTTGCCTTATCATAAAATGCCGAAACAGTCATATCAGAAAGATTTGTGGAAATATCGACTCTTTTAAAACCCGCCTTGACAAATTTAAAAAGCTGTTGAAATACATAGTAATGGGTTCGTATTGTATAGACATCCGGATGTAAAGTATCATCTACTGCGAAAATCCCCCACATACTCCATGTCAAATATCGATTGGGATGATGATACCGGCTATCATAGGCTTCCCAAATCTGAATGCCCGTTATTCCTACATTCAAATCCTGAAGAACATATTGATAAGCCGGACCCGCATAACTATCGAATCCATAATCTTTATTATATACTCCGCCATCACAGTCTTGACAAACAGCATTCACTTCTGACATAACCGCCTCCCGATCCGGATAAGCGGAGTTCTTCACCGCCTCTACAAGATCCTGAGCTTTTTTAGTACTGTTTCCATATTCATGCTGGCCGAAATATTTCACTTTTGACATTGTATTGCTGTTGCGTATCATTGCCTGAAAATTACCAAGCCAACCTCCGCAATCATCTGGTCCGATAATCGTCACATCAGGAATGCTATCATTAGTAAGATGGGTGGCAACTGCGCTGTAAATAGTGCCAAACTGATCCGTAGTAGTCACTACACCTTCTCCGCCGCCACAAGTTGATTCATTTATAGGCGACAACATACTGAATTGAAGAGGAGGGTTAAGGCGTTTTTTGCTATAATAAACCATAGATGCCATCATTTCTGCATATTCCGCTTCTTTTCCCGAAGAAAGCTTTGTTCCACCCATCCAGGCGGGGCTTGCACCATCAGGACTAAGCGTAATGTCTGTAATCCCTTTGCTGTTTAAATATCGTATCATATCCCAAATACCTGTAAAGCGGGGAGCGCTATAAACGGAATCATAGTAGTTCCAATTGTATGAATTCGGATCATTGTTGTCGTTAACCTTTTCCCAGTCGCAATCATCAAACATAAGCCTGAAGGTGGTACATCCCATGCTGTCAATAAGTTTATCCAGCACTTTTTTGACTGCTTCAGGGTTTATGTTCCATGATTGAGGATTTGCATTAACACCAAAACCATGAATTGTTTGATATTGCTTGGCGCCATTAACCGTTGTGTTTTGTGCAAATGCTGTATTTGTAAATAGAAATAACAAGCTTAATACAGGTATTATTTTTCCCATAATACATTAGTTTATTAATATGAAAATCATAGTTAGGCTGAGAACAATCTTCTATTGAAACAATTAATGTGTCAAAATATTCACTCCATACTTTTCGATCACTTCAGAATTCAATTCAATCCCTAATCCCGGTAATTGAGGAACATCAACAAAACCATTTTTTTGCACAAAAGGATTAACAAGCAATTCCTTTCTTATCGCGGATTCAGTTATAGAAAATTCAAGAAATGGCGCATGTGGTATTGCTGCAATCAATTGTATGGAAGCGGCCACCAGTACACCGGTTTTAAAAGCATGCGGTACACATAAAATATTTTTATCCGCGGCTATTGTTGCAATTTTTTTTGCTTCAGTGAGGCCGCCGCAACGTGATACATCGGGCTGCACGACGTCAATATGTGTCTCACTAATAAGGCGTGCAAATGCTAATCTTCCGCTCTCTTCTTCGCCGGTTGCGATGCGCATTGTTGTTGATTCCGTAAGTCTTTTATAACCTATATAATCTTCTGCCGGCAATGGCTCTTCCAGCCAGTAAACATTTAGTTGTTCCAATGCCTTCGCAACATACATTGCAGATTTTAGCCTGTAACGTTTACCAATATCAATCATCAGTTCAACATTATCACCGGCTTCTTTGCGTGCAGTTTTAATAAGGTCTAAATCAAAATGAACATTATAGCCTAATGGTCCCCAACCCAACTTAATCGCAGTGAAACCCTGCGAAACATATTTCTCCACCATTCGCTTAACTTCATCTGTGTTTTCAGGCATCAGTGCACTCGCATAAGCACGCACTTTATCAGTATAACTTCCGCCGAGTAGTTTATGAACCGGCTTACCGGTGTCCTTACCCATGATGTCCCATAATGCCATGTCAATGCCGCTCATTACATGCATCACAGGCCCAGTGCGTCCGTAGTAATATGTTTTATCATACATATCATTCCAGGTTTGCTCATAGTCAAAAGGGTCTGTACCGATTACCACTTCTCTCAATCCGTAACAGGTACCATGAGACATGTATGCATCTACCACAGCTTTACCTACATAGGGAGCAGTATCCACTTCACCATAACCCGTAATGCCCTCATCAGTTTCAACAATGATGATGAGATCGTCCTGTGTTCCATCTGCTGCACTGGAAATTTCAGGAAGCTTTAAAACAATTGCCTGTACGTTGGTTATTTTCATCTTTAACAAA
>Ga0157369_10006504_pt1 | contig 13543 bp, 9 predicted proteins | sample C25metaG_FD_113461 | JGI IMG/M metagenome (GOLD analysis project Ga0157369, IMG submission 113461) | Corn rhizosphere microbial communities from Kellogg Biological Station, Michigan, USA - C2-5 metaG | ecosystem: Host-associated > Plants > Roots > Rhizosphere > Soil | place: USA: Michigan...
GATGGATCGTAACGCGCCGCCGAATCTGCTGGAGACGCCGAAGGATTCGTACGACCAAAGCCGCGCGCTGCTGCAGAAGTGGCACAAGCGCGGGCAGCTACGCTACGCGATTACGCCGCGCTTCGCGCCGACGTCTACGCCGGAGTTGCTCGAAGCGGCAGGCCAGCTCAAGCGTGAGTTTCCGGACGCGTACGTGCACTCGCACATCTCCGAGAATCGCAACGAAGTCCAGTGGGTCCACGATCTCTTTCCCGAGGCCGAGTACGCGGACGTTTACGATCGGTATGGCCTGCTCGACGAGCGCAGCGTCCTCGCGCACGGCGTTCATCTGACGGAAGAGGAGCTGGAGCTGCTCGCGCATCGCGGCACGCGCATCGCCCACTGCCCGAACTCGAATCTCTTCCTCGGTAGCGGTCTCTTCAAACTCCACCACACGCTCCAGGCCGGCGTCGCGGTCGGCCTCGGCACCGACATCGGCGCCGGCACGACGCCGTCGATGTTCACGGCGATGTCGGACGCATACAAAGTGCAGCAGGTGCAGGGCGTGTCGCTGACGCCGTTCCACCTCTGGTACCTGGCGTCGCTCGGCGGCGCGCGCGCGTTGTCGCTCGATGCCGAGTCCGGCAGTCTCGAAATCGGCAAGTCGGCCGACTTCCTCCAGCTCGATCTGAAGTCGACGCCGCTCGTGGCCCTGCGCAGCGAACGCGCCTCCTCGGTCGAGGATCTCCTCGCCGGACTGATCTTCACCGCCGACGATCGCGTCGTCCGCGAGTGCTGGATCGCGGGGCAATTGGTCGCCTCGCACGCGTAACCGTTACTGGCAGCGCTCTTGCGCCGTCTCAAGCGCAGGAGGTCTACATGAACAAATTACGAGCGATCTTCGCGTTCGCGGCGCTCACGGCTGTCGCCGCATTCGGACAGGATCGTACTGTGTGGCGGACGAGCGGCGACGTGCAGGAAGGCGGCCGCGGCACGATCGTCGGCACCGTTGCCGACACGCAGAACGGCCGGGGCCGCATCGTCCTCACGCCTGACAGCGCGTTGAGCGACCAAGTCACGATCGATACGGACTCGGTATCGACGCAATACAACGGCTTCGGCGGAACGATCAACGGCGCGCCGGAGATCTTCGTCGGCTCGACCGGCTTCAACGAAGTCCGCGTCGGCGATCGAGTCGAAGTCCGCGGCGTCGCGATCGGCACCAGCTCCATCCGCGCGGAGCGCGTGACGCTCCTCGGACGCGCCGTTCCGGCTCCGCAGACCGGCGTCGGTCAGACGCGGACGCCGACGTCGATCTCGACGCCAACAGCGTCGGGAACGACGCCGAGCACGGCGCCGGACCGCATCGGCCGCGTCGAAGGCGTGCTGCAGCAGGTCAATCCCGAGGAAGGACGCCTGGTCGTCGTGACTGATCGTCGCGAAGTGTTGACCGTCCGCACGCCGCAGGGAACGCCGGTGCGTTATCGCGGCGACACGTATCGCGTTTCGAATCTCGAAGTCGGCGATCGCATCCGCATCGAGCCGGAAGGCGGCGCGGCGGTGACCGGAAACGAGATCCGGGCGCGGTCGATCGACGTGATTCAGAGCTCGCAGGAAGCGAACGGCACCGCGACGTCGCGCGGCGTCGGCGCGCTGACCGGCCGCGTGACGCGCGTCGATCGGACGAACAACGTGATCCAGCTCGACACCGGCCGCGGCACCATCTCCGTCGATCTTCGCAGCGCGGCCGATCCGTCGGGACGTCCGGTGCGCGGACGCGACGTGCAGGCCGGCGACCATGTCGAGCTGAGCGGTTCGTACAGCGGCGCGACGTTCGTGGCCACGACGATCCGTTTCACCGACGACAGCGGGACGACCATCGAACAAGGTCCAGCCACCGCGGTGCCTGACAGCGTTCCCGACCTCGGCGTGGTGACTATCTACGGCACGGTCACGCAGACTCTCGCGGACGGCCCGCAGCTCGTGCTGCACGACACGCAGAACAACAACCGCACCGTGCGCGTCTACGCGCTCGATGAGCTGCCGATTCGCACAAAAACGGGGACGAGTTCGACCGCGGTTCAGTTAAGAGTCGGCGATTCGGTGGTGATCAAGGCCTATCGCGATGGCGACGGAAACTACATCGCGCAGACCATCCGCGTCCGGTGATTTTTTGTGGCTCAGGCGCAATGTCTGAGCCACAAATTATTTGGAATAACACTTCTCCCACAAACGTCGAACACTGTGCGATGGAAAAGCCCGTTCGACGTATTCTGCTCCCCGGCGTTTCTGACGCCGGAGCGCCTCCTCCCGTCGTCATCGATTCGCGCGTCGTCGTCGCAAGGGCACGGCGCCGCGCGATCGTCCGCGATGTCATCGATCTCCTACTCCTCGTCTGCGTCGACGGGCTTTTCCTACGCTGGCCTCACGCGCACGTCCCCTTCCTCGACCGGTACGACTCCCTTCTCGTCCTCCTCGGACTGAACGCGATGCTTGTCGGTTACGTGTGGCTCGCGCGCGCTCTTCCGCGCTGGACCGCGCGCCGCGTGGCGTCGACATGGTGCCTGGCTGAGCGCACTCGGTTCTTCCGTTCCACTGCTCGCTAACTCGTTTCCGGCGCGGGCGTCGCCGCTTTGCGGATCACGAACTTCTGCAGCAGTACGCCGACGAGCAGGAGCGAAATCGTCAGGCCGAGGAGCGAGGCCACGCGATAGAGGCCGCCGAGGCGCGCCAAGTCGTGCAGGAAACACTTCAACACGGTGACGAGCAGCAGGACGATCGCCGCGACGCGTGACGCGCGACTGTGCAGCACAAGGCCGGCCACGAGCATCGCCACGGCGAAGAGCGCCCATCCCATCGTGTACGTCAGATCTTGTGCGAGCGATGACGAGAAGAAGTTGAACGTCAGCGTCGGACCGGTCGAGTAGAAGTCGGCGATCTCGATGTTCACGAGCAGGAAGAGCAGGACCGCGCCGCATGCGTTCGCGATAGGACGCGCGGGTTTGAATTCGGCGGCATCGTCAGCCGGCAGCAGCCATGCGGCGACGAAGAACGCGGCGGCGCTGACGAGGTAGGTGTAGAGGTACCAGTTCACGATGGCGTGATGGCTGGCCGCGTGATACGAAAGCACCGCGGGATTGACGGCCAGGCGCACGAACGCGGCCGCGAGCAGCGCGCCGGACCACGCGAGCAGTCCGCGATGCGGGATGCGGCGATACAACCAGACCAGCGCGGCCCCTTCGAGGGCCCAGCCGATCGTGATCCACTGTTTTTCGAGCTGCAGCGGGATGGCGATCGTGATGAATGCCAGCGCCGCCGCGGCGGTGAGCGCGAGCCGCGTCAACTGCCGCTCGATGCGCAGCAAACGCCACACGAGCAGCAGCATCAGTGCGGCCTGGAAGACGGGAAGAGCGCCGATCGCGTAGCCGTATCCGGCGTCCTCAATCGCTCTTCGCGCGAAAATGAAGAACGGGATTCCCGCGAGAACCGCGGCGAGGTACGGCTGGATGAAGCGCTTCGCGCGCGCGCCGAGGAGGAGCGGATAGGCGATGAAAATCGCGTAGATGGCGCCGGCGAAGATGAGCACGTGCGCCGGCGTGTCCATTCGCGATAACGCCGTCGCTACGCCGAGGAGAACGACGGCCAAAACGGCGACGTCGTGCTCTTCGATCAGCCAGGCCACGGCGAGCATGGCGATGCCGATGACGAGATGCGACGCGAGTAGCGAGCCGAAAATCGGCGTACTGGAGATGGCGCCGGCGACGATGACGACGACGTCGCCGAGCATGAGCGCAACGAGCGCGGCGGGGCTGAAGCGGCGGTCGATGCGGAACCAGATCAGGGCAATCGCGCCGACGGCGATCGCCGCCAGGAACGCTGTCACCGGCCACGGCGTCGTCTTCGCCTGCGCTGCCCACGCCATCAGCACGAGTTGTGACGCTGCCATCGCCGCGGTCATCAACGTCGCGCGGCGGAGGTAGATCGCTGCGATGCCGATGCCGACGTCGAGCACGAACATCACTGCGAACAGCGGCCACGGCGGAAAGGCAAGCTGCGGCTGGACAGCAATCGCGAAAAGGAAGAGATGTCCGATCAGGCCGAGGTAGGTCGTGGTTGTGTCGCCGTCCTCGCCGCGCGCGATGAACACGCCACCGCCTACGGCCAGCAGCGCGAAGCCGCCGATCACGATGAGCGCTTCAATCAGGCTCCCAACGTTAAGCGCCGTCGAACACCAGACTGTGATGACGATCCAGGAGAGGATGATGGCCGAACCCGCGAGAATCGCGCGCTGCCGCGGCTTCGATTGTGCGATCGCGCCGATGTTGATGATCGCCAGCAGGATTGCCAGGATCCAGAGCGCGTGCGGCGCGGCGTCGCCGATGGTGAGGAAGAAGAGGACGCCGATCGACCCGAGGACCAGCGCCATCATCGTCCGCTGCGAGACGATGTCGCGTCCGAAACGGCGGGCGACGATTGGGACGGCCAGGAACAGCAGCGCGAATGCGGCGTAGATGACGAGCGCCGTCGTCAGCGTGGCCGGTTTTACGTTATCCGCCGACCACACGCCCTCGGCCACGATGGCGAGGAACGCGGCGATGGCGTAGCCAGCTCCGGCGCTGTGCCAAATCGCGTAGGCGGCAATGATCGCGACGAGCAGGAAGAGCGTTCCGAACAGCAGCATCGGCGCGTTTGCGGGAATCGGCAGAATCGCCAGCGCGGGGAAAAGCAGCAGGAACGCCGGCGCGACGATCGTCTTCGGAATCGATGTGAAGTGCGACAGCGCGAGCTGGATCACGACGAATGCCGCGATCCACGCCAGCACCGCCGGCCACGCCGCGGGCGTGTACGACGTCGCGCGCCAGACCACGAGCACGAGCGCGATCGTCGCGCCGCCGAGCAGATGCAGCCAGACCGGTCCGCGGAAAATCGCGATCACGGAAAGGCCGGTGGTGATGAACAGCAGGAAGGTGAAGAGGATGTTGTACTGCACGCCGTAGCTCGAGACAGCGGCGACGTAAAGGGCGAAGAGCAGCGGCAGCCCGGCCGACGAGACTGCAGCGAAGTCGAAACGGCGTTGCGCCTCGTCCGCGCGGCGCCGCATCCAGAGCGATGCCGCCGCGGCCGCCGCGAGCAGGATGAAGATCGACACCGCCAGCGGAAGTTGCGCGACGGTCAGGTACTTGCCGATCCAGCTCCATTCGTAGATGACGGTGAAGACGACGCTGAGCGCGGTCAGCAGCGGCCAGCGGCGCTGAATGGCCACCCACAGCAATCCGACGTTGAGCAGCAGCAGGTACGAGAAAAGTGCGACCGGCTTGTTCTCGCCGGTCGACAGCAGCGCCGGCGTGGCGAAGCCGCCGACGAGACCGAGCAGCGCGATGAAGACGGAGTCGCGGCGGATCGACAGCAGTACCGCGATCGCCGTCACGATCAGCATCAGCACGAACACGGCGCTCGCGGGCAGCAGATGCCAGAGCGCGTGCATGGCGAAAAGCGTGGCGTAGAGGATGGCGATGCCGGCGCCGTCCATCGCGTTCGCAGTGAACGCGTAGCCGCGCGCCACGCGAAGCTCGCAAACCAGCAGCAGGATGATGCCGGTCGCCAATCCGAGCGACGCGCGCACCGGCGGACTGAGCCAGCCATGCTCGACGGAGTAGCTGAGGAAGAAGAGCGCCGCGAGCACGAGCGCGATGCCGGCGATCCACGAGAAGAGCTTGACGCCGATCAGCGACTCCCAGTCGAAGGGCTTGCGGGGTGGTGGCGCAGGAGGCGCGATCGGTTCGGGCTCCGGAATCGGCTCCGTTTCGAATGCGGCGATGGGTTCGGGCTCAACTTCGAATGCGGCAATCGGTTCCGGTTGTGGCGGTGTGGCGATGACGACCGGCGGCGGCTCCGGCGGCGGAGTGACGATCACCGGCTGCGGAATCGGCTCCGGCTTCGGCTCGACCGGCGGCGGCGCGGCACTCTCGTTTGTGGCTAGCCGATCGAGCCGTCGCCGCAGCTCATCCAGTTCCGCGAGCGCTTTGCTGGCGCGATTCGACGACTGAATCGCAATGACGAACGCGATCACCGCAAAGATCGCGACAAACAACATCACGCAGCCGTTCATGGAGTGCCCAAAGGATACACGCCGAAAATGAAAAGGCCCGCCGAAGCGGGCCTTTTGAATGGCGATGTTCGTTCGTTACGCTTTGTTCGGCTTGGGAGCCAGCAGCAACTCGCGCCCGACGAGATACAACAACAGGATGAGCACCAGGAACGGGATGCACGACATCAGGTCGGCATTTCCACCCGAAACGAACGGATTCTTTTCGGCGAACTTGTCGAGGCTGGCGTTGAAGTTGGTCACCCACGCCACCTTGTCCTGCAGGCCGGCCATGAACGCGATCAGGATACCGGCGATCGCGCCGCCGGCGATGTATCCGGACGCCATCAGCACGCCGGGACTCTTGTCGCCCTCGGCGGTCAGCTGCTCTTCCGTCAGGTTCAAGTCGCGGTACTTCTTGCGAACGTAGAGGTCCGAAAGCCAGCGGATCGCGCCGCCGATGAAGATCGGACTCGACGACGACAGCGGCAGGTAAACGCCGACCGCAAACGCGAGCGACGGAATCCCCGACATCTCCAAGACCAGCGAAATCATCACGCCGAGGAGCACGAGGCCCCACGGGAGCTGCCGGTTGAGGATGCCTTTGATGATGTACGACATCAGCGTCGCCTTCGGCGCGTCGAATTTCTTCGGCGCTGCTTTGCCGTTGGCGTTGAACTTGTGCGTGCCGTTGATGGCCGGGTCGACGAGGAACTGCGGCGTGCCGCTCTGGTCGACGAGGAGTTCCTGCGCGGACGCGCCGCCCTCGGGCGTGTAGTGCCAGACCAGGTAGTCCTTCCCCTCGTAGCTCTTGTGCGACAGCGTCGGCAGGATCGACGCATCGGCGTGCAGGCTGGCGGGCCAGTTCTCGATCTGTTTGAGCGGCGCGCCCTCTTCTCCGGTCGACGGCTCGGAGCTGATGCGCGGCAAAACGACGCTGCCGTTGTTGTTGAGCATCAGGAGCAGCGGCCCGAGGACGAGTGCCGAGGCAAGAGCGCCGATGAGGATCGCAATCTGCTGATATTTCGGCGTCGCTCCGACGAGGTAGCCGGTCTTGAGATCCTGCGACGTCGTGCCGCCGTTGGACGAAGCGATGCAGACGATCGCGCCGATCGACAACGCGGTGACGTAGTACGTCGAGCCGGTCCAGCCGATCACGAGAAACACGAGGCAGGTGATCAGCAGCGTGGCCACGGTCATGCCGGAGATCGGGTTCGATGACGATCCGATCTCACCCGTGAGCCGCGACGACACCGTGACGAAGAGGAAGCCGAGGACGACGATGAGGATGGCCGCCATCACGCGCGCCATGATGCCGGTGCCGCCGTGGTACAGGGGGCTGGCCAGCGCGATGATCGCGACGAGGGCGAAGCTGCCGATGAGCACGACCTTCATCGAGAGGTCGCGATCGGTGCGCATCATCCCCTCGCGCGCGCTGCTGCCGCCGCGCATGTCCTTCAACCCTTCCTTCAGACCGTGCCAGATCGTCGGGAGCGAGCGGAGCATCGAAATGATTCCGCCCGCCGCGACGGCACCCGCGCCGATGTAGAGGATGTACGCGCTGCGGATCGCGTTCGGCGACATGTCCTTGATCAAGCGCGTCGATTCAGGAGCGAGCGGCGCCGCGAGTCCCGCGCCGAAGAACTTGATGGCGGGAATGAGCACGAGGTACGCGAGAACGCCGCCGGCGCACATGATCGAGGCGATGCGCGGTCCGATGATGTAGCCGACGCCGAGAAGCTCCGGCGAGATCTCGGCCGAGACCGAGCCCGCCGCGAACGGCGCTCCGAATACGCGCTCCGGCGTGTCTTTCCACCAGCGGAAGGCGACGTTCATCGCCTTGTAAATGAAGCCGATGCCGAAGCCGGCGAAGATGGTCTTGGCACTCGTGGCCTGCCCGCCGAGCTTCGCCATCTCTTCTTTGGCGCTGTCCGAGGCGGCCGCGATCGACTCTTCCGACGCACCGGCCTTCAGCACCTCGGCACAAGCAGTGCCTTCGGGATACTTGAGCACGCCGTGCTGCTGCACGATGAGCGCGCGCCGCAACGGAATCATCATCAGGATGCCGAGGAGACCGCCGAGGACGGCCACGAGCATCACGCGCGTGAACTCGAGGTCGAAGCCGAGGATGAGGATGGCCGGCATCGTGACGCCGACGCCGAACGCGATCGATTCGCCCGCCGACCCCGCCGTCTGCACGATGTTGTTCTCGAGAATCGTGGCGTCTTTGCCGCCGATCTTCGAGAGGATGCGGAAGAAGGTGATGGAGAGGACGGCCACCGGGATGGAGGCGCTGACCGTGAGGCCGACCTTCAGCACGAGGTAGAGCGACGCCGCGCCGAAGACCATGCCGAGGATCGTCCCCAGGATGATCGGCAGCAGCGTGAGCTCGCGAATGTTGGTCGCCGCGGGGATGTACGGCTCGAACGCTGCACTGGCCGGCACGTCGGGCTTCATGCCGACGACGTCGGGATACTCCTGTTCAGCAATGCTCATTTTGTCTCCTGCGCTGGTGGGTCAGAAGCCGCCTGTTGCCGGGGTCAGGCATGCATCGGGCGGGCCATTCTAGCATCGGAACTTGTGCGGTTTCGGGAGGCGTAGAATCGCGCACATGCCGACCGTCGATGACCATTTCTCCGGCCGTTCCGCGCAGGTCCTGCAGATCTATCGAAAGATCGTCGATGCCTCATCCACCCTCGGGCCGGTCGAGGAAGATCCGAAGAAGACGTCCATCCATCTGAACCGGCGCGTCGCCTTCGCCGGCGTACAAACGCGCAAGGACGCGCTGATCCTGACGCTGAAATCCGACCGCGACGTGAAACATCGCCGCGTCCACAAAACGGAACAGACGTCGGCGAACAGGTGGCACTTCGAAGTCCGCCTCAATGATCCCGCCGAGGTGGACGAGCAGCTCCTGCAGTGGCTTCACGCATCGTACGAGTTGGCGCAGTGAGCGCCGGCGACCGTCTGCGCGACGCGATCGAGGCGGCGTATCCGCGCCTGACGTCGATCTCCGATTCCGATGCCGCGATACCGCCCGCGCCCGGCAAATGGTCGCCGAAGGAAGTGATCGGACATCTGATCGACTCCGCCTCGAACAATCACCAGCGCTTCGTCCGCGCGAACTTCAGTGATGACCTTGTCTTCGCCGGATACGACCAGGAGAAGTGGGTTCTCCTCGGCAACTACGCTTCCGCGCCATGGACTTCGCTGCTGTCGCTCTGGCGCGAGTTCAATCTCCAGATCGCGCGGGTGATGGATGCGACGCCTGCGTCACTTCGCGATACTCCGCGCTCGCGACACAATCTGCATCAGGTGGCGTGGAGTGCGGTGCCGGAGTCTCAGCCGGCGACGCTTGGCTACTTCATGAACGACTACGTCGATCATCTCGAACAACATTTGCGGCAGATTGGATGAGGGAAAGCCTTCTTAATCGAGGCCAAGTTCCGCAAGGTCCAGCCGCTGCGCGAAGTTCCGAATCGTCAGAATCCGCAGGGTCGATTTCTCCACGTAGTAGATGATGCGATGCGATCGGCGGTAAACGATTTCGCGATATTCGGGCAGCCCTATCTCCGGAACCATTCGGCCTGATTAGGGAAAGGCCTCGAGACGATCGACCGCTTCGAAGATGCCTGCCAACCAGGCCCGCGCCGCCTCGGGCTTGTCACGCGCGATGTACTTCGCGGCGTCATGCGCGCGCTCGATCGCGAGCGGCGACCAGACGATTCTCACCGAGCAAACCTTTTCATGAGTTCTTTCTTCGCGTCGCGATTCGAGATGCCGTGGCCCTCATCGATCTGCTTCATCGCCGTGCGCACATCGCTGAGGAGCTCGAGCTCTTCAATCAGCTCCGAGTAGACGGCGACATCCAGAAGGACGGCGGCAGACTCACCGCGCTGCGTAAGAACGAGGGGACGCCCAGTCGATTTCACCTGCTCGATCATGCCCGCCGCGTTGGCTCGAAAGTCCGAGACCGGCTTGATATCGGTAGCAATCCTCATGTGACGTTTCATCGTACCTCCTAACGTACGCTGGATTGTACATCAGACGGCCGGTTGTTGGGCTGGAATCAGTCGAGGATCTGATCGCCTTCGACAGGCTCTACATCGGCGACCTTCGCTAACGCCGCATCGAACCTGCGGCGACGAAGGTCGTTTAACAGATACCGTCCCGTGATGCTTCGCTCGTTCGCGGCGATCTCCTCGGGCGTACCTACCGCGAGCAGTTCCCCGCCGCCGTCGCCGCCTTCGGGGCCGAGGTCGATGATGTGGTCGGCGGCTTCGATGAGCTGGATGTTGTGCTCGATGACCAGGACGGAGTTGCCCCGGTCGATGAGGCTGCGGAAGGTTTTGATGAGTTGCGCGACGTCGGTGTGATGGAGGCCGGTGGTCGGCTCGTCGAAGAGGAAGAGGCGGCCGGTATCGTTCTTCGTCGTCTCGGAGAGAAACGACGCGAGCTTGAGGCGCTGCGCTTCGCCGCCGGAGAGCGATGCCGTGGACTGGCCGAGGCGGAGGTAGCCGAGTCCGACGGAACGGAGGGCGGAGAGTTTTTTGAGGAGAGCGCGCTTGTCGACGAAGAACTTCATCGCCTCGTCGACGGTCATCTTGAGGATGTCGTTCACGTTGCGATTTTTGTACGTGACCTTCATGACCTGCTCGTTGAAGCGCTTGCCGCCGCACTTATCGCAGATCACTTCGACGTCCGCCAGGAACTGCATGTCGATGGTGACGGTGCCCGCGCCTTCGCAGACGTCGCAGCGTCCGCCGACCGTGTTGAACGAGAACATGCCGGGCGTGACGCCGTTCAGTTTCGTGGCCGTCGTTTCGGAGAGGATCTTGCGCACTTCATCCCACGCCTTCACGTACGTGGCGGGATTCGAACGGGTCGAGCGTCCGATTGGCGACTGATCGATGAACTGCATGTCGTAAATCTTGTCGACGCCTTCGAGCGTCGACGCGCCGACGTCGAGACCGGTCGCGCCGCGGATGTCGCGCTGGTAACGGTTGTAGAGGCAATTGCGGATCAGCGTCGACTTGCCGGAGCCGGAAACGCCGGTGACGGCGACGAACTTGCCGAGCGGGATGGTGACGTCGATGTTCTTGAGGTTGTGTTCTTTCGCGCCGCGGATCGTGATCGCGCCAAAGCTGTCGGACAGGGACGACGGTTCGTCTGCAACCGCAACGGGCATTTCGATCGGGCGCGGTGGTCCCACGTAAAGAACCGAACCGCCGTACTCGCCCGCTCCCGGCCCGAGCTCGATGGTCTGATCCGCGCCGGCGATGATGGTCGGATCGTGTTCGACCACGATGACCGTGTTGCCCGCGTTGCGCAGGCGCTTGAGCACGGCCAGCAAGCGCTCGCTGTCGCGCGCGTGCAGGCCGACGGTCGGTTCGTCGATCACGTACATCGTTTCCGTCAGCGACGATCCGAGGGCTGCGGCGAGATTGATGCGTTGCGACTCGCCGCCGGAGAGCGTGCGCGTCTGGCGATCGAGCGTCAGGTACGAGAGCCCGACCTCATCGAGATAGGTCAACCTGTTGACGATCTCGCGCCGCAGGTGGCCGGACTTCGCCTCTTCTGATTTCGAGAATGGCAGGTACTCCCAGAATCGCCGCGCGTCGCGAACGTTCATGCCGAACAAATCGCCGACCGTCAATCCGCGAAACGTGACGAATGACGCGGACGACTTCAGCCGCGAGCCGTGGCACTGCGGGCACGTTTCGTAGCTGCGGTACTTGGCCAGCTTCACCCGCACGTGAATCTTGTATTTCTTCGTCTCCAGCCACTCGAAGAAGCCTTTGATCCCGTACCACTTGCTCCGCCCTTCGTGCAGCAGCGTCCACTCCTCAGCGGTCAGATCGTTGATCGGCACGTCGAGCCGGATGCGGTATTTCGCGGCGGCTTTTTTCAGATCGTCGTAGCAGTCTTCGTAACCGGCCGAGTTCCACGGCGCGATCGGCATCTCGTCGAGCCGCAGGTTGCGGTTCGGGATGACCTTCTCCATGTCGATGCCGATGATCCGGCCGTAGCCCTGGCAGTTCGTGCACGCGCCGAGGGGCGAGTTGAAGGAGAAAAGATGCGGCGTCGGCTCGACGAATTCGGTGCCGCATTTGTTGCAGGCGAAGCGCGACGTGAAGCGATGGCTGATCCAATTTCCATTGCCGCCATCTTCGAGCAGATTCACGTTTCCCTTCGAAATCTCGAACGCCTGCTCGATGGCTTCGGTGATCTGGCCGCTGCGCTCCGGATCGACGCGCAGACGATTGATGACCAGCTCCAGCGACGTCGAGTCGCTCGTGTCGGTTTCGTTGAGATCGCGGACCTCGCCGCCGATCCATGCGCGGTAGAAGCCGGCTTTGACGAGCTGCGTGAGCACCTCGCCGCGGTTTTCCTTTTCGAAAAAGATCGGAGCGAGAACGACAACGCGCTTCCCTTCGAGCGACGACGTAATCGCAGCGGTGATCGACTCCGGCGTCTCGCGACGCACCGTGATCTGGCAGTCGGGACAGATCGTTTCGCCCGCGTAGGTCATGAAGAGACGGATGTGATCGGCAAGCTCGGTGGCAGTCGCGACCGTCGAGCGCGCGTTCTTTACCGAGTTCTTCTGCTCAATAGCGATGGCCGGCAGAATCCCGTCGATCTCGTCGACGTCGGGGCGGTCGATGCGCTCCAGAAACTGCCGCACATACGTCGACATCGACTCCACGAACCGCCGCTGCCCCTCGGCGTACAGCGTGTTGAAGGCAAGCGACGACTTCCCCGACCCCGACGGACCGGTCAGAACCGTGAGCTGGCGCTGCGGGATATCAACCGAAACGTTCTTGAGGTTGTGCGTCCGCGCCCCGCGAATGGAGATCGTGCGTGAGGGCATTCGTATGGAGAACGTTTCGGGAGCGGAGGGTCTTCCGGATTTTTCACGCCGCGAATCGTAGCGCCGCCGGCCCGGCGGCTGTACCGCCAGCGGCTCGCTGGCAGTTCGCGCGGTTCTTGCCGCCGAGCCGGCGGCGGTCCAGCCGTCGAGCCGACGGCGCTACGTTTAAATCCTGATGTTGTGTCTTTGGTAGAAGTTGTAGTCGCCTAATCGCGTGCGCAGCTTCTGCACGACGTCCTCGGGGAGCCAGGCGTCGCCGGCGGTTACGTTCGTTTCGACCTGGTGGATGTTCTTCGCGCCGGGGATGGCGGTGGCCACGGCGTCGTTGGCGAGAACGAAACGGAGGGCACCTTCGATCAGCGTGCGGGCGGTGCCGCCGATGATCGACTTCACCTCATCGACGCGCGGAAGCGCTTCCTGCAGCCGGCGCGGCGTCAGAAAATTCTGGCGGATGTCGTCGGCGGGAAAGACGGTGTCGTTGCGGAACTTGCCGGTGAGCAGTCCCGAGGCAAGCGGAACGCGGGCGATGATGCCGTAGCCCTTTTCATTTGCGGCCGGAAAGAGCTCCGTCGCCGGCGCCTGGTTGAGGATGTTGTAGAGCACCTGCA
>Ga0157369_10006507_pt1 | contig 13538 bp, 8 predicted proteins | sample C25metaG_FD_113461 | JGI IMG/M metagenome (GOLD analysis project Ga0157369, IMG submission 113461) | Corn rhizosphere microbial communities from Kellogg Biological Station, Michigan, USA - C2-5 metaG | ecosystem: Host-associated > Plants > Roots > Rhizosphere > Soil | place: USA: Michigan...
ACAATGTGCGTCCCCATCGCCGCAAAGTATCCCGGCGAAACATAGTCATAGAGCCGCAGAGGAGGCTCGCCGCCCTCGTAGTTCTTCCCCTCCACGCGCAAGATATCCCAGTTCGCATCGAAGCCCTCCATCGGCGCCGCCACCGCGTATCCCGCCGCCTGCACCCCCGGAATGGCCCGCAGCTTTTCCGCGATTTCCTCCTCCGTGCGCGTCACCGTCTGCGGATCGCGGATCAGCATATCGGGAATCGCAACCCGCGCCGTCATCACCTGCGCCGCATCCTGGAATCCGGGATCGACGTGCTCGAGCGCCGCAAATGTGCGGATCATCAGCGCGGCGCTTACCAGCAGCACCATGGCCATCGCCACCTGTGCCACCACCAGCATGTTTCTCGTTCTCTGCCGCGCGCGCCCTGCACTCGCCGTACGGCTGCCGGTGGTCAGCGCTGAACGGCTCATGGCATACCGCCACGCTGGAATCGAACCGAACAGCATTCCCGCCAGCACCGAAAGCCCCAGCGTGAATCCCAGCGACAGCCCGTCGAACGACACTTCATAAAGTCGCGGCAGGTTCGTCGGACCGATCGCCGTCAGCAGCCGCAGTCCCCCATATGCCACCACCATCCCCAGCGCCCCGCCCAGCAGCCCCAGCAGCACACTCTCGACCAGCAGTTCCCGCGCAATCCGCGCCCGTCCGGCGCCCAGTGCCGCGCGTACTGAAAGCTCCTGTTGCCGCGACTCCGCACGCACCAGCATCAGGTTTGCCACGTTGGTGCACGCGATCAACATCACCAGCCCCACCGTCGCCATCACCACCCACAACAAGCTGGACACGTTGCCGATGATCTGGTCTTTGAGCCACTTGAAACGCGGTGTGATCTTCCAGCGTTGGTAATAGTGCGGGTTTGTCTTGGGCCCATTCGACCACGAGTCCATCCACACCGGAATCAGCTGCGCCGTGTCCGCATCGGCCTGGTCCAGGGACACGCCGTCTTTCAGCCGCCCTATCCCGTCATAGCCGAACGGCGCCATTTTCAGTTTCGCCCGATCGAAGGCCAGCGGAAGCAAAACATCGAAGTCCTGATCCACCACGCGAAAGCCACGCGGCATCACGCCCTCGATCGTCCGCGTCACTCCGTCCACCTGGATGCTTCGTCCGATCACGTTCCTGTCGCCGCCAAACCGGCGCCGCCAATACCCGTACCCCAGCATCGCCGTTTGACTTCCGTGCGGGTCCTGGTCCGCCTGACTGAACCACCGTCCAGCGGCCGGCGCCACGTCCAGCGCTTCCAGCACCCCACCGCTCACCAGCGTCGCCGCCACCTCTTCGGGCTGCGCCAGTCCAGTTACGTTCGCGTGGCGCGAGGTCCACACACCCAGGGCATCGAAGCTGCGGTTGTGGTCTGCAAATGTGAAATACATGGAAGGCGACAGTTGCAGCCCGCTCTGAAAGTTCGCCAGGCCGCCCGCTCCCGGCGCATCCAGCCACAGCGCCACCAGCCGGTTCGATTGCGGATAGGGAAGCGGCCGCAGCAGAATGCTGTTCACCACGCTGAACACCGCCGCGTTGGCGCCGATCCCGATCGCCAGCGTCAGCAGTACCGTCGCGGTAAAGCCCGGGGACTTGCGCAGTCGCCGCAGCGCGTAGCGCGCATCCCGGATCACGTTCTCAAGCGCCACGCTGGCGTCGACCTCGGTCACACGCTCGCGCATCACCGTCGCGTTTCCGAATCGCACCCGGGCGTCGCGCCGAGCTTCATCGGGCTTCATCCCGCGCGCGATATTCTCTTCCGCGCGCATCGCAATGTGCGCCTCCAGCTCTTCGCAAATCTCCCGATCCACGCGCCCGCGACGAAACAGGTTCGTAATGCGTTGCACGATCGCCATGAATCCCTCCTCGATCAATTTGCCGGGGTCCGCTATGGACTGTCCCCTGTTCCCTGATCCCTGTCTTTTCACGCGTACCGCAGCACCGCCCGCACGCCCTTCACAAGCTGGTCAAAGCTCTCCTGAGCCTGCTCGAGCTGGCGCCTGCCTGACACCGTCAGCTTGTAATACTTCGCCTTGCGTTTGGTTTCGGTTAGCGCCCACTCCGATGCAATCCACCCGTTCTGCTCCATGCGGTGCAGAGCCGGATACAGCGAGCCCTCTTCCACCCGCAGCATCTCGTCGGACGCGCGCTGGATGTGCTGCACAATTCCGTACCCGTGCAGCGCTCCCGTCGACGCCAGCGTCTTCAGCACCAGCAGCTCCAGAGTCCCCTGCAGATCGTTGTTCGCCATTTGCCTCACCCCTAGTCAACTCAGTATTCGGTACTCTAGGCCTAGCTTTCTAGGGATGTCAAGAGCGAACAGCCCACATTCCTTTCCAACCGTCCCGGTCCTCACGCGATATTCTTCTTATTTGAGGTGACCCGCATGACTTCCACCGCGACCCGTCCGCAGCTCGCCTATCTGACCGACGTCCTCAATGGCCTCAAAGAAAAGGGCACCTACTTTCGCCTGCGCGTCCTCGACGATCAGCAGGCCCCGGTCTGCCATTACGACGGCAGGCAGGTGATCAATCTCGCCAGCAATAACTATCTCGGCCTGGCCAATCACCCCAGGCTCATTGAAGCTGCCCTCAAAGCAACGCGCGAGCTCGGCGTAGGCTCCGGCGCCGTCCGCACCATCGCCGGCACCATGAAGATTCACATGGACCTGGAGGAAAAGATCGCGCGCTTCAAGAACGTCGAAGCCTGCGTCGTCTTCCAGAGCGGATTTGCCGCCAACGCCGGCACGGTCAGCGCCATCCTCGGCAAAGACGACTTCATCCTCTCCGACGAGCTGAACCACGCCAGCATCATCGACGGCGCGCGCCTCTCCCGAGCAAAAATCAAGGTTTTTCGCCACAAGGACGTGGCCCACTGCGAAGAGCTTCTTCAGGAAATCGCGAACGAGCCCGGCCACAAGCTGGTTATTACTGACGGCGTTTTTTCCATGGATGGCGACATCGGCCCGGTCGATAAGCTCGGCGCGCTGGCTGAAAAATACGGTGCCATCATGATGGTCGACGACGCTCACGCTTCGGGCGTGCTGGGCCGCAACGGCCGCGGCAGCATCGATCACCTCAACATGCACGGCCGGGTTGATGTCCAGGTCGGCACGCTGTCGAAGGCCGTTGGCGCACTCGGCGGATACGTCTGCGGTTCCAGAGATTTGATCGACTATCTCTACCACCGCGCACGCCCTTTCCTCTTCTCCACCTCGCATCCGCCGTCGGTAGCCGCCTCATGCATCGCGGCGTTCGACATCCTCGAGCAGGAGCCCGAGCGCATCGACCGTCTATGGGACAACACCCGCTACTTCCAGGGCGAGCTGCGCCGCGCAGGATTCAACGTCGGCGGCGTCACCACCCCAGCTACCGAAACGCCCATCACGCCCATCATCCTCGGCGAAGGCCGCGTGGCCATGGAGTTCTCCCGGGCGCTATTCGAGGAAGGCGTCATGGGAACCGGCATCGCATTCCCCACAGTGCCGGAAGGCAAAGCCCGCATCCGCCTCATCCTCACGAGCGAACACACGAAGGCCCAACTCGACCAGGCCCTTGAAACCCTTGAGCGCGTTGCCAAGCGAATGAACATCCTGAGAACCTCTGCCTAGCGCAACCGCTCCTCCTGGTTCTTCGCCGGGCAGCCTCGCTGGTCGCCGTTGAGAAAGCATGCCTGCACGAGCTTGTATCGCTGCAGGTTGTAGGGCGCGAGGGCTGAGTAGTCGACTTCCTGCTGCTGGCACGGAGTGAGGTACCAGTTAAGCGGATCGTTGGGGACGGTCGTCTTCGCAGGCACGCAATAAAGAGGCTTTCTCGCTGTCGCCCGGTCGTCGATCACGAAATGCTGCAAAACGAGCTGGTCGTGGAAAGCGCCCTCAAGCAGCCCAAGTGCGTTGCGGTTGCGCGCCGTAACGCTCAGGTGGCCGGCGGACCAGAAAGCTTCGAGCGGCGCGGCGATCTGGCTCACAACGTTCCACGGCTTGCCCTGGCTCGCCTCTGGAACCAGCGGCACGTTCGCGGCTACATCCGGGCTGTTTCGGATCTCCACCAACAGAACCCGCAAAGGCACGCGCCCTTCCGGTGCGGCCGCCTTCCTTGTTGCGGGCGACTTGGCGGCGTCCGCACGCTGCAGCAGCGTGGATTCGCTCATGGCATAGCGAAGGAACTCGATTGCCGAGGCCGTTCCATCGTTGTCGTAGTAACCTCCGTCCACGAAATGAACTCCATTCTGGGGCGGAGCTACCTTCAGCGTGGCCGCCGAGGATATGTAAGGGAAGGTGGCCGACATCTGAGCCGCAGTCGCCAGGGGCAGATCGACAGACGTGCCGATGGGATTCGTAGCATTCGGCGCGTATAAGTTCAGGAACGAATATGCGCCTTTCGTGATCAGCGGGTTGGCCGCATTGTTTCTCGGAACAAAATAGTTGGACAGCAGAAGCCGGTTGCCGCCTTCGACCGTGGTGGTGTTCATGCTGAAAGCCGGAAACGGTGCGGGGCCACTTACGGCGCTCAGATCTGCGAGTGTCAGCCGAACCGCATTGTCGGGATTGGTCTGCTGGTTGGCCAGCACGTGCGCCCGTTGAATATGGGGGTCATTGGGTCTCACAGGCTCTACACCCTTTGCCGCACCTGAGTAACCCCATTCCGTGCAGAACGGATCGTTGAGGTTTCGAACCATCGCCCGGCGCAGCGACCAGGTGCGGTCCTTCCCCAACGGTCCCTGTTGCAGATCGTTCTCGCCTGAAGAGGGGCTGATGAGGTAGGGAAGCAGCGGCATCACGGCGTTCGGAATGTCGTAATACACCAGGCCCCATCCAACCGCCTCAAGGCTCGAGCAGCGGGAACCGAAGTTCATGCGCTTCCAGTCGGACTGGCCGCCATTGGTTGCCGGGTCCAGTTCTCTCAGGTAGTCATAAAGGCCGACGCTGCCGCCGGATACCGTGCTCAGCAGCACCACGTGCTGATGAAACTGGTTCTCGAACTGCTGCTCGAGCTGGCCAAGCACCGCCGCGGTCCAGGCTGCCGCATGAATGCCTCCTCCCGTTGACGTGACCACGATGACCGTTGGTTTCGCCTCAGGAGGCAACTGGCTGCAGGCCGCACCGGCGCAGTACTCGGCGCGCAGCTTTGCATCCAGGACCTCGCCCGGCGTGGGAAGGGCAGTCGGCGCGGAGCCGGAAATATACGAGATATAGTGTTCTTCCTGTCCGCCTATCAGCGCCGTTCCTTTCAACCCCGGGACAACTCGCGGCAACACAAGGCAGACCAAGAAGGCGGTGAGAACGGGTATGCGATAACGATCGGCAAAGAACGCGATGCCGCCGAAGGTCCACGCGAGCGAGATGACAAGGATCAGCACCGACGCAAGGATCGGAAAGCGCTCGGTGTCGCTGCGGAAGTAGATTGCAGGCAGTGCAGATGCGAATCCCAGAACAAGCACTCCGAGCAACGCTTTCCAGGCGATCAGGTGCCGCGCGTTGCCTCCTCCGGGCCTGGCGAGCAGGACCATCAGAAAAATGAAGAAGGCGAGGAGCGCGAACGCTGTGAGTGCTACGGCCGCCGCCGCGGGCACAAGGATTGGCGCGGTGATGGGCCACAGCACCCAGTACACGGAATAGAAGCCCGCCGCGGCAACCACCGAAAAGAAGTGCCCCTCGTAAAGCTGGCCCACCGCAAAGAGCGGTTCGCCATTTTTGCCCCGTTTCGGTTGGCCCTCCTCATTCAGCAAAGGCGTGCGCCACCGATAGCCGGCGGTTGGAAACACCTTTGCGACCCACTGGAAGACGAGAGGCAGTGAAGCGCATTCCAGCACGTCGCCGAACCCGCCCTGAGTGCCAGGCCTGCCGAGGCCGAGCATGGCTCGCGGGAAGATAAGTGTCTTCGCAGGCTGTCCAGTTGCTCCCGAAAACTGTCGATAGACGAGGTAATAGAGCGCCGAAAGTGCATACCAGAAGATCGCCGCGAGGCAGGTTCCTTCAAGCACACCCCACCGGATATAGCGCGCGTCCACCTGTTCCACAGCCCCGTTTATGAAGAAGTACCAGATCACAACCGCATTATTGAGCTGGGAAAGCGCAGGCGCCAGCCATTCCCAGCGCGGATTCTGATCATTCAGAAAGCGCAGCAGCAGCGGCGGCGGATCATCTCCAAAGCGTTCCTTCCCGTTGATCACCACCACGTGCGCCAGGATGAGAGCGACAAAGCTTCCGCAGATGAGAAAGAACGTGGCGCAGGCGTATTGCAGCGGAGTTACGGGCGTGATAATCCCGCTGGTGAGTGAGCGCGCTGCGCCAGGGCTGTTCAGCCCCACCAGCAACACTGGAAAGCACCACAGCAGAATGCTGAAACGCAGAAAGTATGCGTAGCGGATCCAGTGAAGTAGCCACCGCACGAAGGGTCTGGCGACATTTGTCCAGAGTCTCATGAAGGCGCGGCCTAGCCTTTGCATCACAGTTTCGTGCGATTGAGCCGGAACGGCAACAGGTGCGGACATGGCGATCTCCTCGACAGAAATCGAGCGAGCCGGCCGAAGTGTCTTCTGTTCCGCTCGCGTTCAGCCTGGGTGTAACCCGGGAACTCTGCTCGTCGTGGGGAAAGCTAAATGAGGTTCGCACTCCAGCTTGAGCGCGAATTATGGACTCGTCAAGGGTTTGTCGCCAGAGCGTGTTGCGGCGAGGGCGTTGCGCCGTTGCGTGGTTGCGGATGAACCGGCGACAATCGACACAATGATTGCTCACCTGCGCGGCAAGCTCATCCACAAAGAACCTGGCCAGGCCATCGTCGACTGCGCCGGGGTGGGCTACGACGTTACTATCTCCGTACCCACTTTCACTGCGCTGCCGTCGGTGGGCACCGAGGCCTCACTGCACATCCACACCCAGGTCTCCGACGACGCGATCGCCCTCTTCGGCTTCCTCGACATCGTGGAGAAGCGTCTCTTCGAGCGCCTGATCACGGTCAGCGGAGTGGGCCCGAAGCTCGCAATTAAAATGCTTAGCGGCCTCTCCAGCGAGCGCACCGTTCAGGCCATCCGTGCCCAGGACCACGCCCAACTCACCCGCATCCCAGGCGTCGGCAAAAAGCTCGCCGAGCGCCTTGTGGTCGAACTGAAGGACAAGCTGGACGACTTCGCGGTAGCGCCAACGGCGACGACTGTACAAGGTGCGGCGGTCGATGACGTGCTGTCCGCGCTGGTCAACCTCGGCTATCAGCGCCCCGCTGCCGAAAAAGCCCTTGAACAGGCCGCTGCAAAAGACAAATCCGTCGCCGCCGACTTCGATGCCCTCTTCCGCGCAGCCCTCAAAATCATTCGATAGCTCTCAATTCAGTGCCCACCGAAACGGCTTCTCCGGACCACCTTCTCCGCGGATCCGGATTGCCCCATTCGCGTCCTTGCGGATAGGCAAGCTCTTTCCATTCACCTGGGCCCATTTCACGTCCGTATTCCTTGGAACTATGATCTCCACCGTCCAAGTTCCCGCGCGATGTGGCGCATACCACCCTTCGTAGCGACCCCGCTCCTTTACCACTCCCACCAGCGGGGAATCGAGGCGATACGCCTCCAGTGGCAGGGTGAGCCGCAGCGACAATCCCGATTGCGTAAACTCGATCCCCACCAGCTTGCTCGCCGAATACAGCGAGCACGCATGCGAGTGCAAATTCAGCACCGGAAAATCCGTGCCGCGGAAATATGGCTCATCGGCAGCGCCGCCGGGGTGCCGGCTCAACCACGAGTTGTACGAGTCGTTGCCGCTCCAGATTCCGTACCAGAGATCTGGATAGCTTTCTGCATGCCGTGCCAGCGTGTTTCGCTTCCACTCGTCCCACGCCATCGCCGGATCCACTCCCGCCAGAGCCCAAACCAGTGTCTGGTTCAGCGACGGCCAGATCGCGCCGAGTTCCAGGCTTCCGTGATCGGCGCCTCCCGGCCTTTGCATGTCCGGCCCTTCGCTCATCTGTGCGGTTCCCAGCGGTCCACGGCGCAGCAATCCATCGATCGTCCGTACGAGTTCGCGATTCTGCTGATCGGTCGTGGCGCCCGCAAGCATCGCCCACGGCTGCGGCTCGATCCAGAGTGTTGACTCTCCCAGCCACCCCAGTTTTTCTCCCAGCCACACACGGCGAAACCATTTCCCATTCCATTGCGCACGCGTTGCCTCTCGGTGTCGTTCCGCATTTGCGAGCGATTCCTTCACAAAATCCTCTGAACCTCCCGCATACGCGAGCATGCGTCCGTATTGGCCGAACACCCATGCCGCCATGGCCGAATTCAGCACGCTTTCGCCTTGCTCGATGCACTCCTTCATGTCGTTGGAAGCCCACGTGTAAATCAGCCCGTCGTTCCAGTCGTCCACCAGCATGCGCATCACACCGTGGCGTCCTAACCCAACCTGGTCCACCTGGTGGCGGAAGCATCGATGCAGCAGTTCACGCACGTCTTCCGTTTGCCCGGCTTCAGGTGAGAGGCGCGCCGGAATCCGTTCCTTCAGGAAATCCACATCGCGGGTTGCCAGCACATATTCGCTCACGGCCCAGATCAGCCACAGCGGCAGGTCGCTGGCCCTGTCAGAGAGCATCGGAGCCACCACACCGTGTCCCACAATCCCGTACGGCAGTGATCCGTCGGCCCGTACCTCCTTCAATGTGTAGCGCAGGACGCTCCGCACAATCTCCGGATCGCTGAACAGAAACGGCATACTATGCTGCAGCGGGTCGCGCGGCGCTCCTTGAAATCCCATCACGTACTGGTAATAGCCGTTCTGGTTCAGGATGTGCTCGCCAAAAAAGTCGTCGTAGGTCAGGCTGCTCCGCAGGTAGTAGTGGTTCCACGTTGACTCGCGCTTGACCCACGGCTCCGACGGCACCTCGAAACGCATCCCGTGCCGCTTCCACTCGAGAGCGGTCGTCTCGAGTGCGGAGCCCTTGCTCTGCTCATATTTCGAAATCAACGCCTCCAGCGAAAACCCTTCGGGAACGTATCCGTAGAGAAAGCTCAGCGTCCGCGATTCCTTTGGCTCAATCCGCACCGTGCGCTCCAACAGCAGCGCTGCGCCCGATCCACACTCGTCCAGTTTTCCGTTCAGCCTCTCCGCCAGTCCGCTGGGATTGGCGGGACCGCCTTTGCCGAAGAACGCTGCCCCATCGCAACTCAATCCGTCGGCGGCTCCATCGAGCGAAACCAGAAACGTCCGCGGCAGATCGAGGCTCTCGAAATCCGTTCCCTGCCGCGGCTCTTCCACCGCGGTATAAAACCCGTAACGACTTGCGCGAAGCCCCGCCGTGCCCCGCTTCCAGGCAGCCTCCTCTTCCGCTGAGCGACCCCGGAACCGCTTTTCCTCGACCAGTCCTTTCTTTTGATCAATCGCCGCAACACTGTGGCCGAAGCGCCGCCCCAGCTCGCGCCGCCACTGCGTGGCAGTCCCCTTACCGCTCATCGCGTCAATTGCCGATCGAAACGAAAACTGATATGGCTCGCAGCCCCAGTACTCCACCCACCGTACGTCCGCGTGCGATTCGCTTGTGTTTGTGATCGTTACCTGCGAGACCAGTACCGGATCGTCGCCAAACGGCGCCGCGATTACCTGGTCCACGGTGCATTTCTTTCCGGACACTTTCTTGCGGAAATAGCCGATCCCGAACACACGCCTGAAATCGTGCTGCGCGCCGTCATAGTACGTGCTGAGTGTCTCCTGCCCGTCGGTCAAATAGCCCAGCCCGCCGCCGTACTGGCCCATCTCCGGGTCGACGTCGTTCAAGAACTTCGGAGATCCTTCGTCCTGCCGCACTCGCACATGCCCGTAATTCGACGCCAGCGCGATGATGCGGTCGTTGCCCACTTGATGCACGTGCTCGGTCCCGCCGAGCACGCCCGGCTGCACGAGCGTGACGGCGCGCCGATCCGTCGTCTGATCCATTGTGTAGAGGTACGCGGGCAGCCCGTACTCATCCTCGATCCAGCGGCCGAAATGGCCCGATCCGTAGCCCCCTCCAATCGATTCAGCCGGTGACCCAAACGCCAACCCGTCTATCCTGCTGGCCGCCGCCACTCCCAGCGTTCCCAGCAGAAACTTCCTTCGTGTGGTTGTCATCGCGCGCTCTCCCGTTTCCCCTGGATCAGACGGGCGCGAGTGCAGCCTTACGCTACGCACGCAGCTCATTCCAGGGAGCGCAAACAGTGTAGAGGCCACGCGCATGTCCACGTGGCCTTGTGTGCCAAGAAGAGAATTATTGATTCGGAAGGCCGATACGTCCTCAGTGGCCGCCCTGCTCCACATCCGACTTGCCGCGAAACCGGCTGTACACAAACACCACATAGCCCACGGCGAGCGCCATTCCGAACAACCACCATGCCAGCCCGATCTTCAGCGTGTGCGGCCCGCTCAAAGCGCGAGCCAGAGTGATGTCCAGGCCTGAGCTCGTCGAGGACGGCAGCAGCGTGGGATACAACCCCCAGCACGCCCCCGCCAACATGAAGAACAGATACACGCACGACGAAAGGAACGCCTTGACCGCCTGCCCTTTCGCGTTCCACATCCAGACGCCAGCCATCGAAGCCAGCACGCCCACCGGCACGACGAACGTGAATGGATAGCGATAGTAGTTGTCGAGCGTTTGCGGCCGCACTTCGATCGTCGCAGCCAGGCTTATGAGCGTTAACGCGCACAAGCCCAACCACAACGGCCGAATCACGCGGCGCGCGCGCTGCTCCAGTTTGCCCGACACCTTGATGGTCAGCCACAGCGCCCCATGCAGCGTCAGCGCTACCAGCGCCAACACCCCGCCAATCACCGTGTACCAGTCCAGAATTCCCGGCATCGCTCCCGGTTTCCAGTTCGTCCACAACGGCAGAAAGAAAAACCCATCCGCCTGCAGCGGTACTCCGCGGATCACGTTGGCCAGCGCAGCTCCGAAGAAGATCGCCAGAAGCGCGCTGGCGATGCCGAACAGCCGATCCAGCAGGGTTTGCCATACACCCATGTCAAGATGATTCCGCAGCTCCAGGCTCACCCCGCGCGCAATCAGCAGCCACAGGACGATCATCAGCGGCAGATAAAAACCGCTGAACGCCGATGCATACAGCAGCGGAAACGCGAAGTAGAGCGTTCCGCCGCCCGCCAGCAGCCATACCTCGTTGCCATCCCAGACCGGTCCTATCGATCGCAGGGTCGCACGGCGCTCCGCCTCGTCGCGCGTCAGGAACAGATGGAGCACGCCCACGCCCAGGTCGAAGCCGTCGAGCACCACGTAGCCGACGATCATTACCGCTACCAGCCAGAACCAGATGAAACCCATAATTCAATCTTCCTTCCTGCGCGGATGCGCAGATCGCAGGCAAATAACTCACTGATTGCTACCAACTCGTGCGAATCAGGGATGCGTCAGGGCACGACTTCAGTCGTGCCGTAGACTCCAGAATTGTCGTGGGCTTTAGCCCCTGCGCGCTTGAGCTTCTTCAGAAATGCTGAACCGAATGGATATTCTTCCGGCGAACTCGCCAAGCCAGCTTTCACCGGATTCATGGCTAGGTAGGATTGATGTTCTCGAAAGCTCTGTTCGTTTGTAATACGCACATCAGAGAATCCGCGCTGCCAGATCTCACCGCGAACGCCAAGCTCTTTTTGCGCTCGGTATGAAAAGCCGCCCTTGATAAGTTGCATCGTTCTCTCAATGGTCGTGGTTCCCGGGATCGTGAGGAGAACATGAATATGGTTCGGCATCACGACGAAATCGTGAACGGTGAATCGACCAGAACCCATGTTTGATCGCAAGGCGTCAATTAACAGCATTGCCATTCGTTCCGACTGCAATATGCACCGGCCTCCGGACGCGGAGCCTGTTACAAAAAATGTCCGAGGGACGCCGCTCGCTTTGTTCGGGTCGGAGGGTCTGGCCGGCTTCGTCATGCAGAGGCTAAAGCCCATCTCCTCTTTTGCTCGAGTCGGCACGACTAAAGTCATGCCCTGACACTTCTTGTATTCGCGAGAAACATGTGAACTTGCATTCGGAGAATTCGGTGAACGTTGGGCACAATGGCCGCGTTCCTTCATCTGTTACGTTTTCTGGCACAGGCCCGTCTCCTTTGGTGAATTGCATCATTCGGAGCCCTTACATTCCCGCCGTGTGCACTGGCTCAGCCTTCACTGCGTCCAGGCCGTGGGTGATCTCGCGATACATGAGCACCGTGAACAGGAGCCCCAGCAGCGCGTACAGGCCCATGAAACCCAGCAAGGTGAACAGCCCGTTGCCCGCCGACACCATCTTCGAGTAGCCCTCGCTCGTGCGCATCAGCCCGTAGATCAGCCACGGCTGACGCCCAATCTCCGCTGTCATCCAACCGGCCGTGTTGGCGATATACGGCAGCGGAAAGCTCAGCAGCAACGCCCATAGCGCCCATCGCGCTCCGTATAGCTTGCCGCGCCAGAGTAGAAACGCGCTCACGACCATCAGCAGCACGAACCATGTCCCCAGCCCGGCCATGATGTGGTAGGCGTAGTAAAGGAGCGGCAGCGTTGTGGGCCACTGGTCGCGCGGGATCTGGTCCAGCCCGGTGACTTCCGCCGTTGTTGTGCCGTATATCAAAAAGCTCAGCACGTTGCCGATTCGGATCGGGTTATCAATCTGCCCGGTTTCGGGATTCGGTTGACCGATCAGCACGATCGCTGCGCCCTTTTCGGTGTGGTACAGCCCCTCCATGCCCGCCATCGCCGCCGGCTGGTGCAGCGCCACGTATCTGCCGTGCAGATCGCCGGTGGGAAAAATAATCGCGATTGAGGCAATCAGACCCGCTACCACGCCTACCTTCAGGAAGATCCGCCCGAAGTCGGGGTTGCGCCCTTCGAGCAGGTAGAAGGCGCCCACTGCAGCCATCACGAAGCAGCCCGTTACCGTCGCGCCCGTCATGTTGTGGACGTACTGCAGCAGTCCCCACGGGTTCAGCAGCAGCTTCCAGAAGCTGGCCACTTCGTAATGCCCGTTCACGTAGTTGTAGGCCACGGGGTGCTGCATCCATGCGTCGGTCACGATGATGAAGAAGCCGGAAATCCACGAGCCCAGCCAGACCATCACGGCTGAGAACCAGTGCATCCGCTTTGAGAGCCGGCTGCCGCCGTAGAGAAACAGGCCCAGGAACGCCGACTCCAGGAAGAAGCTGAACACGCCCTCCATCGCCAGCGGCTGCCCGATCACTCCGCCCGACACGCGCGCGAACTGCGCCCAGTTGGTACCGAACTCAAACTCCATGGGGATGCCGGTCACCACGCCGAAGACGAAGTTGATGCCGAAGATGCGCCCCCAGAAATGCGCGGCGCGATCCCACATTTCACTCCCATTGCGCAGCGCAACGGTCTTAAGCACCACGATGAGCAGGCCGAGCCCCATGGTGAGCTGCGGAAACAGGTAATGGAACGTGATGGTAAATGCGAAATGAAGCCGGTGGATCAACTCTGCAGTCATCTGGATTCCTGGATTGTTGGCTTAAGAGGAACGCATAACGCCAGCGGCACGAGGGAA
>Ga0157369_10006508_pt1 | contig 13538 bp, 11 predicted proteins | sample C25metaG_FD_113461 | JGI IMG/M metagenome (GOLD analysis project Ga0157369, IMG submission 113461) | Corn rhizosphere microbial communities from Kellogg Biological Station, Michigan, USA - C2-5 metaG | ecosystem: Host-associated > Plants > Roots > Rhizosphere > Soil | place: USA: Michigan...
CGCCATCGGGTGCACCCGCTCGGATACGACGGGGACCGCGTCGAGCAGCGCCTCGCGCGCCTGCGTCTCGTTGCGGTCCGGGTGGCCGGAGGGCAGGAACCGCTCGTCGCCCCACCAGACGTCGAGGCGCTCCCACTCAACCGCGTCGCGCGCGGGCGATGCCGCGATCTCGCGCAGCGTGGCGATGCCGATGCCACCGCCGGTCAGCACGACCGATGCGCTGCCCCGCGCCGCTTGCGCGTCGACCAGCGCGGTCACCAGCCGGGCCGCGACCGCGCGGGCCAGCAGCGTCGCGTCCTGGTGGGTGACGACCAGCGGCGGAGTCATGAGCCCGCGCCGGATGTCGACGCGGCGCCGGCCCACGCCGGGTCGCGCCACACATGCGTGCGCACTGGCGACCGCTCCGTGATGCCGGTGACGCCGGTCGCCGCCGCGAGCGCCTCCGCGTAGACCATGTCCGGGTCCATCCGCCGCAGCTCCTCGGCGAGCAGGTCGCCGAGCTCGCGCCGGGGGAGCGGCAGCTGCCGCTCGTCCTCGTCGCCGCGCCGCAGGGTCGCAAGGCGGCCGTCCGGCCGGCTGATCGACACGGCGTAGGGCGACTGGTCGGTGCGGGCCGCGTCGATCGCCGCGGAGGTGATGCCCGGCCCGGCAGTGTCGTCGACCTCGGCGCGGACGCCGAGCCGGGAGTCGAGCCAGCCGCAGAGCAACGCCGCGCTCGGGTTGCCGGCCTCTGCCCCGACGGTGGCACCCGACGGCTTCGCGTCGACCGCGTCGAGCGCGGACGCGAGCAGCGCGCGCCACGGCGTCGTACGGGTCCATGCGAGGTCGGTGTCGCCCGGCGCGTAGTCCTCGCCCCGGCGCCGTAGCGCCGCCAGCGGATCCGCGGCGCGAGCGCTGTCGGTGATCCGCCGGTTGGCGAGAACGCCGAGAGCGTCCGCCGCGATCTCGTCCGGCGGCGCTCCGTGCCACCACGTGACGACGGGAGCATCCGGCGCGAGCAGCGGGAGGACGACCGACTCGGCATGCAGGCCGAGCCGCCCGTACATCCGCATCACGACCGCCTCGGTCGGCCCGAGCCGGCCGCCGACCTGTACCTCCGCGTCGAGCCGGTTGTCCGCGTCGACCGACCGCCGTACGACGATGAGAAGCCGGCACGGGTGGGCGGCCGCGGCGATGGTCGCGGCGGTCTCGGCCTCCTGCACCTGCTTCTCGTCCACGACGACGACGAGCGAGAGCGCGAGGCCGCTGGCGAGTGCGCCCGCGGTGCGGCGCTCGGCCAGCAGCGCGTTGACGATCTCGGTGCCGGTCGTGTCCCAGAGTGTCGTGGCCATCAGTGTCCCGTCCCGCCAAGCCGCGTTGCGCCTGCCGCGCGCACGCGGCGACTGCCTGCGTTGTCCTCGTCGTGCGTAGCTCCGCTACGCGCTCCTCCTCCGCCTTGGCATCCGCCGCGTGCATCACGGCATCCGCGCAGCGGCCCGGCCGGACGGGACACTAGGGCCGCCTCCAGACGCGGCCGTCGCAGGCGAGCATCTCGTCGGCCTCCGGCGGCCCCCACTCACCGGCGCGGTAGGAGTGCGGCTCGCTGCCGGCCCAGAACTCCTCCAGCGGGTCGATCACGCGCCAGCTCGCGTCGACCTCCTCGTTGCGCGGGAACAGTGTCTGGTCGCCGAGCAGTACGTCGAGGATGAGCCGTTCGTAGGCCTCGGGCGAGGACTCGGTGAACGACTCGCCGTAGAGGAAGTCCATCGAGACGTCGCGCACCTCCATCGCCGAGCCGGGCACCTTCGAGCCGAAGCGCAACGTCACGCCTTCGTCGGGCTGCACGCGGACGACGAGCTGGTTGTGGCCGAGCTCGACGGTGTCGGTGGCGTCGAACGGCAGGTGCGGCGCGCGCTTGAACACGACCGCGATCTCGGTGACGCGACGCGGCAGGCGCTTGCCGGTGCGCAGGTAGAACGGCACGCCGGCCCAGCGCCGCGTCTCGACTCCGAGCCGGACCGCGGCGTACGTCTCGGTGGTGGAGCCCTTCGGCACGTCCTTCTCGTCGCGGTACGCCGGGACCCGCTGGCCCGCGAGCCAGCCTTGGTCGTACTGGCCGCGGATCGCGTAGCGCCGCTTGTCGTCGGGAAGCGAAATTGCGTTGAGCGCCTTGAGCTTTTCGATCCGGATCGATTCGGCGTCGAACGACACCGGCTCTTCCATCGCGGTCAGCGCGAGCAGCTGCAGCAAATGGTTCTGCAATACGTCGCGTGCGGCGCCGGCGTTGTCGTAGAAGCCGGCGCGGCCGCCGATGCCGACGTCCTCGGCCATCGTGATCTGCACCGAGTCGACGAAGTGCGAGTTCCAGATCGGCTCGAACAACGTGTTGGCGAACCGCAGCGCGAGCAGGTTCTGCACCGTCTCCTTGCCGAGGTAGTGGTCGATGCGGAACACGTCTTTCGCGGTGAACACCGTGTCGACCAACGTGTTGAGCTCGCGCGCGGATTCGAGGTCGTGACCGAACGGCTTCTCGACGACGACGCGGCGCCAACCACCGCGTTCGGAGTTGTCGGCCATCTTCGTGCGTGCCATCTGCTGCAGCACGGTCGGGAACGCGGGCGGTGGGATCGACAGGTAGAACGCCGCGTTGCCCTTGATGCCGTGCGTGTCCTCGAGCTCGATCAGCTTCGCGGCCAGCGCGTCGAACGCTTCGTCGTCATCGAACGCTCCGGGCAGGAAGCAGAGCGAGTCCGCGATGCGCCGCCACACGTCTTCGCGGAACTCGGTGCGCGCGTGCTGCTGTGCGGCCTCGCGCGCGAGCGACTCGAACTCGCCGACGCCCCAGTCGCGGCGGGCGAACCCGAGCAGCACGAACCCCGGCGGCAGCAGGCCGCGGTTGCCGAGGTCATAGACGGCGGGGATCAGCTTCTTGCGGGCGAGGTCGCCGGTGACGCCGAAGACGACGAGCGCGCACGGATCGGGTACCCGCGGCAGCCGCCGGTCGCGCGGATCGCGCAGCGGGTTGGTCACGCCCCGACCTCCACTCGCTCCGCTTCGTGATCATGGCGTTGTACGGCTGCGAACGCCATGATCACGCCAAAATCTGCTGCGAACGCCATGATCACGCGCCGCGGTCTTTGGCGGCGGCGAGGAGCTGGGCGAGTCCTTGGGCTCGGTCGGTCAGGTGCAGCCGTAGCACCGGCCGGTCACGTGACTGCAACGCCTGCAGGTCGCCGAGCGCCTGCGCGAGCTGGAGCCGGCCGAACGTGAACGGCTGGCCGGGTACGTCGAGGTCGGTGGTGTGCGCGCCGGTGATCTGGAGGAACACGCCGACCTGCGGACCGCCCTTGTGGTACTGCCCGGTCGAGTGCAGGAACCGCGGCCCCCACCCGAACGTCACGGCGTGCGGCGTCCGCTTCGCGAGCAGCTTGCGCAGGCCGGCCGCCTGCGGCTCACCGATGCGGTCGAGGTAGGCCATGACGGCGAGGTAGCCGCGGTCGGGTACGGCGGCCAGCAACGCGGCGAGCGCGCCCGCGACGTCGGTCGCGCCGCCGAGCAGTGCGCGGTCGCCGTGCACCTCGACCGCGCCGTCGACGTACGCCGGATCGCCTTCGGGCAGCGGGCCGTCGCCGGCCTTCTCCAGCACGGCCTTGGTGTTGTCCTTGGACTCCTGCACGTTCGGCTGGTCGAACGGATCGATGCCGAGCGCGTAGCCGGCGACCGCGGTCGCGTACTCCCACACGAGGAACTGCGCGCCGAGCGGCCCGTCGACGGTCGTGTCCAGCGAGTGCGACGTCGGGCTGAGGATCACGTAGTGCGAGTCGCCGGCGAGCTGATGTTCAAGCTCGTCGGCGGCCAGTGGCTCGACCACCACCGGCAGCAGGCCGCGGCCCTGCTTGCCGGTCGACTCGGCGAGCAGTTGCTCCGCCCAGTCGCCGAAGCCGGCGATACCGGAGCCGGCATCGGAGATGACGACCTTGTCGTGACCGATCGAGGCGTAACCACCGAGCCCCGCGCCGAGCGAAAGCGCGGGACGCCCGTCGGCATCGAGGAACGGGAGTACGGCGGCGGCCTGGTCGAGCAGCTCGCCGGTCGGCGCGCCGGCCAGGCCGGAGGGCACCAGCCCGAACGCGGTCAGGGCGCTGTAGCGGCCGCCGACGTTGGGGTCGGCGAGGAACACGCGGTAGCCCGCGTCGCGCGCCGTCTGTTCCAGCGGGGAGCCGGGATCGGTGACGACGACGATGCGTTCGGCGGGGTCGATCCCGTTGTCCTTGAACGCTTTCTCGAACAGCCGCCGGTGGCTGTCGGTCTCGATCGTGCCGCCGGACTTGGACGACACGACCAGCACCGTGCGGTCGAGATCCACCAGCGCGGACGCGATCTGCGCCGGGTCGGTCGTGTCGAGAACGACGAGCGGGACGGCGTACGTAGTGGTGATGACCTCGGGGGCCAGCGACGAGCCGCCCATGCCGGCGAGGACGACGCGATCGATCCCGCGCGCCGCGAGATCCGCGCGCAGCGCCTCGACCTCGCCGACGAGCGGACGCGACTCCGTCGTGCAGTCCAGCCAGCCGAGCCGGATCGATGCCTCGTGCGTCGCGTCCGGTCCCCAGACCGTCGGGTCCTTCGCCGCGATCCGTTGCGCGACCGCGTCGCGCGCGGCCCGGTCGAGGACGTCCTGCGCGGCGTCGACCAGCCGGTCGTTCATCAGCGTGACGGTGACCCCGCCACCGGTGGACTGGGTCACGAGCCGTCCTTCGCGAGCTTCTCCAACTCGCCCTGCACGGACGTGATGAGCTCGCCCCACGCGGCCTCGAATTTCTCGACGCCCTCGTCCTCGAGCACCTGCACGACGTCGTCGTAGTCGACGCCGAGGTCACCGAGCTGCTTGAGCAACTCGTGCGCGCTCTGGTAGCCGCCGCGCACGGTCTCGCCGCGGAACTCGCCGTGGTCGATCAGCGCGGTCAGCGTCGGCTCGGGCATCGTGTTGACGGTGCCCGGCGCGACGAGATCGAGGACGTACATCGTGTCGTCGTATGACGGGTCCTTGGTCGAGGTCGACGCCCACAGCGGGCGTTGCGGTTTCGCTCCCGCATCGGCGAGCGCGCGCCAGCGGTCGGTGCCGAACTTCTCTTCGTAGAGCTCGTAGGCGAGCCGCGCGTTGGCGATCGCCGCCTTGCCGCGCAACGCCTTCGCCTCGTCGCTGCCGATCTTGTCGAGCCGGGCGTCGACCTCGGTGTCGACGCGCGAGATGAAGAACGACGCGACCGAGCCGAGCCGCGACAGGTCGTGCCCGGTCGCGCGGGCGCGCTCCATGCCGTCGAGGAACGCGTCCATCACGTCGCCGTAGCGGGTCAACGAGAAGATCAGCGTGACGTTGATGCTGATGCCCTCGGCGAGGCACTGCGCGATCGCCGGCAGCCCTGCCTTCGTCGCCGGGATCTTCACGTACATGTTCGGCCGGTCGACCAGCCACCACAGCGCGCGCGCCTCGGCGACGGTGCGTTCGGTGTCGTGCGCGAGCCTTGGGTCGACCTCGATCGACACGCGGCCGTCCACGCCGTCGCTCGCGTCGTAACACGGCCGCAGCACGTCACAGGCCCAGCGCACGTCGTACGTCGTGATCGCGCGTAGCGCCTCGCCGACATCGACCCCGCGCATCGCGAGGTCGCGGACCTGGTCGTCGTAGATGGCGCTGCCGCTGATGGCCTTCTGGAAGATGCTCGGGTTGGTCGTCACGCCGACGACGTGCTTGTCGCGGACGAGTTCGCCGAGCGTGCCGGTGACCAGCCGTTCGCGGGAGAGGTCGTCGAGCCAGATGGCGACACCGGCGTCGGACAGTTCCTTGAGAGTCTGAGTGCTCACGCGGTCTCCACGGTTAGTTGCCGGTTGTCGAACCTTGGGTCGCGCCGACCTTCGACAGCGACGAGTGGGCGGCCGCGACGACGCGCTCCGCGGTGAGGCCGAACTGTTCGAACAGGATCTGGTACGGCGCGCTCGCACCGAAGTGGTCGATGCCGAGCGAGTCGCCGTCGTCGCCGACGACCTCCCGCCAGCCGAACGTCGTCGCCGCCTCGACCGACACCCGCGCGCGCACATTCGGCGGCAGCACCTCCTGCCGGTACGACGCGTCCTGGGCGTCGAACCACTCGCGGCACGGCATGGACACCACGCGGGTCGGGGTGCCTTCGGCTTCGAGCCGGTCACGCGCATCGAGCGCGATCGACACCTCGGAGCCGGTCGCGATCAGGATCACCTTCGGGGTGCCCTGGCCGGCTTCGGCGAGGACGTAGCCGCCGCGGCTCGCGCCCTCGGCGGCGGCGTAGACCGAGCGGTCGATGACCGGGAGGTTCTGCCGGGTCAGCACCAGCGCGGTCGGCCGGTCGGTGTGCTCGATCGCGTTGCGCCACGCGATCGCCGTCTCGGTCGCGTCGGCCGGGCGGACGACGTCGAGGCCGGGAATCGCGCGCAGCGCCGCGAGGTGCTCGATCGGCTGGTGCGTCGGGCCGTCCTCGCCGAGGCCGATCGAGTCATGCGTCCAGATGTAGATGACCGGCAGCTTCATCAGCGCGGCCAGCCGGACCGCGCCGCGCATGTAGTCGCTGAACACGAGGAACGTGCCGCCGAACACGCGCGTCCCGCCGTGCAGCGTGATGCCGTTCATGATCGAGCCCATGGCGTGCTCGCGGATGCCGAAGTGCAGGATGCGCCCGTACGGCGAGCCGCCGTGCGCCTCCGGCAGGAACGAGTCGGCGCCTTCGATCTCGGTGTTGTTGCTCTCGGCGAGGTCGGCCGAGCCGCCCCACAGCTCGGGCAGCATCGGCGCGATCGCGTTGATGCACGCGCCGGACGCCTTGCGCGTCGCCATCGGCTTCTCGCCGGCGAAGTCCGGCAGCTTCGCGTCCCAGCCCTCGGGCAGCCGCCGCTGGGTGATCCGGTCGAGCTCGGCCGCGCGATCCGGGTTGGCCGCCGCCCACTCGTCGAAGCGCACCTGCCACTGCGCGTGCGCCTCGCGGCCGCGGTCGACCACCTGCCGCGCATGCGCGACGACCTCGTCCGGGCAGTAGAACGCGACGTCCGGCGGGAAGCCCATGACTTCCTTCGTCGCCCGCACCTCGTCGGCGCCGAGCGCCGAGCCGTGCGCCTTGCCGGTGTTCTGCTTGTGCGGCGCCGGCCAGCCGATGATCGTGCGAACGCCGATGATCGTCGGCCGCTCGGTCTCGGCGCGCGCCGCGACGAATGCGTCGTACATCGCCTCGACATCGTTGACGTCCTCGACCCGCAGCGTGTGCCAGCCGTAGGCGCCGTAACGCGCGAGCACGTCCTCGGAGAGCGCGACGCGAGTGTTGCCCTCGATGGAGATGTGGTTGTCGTCGTAGAGCAACACGAGGTTGCCGAGCTGCTGGTGGCCGGCGATCGAGCTGGCTTCGCTGGAGATGCCCTCCTCGATGTCGCCGTCGGAGGCGAAGCACCAGATCGTGTGGTCGAAGACGCTCTCGCCCGGCGCCGCGCCCGGGTCGTACAGCCCGCGTTCGTAGCGCGCCGCCATCGCCATCCCGACCGCGTTGCCGATGCCCTGGCCGAGCGGGCCGGTCGTCGTCTCGACGCCGACGGTGTGGCCGTGCTCGGGGTGGCCGGGCGTGCGCGATCCCCACTGGCGCAGCAGCTTGAGGTCGTCGAGGGTCAGGCCGTAGCCGGAGAGGAAGAGCTGGATGTAGAGCGTCAGGCTCGAGTGCCCGCAGGACAGCACGAACCGGTCGCGGCCAATCCATCCCGGGTCGGTCGGGTCGTGCCGCAGCAGCCGCTGGAACAGCAGGTACGCCGCGGGCGCGAGGCTCATCGCCGTACCGGGATGACCCGACCCGGCTGCCTCGACGGCGTCCATGGCGAGGCCGCGTACGACGTCCACCGCCAGCTTGTCGCTGTCGCTCCATGTGAACGTGTCGGGCATGTACGGGCCCCTTCGTGAGGTGTCGTTGCGAGCCTATGACGCTGCTTTCGACGGCGACGTACCCGCTCTCGGGTGTCCCAACTAGGATTGCCCGGTGACCACCGCCCCGGCCGCAGCTGTGGCTGCGCCCCGGTCGCCGCTGGACGTGGTCCGGGCCTACGTGGCCCTCACCAAGCCGCGCATCATCGAGTTGCTGCTCGTGACGACCGTGCCGGTGATGGTGCTGGCCGCGCGCGGCTGGCCGTCGATCTGGACGCTGCTCGCCACGCTCGTCGGCGGCACGCTCGCCGCCGGCTCGGCCAACACCATCAACTGCGTGGTCGACCGCGACATCGACGCGGTCATGGGGCGCACGCGGCGCCGGCCGATGGTGCGCGCGGTGATCGGGCCGGTCGCGGCGCTGCGGTTCGGCCTCGTGCTCGGCATGGCCGCGACCGCGCTGCTCGGCCTGACCGTCAACTGGACTTCAGCGCTTCTGGCCGACGCTGCGATCCTCTTCTACGTCTTCGTCTACACGCTCGGCCTCAAGCGCCGTACGCCGTCCAACATCGTCATCGGCGGCGCCGCCGGCTGCTTCCCGGTCCTCATCGGCTGGTCGGCGGTGCGTGGCAACGTCGGCTGGCCCGCGGTCGTGCTGTTCGCGGTCGTGTTTCTCTGGACGCCGCCGCACTTCTGGTCGCTGGCGATGCGGTTCAAGGACGACTACGCGGCGGCGGGCGTGCCGATGCTTCCGGTCGTCGCGGGGCCGGCGGTGGTGACCCGGCGGATCGTCTACTACTCGTGGGCGATGGTGCTCGCGTCGCTGCTGCTGGTGCCGTTCGGCGCCGGGTGGCTCTACGCCGTCGCCGCCGTCGCGCTCGGCGCCGTGTTCGTGTTCGAGGCGCACCGGCTGCACCACCGCGTCGTCCGCGGCATCGCGGCGAAGCCGCTCGCGCTGTTCCGGCTCTCGATCACGTATCTGTCGCTGCTGTTCGCAGCGGTTGCGGTCTCGCAGTTCGTGTAGCCGGTTCCGGGATCGCGACCGGCGGGGCCGGTGCCGAGAGGCCGAGTTGCAGCCACACCGCGGCGCACCAGAGAGCCGTTGCGCCCGCGACGTGCAACTCCACGACGCCGGGCGGCAAGTCGAGGAAGTACTGCGTGTAGCCGATCACGACCTGCAGCCCCACGGCGCCGGCGAGCCACAGCGCGCGACGTCGTACGACGTCCGTCGTGTCGGTGAGCCGAACCGCGAACAGCGTCGCGACGACGAGCCCGGTGAGCAGCAGTGCGGCGTCGGCGTGCAGCTGCGTGACGCGTTCGAGCGGGAGCGCGAGGCGACGGATGTGCTTGCCGCCGTCGCCCGCGTGCGGGCCGGTGCCGGTGGTGATCGTGCCGAGCACGAGCACCGCGCCGGCCGTCGTGCTCACCAGCCGCAGCAGCCAGGTCAGCTCGCGCCGGGCCGCAGGCGGCCGTGGCTGCCACTGCGGGTCGGCGCGGTGCACGAGCAGCAACGCGGCCCACAGCATCGCCATCGACAGCAGGAAGTGCGCCATCACGAACGGCGGCGCGAGGTCGTAGAGGACCGACAAGCCGCCGATGACCGCCTGCCCGACGAAGCCGGCGATCTGTGCCCACGCGAGCAGGGCGAGGTCGCGCCGCCGTGGTCGCCGCAGCAGCGACGCGAGCGCGACGATCGCGACGAAGATCCCGACGACGGTCGTCACGACGCGGTTCCCGAACTCGACCCAGCCGTGGTACGACGGCGGCGCCACGATCGACGTGCTCGTGCACCGCGGCCAGGTCGGGCAGCCGAGGCCGCTGCCGGTGAGCCGCACCGCGGCGCCGCTGACGACGATGAGCGCGAGCAGGACCGCGGCGACGACCGCCAGCCGGTGGAAGGTCTTCGGGGTGCGCATGGGCTCGCCGGTCAGGGCTTGACGCCGCCGGCGCGGTGCCGCATCGCCATCTGCACGTCGAACGCGTCGAGCGGCGCGGCCACGACGAGCTGCGCGCCCGCGTCGACGTACTGCGTCGACAGCGCCGCGTCCGGAGCCGCGACGACGCCGACGTACTTCGGCGCGTCGTCGGTGTCGTGTGCCTTCCGGACGAACGCCGGGCCGAGGGCCGGCGCGACGATCACGACGTCGGGGCCGTGCTCGGTGATGCCGGCGAGCGCGGCGTCGGGGGCGTCGTAGAGCAGCACGTCGGCGGTCGAGAGCACCTGCTCGACCGTCGCGGCGGTCGCGCGGCCGCTGCGCAGGTCGGGGTCGGCGATGACGACGCGCATGACGTCGAGTGTCTCAGGCCCAGCGGAACCAGCGGACCGCGGCCGCCGTCGCGACCGCCGCCCACACCGCCAGCACGATCCACGGACGGGCGGGTACGGCGGCGCCGTGCGCGAGCGCCGCGCGCAGGCCGTCGGCGAGCGCCGCCGACGGCAGCAGCCGCAGCCCGCTCCGCACCGAGGCGGAGAAGTCGGTGAGCGGGAACGCGATGCCCGAGACGACGAGCAGCAGCAGGTAGACGAGGTTCGCGCCGGCGAGCGTCGCCTCCGCGCGCAGCGTGCCGGCCATCAGCAGGCCGAGCGCGCTGAACGCGACCGTGCCGAGGACGACCAGGCCGAGCGCCGCGACCGCCGAGCCGTGCGGGCGCCAGCCGACCGCGAGGCCCACGCCGACGAGGAGCGCGACCTGGAGTACCTCGACCGCGAGCACCGCCGCCGTCTTGCCCGCCAGCAGCCCGACCCGGCCGAGCGGGGTCGCGCCGAGCCGCCGCAGCACGCCGTACCTCCGCTCGAACCCGGTCGCGATCGCCTGCCCGGTGAACGCCGTCGACATGACCGCGAGCGCGAGCACGCCGGGCACGAGGAAGTTGCTGCGCGGCCGCGGGATGTCCGCGAGCGGCGCGCGCACCATCACGACGAGCAGCACGGTCGGGATGACGATGGTGAGCAGCAACTGCTCGCCGTTGCGCAGCAGCAGCCGCAGCTCCATCGAGGCGTGCCGCGCGATGCGGCGGGTGACCGGCGCGGCGCCGGGCGCGGGGGTCAGGTCGAGCGCGGTCATGTCGTCAGCTCGACGAAGACGTCTTCGAGGGTCCGCCGCCCGGTCGACAGGTGCTTGGGCAGCACGCCGCGCTCCTCGCACCACGCGGTCACCGCGGTCAGCGCGGTCTGCGCGGGCACGCCGGACACGACGTACGCGCCCGGCTCGGTCTCGTGCACGGTCGCGCCGGCGCCGAGCCGCGCGGCCAGGTCGGCGACCGGAAGGCCGGGTACGGCGGTGAACCGCACCGTGCCGCCCTCGTCGCGGGTGAGGTCGGCGGGGGAGCCGGCCGCGACCACGCGACCGGCCGCGACGATGACGACGTGGTCGGCGAGCCGCTCCGCCTCGTCCATCGCGTGGGTCGTGAGCACCACGCTGACCCCCGCCGTACGCAGGTCTTCGATCAGCGACCACGTGGCGTGCCGGGCGGTGACGTCGAGGCCGGCGGTCGGCTCGTCCAGGAACACGAGCGCGGGCCGGCCGACCACCGCGAGGGCGAGGGAGAGCCGCTGCTGCTCGCCCCCCGACAGCCGCCGCCACGCCGTACCGGACAGCCGGGTCAGGTCGAGCCGGTCGAGCAGCGCGCCGACGTCGAGCGGGTGCGCGGCGAACGACGCGAACAGGCTGAGGACCTCGCGGACGCGGGCGGCCGGGTAGACGCCCGCTGCGCCGGACCCGGCCGACTGCGGCATCACGCCGACCTTCGGCTTGAGCCCGGCATTGTGCCACGGATCCTCGCCGAGGACCCGGACGTCGCCGCCGTCGCGCGGCCGCAGCCCGGCGCAGATCTCGATCGTTGTCGTCTTGCCGGCGCCGTTGCGGCCGAGCACCGCGGTGACCTTGGCCGCCGGCGCCGTGAACGAGAGGCCGTCGACGGCGCGCACGGATCCGTACGCGCGGCGCAGCTCGCGCACCTCGACGGCGGTCACGGCGGCGAGTGTAGGAAGCGACGCTCAGCGCGGTGCCAGCCTCGGGCATGTCCACGGACATCGCCCGGGCGGAGCGCGAGCGGCAAGCTGGCCGCGTCGCAAGGTGCCTCGCCCGCGGCGCGCTTCGTGATCATGGCGTTCGCAGCGTTTTTGGGCGTGATCATGGCGTTCGCAGCCTGCAAACGCCATGATCACGAAGCGGAGGCGGGGGGAACCGCGCGGTCCCAGAGCACCCCGGGTTTGATTGCGGATCCGAATTACGCGACAATGACGTTGTGAAAACGATGGCGAGCGCGAGCGTCGCCGACCGGCGGACCCGGGAACGGGTCGCCGGCCTGCTGCTCGAACGCGGCCCGTCGACGGCGAGCGCGCTCAGCGAGGCGCTCGGCCTCACCGCCGCGGCCATCCGCAAGCATCTCGACGCGATGCTCGCCGACGGCACCCTCGTCGCCCGCGACGCCCAGCACCGTGGCCCGCGCGGCCGCGGCCGGCCGGCCAGGGTGTTCGCCTTGACCGACGCCGGGCACGCGACCGCCGGGCCGTCGTCGTACGACACGGTCGCGGTCGAGGCGCTGCGGTTCCTGCGTACGACGGCGGGCGACGCGGCGGTCGAGCAATTCGCCCGGGCCCGGATGGCCGAGTGGGAGGCGAGATACGCCGACGAGCTCGCCTCGCTGCCGCTGCCGGAGCGGCCGGCCGCGCTGGCCGAGGCGCTCTGCGCCGACGGCTACGCCGCGACCGTGCACGACGGCGGCGCCTACCTCGGCGGGCAGAGCGTCCAGGTCTGCCAGCACCACTGCCCGGTCCAGCACGTCGCGCAGGAGTTCCCCGAGCTGTGTGACGCCGAGACCGAGGCCATCGGCCGGCTGGTCGGCCGGCATGTCCAACGACTGGCGACGATCGCCCACGGCGACGGCGTCTGCACCACGCACATCCCGCTCACACCTGTCACCACGTCCGGAAGGACTTCGTCATGACCACCACCGACCGGCCCGAACTCGAGGGCCTTGGTCGTTACGCGTTCGGTTGGGCCGACCCCGACGTCGCGGGCGCGACCGCCAAGCGCGGTCTGTCCGAGGCCGTCGTACGGGACATCTCGGCGCTGAAGAGCGAGCCGGAGTGGATGCTCGACTTCCGGCTGAAGGGGCTGCGGCTGTTCGACAAGAAGCCGATGCCCGGGTGGGGTGCCGACCTGTCCGGCATCGACTTCGACAACATCAAGTACTTCGTCCGCTCGTCGGAGAAGCAGGCGGCGTCGTGGGACGACCTGCCGGCCGACATCAAGAACACCTACGACAAGCTCGGCATCCCGGAGGCGGAGAAGCAGCGCCTCATCGCCGGCGTCGCCGCGCAGTACGAGTCCGAGGTCGTCTACCACTCGATCCGCGAGGACCTCGAGCAGAAGGGCGTGCTCTTCCTCGACACCGACACCGCGCTGCGCGAGCACAACGACCTGTTCCGTGAGTACTTCGGCTCGGTGATCCCGGCCGGCGACAACAAGTTCGCGGCGCTGAACACCGCTGTGTGGTCCGGCGGGTCGTTCATCTACGTGCCGAAGGGCGTGCACGTCGACATCCCGCTGCAGGCCTACTTCCGCATCAACACCGAGAACATGGGCCAGTTCGAGCGGACGCTGATCATCGCCGACGAGGGCTC
>Ga0157369_10006509_pt1 | contig 13536 bp, 14 predicted proteins | sample C25metaG_FD_113461 | JGI IMG/M metagenome (GOLD analysis project Ga0157369, IMG submission 113461) | Corn rhizosphere microbial communities from Kellogg Biological Station, Michigan, USA - C2-5 metaG | ecosystem: Host-associated > Plants > Roots > Rhizosphere > Soil | place: USA: Michigan...
AGCCGCACCTCACTCGGGCGACTGAAGGCAGGAAGCGCGATCAACATCGAGCCCGCGCTGCGCGCCGGCGACGCGCTCGGCGGCCACTACGTCCAAGGCCACGTCGACGGCGTCGGCAGCGTGCGCAGCACCGGCGAGCTGTTTTGGTTCGACGCGCCGCCCGACCTGCTCCGCTACATCGTGGAGAAAGGCTCGATCGCCGTGGAAGGTACGAGCCTCACCGTCGCTGCGACGGATGACGCAGGCTTCGCGGTCGCTCTGATCCCACACACGCTGGAAGCGACGACGCTGGGCGAGCTAAAGCCAGAAGACAACGTGAATCTCGAGGCCGACGTCCTCGCGAAGTACGTCGAGAAGCTGCTGCCACGTTAAGACGACCGATCCCGGAGGCTCGCACCCGCGGATGGGGGCCTGAACACGGCGCATCGCGGCCCGCTCGCCCGGCACCAAGGCCCACCGGCCTTGGCACCGGTCGATCAAGCCACGCTGCTTGGTTCATGCCCTCCCCGCGGGCACGCCCCTCCGGAATCGATCGTCTAGCCTGCCGCCATGACCGCGGCCACCGAGTTCGCCACGATCGAGGACGCGATCCAGGAGATTCGCGAGGGTCGCATGGTCGTCGTTGTCGACGACCCCGACCGCGAGAACGAAGGCGATCTCGTCATCGCTGCGCAGTTCGCGTCGCCGGAGGCGATCAACTTCATGGCGACGCATGCGCGAGGGCTGATCTGTCTCTGTCTCGCCGAGGAGCGCGCCGACGAGCTCAACCTGCGCCCGATGACCGAGCACAACGAGGCACCGCTCGGCACGGCGTTCACGGTCAGCGTCGAAGCACGAGAAGGCGTGACGACTGGCATCTCCGCCGCCGACCGCAGCCACACGATCCAGGTCGCGATCAATCCGCAGTCGCACCCGGCCGACCTCGTCCAGCCCGGGCACGTGTTCCCGCTGCGCGCGAAGCCGGGCGGCGTGCTCGAGCGCATGGGGCAGACCGAGGCCGCCGTCGACCTCGCACGACTGGCGGGGCTCAACCCGTCCGGCGTCGTCTGCGAGATCATGAACGACGACGGGACGATGGCCCGCGTGCCGGATCTCGTTCCGTACTGCGAGCGGCACGAGCTGAAGATGGTCACGGTCGCCGACCTCGTCGAGTACCGGCGCCGCCACGAGAAGCTCGTCGAGCGTCAGGCAACCGTGCGCCTGCCGACGGAGTACGGCGAGTTCGAAGCGGTCGCGTTCCGCGAGCGCCTCACCGGCAAGACGCACATCGCGCTCGTGAAGGGCGATGTCGACGGCGAGGAGAACGTGCTCGTGCGCGTGCACTCGGAGTGCCTCACCGGCGACGTCTTCCATTCGCTGCGCTGCGACTGCGGCGAGCAGCTCGAGCAGGCGCTGCAGGTGATCGACGCGGAAGGCCGCGGCGTGCTGCTCTACATGGCGCAGGAAGGCCGCGGCATCGGCCTGCTCAACAAGCTGCGCGCGTACGAGTTGCAGGAGCGCGGGCTCGACACCGTCGAGGCGAATCTCGAGCTCGGCTTCCCCGCCGACGCTCGCGACTGGGGCATCGGCAACCAGATCCTCGCCGAGCTCGGCCTGACGACGATCCGCATCCTCACGAACAACCCGAAGAAGCTCACAGGCCTCGACGGGTTCGGGCTGACGGTCGTCGAGCAGGTGCCGATCGAGGTTCCGCCGAACGCGGAGAACGCCCGGTATCTCGCCGCCAAGCGGGATAAGCTCGGCCACAGGCTTCACCATCAGCACGTCAAATTCGACGACCCGGAGGGCGAGTGAGCGACATCGAGCAGGACGAGCCGCAGGCGCAGGAAGAAGCAGAGCAGACGCCCGACCCGGGCGATCCTTTCGCCGGCTGGCCCGCCGCCGAGTCGTCGTCGGTGATCGAGCAGGCACCGCTCGACGGCGGCACCGTCGAGCATGTGCGCGGCGAGGTCGACGTCCCCGACGGCTATACGGTGCTCGAGGGCACGCCGCTCGGCGAGCGGCGCACGGTCGGCGTCGTGGTGTCGCGCTTCAACGGCGGCATCACGAACGCGATGCTGAAGAGCGCGCTCGATGCGCTCGACAAGGCAGGCGTGTCGCGCGAGTCGATCACGGTGATGCCGGTGCCCGGCGCGTTCGAGCTTCCGCTCGCCGCGATGGCGCTCGCGAAGACGCGCCGTTACGCGTGCATCGTTGCGCTCGGCGCGATCGTGCGCGGCGACACGGCGCACTTCGAGTACGTCGCGTCCGAGTGCGCATCCGGGTTGCAGCTTGCGGGGATCGAGACCGGCGTGCCGGTGACGTTCGGCGTGTTGACAGTCGAGAACGTCGCACAGGCCGAGGCTCGGGTCGAGAAGGCTGCGGAAGCCGTCCGCTCGGCGCTCGAGATGGCTGATCTCTTCGCTCGATTGCGGGCAAGCGCCCGGGCATAAGCGCACCCGTCTCGAGCGTTAGCCTCGGGACATGTTCGGCGTCACCCGCGGATCCGCGTTGTATGTCGGTGCCCTGATCGGGCCCGGCGTGCTGCTCGTGCCGTCGCTCGCAGTGCAGGCTGCCGGGCCGGCGTCGATTCTCGCGTGGGGCGGCTTGCTGCTCCTCTCGGTGCCGCTCGTCGTCACGTTCGGCGCGCTCGGCGTGCGTCACCCGGTCTCCGGCGGCGTGTCGGCGTACGTGCGCGAGGGCTTCGGTGACAACGCCGCGGCTGTCACGGGCAATACGTTCCTCGCGGCCGGCGTCTTCGGCGCTCCGGCCGTCGCGCTGATCGGCGGCTATTACGTCTCCGACCTCGTCGGCGGCGGCAAGACGGTCGCTGTTCTCGTCGGCGTCGGAATCATCACCGTCGTTCTCGGCGCGAACACGCTTGGCCTCCGGATCTCGTCCGCATTCCAGCTCGGGTTATCGGCCGTGCTGGTCGGCGTGATCGCGCTCGCCGTCGCCGTTGCGCTGCCGTCACGCGCGACGCACAACTGGACGCCGTTCGCGCCGCACGGCTGGTGGGCGGCCGGCACGGCGGCGAGCATCCTCGTCTGGCTGTTCGTCGGCTGGGAGGCGATGGCGCAGCTCGCAGGCGAGTTCAACGATCCGGCGCGCGACCTGCCGCGCGCGATAGCGCTCGCGTTCGGCGTCGTTACCGTGCTCTACGTCGGCCTCGCCGTCGCGACGGTCGCAGTCACGGCCGGCAGTAATTCAAAGGTGCCGCTCGCCGACCTGATCTCCGTCGGCTTCGGGCGCGCCGGCCGCGACGCGACCGCGGTCCTTGCTGTGGCGCTGACGATGGGGACGATGAACGTGTACGTCGGCGCAATGGCGAAGCTGGCGGCTTCGCTCGGTGAGGCCCGCGCGCTTCCGGCGTGGTTCGCGCGCGACGCCCACCGCAGCGTGCCGCGGCGTCCGTTGGTCGTGCAGTACGTCCTCTACATCGCAATGCTCGGCGCGCTGGCCGGCGGGGTCGGCAGCACGAGCGTCTTCGTGCGCGCCACGTCGGCCTGCTTCGTCCTCGTCTACCTGTTCGCCCTCGTGTCGGCGGTGCGGTTCTCGACGGGCATCGTCCGGGCCTGCGCGGTCGTTGCCCTGGCGATGATGGCCGTGGTCGGCGGGTTCTCGACCTGGTACCTCTTCGTCCCGGCCGGCGCGACCCTCCTGACGCTCGCGCTTCGCTACACTGCCGCGCGGCATGTCCAAGGTCTGCGCAATCTGCGGGAAGAAGCCGGCGTTCGGCCATCACCGGTCGCACTCGATGGTGGCGACGAAGCGCCGCTTCGACCCTAACCTCCAGCGCGTCAGGATCCTCCTGAAGGGCTCGCCGACCCGTGCCTACGTCTGCACCCGTTGCCTCAAGGGCAACAAGGTGCAAAAAGCCGTCTAGCAACCCTCCTTCGCTCGTTCCGGTCTAATCCGCGTCGTGGCGGACGAACTGACCCTTGAGCTCGAGCGCGGGCGGCTCGTCATCTCCCGCGAAGCGGTCGGCGAGATCGTCGCCGAGACCGCGCTCGGCTGTTACGGCGTCGTCGGTCTTTCGGCCGGCACGCGCGTGCGGCGCATGCTGCGGCGCGAAGGTGTCAGCGTCGAGGGCGACGCGGGCGCGCTGCGCATCGAGCTGCACGTCGTCATCGAGCATGGGCTCAACCTCGCCGAGGTCGCCGCGACGATTCGCTCGCAGGTCGCGTACGAAGTCGAGCGGTTGACGAGCCTGCAGGTCGCGTCCGTCGAGGTGCACATCCAGCGGGTGCGCGCATGAGGAAGCGCCTGCGTGAGCTGGTAGGTGGAGCGCTGGCGGCGATCGAGGCAAACCGTCGCCGCATCGACGACCTCAACGTGTACCCGGTGCCGGACGGCGATACCGGCACGAACCTGACGCTCACCGTGCGCGGAGTCGCGGAGGCACTTGAAAAGGACGGTTCCGACGACCGCGCCGGCCTTGCGCGCGAGATCTCGCGCGCAGCGCTGATGGGCGCACGCGGCAACTCCGGTGTGATCCTCTCGCAGATCGTGCGCGGCGCGACCGACTCGCTCGCCGAGTCTGACGATTTGCGCAAGGCGTTCAAGTCCGCCGCTGACGCCGCGTACCGCGCGGTGAAGAAGCCGGTCGAGGGGACGATGCTCACCGCGATTCGCGCGATGGCCGACGCCGCGAAGAAGAACAGCGACCTCGCGTCGATCGTCGCCGCCGGCGACGCCGCCGTCCTGCACACGCGCGAGCAGCTGCCGGTGTTGAAAGAAGCCGGCGTTGTCGACGCGGGCGCGGCCGGCCTCGTCGAGATCGTGCGCGGCATCGCAGCTGTGCTCTCGGGTGAGCCGATCCCCGAGGCGCCGGTCGCCGAGGAGAGCGTTGGCTTCGAGGCGATCCACCAGGAGCTCTCGCGCTACACGTACTGCACCGTCTTCGTCGTCGAGGGCGACGACCTCGACGCGGACGGGCTCGAGGCCGAGCTCGAGCAGATCGGCGACTCACTGCTCGTCGTCGGCGATCAGACGGCGCTGAAGGTGCACGTCCACACCGACGACCCCGGTCGCGCGCTGCAGCTCGGGATCGCGCGCGGCGAGCTGGAGGGGATCGAGATCGCGAATATGCACCAGCAGACGCACCAGCGCGAGGAGCGCCTGCTGAGCGCGGTGCCGTCGACGTGCGCGGTCGTCGCCGTTTCGACCGGTGATGGGAACCGGCGGCTGTTCGAGAGCCTCGGCGCAGTCGTCGTCGACGGTGGCCGCACGATGAACCCGTCGACGGCGGATCTCGTCGCCGCGCTCGAAGCGGTTCCGTCCGACGAAGTGGTCGTGCTGCCGGACAGCGGCAACGTGATCATGGCGGCCGAGCAGGCAGCCGACCACACGTCGAAGAAGGCGCGCGTCGTGCCGACGCGGTCGCTGCAGGCGGGGCTCGCTGCCCTCGTCGCGTTCGATGCATCCGTCGGCGCGGAAGAGAACGCGGCGGCGATGGGAGAGGTCGAGGTGGTGACGGGCGCGGTCACGATCGCGTCGCGCGACGTGCACCTGAACGGCGTCGACGTCGCGAGCGGGAAGTGGCTCGGGCTCGCTGACGGCGAGCCGGTCGCGGGCGGCGAGACGTTTGACGAGGTCGCACGCACGGTCGTCGACCGGCTGCTCGCCGAGCCCCGCGGCATCCTCACGCTGCTCACGGGCGAGAACGCGCAGCCGCTCGAAGATCTCGTCTCCGCAATCGAGGCATCGCACCCCGACCTGGAGCTCGAAGTGCACGACGGCGGACAGCCGCACTACGCGCTGTTGCTTTCGGCTGAGTAGGCTGCCGGACGTGGCGGCGCTCCCGATCCGCGTGCTGATCGTGGAGGACAACCAAACCTTCCGCGAGACGCTCCATCTGCTGTTCGAACTGCGCCCTGAGGTGCGCGTTGTCGCGAGCGTCGCGAGCGGCGACGAGGCGCCCGACGCGTGCCGCGAGCACGCTCCGGACGTCGTGCTCATGGACTACCGCATGCCCGGCATGAACGGTGCCGAGGCGACGCGCGCGGTGCTCGCCTCGTGCCCGGAAGCGCGCGTCGTGTGCCTGACCGCGTCGATCACGCAGAAGGAGGTCGACGAGCTCGCGCGCGCCGGCGTCGTGCGCTGCCTGACGAAGGACGAGGGGTTCGACGAGATCATCGCCGCGGTGCGCGACGCGGCCGGCACGCGCGCGTGAACCTCACCGCCGAGAACACCGCCGTCGTTCTCGACTCGACCGCCGATTTCCCCGACGCGCCGCAGCAGTACCCGAACTTCCGCGTCGTCCCGCTGTACGTGCGCTTCGGCGACCAGAGCTTTCGCGATTACGTCGACATCCAGCCGGACGGGTTCTACGAGCGGCTGCAGACTGCGGTGGAGCTGCCGACGACGTCGCAGCCGACGCCCGCGGACTTCGTCGCGGTGTACGAGTCGTTGGCGGAGTACGAGCGCATCCTGTCGTTGCAGCTCTCGTCGACGCTGTCGGGGACGTATGGGTCGGCGGTCACCGCGTCTGAGTCGCTCGGCGACGGACGCGTGCGCGTGATCGACACGCGCACGGCGTCGGCGTCGATCGCGCTGCTCGCGATCGCGGTGCAGCAGCGGCTCGAGCGCGGCACGACCGACGAGGAGATCGACGACCTCGTCGCCCGCTACCAGCGGGAGCACAAGCTGCTGTTCACGGTGAACACGCTCGAGTACCTCGCAAAGGGCGGCCGCATCGGACGCGCGGCGGCGCTTGCGGGGTCGATGCTCAACATCAAGCCGATCCTCACGATCCGCGACGGCGAGGTCGTGCCGCTGAAGAAGGTGCGCGGCGCGGCGAAAGCGTTCATGGAGTTCAAGCAGCTGTTCGAAGAGACGACGACCGACTCGCCGCGGCTGAAGGTCGGTATCGCGCACGCCGCCGCGCCGGAGCGCATGCAGGCGCTGTGGAAGCTGGTGCGCGACGTCCGCCCGCAAGCCGAAGTCGAGATCCAGACCACGCTCGGCGCTGTCGTCGGCACGCACGCCGGCCCCGGCACCGTCGGGTTTTTCTGGTTCGAGGATTGATGTCGTCCGGACCGGGACCTATGCTCGGTCCCGGTGGCGACAATTGCCCGTATGCACCCGGGTTTCACCGGCGTGGTCCAGGCCGAGTGGCCGCGGCCGCGCGGCTGGCTGCCGCCGCAGCACCTCGACGCGCTCGACGTGCAGTCGCTGCCCGGCGTGGGACCCTCTCTCGCGAAACGGCTACGCACGTTCGGCATCACCACCGTCCGCGAGCTGCTCCTGCACGCTCCGCGGCGGTACGAGAGCGCCGTCGACCAGGTCGCGATCTCGAAGCTCGGCGAGGCCGAGGGCGAGGTCGCGATCGAAGGTCGAGTAGTCAGCGCCCGCGCGCGACCGCTGCGCGGGCGCCGGACGCTCGTCACCGCGCTGATCGCCGACGGTAGCGGCGGCCAGATCAGCGCGTCGTTCTTCAACCAGCCGTGGCTTGCCGAGAAGCTGGTGAGCGGCACGCCGATCCGCGTGCGCGGCAAGCTCGGCCGCTACGGCTTCGACGTGAAGAGCTACGACATCGGCGAGGCGAAGCGCACCGCCGACTTCGCGCCTGTGTACCCGGCGAGCGAGAGCGTGTCGACGATTCGCCTGCGCGAGCTCGTCCGTGCCGCGCTCGCGCAGCACGGCCGCTCGCTGCCCGATGCGTTGCCGGCTGAGCTCGATCTCGCGCTGCGCGGCGATGCGCTGCACGCGATCCACTTTCCGGTTGACGACACGCAGGCAGAGGAGGCGCGTCGCCGGCTTGCGCTCGACGAGCTCGTCGCGCTGCAGCTCGTCGTCGCACGGCTGCGCACGACCGACGCGGTCGCGCCGTCGCTGAAGGAGGCGGGCGAGCTGATCGGGCGCTACCGCGAGGTGCTGCCGTTCGCGCTGACGGAGCATCAGGAGCGCGCGATCACGGAGATCGATCTCGACCTCGCGCAGACGACGCCGATGCAGCGGTTGCTGCAGGGCGACGTCGGCTCGGGCAAGACGGTCGTCGCCCTGTACGCGCTGCTGCGCGCCGTCGAGAACGGCTACCAGGGCGCCCTGATGGCGCCGACCGCGACGCTCGCCGAGCAGCACTTCCTCACGCTCGAGCGGCTGTGCACGCCGCTCGGGATCGACGTCGCGTTGCTGACCGGCGCGGTGAAGGGAAGCGTCGACGCCTCGATCGTCGTCGGCACACATGCGCTGATCCAGCCGGACGTCGAGTTCCGCGACCTCGCTGTTGCGGTCGTCGACGAGCAGCACCGCTTCGGCGTCGCGCAGCGGCAGGCGCTCGCTGAGCGGCGCTCGCCGCACGTGCTGCACATGACGGCTACGCCGATTCCGCGCACGCTCGCGCTCACCATCTACGGCGATCTGGCGGTGAGCGAGATCGCAAAGCCGCCGGCCGATCGCAAGCCGATCGTCACGGCGCGGGTCGGCGCGGAGCGCTCGAGCGATGCGTACAACCGCCTGCGCGTTCATCTCGATGCGGGGCGGCAGGCGTACGTCGTGTGCCCGCTGATCGAGCAGTCGGAGACGCGGCTCGCCCGCGCGGCTGAGGAGGAGGCGGAACGGCTGCGGCGCGCCGAGTTGAAGGGCTACCGCGTCGGCCTGCTGCACGGGAAGCTGAAGCCGGCCGACCGCCGAGAGGTGATGCGGCAGTTCACGGAGCACGAGCTCGACGTGCTCGTCGCGACAACGGTGATCGAAGTCGGCGTCGACGTGCCGAACGCGACGATCATGATCGTGCAGGAAGCCGACCGCTTCGGCCTCGCGCAGCTGCATCAGTTGCGGGGCCGCGTCGGGCGCGGGGGAGAGCAGAGCTACTGCCTGCTGATCTCGCGGCAGGCGGAGGAACTGACGGAGACCGCTGATGCGCGGCTCCAAGCACTTGTCGACACGACCGACGGGTTCGAGCTGGCGGAGCGCGACCTCGAGCTGCGCCGCGAAGGCCAGCTGCTCGGCACGCGGCAGTCGGGCTGGAGCGACCTGCGCTTCACGAAGCTGCGCCCCGATCGCGACCTGATCGAGCGAGCGCGCGCCATCGCCGCCGACCTGCGCGACGAGGACGGCCCCTGGCAAGACGACGCCGATCGGCTCTCGGAAGACGCGACCGCCGGGGCGTAACGCCACTGTCCTGCCGGGACGTGTCTGGGGACAGTCCCCGGACACGTCCGAAACGGGCACCCTTCGGGCCGTGAGGATCATCGCCGGCACCCATCGCGGCCACCGGATCGCCGCGCCCAGAGGGCGCGAGACGCGGCCCACTAGCGACCGCGTGAGAGAAAACGCGTTCAACCTGATCGGGCCCGTCGACGGCGCGGCCGTGCTCGACCTGTACGCCGGCTCCGGCGCAATGGGGCTCGAGGCGCTCTCGCGGGGCGCCGACACCTGCGTCTTCGTCGAGAACGACCGCGACGCGTGCCGGACGATCAACGCGAACCTCGACAAGCTCGGCGGGCTCAAGGCCACGGTGCTCTGCCAGGACGCCGCCCGCGCGCTGAGCAGCGAGCACCGCACGTACGACCTGATCCTCTGCGACCCTCCCTACGACACCGACGCGAGCAAGCTCCCATTCGCGCGCCTGCTCGCGAAGGACGGCCTGCTGGTCTACGAGACGTCCGGCCGCGAGGAACCGCCCGAGCTAGACGGGCTCGCGCAACGCACCTCGCGCAAGTACGGTGCCGCGCGGCTTACCCTGTACGAGAAATGATCACCGCGATCTACCCCGGCACCTACGATCCCGTCACGAACGGGCACGTCGACGTGATCCAGCGCGCGGCGCAGATCTTCGACCGCGTCGTCGTCGGCGTCGTCGACAACCCACACCACAAGACGCCGCTGTTCCCGGTCGACGTGCGCGTCGAGCTGCTGCAGGATGCGCTCACCGGCATCAGCAACGTCGAAGTCGACGTCTTCAAGGAGCTCGTCGTCGACTTCGCCCGCCGCTGGGAGGCCAAGGTGATCGTGAAGGGCCTCCGCGTCGTCTCCGACTTCGAATATGAGTTCCAGATGAACCAGCTCAACCGGACGCTCGCGCCCGAGATCGAGACGGTCTACGTGATGGCCAGCCCGCAGGTGAGCTTCGTCTCGAGCTCCGGCGTGAAGGAGATCGCAGCGTTCGGCGGAAATGTCGAAGAGCTCGTGCCCGCAGCTGTGGCGCGCCGTTTGAAGGAGATGTTCCCGAACGGCCGCGGCGGCGCCCCCGTCTCCGACCAGGAGTAGACTGCAGCCCGAAATGGACGTTCTGGTTCTCATCGACAAGCTCGACGACCTGGTGCACAACGCCAAGGCCGTCCCGCTGACCGACCAGGTCCGCATCGACCGCGAGGAGATCTACGACATCCTCGACCAGATGCGGGCGACGATCCCGGAAGAGATCAAGCAGGCCCGCTGGATCGTCAAGGAGCGCCAGGAAATGCTCGCCGAGGCCAAGCGCGAGCAGGACCGCCTCCTGCAGGAGGCCCGCGAGCAGGCCGTCCGCGAGGCGTCGCAGACCGAGATCGTCAAGCTGGCCGAGCGCCAGGCGCAGGAGATCATCGACGAGGCCCGCCGCTCGGCGCGCGAGATGCGCCTCGAGATGGAGGACTGGGCCGACGGGATGCTCGCCACGCTCGAGACGAACCTCGACAAGTTCCTCGTCGCGGTGCGCCGCGGCCGCGAGCGGCTGCACGAGCGCTCGCAGGAGTCGGTCGTCGCCGGCATCGGGCCGGTCGACCTCTCCGACAACGGCAGCAGCTACTAGCCGGCCGGCGCTACCCTCGTCGGCATGACGACGAGCTTCAGCCTGCGCCAGGTGAAGCTCCGTCCGGGCGAGCAGCACCGTGAGGCGGTCGAGCTCGAGCTCGCGCCGCTGAACTACGGCGGGCAGCGATACATCCCGGTGCCGGAGACCGTGCCCGCGGCGCTCGAGATCACGCGCGCCAACACCGGGACGGTGTTCTCGCTCTCGTTTACCGCCCGTCTGCACGGGCCTTGCTACCGCTGCCTCGGCGACGCCGTGCTCGAGCTGCCGATTCGCGCGCGCGAGTACCAGGACGAGAAGCCCGACGACGAGGAGCTGAAGACCGAGTACGTCGTCGGCAACCAGCTCGAGCTGTCCGACTGGGCGCGGGATGCAATCGCACTCGCATTGCCGGACAAGATCCTCTGCCGCCCCGACTGTGCCGGGCTGTGCCCCGAGTGCGGCAAGAACCTGAACGACGAGCCGCACGTGCACGAAGAGGAGCACAGCGACCCGCGCTGGGCCGCGCTCGAAGCGCTACGCGACGCGCCGGTCGAGTAGCAGCGTGTCGCGCCACACGCCGTGCTTCTGCGCGATCCTCTCGCGCCGGCCGACGAGCGTGAAGCCGCACGCCTCGTGCAGCGCGCGCGACGCGTCGTTGTCGGCGAACATCACCGCCTGAATCGTCCAGAACCCGGCCGCGTCGGCGCGCCGGCACAGCTCCTCGAGCAACGCGCGCCCGACCCCGCAGCCGCGCGCGGACGCCGCGACGTACACCGAGTTCTCGACCACGCCGCGGTAGCACTCGCGCCGCGACGTCGGACCGAGGGACGCCCAGCCGACGACCTCCGGGTCGCGCGCGACGAGCCGGACCGGATGCGACTCCCACCAGTCGTCGAACGCCGGGACGGCATCCTCGAACGTCCCCAGGTCGAGACCTTCCTCGTAAATCTGCGCGACGACCGGCCAATCCTCCGCGCGCATGTCCTCGACGATCACAGCTCGATCGTACGCATCACGGAAAGCCGCTCCAGGAAGCGGCGGTCGTGCGTCACGACGACGAGGCAGCCCTCGTACGAGGCGAGCGCCGCTTCGAGCTGCTCGATCGCCTCGAGGTCGAGGTGGTTCGTCGGCTCGTCGAGCACCAGGCAGTTCACGCCGCGCGCTGCGAACAGCGCGAGCGACGCGCGCGTGCGCTCGCCGGGCGACAGCGCTGCGGCGGGCCGCAGCACATCGTCGGCGCCCAACGCGAACTTCGCGAGGTGCGTGCGCGCCTCCGGCTCCGCCATCCCCGAGGCCGACACGAACTCCTCGAGCAGCGTGCCCTGGAAATCGCCACGCGCCTGCTCGAGCCGTGCGAATACCGCCGACGGCCCAGCTTCGCGCGAACCGGAAGCGAGCGGCAGCTCGCCGAGCAGCGCGCGGATCAGCGTCGTCTTCCCGGACCCGTTGCGGCCGACGATCGCCACGCGATCGCCGTAGCCGAGCGCGACCGACACCGGGCCGAGTGTGAACGAACCAACCGTGACCACCGCATGGTGCAACTCGACGATCGTCCCCGTCACCGGCGCCGAAGGAAGCGACAGCCGCAGCTCCCACGGCGACCACGGCTTGTCGACCGTGTCGAGCGCCGCAAGGTGGTGCTTCGCCTGCGCGACCTTCCCGCGCAGGGCGTTCGTCGCGCGGCGGCCGGTCTGTTTCGTGCCGAGCGACCGCGCCTGCTCGCGGCGGTCGCGAAGCAGCGACGAGTAACGGTCGCGCTCGTCGACGTAGTCGGCGTACGCCGCCTCGTGCTCGGTACGCGCCCGGTCGCGCGCATCCTCGTAGTCCGCCCACGTGCCGGCGTACTCGCGGACGCGCCGCGTCTCCGCTTCGAGCTCGACGACGCGCGTCACGACGCGGTCGAGGAACGCGCGGTCGTGCGAGACGAGCACGACACCGGCCGGCGTGCGGTCGAGAAACCGCTCGAGCCATGCGATGCCGGCGAAGTCGAGGTTGTTCGTCGGCTCGTCGAGCAGCAGGAAGTCGAAGTCGCCGCGCATGATCTCCGCGAGCGCCGACCGCGCCGCCTCGCCGCCGGAACGTGCGGGCTCCGCGTTCTCCTGACGCAGGTAGCCGACCGTGCCGTTGCGCAGCACGCGACCGCCGTCCGACTCTTCGAGCCCGGCGAGCACCCGCAGCACGGTCGACTTGCCGATTCCGTTCGGGCCGACGATCCCGATGCGGTCGCCGGGTGAGACGACAAGCGACACGCCGTCCAGCACCTGCGTCGCGGCATACGCCTTCGAAATGTCTTGTGCCACCAGAGACCCGGGCACGCGGGGAACCTCCTTGATCGAAAGGAACGAGAAGCTGGGTGTTCGATCTAGAGATTCGTCATAGGACGGCCCCGAGAGGCCGCAGCCATCCTACCGCCCGAGCAGGGCGTGGACGTGCGCGCGCATCAGCGCCAGCGGTTCTTCCCACTTGGGCCCCGGCAGCGGGCAGCCGTCCTCGACCCAGGTCTCCATCACGGCGGGGAGCAGATGCGTCGCGAGGTAGGCGGCCAGCCGCGCGGCCGGGGCCGTGACGTCCGGCCCTTCCCGCCGAAAGCCGGCGTAGACGGCGTCGTCGAACGCGAGCAGGATCTCGAGCCGACGCAGGCGCACGGGTGCGTGCTCGACCGTCAGGCGCGCCTGGGTTGCGTACAGGTCGGGATCCTCGACCACGCGGGCCGCGTAGCCGCGGATCTGGCGTTCCGTCGTACCGAGGACGTCCTGCGAGTGGTGCACCTCGTCGAGCAGCTCCGCGGTGAGGCCGAAGCACACATCTGCCTTCGTCTCGAAGTACCGGAAGAAGGTGCG
>Ga0157369_10006511_pt1 | contig 13533 bp, 16 predicted proteins | sample C25metaG_FD_113461 | JGI IMG/M metagenome (GOLD analysis project Ga0157369, IMG submission 113461) | Corn rhizosphere microbial communities from Kellogg Biological Station, Michigan, USA - C2-5 metaG | ecosystem: Host-associated > Plants > Roots > Rhizosphere > Soil | place: USA: Michigan...
AGTATGGCGGTCAGACCACAACGGTTGTTGACGCTCTGGGACGCGTGACACGTTACGACTTCGACGATAACCAGGAACTTATCGGCTATCGGGATGCGATGGAAGGAACCATTCGTATCAGACGTAATGCCCGCGGTCAGATGACACAACTTACCGATCAGAGCGGCCGAATTACGCGTTACCGCTATGATGAACGCGGCAACTGTACGGCAGTCATCGAGCCGGACGGTCAGACTACACGTTTTGACTATCACGAACGCTGGAACACGCCGGTTCGTGTGACCAATATGCTGGGCGGCACCCGGGAATTTATCTACGACACAGCAGGAAACTTAATCCGCTTTACGGATGAGATCGGACGCATCACGGAATACAACCATGACGACCGTGGCAATCTGGTCAGGGTGCGTGACGCTGCGGCGGGCGTACAAAGGTTATGCTGGAACCAGGCCAGCTTTCTTATCAGTCATACCGACTGCTCCGGCCGCACCACCACCTTTGATTATGATAAATATGGCTGGATGAAGCAGCAGACGGATGCAGCAGGTAATCAGACGCTGTTCTATAACCGATGGAATGGCCTGCCTCAGCGTATTGTGCATGCCGATGGTGGAACGGAAAGCTTTGAGTTTGACCGCTGGAAACGTCTGATTGCCTGGCAGGATCCTCAGGGGCAGGTTACGCGCTGGAGGCTTGCCGCTGATGGCTTGCCGCTATCACGCACTGATGCACTCGGCCACAGCATTGACTACGAATACGATCTGGCCCGTCGCCTGACCGCACTGATTAATGAGAACGGTGCGCGATATACATTCCGCTACGACGCCCGGGATAACCGGGTGGAGGAGATCGGGTTTGATGGTTGTAAAACGCGGTATGAATATGATGACGGTGGCTGGCTGCTGGCTCGCACTGAAGAAGGCGATGGCAGCGGGCCAGTAATCCACTCGCACTATCAACGCGATCCCGCCGGGCGATTGCTGGAAAAACTGGTGTCGCGCGGCGGAGATGCCACATGGCAACGTACCCGCTATCGTTACGATGCACTGGGACGCCTCACGGCCGGTGTCAACCACGGCGGACGCTCTGAACTCGAATGGGATGATGCCGGACAGTTGCTTGCTGAGCGGACGCTGGTTCGGGGGCATCGTTATGAACTGCGCCACAGCTATGACGAGTTGGGTAACCGGACGCACACTACCTTACCGGATGGGCGGGAACTGAAGCAGTTTTACTACGGCAGCGGGCATCGGGTGCAGGTCAACTTTGGTAACCGTATTATCAGTGAAAGCGAACGTGACGTTATGCACCGTGAAGTGCGACGCACCCAGGGCGCAATCAGCAGCGAGTATTTGCACGACGAGATGGGCCGGCTGATAAGCCAGCGTGCGGGCCGTGGCGCGCAGTCAGCGGTGGCACGCGAGTATGTCTGGCGGCACGATGGACAGCTGACGCAGATGACGGATAAATACACGGGCGATTATCGTTACGAATATGACGCGCTGGGACGCATGACGCGGGCGCGTGATGAGTATTTTGCCTTTGATCCGGCGCACAATCTGCTGAGTGATTCGCAGGCGCAGCCCCTGCAGGATAACCGACTCAGGGTTTATGAAGATAAACGCTGGAACTATGACGGCTTTGGTAATGTGACGCGCAAACAGAGTGGCCGCCACACAGACCAGCAGTTTATCTGGAACGCTGAACATCAGCTGACCGAATCGGTGAGCATCCGAAACGGAAGCGAGCAGCGAACCACCTATGGCTATGATGCGTTTGGACGTCGAAGCTGGAAACGCGATGCTTTTGGCATCACGCGCTTCATCTGGGAAGGTAATCGCCTGCTGAGTGAGGTGAGAGGCTCGCGCCAGCACCTCTGGATTTACGAGGATGACAGCTTTGCTCCCCTGGCGCAGATCAGTCTGCAGCAGGGCGAAACGGAGCATGACGCTCAGGTTAACTGGTATCACAACGACGTGTCAGGTCTGCCACGCGAGCTGACCGGTGCTGATGGCAATGTGGTCTGGCGTGCCGTCTATCGTGCCTGGGGTAATACACTGCGCACAGAGCAGGCAGCAGTGGATAATGCAGAGCCGGTCTGGCAGCCGCTGCGCTATCAGGGTCAGTATTTCGATGCGGAAACAGGTTTGCACTATAACCGCTTTCGCTATTATGATCCGGATGCGGGCAGGTTTGTGAGCCAGGATCCGATAGGGCTTGCTGGTGGGGTTAACCTTTATCAGTATGCGCCGAATCCGCTGAGCTGGGTGGATCCGCTGGGGTTATCAGCAGCTCATCGAGGGCGAATTCAGGCACAAGGCTCCTCTCTAGAAGAGTCTGTTTCATGGAGCCAGGAACATCCCCTTACTGCAGAGGATGCTAAAAAAATGATGACTGAGTTGAAAGGTAAACTAAATAAACGTGATTTAGCACTCAGAAAAGATGCATTTCAAAAGGCAGAGAAATTTATAACTACTGCCAGTAAATGCGGAGGTGCTGATGCTCCTGTGAGTAAAACATTTATGGTGAAAGACACTAAGCACGAACGCGTAGATATTGAGATTATTTCTGGAAAAGCATTTTTGGAGTAAATATGTTTAATAGTTATCTTGATGATGAGAATGTGTATTTAGCGCTAGAATCTTTTTTAAAAGATTTTTTTTTAAGTTTTATAAATTCTGAAAAACCTGTAGATTGCCCATATTACAATACTACTTTTTCAAATGGAAAGCCGTTTATGGATGGTAATCCAATATTTTCAGCGCGAAAAAAAAGTAATGGCGCTATTATAAAGGTTATTTTAGACGAAGATGCTGATTCATTAAGCGAGATTGATAAAGAGGTGGATGGTACTCAAATCCATGTCATAGTTGCTAATATTTCTTTTTTGAATTCTATTAAAGAGAAAATTGTTAATTGGTATGGGAGTTAACTATAGAATTCAGGTCCGCATATGATCGCTGCCAGTGGGAGATGAATGCGTCTGATTAGCTAATTATAAAGCTTGCCATAGTGGATGAAAAATTCTGCATCCACGTCTTGTCGGTAAGGCATCTGATAACAGTATTTTCGCGGTTTTATCCTTTCGTGAGCAGTGATATTTCAATAATTTTATTCATTGATAAATATAAGTAAATTTTAAAAAGGAATAATTATGTTGGTTTTAGCCTGCTATTAAAAGAGTGTAAATCCATCTCGAAATATAAGTAAGATGAAAGGTGCCAGGTTAGTCAGAGAATGGGATCCTTCTACAGGTAATAAACGTACATGGTATGAAACGGTAGACCATGCTGAAAATATAAGAAGTGTGGCTCCAAAACCTGTTACTCATGAGAAGAACCATCATATACTTGATATTGATGGTAATTATAAAGGAGGTAGGTGATTCTTTGGATATTAAAATTCAACGCATTGATATAATTGATAAAATATCAGATATATTGGCAGGTAATGCTAAGAGAGATGATGTGTCTGAATGGGCATTTAATATTTTTGATGATGACTCATTAAGATTAAAAGATCCCATTATTTTAAAATACTTGAAATTGCTAGGAGCTGTGGATTTACCTTCTTCAGATCGGGATTTTTTATATACGGATGATGATCTTCGCCACTGGATAAACGAAATTGAGAATGAATAATAAAACGGAAGCGATCTTAACCATCCTTCTGTCTTTTTAATTTTAGCTGTCTGCTGTCAGAATCAGTCACCCCTATTCAACCTTCATGGTTTTCTTTTGACCGACCTCAAATCTCATCTCAGTCAGCGACATCCCGGTAATATGTCCCGTTTCTTCTGAACGTAGCGGGCCACTTCCTCATGCAACGAGGCCATGCTGCGATCGTTGAGGATCAGCAGCATCGTGACACCAGGATAACCGTCTCAGGATTTATGAAGATAAACGCTGGACCTATGACGGCTTTGGTAATGTGACGCGCAAACAGAGTGGCCGCCACACAGACCAGCAGTTTATCTGGAACGCTGAACATCAACTGATCGAATCGTTGAGCACTCGCAATGAGACTGAACAGCGGACCACCTACGGCTATGATGCGTTTGGCCGTCGAAGCTGGAAACGCGATGTATTTGGAATCACGCGCTTTATCTGGGAAGGTAACCGACTGCTGAGTGAAGAGAGAGGCTCGCGTCAGCACATCTGGATTTACGAGGATGAAAGTTTTGCTCCTCTGGCACAGATCAGTCTGCAGCAGGGTGAGACGGAGCACGACGCGCAGGTTAACTGGTATCACAACGACGTATCAGGTCTGCCACGCGAGCTGACCGGCACTGATGGCAGCGTGGTCTGGCGTGCTGTCTATCGTGCCTGGGGAAGTACGCTGCGCACAGAGCAGGCAGCCGGAGAGAATACAGAGCCGGTTTATCAGTCACTGCGCTATCAGGGGCAGTATTTCGATGCGGAAACAGGTTTGCACTATAACCGCTTTCGCTATTATGATCCGGATGCGGCCAGGTTTGTGAGCCAGGATCCGATAGGGCTTGCTGGTGGGGTTAACCTTTATCAGTATGCGCCGAATCTGTTGAGTTGGGTGGATCCGCTGGGGTTGGCAAGAAAATGTGGCCACGCGGAACATGCATCTGAACTTGATTACACAAAAACAAACGAATGGTCACACGGGCAGCCTGTATATGTCAATAATAAAGCACCAGGTAAACTTAAATACATAACACCTGACGTTGATCAGCATAATGGAGGTTTTTGGAAAGCTGCGGATAGCCTCAGAAACTTAGGAAGTCCTAGAACCAGGTCTGGAACATTTGATATAAATTTGAATAGGATTGGTGACTAATGGATACTTCATTAAGAATAACAAAATACCATAATTATGATGCTGAAGGTAATTTGGTCTCTGCAAGGGATGAGTGGACTAGTTATTTTGATATAGGGGTGAAGGTTAGCGTCGATGATTACATTTTAGTGGAAAATGAATATGTCAATTTTGTCTTATCTTTGTGTGATTTATTAAGTGTTGAAAAGTTTACTCTGTCAGAGTTAGAGGTTTTTGATGATAAAGGAAGTGTTGAATATCCTGAGGTGGTGGACGTCACCGTATTGCCTTTGCTTGTAAGAGATGTATTAAGGGAAAAGATATGGTGCAAACTGGTTGCAGACGAAATGGAAGTGCATTTTGGCTATGATTTTTACATGTATGTTATTTGCCCATTATCTTTGGATTTTATTAAATATAAAATGAACACTCAACTAAATGTTGAATCTTTTAAATCTCCTTATATGTGATCTTATGGGTTTTTAAATAAGTCTGCATAGTTATTATAATTAACCCAATAATAAAACTGGTTGACTATTATATTTTTGTATCCTGATGGATATTAATAATGGATGTTCTTGCAGGGGTGTTAAATAACACACTATATGAGTTAAATTCCTGGATCGTTGAAAGCTTTATTTTGGTTTATTAAGCCAGTAATCGTTAATTCTATTATCAGTGAAAGCGAACGTGTCGTCATGCACCGTGAAGTGCATCGCACCCAGGGCGCAATCAGCAGTGAATATCTGCACGACGAGATGGGCCGGCTGATAAGCCAGCGGGCGGGTCGTGGCGCGCAGTCAGCGGTGGCACGCGAGTATGTCTGGCGTCGCGATGGACAGCTGACGCAGATGACGGATAAATACACGGGCGATTATCGCTACGAATATGACGCGCTGGGACGGATGACGCGGGCACGTGATGAGCATTTCGCCTTTGATCCGGCGCATAATCTCCTGAGTGATTCGCAGGCGCAGCCCCTGCAGGATAACCGACTCAGGGTTTATGAAGATAAACGCTGGACCTATGACGGCTTTGGTAATGTGACGCACAAACAGAGCGGCCGCCACACAGACCAGCAGTTTATCTGGAACGCTGAACATCAGCTGACCGAATCGGTGAGCATCCGAAACGGGACCGAGCAGCGAACCACCTACGGCTATGATGCGTTTGGACGTCGAAGCTGGAAACGCGATGCTTTTGGTATCACGCGCTTTATCTGGGAAGGCAATCGCCTGCTGAGTGAGGTGAGAGGCTCGCGTCAGCACCTCTGGATTTATGAGGATGACAGCTTTGCTCCCCTGGCGCAGATCAGTCTGCAGCAGGGCGAGACGGAGCAAGAAGCTCAGGTTAACTGGTATCACAACGATGTGTCTGGTCTGCCACGAGAGCTGACTGGTGCTGATGGCAGTGTGGTCTGGCGTGCCGTCTATCGTGCCTGGGGTAATACGCTGCGCACAGAGCAGGCCGCAGTGGAGAATACAGAGCCGGTTTATCAGCCACTGCGCTATCAGGGTCAGTATTTTGATGCGGAAACAGGTTTGCACTATAACCGCTTTCGCTATTATGATCCGGATGCAGGCAGGTTTGTAAGCCAGGATCCAATAGGGCTTGCTGGGGGTGTTAACCTTTATCAGTATGCGCCGAATCCGCTGAGTTGGGTGGATCCGTTGGGGTTGGCAAGAAAATGTGAGCCTTCATCACCGGGTTCAATGCAAAAGGAAGTTGAACGCGGACAAGCTCCACGAGAAATAGAACGAGTTGATAGAGGTCACATTCCTGGGCAGGAGGCACATGTTCATTACTCTGATGGCACTTCATCTAATTTAAGTGGAGGTATACATGATGCGCATCGAGGTGTGCCCAAACCGACAAAGAAAGCACGCAAATGGCTAATCAGTCATGGCTGGACACCACCAGAGTAAATATATAAGGGCATTATGAAAATTTACGGTTACGAAAATGAAGGCAGCGAATTGGTTTCTCTTCATGAAATGACATTGCAAATAAGTATTGAGGAATTGAAAGAGTTATCCGGTTTTATTTTGAATACTATTTGCATTATGGAGAAATATGGCGATAGTTTTGGCCATGAACATTTTTCTGATTTTTTAAAGCATCGGGTCTCTCCAGATATTGTAATAACTAAATGAAAATTAAGGGGGAGGTTTAGATGATCCTGGACTTCCCCTGGATAATCTATAAATTGAGGTTGAGTTTGTTTCCCCCACGTAATTGAAAAAGAATTTTTATGATAGATCTCAGATTGCCGGAGTTTTATCTTAATATTTACGGCAGGAAATATGGGCATCTACTTTCTGAGCTATCGCCTCAACTCATCAACAGGGTGGCTTACGAACATCAGCCAATGCCTGATGAAAAGCCAGTGAAACCTGAGTGGATGTATACGCTGAGGCAACGTATTTCTGACGTTGAGACTTTCATAACGACGTGTCAGGTCTGCCACGCGAGCTGACCTGTGCTGATGGCATTGTGGTCTGGCGTGCCGTCTATCGTGCCTGGGGCAATACACTGCGCACAGAGCAGGCAGCTGCGGAGAATGATCCGGATGCGGGCAGGTTTGTGAGCCAGGATCCAATAGGGCTTGCTGGGGGTGTTAACCTTTTTCAGTATGCGCCGAATCCGCTGAGTTGGGTGGATCCGCTGGGTCTTTCTAAATGCGATCCAGATACATCGACAAAACAAGGTTATCATAATGAGACCTATGCACCTAAGCCGGTTAAACCAGAAAATGCGGTAGATAAATGGGATGAATTCCTTGGGCCTGGACCTCATTCAAATAATCATCCAAGAACAGCTTTACCTGATCCTGATCCTGATAGAATAGTATCTCCGATGGGAAAAGAAGCATTCGTTATGGAAATCATGAAATGAACAGTAAGCCAACTAAGCATCATTATCATGAAGAAATATGGACATAAGATCCAGTTGAAAACGTGATGACTGTTGATAATAGTGTCGTTAGGGTGCCATTAAAAAAATGAAGATTATTCTCAATGATAAAATAGACGAGAGCTTGGTAAGCTTTGAGTCCGATTTAGGTTGCGGTATTGCTGTTTGGGAAGGTAATAAATTTTTATTACGCCATTCTTATGATGTTGAATTGGGAATTGACGGTGTTTTTGAATGGGGGGTGAACGTTTTACCTGAAAAAGAACATGTTTTTTACGTTGATATAGTTGAGGGTTTTATATGGTTTAAAGCTAAAGTAATATCATATGAAGATGATGGTGTTTTAGTTTTGTCACTTGGAAATGATATCGTTTTTATAGAGGTTTCGGGGATGAGTGAAATAGATGGGTATATATCTTTCTATGCAACTCCTGATAAAATTCTCCTTTATCCTGTTGATTTATAATTTTTAAACTTGGGATAAGGGCTCTGCACATTTTTAGATTTCTCTCTGCCTGTCTGCTTAGCAGTTCATCTAGTCCTTTATACTATTATACAGATAATAAAGGTACATGGTATGAAATTGTAGATTATACTGAAAAGATAATAAGTGTGGCTCCAAAGCCTATTGTGCATGAAAAGAAACATCATTCATTTGATATTGGTGGTGATTATAAATGAGGTATTGGTTCTTAGGATATTCAAAATAAACGTTTTGATGTAATTGATAAAATATCAGATATATTGGCAGGTAACGCTAAGAGAGGTGATGTGTCTGAATGGGCATTTAATATTTTTGATGATGTCTCATTAAGATTAGAGGATCCCGTCATTTTAAAATATTTGAAATTGCTAGGAGCTGTGGATTTACCTTCTTCAGATCGGGATTTTTTATATACGGATGATGATCTTCGCCACTGGATAAACGAAATTTTGAATGAATAATAAAACGGAAGCGATCTTAACGATCCTTCTGTCTTTTTATCTTTAGCTGTCTGCCGGCAGAATCAGTCACCCCTGTTCAACCTTCGTGGTTTCCTTTTGACCGACCTCAAATCTCATCTCAGCCAGCTCCTTCCCGGTAATATGTCCCGTTTCTTCTGAACGTAGCGGGCCACTTCCTCATGCAACGAGGCCATGCTGCGATCGTTGAAGATCAGCAGCATTGTGACACTAGGTTAACCGCCTCAGGGTTTATGAAGATAAACGCTGGACCTGTGACTGCTTTGGTAATGTGAAGCGCAAACAGAGTGGTCGCCACACAGACCAGCAGTTTATCTGGAACGCTGAACATCAGCTGACCGAATTAGTAAGCGCCCGCAACGGGACCGAGCAGCGAACCACCTACGGCTATGATGCGTTTGGCCGCCGAAGCTGGAAACGCGATGCCTTTGGTATCACGCGTTTCATCTGGGAAGGCAATCGCCTGCTGAGTGAGGTAAGAGGCTCGCGCCAGCACCTCTGGATTTACGAAGATAATAGCTTTGCTCCCCTGGCGCAGATCAGTCTGCAGCAGGGCGAGACGGAGCAAGAAGCTCAGGTTAACGGGTATCACAACGATGTGTCTGGTCTGCCACGCGAGCTGACCGGTGCTGATGGCAGTGTGGTCTGGCGTGCCGTCTATCGTGCCTGGGGAAGTACGCTGCGCACAGAGCAGGCAGCCGGAGAGAATACAGAGCCGGTTTATCAGCCACTGCGCTATCAGGGGCAGTATTTCGATGCGGAAACAGGTTTGCACTATAACCGCTTTCGCTATTATGATCCGGATGCGGGCAGATTTGTGAGCCATGACCCGATAGGGCTTGCTGGTGGGGTTAACCTTTATCAGTATGCGCCGAATCCGCTGAGTTGGGTGGATCCGCTGGGGTTAACTAAATGTGCACCAAATAAGAAAACAACTTATGAAGGTGTTAGTCGAAGGGATGCATTCAGGCAGGCTAAACGTGATGCAGGAATACCTAAGAATCAGCAGCCTTATGAAGTTAGTAGGACTAAATTAGGTGACGGATATGGTGATTATATGAGAGATAAAAATGGGATCCCTATTGAAACTCGACAATACCATTTCAAAGACGGGAATGGTTCGACTGTGGTAATTCAGGAGCATAGTTTAGGACATGCTAAAGCAACACCTTTACATGGTGCTGAACCACATTTTAACGTAAGGCCAGTCGAACCAGTGACTGGGAAAATTTTAGATACCGGTAGTGTTCCTGGAACTCACGGTCATTATAATTTTCCATAAGGAGTTGATATGTGGTTTGAACGTGCTTTACACAAAGAAAAAATAACTCATATGTTTGGTGATGTTTTTGAATTAAAAGACGCTCAATTAAATGGATTCTACTTTCATGAAACATCATCCATCAGATTCTTGTTCAGCATTAAAGGTATTCCTCAAAAACACCCTCAGAAATGGGATGGTAATGGATATAATGCGATGAACATTGTTCTGGGTTTTGATGGAGTAAAGAACTTTAATGCTAATTGCTGCAAGGTTAACTTTATATGCAATCCGGATATTCATAGCTCTCAAGGTAAATCTACAATTAGCATAAAAAGCGAGATGGGCTCTATCTTTTGTGAATCGGAGTTTCTAACAATCGAAAATATCAGCCCGTATACTGATATAAGATGGGATTGATTTAGCTTTTAATAGGAATGACATAATTTGGTTATTATGTATAAATATAATAATTAGTGAGGTGAGAGGCTCGCGCCAGCAGCTCTGGATTTACGAAGATAACAGCTTTGCACCGCTGGCGCAGCTAAGTCTGCAGCAGGGCGAGACTGAGCATGAAGCGCAGGTTAACTGGTATCATAACAACGTGTCAGGTCTTCCACGAGAGCTGACAGGTATGGATGGCAGTGTGGTCTGGCGTGCTGTCTATCGTGCCTGGGGCAATACGCTGCGCATAGAGCAGGCAACCGGAGAGAATGCAGAGCCGGTTTATCAGCCACTGCGCTATCAGGGTCAGTATTTCGATGCGGAAACGGGTTTGCACTATAACCGTTTTCGCTATTATGATCCGGATGCGGGCAGGTTTGTGAGCCAGGATCCGATAGGGCTTACTGGTGGGATTAACCTTTATCAGTATGCGCCAAATCCGTTGAGTTGGGTGGATCCGCTGGGTCTTTCTAAATGCCATCTGGATAACACTAAGAAAAAAGTAAATAGCGCTGAAATAGGAGATATTGTCAGAACCCCAACATCGCATCCGGAAGACTTTATTAAAGTTAAAGGAGGAGATTATAAGAACAACCACACCAACGAAATTTGGAGTAAAAGTAATACTTCGCATAGTGACAAGCAAGGTGAATGGAAAGTTGGTATAGGTAAGTCAGCACCAAAACCAAGGCATAAAATAACTATAGGTATGAGTGATGGTAAAATTATCAAAGTTGACAAGTAGTTTTTCACTAAGTGATATCAATTTTTCTGGTTTTAGTCAGTCAGAAAATTGGGTTGGTTATTTTGAAAAAAAAGGTGCTTTTTCATATGGCTTAATTGATAAGGCAATCAATTTATTTGAGGAATTTTTCGGGGAGAGTGGTGATGAGGGTATTATTCTGGCTGCACTTTCATTCAATGATGAAAGAGAGGATGACGTTGATACTATAAAAAAATATGGGAAGTTATACGAGGATGTAAAAGATAAAGGGTTAGTATTCCCTATGAATGATGATTTTGAAAGCTATCTATATGGGGACTCCTGTTTACCAGCAAGTTCTTTAAAGTTGAGTTTTGATGCTAATGACTTCAAAGATCTTTCTCGATTGTTAATGTGTCACGCGGGAGTAATGGGCCAGGTCTGTTTTTATATTAACTTATCAAAAAATGTGGCTATTTATCCTCATGATGATGTTGGGTTCGGATGTATTGCTCTCAATTCTGATACGAACAAAAGCAAGTCTTTCCTTAGTTATTGTTCGAAAGATATGGATTTTGAAGTTTTCCTTAACGAAAATGATGTGGTGCAGAAGATTTAAAATAAGGATGTCGTGAATCATCAGTGAACAGATTACAGGAATTGTTTAACTTACTATAAAATCCGTGGAGATAAGAATGAATTTAGAGCAAGAGTTCTTATTGAATATGGATAAGCTTCATCCCAAGCCAAGAATAATTAATGAATGGGGCCAATTGCTGATGTGCTCTCTGAGTTATTTAATTGGAAAGGCTCAAAAATAGACTGGAAGTGTTTGGGATTACATATTGAAAAGCCGATTGATTTCAAATCTACACAAATTGAAAAAGAAGTTGAAGGGTTCATTAAGGAAAGTGGGTTATATAAATTTATAAATGAAGGTAAGATAGTTTATTATGTTAATGACTCGTCGCTTGATTTTGCAGTTTCGCTTGATTCGAAAATATTCTTGTCTTTTGTGATTTATGTAATAAATAACACACCTCAGCATCATTATTTTTTTTGATGAGAAAGCGAAGTGATGTTTTGCTATTACTGCAGAAGGTTATCTTGAAATTGGTATTAGAGGTTAATTTTTTATTAATATTTATTTAAGTGAGATTTTGAGGTTTTCATTAACTGCATTGCAACTTTAACTCTTAAATTAAAGTACCAATTGGATATTCATCCAAGGTGGCGCGGCTATTAATTTTAAGTATTTTATACTATTAATGAGGTTGGTTTTTTGCAAGTTGAAATTTATAACTAGCGAATATGGTGTAGTGTGAAGAATGACACAGGCGCTTGAAGATTACTTCGCCTTTGACCCGGCGCATAATCTGTTGAATAAAGCTCAGGTATAACCGCTTTCGCTATTATGATCCCGATGCGGGCAGGTTTGTGAGCCAGGATCCAATAGGGCTTGCTGGTGGGGTTAACCTTTATCAGTATGCGCCGAATCTGTTGAGTTGGGTGGATCCGCTGGGGTTAACTAAATGTGCACCAAATAAGAAAACAACTTATGAAGGTGTTAGTCGAAGGGATGCATTCAGGCAGACTAAACTTCGCCCTGAATGCGGAGAGAGTGCTATCGAACTTAATGCGTATGGACAGATTAATATTGTGGGCAAGGGCTTCAATATTTTTGTGCAGGGCGATGGTCATATCACCACCTCTGGCGGCAAACTGAACCTGAACACGGATGGCGCGAAGCCGGGCACAAGCGCACCGGCCTCAAGTCATAAACAGAACATCAGCCAGGCCGTAAAGAATCTATTATCGCCGAAGCAAAAAGGGCAGGCGGCGCCTGCTGCGCCAAAAGCTGCGGCGGCACCGGGGAAAGGGGCGGCTGCACCGTTAGCCAATAACCAGGTTCGAAAAGTAGGGCCTTTACCTCCCGAAAAACAAGCATTCTTTGATAAAGTGTATGCTGCTGCACAGGAAGATGAAAAGAAAACCGGTGTTCCGGCTAACATCACCACGGCTCAGGCAATTCTTGAATCTTACTGGGGCAAAAAAATGCCCACTGCTATCAAAACTGACAAAGGTGAGTAACAACATTTTTGGGGTCAAGGGACATGGCTCACCGAATTATGTGGAAGACTGGACACATGAGAATATCAACGGAAAACGTGTTGCCGTACTGGATAAATTTGCCAGTTATGATTCAATTGACGAGAGTATTGAGCAGCACTCCCAGTTTTTCATGAAAAATCAAAGGCATAGTAGCTTTTTCAACTCATCTTATCCGGTAGGATGGGCTAAAGGTTTACAGGCTAAAGGCTAAAGGCTAAAGGTTTACAGGCTAAAGGCTAAAGGCTAAAGGCTAAAGGCTAAAGGCTAAAGGCTAAAGGCTAAAGGCTAAAGGCTAAAGGCTAAAGGCTAAAGGCTAAAGGCTAAAGGCTAAAGGCTAAAGGCTAAAGGC
>Ga0157369_10006514_pt1 | contig 13527 bp, 14 predicted proteins | sample C25metaG_FD_113461 | JGI IMG/M metagenome (GOLD analysis project Ga0157369, IMG submission 113461) | Corn rhizosphere microbial communities from Kellogg Biological Station, Michigan, USA - C2-5 metaG | ecosystem: Host-associated > Plants > Roots > Rhizosphere > Soil | place: USA: Michigan...
ACGTCGAGGTCGAGCAAGGCGGTCGAGCGGCTCTGCTTGTCGCCGAGCATCCAGGCGAGCGAGGTCGCCAGCGTCGAGGCGCCGACGCCGCCGCGCGCGCCGATCACCGCCGCCACCACGTGCGGCTTGTCCGTCGTCGCCTCGTTGAGGCGGGGGCCGGAGATGGTCAGCTGGGCATGCGCGAACGTGTCGCGCAGCTGGTCGGGAGTGAAGGGCTTGAGCAGATAGTCTTGCAGGCCCGAGGCGACGAGATCGCGGTAGAGGCGGACGTCGTTGACCTGGCCGGCTGCGATCACGACGGTTCCCGGTTCGCACACCTCGGCGAGCGCGTTGATGTCGTTCAAGGGATCGCCGCTTTCGGAAAGGTCGACGAACAGGATCGACGGGCTCGCCGACACCGACAGGGTCTGGACGGCGTTGCGCAGCCCGCCCTTGTTGACCTTCTCCGGGGCCCAGCCATGCTCGACCGCGATCGGCCGAAGCATTTCGGCCGTCGCCTCGTCGCAGACGAAGGCGCTGAAAGGATCACGCAGAGCCGGTGCACGAGAGGCGTTGAAAGGCGCGTTCATTACTTGCTCCCACCCTGGCTGGCTTCCTTGGAAAGGCCCCTCGCGCCCGACGGCGGCGTCTCGCGATAGAGCTTGATCGCCTTCGCCGCCTGGCCGGTGTCGCGGGCACCCGCGCCGGCCTGGCCGAGCACGAGGTCGGACGGATCGGCGATCATCGCGGCGAGGTTGCCGTTGATCGCGCAGCCGTAATTGGCCGAGGTCGAGCTCGGGCCGCGGCCGTTGTCGGAGCGCGGGCAGCCCGGCACGTAGGCGAAGCTGCGGCTGACGATCACCCGCACCGTTCCCGGCGGGACGGCGCCGGGCGTGACCGGTGCTCCGTCGGAGAGGAGGAGACCGTATTCGGCCGCGATCCGCGCCACGTCCTGGCGCGCCGGTCCGGGACCGTAGGGCTCCTCCACCCAGATGCGGTCGCCATAGCCGATGCCGAGCGAGCCGAACCAGGCGTCGAGGCGGCTGCGCTCGGTCGGCGAGAGCCGGTCCTCGCGGGCGGTGAAGTCCATCACATAGTCGGTGCGCTGGACGACGGGCTGGGCGAGCGCGTCGAGCCCGTGCTCGGGCCCGTGCCGCTTGGACGGGCCGGCGTCGGCCGGCGCGGCGACCAGAGCGCCGGCGGCGAGGAGGGCGGCGAAGAAGGTCCGGTTATGCATGCTCATGGGTCCTTTCCCTCTCGCTCAGAAGCTGAAGCCGGGCGCGGCCGAAGCCGAGGCTTGGGCCGGGCGAACGACCGGCGCCTTGGCAGCGTTCTGGGCCTGCTGCTCGGGCGGCGGCGCGAGCGGCGCCGGGACCGGAGCCGGAGCGACGCTGCCGATCGCAGGGGCGCTGGTCGGCGCGGCCATGGTCGGCATCGGCCGGCGGGTGCCGGGCGCGTTGTACTCGTTCTTGTCGAGGAACACCCGCTCCAGCGTGTTGGCGTTGCGGACGCCGTCGGTCGGAAGCGCGATCTGCGAGGCGTTGACCGGCCGCACCAGATAGGGGGTGATGACGATCACCAGCTCCGTCTCGTTGCGCTTGAAGGCGTTCGACTTGAACAGCGCGCCGATGATCGGAAGGCTGCCGAGCAGCGGCGCCTTGTTGGTCGAGTTGCCGCTCGAGTTGCGCAGCAGGCCGCCGATCATGAAGCTCTGGCCGGAGCCGAGCTCCACCGTCGTCTCGGCGCGCCGCGTGGTCAGCGACGGAACCGAGAAGCCGTTCAGCTGGATCGCGCCGGCGTCGGAGAGCTCCGACACCTCCGGCCGGACCCGCATCGAGATGCGGTTGCCTTCGAGCACGGTCGGAGTGAAGGCGAGGCTGACGCCGTATTGCTTGAACTCCACCGAGACGCCGTTGAGGCCGCTCGAGGTCGGGATCGGGAACTCGCCGCCGGCGAGGAAGCTCGCCGTCTCGCCGGAGAGCGCCGTGAGGTTCGGCTCGGCGAGCGTGTGGACCGCGCCGACCTGCTCGTTGAGCTTCAGCGTCGAGAGCAGGTCCATGCCGAGCAGGTGCTTGGCGAAGCCGAGCGTGGTGCCCGGGCCCTGCGACTGGAAGGTGTAGCCGGTGCTTCCGGCCGGGAGGCCGGTGTCGCCCGGGGCGGTGATCGTCTTGATCGTGCCGGCATTGCCCTGCGACACGCCGAACAGGAAGCCGCCGCTATTGTCGCGGTTGAGCAGGTTGACGCCGATCTCCTTGACCAGCGTGCGGCTGACCTCGGCGATCGTCACCTTCAGCATCACCTGGAGCGGGGTGGCCGTCTTCAAGCGGCTGATCACCTGCGTCCCCTGGCCGACGAAGCCCTGGACGATTCGGGTCGCCTCCTCGACGTCGCTCGGCGCCGCGACGGTGCCGGTGAGGAGGACGAGGCCGTTGACCGGCGTGGCGCGGATCTGGGCGTCCGGCATGGCGACGCGCAGCAGCTCGTCGAGCGAGCCCATGTTGGTGCCGACGCGGACGTTGGCGGAGAAGATGGTGCGGCCGGCCTTGTCGGTCGCGAACACCGTCGTCTCGCCCGGCGCCTTGCCGAACACGTAGATCTGGTTCTGCGAGCGGACCTGGACGTCGGCGATCGCGTCGTTGGCGACGAAGAGGTCGGTCATCTGCCCGTCGAGCCGAACCATCCGGCCAGTTCCGACCGAGAGGGTGAGGTCGCCGGCCGGGCGGACCGAGGGGACGGCGCGGCCCGCGGCGGAGGCCGGGGCGGGGCCCGCCGGGAGCGGAGCCGCTCCGGCGACGCTGGCCCCGACCAGGGCGGCGATGGCGGTGCCGGTGAAGGCGCGGCCGAGGATGTTCAGCATGCTCATCTTACTTGGCTCCCACCGGAACGACGGTGATGTTGTTGCCGCGGGCGACGCGGACGGTCGGCCCGAGCGGAACGGCGGCCTGGCCGCCGGCGCCGGGCTGCTGCTTCTGGCCGCCGGCGACGAGCGAGGTCATCGTCTTGGCCCACGTGTCCATCGGGCTGTCCTTCTCGCGGCTGCCGCCGCCGACGGCGGGGACGCTGCTGCGCTGGAAGCGCGAGACGTCGGCGCCGACCGTGTAGGTGGACTTGCCGTCCATCGCCTCGCCGGCGACCGGGAGCAGGAGGCGCCCGCGGGCTCCGCCGGTCTTCGCCGCGGCGACTTCGCCCGAGGCGATCGCCTTCTGAAGGTCGGCATTGGTGTCGGCGAGCGAGCGCAGCGACAGCGACAGCTGGCCGATCGTCTGCGCGACCGCGATCTTTTCGGCCATCTTCGGCGTCGCCTCGAAGGTGACGAGCGAGAAGGGCTCGACCACCGGCTTGCCGTCCTTGTCCTGCGCGCTCATGCGCTGGTTGGTGGCGAGGACGCGCATGTTGCGCATGATCGTCTCGGACACCTTGAGCGGCGGGCCTTCGCCGCCCTTCACCTCCTGGGTGAGCACGACGTCGACCCGGTCGCCCGGGAAGATGAAGCCGGCGACGCCGCTGGTGGCGGAGACCGGCACGGTGACGGCGCGCATCCCCGGCCCGAGCGCCGCGGCGAGGAAGCCGCGCTCGCCCGGCTTGATCAGCGAGCCCTGGGTGAGCGGCTGGCCGGCGGTGATCTCGTTCCTGACGACGGTGCCGATCAGGTTCTGCGGGCTGACCCCGGCGCGGCCCTTGATGAAGTAGGCGCTCTGGACGAGCCCCTCGGGCCAGCGCTGGAAGCGGAGCGCCTCGGCGTCGATGATCGTGCCGACCGGAAGCGGCTTGGTGGCGACGAGGACCTCGGGCCCCGCGGGGATCGGGGCGGCGGCCGCAGCGACGGGTGCGCTGGCGCCGGTGAAGATCTTCCGTGCGGTGACGGCGGTGACCGCGGCGACGACAAGCGCCCCGATCAGCAGCACGAGCTTTTTCACATCCATGACGCCAGTCGCCTCCTAGCCGCTTCTCGAAAAGCAGCCTTGTTCATCGGACAAATTGGTTAAGAAACGGTTCGCCAAGCAGCCACAGGCCGGCAAAAGCGATTGCAATTCCGTAGGGTATCTCGAGCGCGCCTTCGGCCTTGGAGAGCCGGTGGCGGGCCACCATCGCCAGCGTCAGCGCGCCGCCGGCGAGCGACATGATCACGACCAGCTGGACGACGGCCTGCCAGGGCAGCCACAGCGCGATCGCCGCGAGCATCTTGACGTCGCCGCCGCCCATCATTCCGAGCTGGAAGGCGATCGCGAAGACGGCGAACACCGCCGCCGCGACGGCGATATGGGCCGCAACGCCGGGCCAGAGGGTCACTCCGCTGGCCATCCAGAAGGGGATCGCGCCGAGCGCGATGGCGCCGTTCAGCCAGTTGGGGATGATCCGGCTGCGCCAGTCCATCGTCGCCGCGGCGACGAGGCCGCAGGCGAGCAGGGCGAGCAAAAACGTGTTCAATCCCCCGGTCATGGTGAACAGCCTCTAGACGGAGGAGCTTTCGAAACCGTAACCGCGCCGGCGATGGCCGACACGGCATTCGACCGCCGCGCGATTCCCGAAGGCGCGATCCTCTCAAGCTGGGCGGCGCCCGACGGCTGGGCGCTGCGTCGGCTCGACTGGCGGCAGCCGGTCGCCGGGGCCGCGCGCGGGAGCCTGCTGTTCGCCAACGGGCGCGGCGACTTCCTCGAAAAATATCTGGAGCCGCTCGACCATTGGCACCGCCGCGGCTGGAACGTGACGGCGTTCGACTGGCGCGGCCAGGGCGGCTCGCGCGGCAATATCAGCGGCGGCCATTATGACAGCTTCGATCCGCTGGTCGCCGACCTTGCGGCGCTGATCGCCGCCTGGGCGGCCGAGGCGCCGGGGCCGCACGCCGCCGTCGGCCACTCGATGGGCGGCCACGTGCTGCTTCGAACCATCGCCGAGGCGAAGCCGCCGCTCGCCGCCGCAGTGCTCGTCGCTCCGATGCTCGGGATCAACAGCGCGCCCTTGCCGCCGTTCGCCGCCGCCGCGAGCGCGAGCGCGATGACCGCGCTTGGCCTCGGCCGCCACCCCGCCTGGCACCAGCCCCCGGCGCAACCGGCGGGCTCGACCCGCCAGCGCTTCCTCACCGGCTGCCGCGAGCGCTACGAGGACGAATTGTGGTGGTGCGAGCGCGAGCCCGGCTACCAGCTCGGCGCGCCGACGTGGGGCTGGCTGAAGGCCGCCTACGAATCGATCGCGAGGCTGACGCCGGAGCGGCTTCGCGCCGTCGAGACGCCGGTCCTGCTACTCGGCGCCGGGCACGACCGGCTGGTCAGCGCCGCAGCGATCGAGGAGGCTGCGCGGCGGCTGCCCTATGCCGAGCTGGTCCGCTTCCCCGACTCGGCGCATGAGATCCTGCGCGAGGCCGATCCGGTGCGGAGCGAGGCGTTCGCGGCGATCGACGCCTTTCTCGACCGGCACGCCGCCCGGTGAGCCGCCGCTTCGACATCGCCGTCGTCGGCGCCGGCATGGCGGGCGCCAGCCTCGCCGCGGCGGTGGGCGATGCGGCCTCGGTCGTGCTGCTCGAGGCGGAGGACCATCCCGGCTACCATTCGACCGGGCGCTCGGCCGCCTTCTGGTCGGAAAGCTATGGCGGCCCGCTCGTCCAGCCGCTGACCACCGCGTCGGAAGCCTTCCTGCGCGAGCACGGCTTCCTGTCGCCGCGCGGCGGGCTCCACATCGCCGATTCGGGAGGGGCCGCGGCGCTCACGGCGCTGAGGGCGGAGGTCGGCCACCAGGTCCGGCTCGACGCCGTGGACCGCGCCGGGATCGAGGCGATGGTGCCGGGGGTCCGCGCCGGCTGGGACGCGGCGCTTTACGAGCCGACCTGCACCGACATCGACGTCGCCGGCCTCCACGCCTTCTACCTCGCCGCCGCGAAGCGCGCCGGGGCCGCTTTGCTGACCGGCGCCGCGCTCCGGCAGGCGCGGCGGGAGGCCGGAACGTGGCGGATCGCCACCGCCGCCGGGGACATCGAGGCGGAGCTGCTCGTCGACGCGGCCGGCGCATGGGCGGACCCGGTGGCGGAGCGGTGCGGCGTCGCGCCGCTCGGCATCCGCCCGTACCGGCGCACCGTCGCCCAGCTGCGCATCGATCCGCCCGCGCCGGCCGACCTGCCGCTGGTGATGGACGCCCGCGAGACCTTCTACTTCAAGCCAGAGGCGGGCGGCCGCATCTGGCTGAGCCCGCACGACGAGACGGCGTGCGACCCCTGCGACTGCGCGCCGGAGGAGCTCGACGTGGCCGTCGCGATCGACCGGCTGGAGAAGGTGGTCGGCTGGACGGTGCTGCGGGTCGAGCGCGCCTGGGCCGGCCTTCGAAGCTTCGCGCCCGACCGCCTCCCCGTCTACGGCTTCGATCCCGCCGCTCCCGGCTTCTTCTGGTGCGCCGGCCAGGGCGGCTTCGGAATCCAGACCGCTCCCGCGGGCGCGGATCTGGCGGCGGCTTTGCTGCTTGGGCGCGAGCCGGCGGGCCCGGCAGCCGGTATCGATCCCGCGCCTTACTCGGCGGCGCGCTTCACCACTTAGACGAAATGCGGGCCGCTGCGTTCGCGCAGCGCTTCGTAATGGACCAGCGCCGGCTCGGGGCCGAACGGGACCGGCTTGCCGTCGCGGAAGGCCCATTCGCCGCGGTCGCAATCCTCGGCGCGGACATAGCCGTTGATGTAGAGGCGGCGGGGGTGGTCGGAGCTGTTCGTGCCGGAGCCGTGGACGAGATAGGAGCTCCAGAGCGCGAGATCGCCCGGCTCGAGCACGAGATCGACGGCGTCGGCGGCGGAGAGGCCGGCGGCGGCGAGCGCCTCGTCGGTCATCGCATTGCCGAGCACGTCCGTCGAGCAATCGAGCGGCAGCGCGCCCCAGCGGTGGCTGCCGGGGATGAAGCGCATGCAGCCAGATTGCGGCGTGTGCGGATCGACCGCGAGGCCGGTCTGGACGTAGGAGGTGGCGAGGTTGCGATAGGCCCGTTCGGGGGTGCGGAAGCGGGCATCCTGGTGCCAGGCGAAATCGCCGCTTCTGCCGCGCGGCTTCCAGTGGACCTGGTTGATGATCTGCTTGAGGTCGCGCCCGATGAGCGGCGCCAGCACCGAGGCGACGCGGCGGTCGAGCCGGACGGCGTTCAGCACCTGCTGGTGATAGGAAGGCCACTGGACCATCTGCACCACCGGCCCGTCCGGCGCCTCGGCGATGCGGTAGAACAGGTTGCCGTGACGGAAGGAGCGGCCGAGGCGCAGGCCCTCGGCGTGGAGCTGGTCGGTCGCGGCGGCGATGCGTGCGACCTCCTCCGGGTCGAACAGGCCGCTGAGGACGACGAAGCCGAGACGGCGATAGGCCGCCACATAGTCGCGCCCGCCCTCGGCGGCGTCGAACCGGTACTCGGGGTCACTCGTCATCATCGCCTCCACGGCCAGAAACGCTACACCCCCCCTCCGTGAAAGTGCACCCTACTTCTTGTTCATATTTCGCAGCCGGACGGGGGGCGCGCGAGCCTTATCGCTTCTTCTGGAACTCGGCCGCGGCGTCGCAGGCGAGCCGGTCGGCGCGCTCGTTTTCGGGGTGGCCGGCATGGCCCTTCACCCATTTCCACTCGACCTTGTGCGCCGCCGCCGCGTCGACCAGCGCCTGCCACAGCTCGGCGTTCTTGACCGGCTTGCGGTCGGCGGTCTTCCAGCCGTTGCGCCGCCAGCCGTGCACCCACTTGGTGATGCCGTCGCGCACATAGATGCTGTCGGTGTGGAGGACGACGGCGCAGGGCCGCTTCAGCGCCTGGAGCGCCCGGATCGCGGCGAGCAGCTCCATCCGGTTGTTGGTGGTCAGCGCCTCGCCGCCGGAGAGCTCCTTCTCGTGCGCGCCGGAGCGGATGATCGCGCCCCAGCCGCCCGGGCCGGGATTGCCCTTGCAGGCCCCGTCCGTGAAGATCTCGACCTGGGGAATTGCGGCGTCAGGCAGCGGCTTCGAGCCCGCGCGGAAGCTTGAACACCATGCGCTCGATCACGCCCTCGCTCTCGACCTCCGTCACGTCGAACGCCTCGGCGAGGCGGTCGACCAGCTCGCGCACCAGGATTTCGGTCGCCGACGCGCCGGCGGTGATGCCGAGGGTAGAGACGCCCTGGAGCCAGGCGAGGTCGAGCTCGGCGGCGCGGCCGACGAGGAGAGCGCGGGCACCCTCGCGCTCGGCGACCTCGACGAGCCGGACCGAGTTCGAGCTGTTCGGAGCGCCGATCACCAGCACGGCGTCGCAGCGGCGGGCGATCTCCTTGACCGCCGCCTGGCGGTTGGAGGTCGCGTAGCAGATGTCGTCGGCGCGGGGCGCGCGGATCGTCGGGAAGCGGCGCTCGAGGATGGCGACGATCTCCGCCGTGTCGTCGACCGAGAGGGTGGTCTGGGTGAGGTAGGCGAGATTGTGAGGATCGGCGGGCGCGACCGCTTCGGCGCCGGCGGCGGTCTCGATCAGGGTCATGAGGCCGTCCGGCACCTGCCCGAACGTGCCGATCACCTCCGGATGGCCGGCATGGCCGATGAAGAGGATGTGGCGGCCCTGCTCGACGAGGCGCTCGGCCTGGCGGTGGACCTTGGAGACGAGCGGGCAGGTGGCGTCGAGATAGTGGAGCCCGCGCGCCTCCGCCGCGGCGGGCACCGCCTTCGGGACGCCGTGCGCGGAGAAGACGACCGGAACGCCGTCGGGCACCTGGTCGAGGTCCGGCACGAACACCGCGCCCTTGGCCTTGAGGCTGTCGACGACGAACTTGTTGTGGACGATCTCGTGGCGGACGTAGACGGGCGCGCCGTGCCGCTCCAGCGCCAGTTCGACGATGCGGATGGCGCGGTCGACCCCGGCGCAGAAGCCCCGCGGCGCGGCGATGTGGAGGGTGAGGGGCGGCTTGGCGGCGGTCATGGCGGGAGTGGCAGGGCTTTACGACGGTCGGGCGCGGAGGTCCATGGAGCGCCCGTGGAATAAGCGTGCAGGCGTTCCTTGTTGCCTCGCCGACGGGGCGTTTCTATGATCCGCCCCGATCTGGGGTGGGGGCGCCCCGCCGCTCGACAAGATGAGGACCCAAAGCACGTGTTCAAGCTTAAGGCGGCCGGTGCCGCGTCGATTGCGCTGATCCTCGCCGCCTGCAGCTCGGAGGGACAGCTTCGCGAGACCGGAGTCGTCGTCAACCGCTCGGCCTGCCCGGCGGTCGCGATCCCCGCCGCCACCGGCGACATCACCCTGTTCGACCCGGAGACGAGCCGCGACGCGAGCGCGATCGACGTCGTCGCCACGATGACCAACGTCAGGGCCAATTGCGACGAGACCGGCGCCAACATCGTCAGCAACGTCACCTTCGACGTCGAGGCGCAGCGGCGCGTCGCCGGCCCCGCCCGCGACGTCGTCATCCCCTATTTCGCGGTCGTCGTTCAGGGCGGCACCAACGTCGTCTCGAAGTCGGTGGGCCGCGTCGGCCTCCATTTCGACGCCGGGCAGCTGCGCGCCTCGACCCGCGGCACCGCCTCCGGAACGGTGAACCGCGCCGCCGCGACGCTTCCCGACGAGGTCCGGCGCGAGATCACCCGCGAGCGCAAGCCCGGGGATCCGGCCGCGGCGATCGATCCGCTGGCCGACCCGAAGGTGCGCGAGGCGGTGCGCGCGTCGAGCTTCGAGCTGCTCGTCGGCTTCCAGCTCACCGACGCCCAGCTGCAGTACAACGCGACTCGTTGACTCAGGCCGGCCGACCCTCCAGAGCGGCAGTGTCGCCGCTCCGCGAGGAACGGTGTCCGTGCGGGAGAGAGTGCCGGCCCCAGGCCCGGCGCCGCCGAAGGAGCAACCGCCCCGGAATCTCTCAGGCAGCCAGGACCGCACGGGCAAAGACACTCTGGAAAGCGGGCCGGCGACGGCTCCACCGAAGGGGTAACCCGCCGCGGCCGCGGCCCGTGCGGGGAAAGCTCTCAGGTCCAGTGACAGAGGGGGAAGGCGCCGGACACTCCGCCCGCATCGGGCGTTGACCGGCGTCCCCTTGCGCTGGAGATTTCCGAGTGAGCGACGCCGACGCCAAGACCCTCCCGCTCGACGCCTGGCACCGCGGCCGCGGCGCGCGCATGGTCCCGTTCGCCGGCTATGCGATGCCGATCCAGTATGAAGGGATCATCGCCGAGCATCGCTGGACCCGCGAATCGGCGGGCCTGTTCGACGTCAGCCACATGGGCCAACTGATCGTTGCCGGCGCCGAGGCGGAGAAGGGCCTCGAGAGCGTCCTCCCCGCCGACCTTTCGATCCTCAAGGACGGGCGGCTGCGCTACTCGCTGCTGCTCGCCGACGATGCGGGGATCGTCGACGACCTCATGGCGACGCGCCGCGGCGACCATTTCTACGTGGTGGTGAACGGCGCAACCAAGGAAGGCGACATCGCCTATCTGGGCGAACGGCTGCCGCGCGGAGTCGTCCTCGATCACATAAAGGAGCAGGCGCTGCTCGCCCTTCAGGGCCCCAAGGCGGTCAAGGCGCTGTCGCGGCTGGCGCCCGGAGTCGACGCGCTCGGCTTCATGACCGGCGGCGCCTTCGAGATCGGCGGCACCGCCGCCTGGATCAGCCGTTCGGGCTATACCGGCGAGGACGGCTTCGAGATCTCCGTCCCGGCGGCGAAGGTCGAGGCCGTGGCCGAGCTCCTCGCCGCGCAGCCCGAAGTGAAGCCGATCGGCCTCGGCGCCCGCGATTCGCTGCGGCTCGAGGCGGGGCTGCCCCTCTACGGCCATGACCTCGACACCGGGACGACGCCGGTCGAGGCGGACCTGACCTTCGCCATCTCGAAGCGCCGCCGCGCCGAGGGCGGCTTCGCCGGCTGGCACCGCATCGCGCGCGAGCTCGAGGAAGGGCCGATCCGCCGCCGCGTCGGCCTTGCCGTCGAGGGCCGCCAGCCGGTCCGCGAAGGGGCGATGGTCGTCGACGATGAAGGAACCGAGGTCGGCAAGGTGACGAGCGGCGGCTTCTCGCCGATGCTCGAGGCGCCGATCGCAATGGCCTATGTCCCCGCCGCCTCGGCCGAGCCGGGCAGCCGGGTCACGCTCGCCCAGCGCGGCAAGATCTTCGAGGCGAAGGTCGTTCCCATGCCCTTCGTCCCCCACCGCTACCACCGCAAGGGAGCCGCCTGATGACCGTCTATTACACGAAGGAACATGAGTGGATCCGGGTCGAAGGCGCTGAGGCGACGGTCGGGATCACCGACTTCGCCCAGAGCCAGCTCGGCGACGTCGTCTTCGTCGAGCTTCCCGACGTCGGCCGGCAGGTGACGAAGGGCGGCGACGCCGCGGTCGTCGAATCGGTCAAGGCCGCGTCCGACGTCTACGCGCCCGTTTCGGGCGAGGTGACGGAGGCCAACCAGGCGCTCGTCGACGACAGCGCGCTCGTCAATTCCGATCCCGAAGGGGAGGGCTGGTTCTTCCGCCTCCGCCTCTCCGACGTGTCCGAGCTCGACGGCCTGATGGACGCCGACGCCTACAAGAGCTTCTGCGACAGCCAGTGAGATTTGCGCTTGCCTCCTCACTTGCGCTGCTCGTGACCACAACCGCTGCCTGCGGATGGCTGAGTTCGGAGCCGCCGCTGTTCACGGTGGGTGAATTGGTGCCACGGATCGATGAGCTGAACGGGAAGAGGCTGCGGGTGGCGGGCTATCTCGGCGACTGCGCTGTGTATAGCTGCGACCTCTATCCCAGCAAAGAAGACGTGGCGGTGTGGAACCGGGCCTTTGCAGAGCTGAGGACGACGAGACACTTCAACGACCCGAAGCTGCCGGTGCTTGGTATCGGCACCGGAAAGGCGGAAGAGCGCGGGTTCGAGTTTGACAGGAAGGCGGCACCCTTCCACCAGCGTTACGTCGTCATCACGGGAACCGTCGACAATCGCTGCCGCTACAAGGGCGAACGCGGCTGCACCGACCGCAGCCCGGATCTGAACCCCACCGACATATCGCTGTGGACCGGACCGGTACCGCCACGTCCCGCAAGCCCGGGTAGGAAAGCATGAGCGTCAATTCCTCCTCCGTCTGGTCGCCCGCGGACTATGCCTCGAACGCGGGATTCGTGCCGAAGCTCGGCTCGGCCGCGCTCACCTTGCTCGATCCGCAGCCCGGCGAGTTCATCCTCGATCTCGGCTGCGGCGACGGGCAGCTGACGCTCGAGATCATGGCGAGCGGGGCGCGCGTGATCGGCCTCGATGCGTCCGAGGAGATGGTCGAGGCGGCGCGGGCGCGCGGAGTCGACGCTTTCGTCGCCGACGCGCAGGCGCTCGACCTCGACAGCCAGGGTGGGCGGTTCGGCCAGTTCGACGCGGCCTTCTCGAACGCCGCGCTCCACTGGATGCTCGATCCCGACGCCGTCGCCTCGGGCGTCTTCTCGGTGCTCAAGGCGGGCGGTCGGTTCGTCGGCGAGATGGGCGGCTTCGGCAATCTCGCGGCGCTCCGCGGGGCGCTCAGGGCCGAGCTCGTCGCGCGCGGCTATCCGGTCCCCGCCGAGGACCCGCAATGGTATCCCTCCGCCGAGGAGTTCACGCGGCTCTACGCCTGCGCCGGCTTCGCCCGGATCGAGGCGCAGATCATCCCGCGCCCGACGCCGCTCCCCGCCGGAATCGCGCGCTGGGTGACGACGTTCCGCAAGGGGATGCTCGACATGGCCGGGGTCGCGGAGCCCGAGCGCGCCGGCCTCGCGGCAGCGGTGGAGGCGCGGCTCGAAGGCGAGCTTCGCCAGCCCGACGGCAGCTGGGTCGCCGACTATGTTCGGCTTCGTTTCAAGATGCGGAAGCCGGAGGCATGAGCGCCACAGCCGTCATTCCCGCGAAGTCGGGAAGCCAGGCGGCCTCACCACCCGATCCGCAATCAGCATGGACCCCCGCTTCCGCGGGGGTGACGGAGTAACGAGATGCGATACCTACCCCTTGCCGAGGCCGATCGGCAGGAGATGCTTCGGACCGTCGGCGCGCCTTCGGTGGACGCTTTGTTCACCGACGTGCCGGAGGCGGCGCGGCTCGCCGGAACGATCGAGGGCCTGCCCGACCATGCCGGCGAGATGGCGGTCGAGCGGCAGCTCTCCGCGATGGCGCGGCGCAACCTCGCGGCCGGCGAAGCGCCCTTCTTCCTCGGCTGCGGCGCCTACAAGCACCATATCCCCGCCTCGGTCGACCATCTCATCCAGCGCGGCGAGTTCCTGACCAGCTACACGCCCTACCAGCCGGAGATCGCGCAGGGCACGCTGCAGGCCCTGTTCGAATTCCAAACCCAGGTCGCGCGGCTCTATGCCTGCGACGTCGCTAACGCGTCGATGTACGATGGCTCGACCGCCTGCTGGGAGGCGATCGGCATGGCGCGGCGGATCACGCGGCGCGGCAAGGCGATCCTCTCCGCTGGGCTCCACCCGCATTACGTGTCGGTGGCGAAGACGATGGCCCGGTTCACCGGCGACCAGCTCGTCACCGCTCTCCCGGAGCTGGGGCCGGAGCCGGACACGGCCAACCTCCTCGAGCAGGTCGACGGCGAGACGAGCTGCGTCGTCGTCCAGTATCCGGACATACTCGGCCGCATCGGCGACC
>Ga0157369_10006515_pt1 | contig 13526 bp, 10 predicted proteins | sample C25metaG_FD_113461 | JGI IMG/M metagenome (GOLD analysis project Ga0157369, IMG submission 113461) | Corn rhizosphere microbial communities from Kellogg Biological Station, Michigan, USA - C2-5 metaG | ecosystem: Host-associated > Plants > Roots > Rhizosphere > Soil | place: USA: Michigan...
GAAAGGCGGATTCGGTGCAACGTTATAGATATCGTTGCCCTGCACCCGTTCATAGTAGATGCCATACCCCATCCGGAAAACCGTGTCCTCACCCTTAGGCCTCCAGGCGATTCCGATGCGGGGTTCGAATAGATTCCAATGGTTGTCCACCAAGCCACGTGGGATTCCATTCTTGCCCGCCAATCCCAATCCGTTCGTCAAATTACCGCTGTTCGGAACAATGTGGCCACTCGCGTCGATTTGCGGCGCTTGGGAAGGATCGTAGAGCTTCACGTAAAACGACGACACTCGATCCTTTTCTTCATAGGCATGTGGGAATCCATCCCACCGCAATCCGAGCGTCACGGTTAACCGGGGAGACACCTTCCAACTATCGTTCGCGTAAATGCCGATGCTCCTGCTGATGTAGTTCGGCGAGTATTGCGTCTGCAATTCGCTGTACTGAAACGCATTGCCCAGCAAGAAATCGGCGAATTCATTCCCTTTGGAACCGGCGCCGGCCGTGGCACTGCCGTCGAACCGGAATGCTCCCTGCGTCTGCCCAAAAAGATCCTGCTGCTTCTCGAAATTCATGTACACGCCGCCGAACGTAAAAGTGTGATTGCCGTGCGTCTTAGTGAATTTGTCTTCAAACACCCAGGTTTCGAGTGCATTTGTCCAGGGCCAGGAAGCGAGATCGAACTGTGTATTCAGTGTGGGTCCCACCAGGGCTATATTCGGGAGACGGTTGGCCCGATTCTCAGGGAATAGTTCGGGGATGTTGAGGCCGGCGGGACGTTGATAATTTCCGTTGAGGCTTAAATCGAGCGGCTGCTTTGTGTAGCCTATTGAGGCTTCGTTGACAGCGCTAGGAGAAATGGCCGAAGTGAGTCCTCCATAGTACATTCTTGGCTTGTTTACCAGTAACGTTGTCGTGGTCGGATAGCTCGAAGACGACCACAGATTGTTGGTGAAGTTTTGGTTATTGGTCTCGTCTATAAAACGGAAAAATATCTGTTCCCGGTCAGTGAAGCTGTGATCGACACGCACGATTTCCTCGCGAAGATTTGTGGGCACACTGAAGGACTGCGCAAAGTTGTTTCCATTGGTAGGCAGCGGGAAGATGTAATTCGGCGCCGCCAGGATGGCCGCATTAGGATCGATCCGCCCCGCTGGAATCTTATTGCCGGCAAACGGCTGATGGGTGAGCGGATCGTAGATTGTAGGAAACGCACTGAAGTCCCCAGTGCGCTCAGCAGCCGTAGGAGCGGGCGTATTAAATATGCTCGCCTGCCTCAATTTGCGCCACTCTTCATTAAAAAAGAAAAATGTTCGCGATTTGCTTTTTGGATAGAGCTTCGGAATAAACACTGGACCGCTGACGTTATAGCCGAATACGTTGAATCGCAGTGGGGGCTTGGGCTGGCCGTTTAGGTTGGTGAAGAAGTTTTTAGCATCGAGGTCTTCGTTTCGGACATATTCCCAACCCGTTCCATGAAAACTTTTGGAGCCGGATTTAGTCGTCACGTTTATCTGTCCCGCATTGCCAAAGCCGGTGTCTACGGACGTGTTCGACGTTTCCACTTTGAACTCGTTGATTGCTTCTACTGACGGCAGGACGACTACGCAGCCACCGCAGCCACGATCGTAATCTTCCTGGCCATCCATGCGCCAGACGTTGTTGCTCTGCCGCATCCCGTTAAAAGAAATTTGGGTATTTGAGGTGACACCCACCGGCGTATTGAGCGCCGGCTGGGTAGACGAGGCGCCCGGCACGAGGGCTGCCAGAGATGTGAAGTTACGGCCGTTGACCGAGAGTGCCTCCACCTGCGTGCTATTGACGACCTGCCCCACGGTAGCGTCCTCAGCCTGTATGTGCACCGTATCGGCCTGGACTACCACTGTTTCTTGTACGCTGCGGAGTTCAAGCTGCGCGTCGATTCGCAGTTTGTCGTCTACGTTCACGTTTATGCCGGTTTGTTTGTAGTCGGCAAACCCAGGTGCGATGATTTCCAGCGTGTATCTGCCGATTACGATGGCCGGCGCGTCATAGTTGCCGGACTGATTGCTCGCGAAATTTCTGCTCAAGCCGGTCCCCTCATTGGTCAGCTTGATCTGTGCGTTCGGTACAGGCGAACCCGACTTATCCGTCACGAGGCCTGAAATTGTTCCCTGTCTTTGCGCACGGGCGCTCTCAGGACAGAAGAAAAGGAAGACCATTAGCGTAAGAAACGCGGTCCCAAACCATTTCGACATACAACCCCCTTGGTCGGAATGCACGGGCAGCGAGGCCCCCTGCAAGCGGTTTCAAGGATATGTCAATTTTCGTTTCTCGTCAAGCCTCTGATTCCAGGATTTGAGCTGTTGATAGGTATACGCCACGGAAAGAACGCCGGCTTCATCGAAGGGCCGTCCTACAACCTGTAAACCTACGGGCAAGCCTTCAGGCGAAAACCCGCAAGGGACACTTACGGCAGGCGTCCCAAAGCGATTGAATGCGCTGACATTACTGGGTGGTGTTTCACGAAGTTCATGGATGACCTCCCAAAGTGGCGGAGCGGGCTCACGCATGGTGGGCAGCACCAGCCCGTCGACATCCTCAAACACACGACGGATGTCGCGCCGGCATTCCCGCAGCCGCTTCTAATGTCTCGACGTAGCCAACCGCACTGACGCTCTTGAGACCTTCGAGCTGCCGCCGCGACCAGGGATGATATAACTCCGGCGATTTGTCGAAAAATGGCTTTTGATAATGATAAAGCTCGACGTTGTAGCTGCCGTCTTTGACAAACTGGAAGCGCGGCAATGTTACATCGCGAATCTCTCTTACTTTAGGTTGTAGGAGGCCGATGGCTTCTTCGACGAGCCGAGCCACGTCGGGATCGAGGCGCTCAAAAAAATAGTCGCGCGGCACGCCCATGCGTAACGCCGCGAACCGATCGGGCGAGCGCCGTCATGTAATTGGGCACCGGCGCGCTGCGGTAATCGAATATCTCGGATCGTATCCGGCGATGACTTGCAACAGGGCGGCTGCATCTTCGACCGAGCGCGTAATTGGCCGACAGTGTCGAGCGAATAGGCGGAGGGAGCGGCCGCCCCTGAAAGCAAGCCGCGCCGTGTCACTTATTTTAATGTCCGGACTTGGACACCGGGCGCCGGATTCAGAACGAATTTTTCGGCAGTTATATCGGGCGTATTCAATTTCAGGTCCATCACGGTCAGGATCACTTCGTAACCATCCTTCGGCCGCTGGATGTCAATGAGACCTGGAAATCTCTTTCCGCTATAGTCTTTCCAATTCGCATATGAGGTATCGCTGGTGATGTTGCCTTCGGAATCGAAAGTTCTCTGGCGTGAGATATCCAGCGTATAGCGATCGAAGTACACATTGCGGACTGCTTTGAGCTTGTCACCCGAACGCTGGAGCGTGATCACAATGTATGCTGCCGTGGTCTCATTGGTATCGTCTTCGAGTACGGTCAGATCGGTGTTTGGATCGGGTGGTCGGATCAGCAGCGCGGTCAAGAATGCGGCAGGCCGCAAATTTTCCAATTTATTCTGAGAACTCGAAGGTGGAGCGTCGTTGCGTCCTTCGATGAACTGACTCTTAAGCGGAATCGAAACGCGAAAGTCGTTGCCCATCGAGACCATGTCGAATGCCGTGCCGTGTATGGCAGGTTCGAGACCGATCACGCGTATTTGGTCGGGTTTGCGGTAGAGGATGTAGCCGATGATGCTGGTGTAATCGGTTACTTGGCCACCATATAAATTCCCCACTGACGGCGCCATATCGACTTTCAGGTTGAAGGATTCGATCGGGTCTGAAATATTCCGGATCCGCTCGATCAATTCCTCTTTTGTGGCTTTTAAAACCGGCCTATTTTCTTTGGCGCCAGGCGGCTTGACGATGCGCTTGCGCACCAAGCAAGCCGGTTCAAAAGCGACAGCCGCGAGGATCATGCAAGCGATTTTTCGCCGTATGAATAGCGAGTCCACTCCTCAGTTTAGTAGACGCGTTATACACTACCCTCTGAATCTTATGTCGCGTGGAATGCTGCTGATCCTGATGGCGGTTACGTCGATTGTGGCGTACGCCCAATTGAACCGGGAGCGTGGAAATGGTTCCGCCGGTGTGCCGGAACTCCAGTTTTTCGAGCATCGTATCGGCTTCGATCATGCGGAAGGAATCACCACGATCGATATAAACGGCGACGGACGGCCAGACCTCGTGAGCGGCGCCTATTGGTACGAAAACCCCGGCCCCGGGGGCGGCGAGTGGAAGCGGCAGCAATATCGTACTGTCGAAATTACCGGCGAATTCGTCTCGGATTGCGGCGAGTGGGCTGTGGATGTCAATCACGACGGAGCACCCGACCTGGTGACTGTGGGCTGGCAGAGTGACGGCCTCTGGTGGTATGAGAATCCCAAGAAAACGGGCGTACTGTGGCAGCGGCATCTGATCGCGCATACTGTGAAAACGGAAGGCGGTTGGATGGCGGACCTGAATGGCGACGGCAAGCCCGAACTGGCGCTCGGCCATTACGGACATTCCGGTGTGATTTGGGTTGACTTTTCCGGCTCAGAGCCGAAAGTCCATAAAGCCGGAGGGTCCGAGCAGGACGGCCACGGTATCGGTATCGCAGATATAGATGGCGACGGTAAAAGTGATTTATTGACGCCTTTCGGCTGGTTCAAAAATATCGACGCCAATCAGGACAAATGGGAGTGGCGCGGCGAGTGGAAGCTAGGAGAATCCGGGTTTCCCATTATCGGTTACGACGTGAACCGTGATGGCAAGACGGACGTGATCTACGGACGCGGCCATAGTTATGGCCTCTATTGGCTGGAGCAAGGCGCGAACGGCGAATGGAAGAAGCACACGATCGACGAATCGTTCTCACAAGTCCACGTGCTCAAACTCGTGGATATCGACGGCGACGGCCAGATGGAACTGCTGGCCGGGAAACGGTATCGCGGACACAACGGCAGGGATCCGGGCTCTTACGATCCGCTGGTGATTTATTACTACAAGATCGACCATACTGGGAACTTTACGCGCGTGTCGATTTCAGTAAATGGGACGGCGGCAGGTGGAACGCAGTTCATTACGGAAGACCTGGATGGCGATGGCGATCTGGATATCGCGGTTGCCGGAAAGACGGGTGTCCATTTGCTTGAAAGTTTGAAGGTAAACAGAGTGGCACCCGCGCAGCGAGAACGGGAGACGCTTACCTACAAGGAATGGCCGTATAAGGGGGAGGGTACCGAACTCCCTGCGAATCCTTAGAGATTACTTACTCAGGCGGTCTGGGCCTTCTTTACTACCGTCGTAGCCGGTTGCTTACGGGGCGGCAGTTTGACTTCTTCGTGCCAGACGTCCCAGAGTTTCGAAAGATCGCGAGCAAATTGCTTGGGCTTCTGCTCATAGAGGCGGTGCGCGAGGGAAATGGAGTTTTGTGCGAGATCCTTCTGCTCCTGGGCAGCCAACCCAAGAAAAAGCTGAACATCTTCTTGCGAATCTTTCGGAAGCTTTTCGCGCAACACTTCGAGATTATGATGTTCGCCGAGCCAGGTTTCGAGATCTTTTAGAGACGCCGCACGGGCTCCGATCTGCTCCGGCCACAAACCCTCGAGCAGACGCATGTGATACCAGTGTTCCTTGGCGGATTTGCGGAATTCGTGAAAGTCGCGCGCGTCACCGGTCTTGTTCGCGATACGGAGGCGTTTGCGGCCACGACGATAACTGTCTGAAAGTCCTTCTTCCAGCGCGCGAAAGCTGCCCGCTTTGAGCGGCCAGTTCTCGATGCGTCCGCGAACGGCATGTAAGCCGGCGATGGCGCGTTCAATTCCCCCCAGAACTGCGGGCGAACGTTCCAGTTCTTGCCTGGTTTTCTCGAGCCCGAGGCGAATTCCGGCCAGATGTTCTTTCTTCAAAGCGGCTTTATGCTTCTCAACGAGCGCGTCAAACACCTCGACCATCACCGCGGCGTCCCGAATGCTCGACAGGACGCGTCCGATATCTCGCAGCCGTTTATCTTCTTCGCGATACTGCGCACCGAATTCGCTTTCTACCAGACTCAGCAGGCCGCGCGTCTTTTTTAGGCTCTTACGGGCTTCGTGAACAGATTCATCCTTGTTCCGCCCGGAGGCGAGCTGCGAGGAAGCAGCCTCCATTTCTTCGGCGGCCAACCGCTTGATGCCATCCGAGACAGCCTCTTTTCTTTTTAGACGATAGGACACGACAATAGCCTCTGCTAAGAGTGCCCCTCTTCCGGCGAAGTCGGAGCAACATTGGTTGCCTCGCCATCATACTCTTTCTCGGCTTCCGCGCTTTTTCCCAAAAGACGCAGCGCGGCGGCAGTCACATGCTCGGCAGTGAAGCCGAAGTTCTTCATGATCTGATCTCCGGGAGCGGAAGCACCGTAGTGGTCGATCGCAATGATCGTGCCCTCGTCCCCGGCCCAGCGTTCCCAGCCAAAGCTGGCGCCTGCCTCAACCGTGACACGCTTCTTTAGTTTCTTCGGTAGCACGCTCTCTCGATATGCATCGTCCTGTTTTTCGAACAAGTACCAGCTAGGTATGCTCACCACGCGCGCTTTTACGCCGTAGCCCTGCAGTTTTTCCTGTGCTTTCATGCAAAGGGAGACTTCGGAGCCGGTGCCGATCAGTATCACATCAGCCGCGCCGCCTGTGGCTTCCGAAAGGATGTAAGCGCCTTTCGAAACGTCTCCATTCTTGACGTTGGCCCGGCTCAAGTGCGGAACGTTCTGGCGCGTCAAAGCAAATAGCGTAGGGCCATCGTGTGCGACCGCAATGGCCCAGCATTCGGCAGCTTCTGTGGCATCCGCAGGACGCATCACGTTCAACCCGGGAATTGCGCGCAGGCCAGCCAACTGCTCGATCGGCTCGTGAGTGGGCCCGTCTTCTCCCACACCGACGCTATCGTGCGTGAACACGTAAAAAACCTTCAGCTTGCTCAAAGCCCCGAGCCGCACGGAAGGCTTCATGTAATCGGAGAACACCAGGAAGGTCGCGCTAAAGGGAAGGAGCCCGCCGTGCGCCGCCATGCCGTTCACCGCCGCTCCCATGGCGTGCTCGCGGACGCCGAATGCCATGTTACGGCCGGCGTAACCCCACACGCCTCCCACGGCTCCCTGTGCGGACGGTCCACCAAACTCGGACGGCTGGAAATCGCCTTCGCCCTTCAGCGCCGTGCTGGTGGATGGATTTAAATCCGCGGAGCCACCCACGATATTAGAAATTCGTTTGGCCAGGGCATTCAACACCTGGCCGCCGGCGGCGCGCGTCGCGATGGGCTTATCTTCGGGCTTCCATTTCGGCAGGTCTGCCGCCCAATTATCCGGCAACTTGCCCGCTATCATTTGCTCCAGTTCGGCACCTTCCTTTGCGAAGTCTTTCTTATATGCGGCGAACTTTTTCTGCCATTCACTTTGCGCGCTCGCGCCTTTGTCCACCGATTTGCGGAAGTAGGCCACAGCATCTTCCGGCAAATAGAACTTGTCCATAGTAGGCCAGCCGAGAGCCTTTTTGGACGCCTGCAGTTCTTCTTCACCGAGTGGATTGCCGTGTGCCTCGAACGAATCCTGCTTCTTCGGGCTGCCATAGCCGATGTGGGTCCGGACCAGAATGAGCGATGGCCGCGAGGTTTCAGCCTGCGCCTCTTCAATCGCCTTGGCGATCTCTTCGGTGTCATTGCCTTCGTGAATGTGGCGAGTATGCCAGCCGTAGGCATCGAAGCGTTTGCCTACGTCTTCGGTGAAGCATAGACTGGTGGCTCCGGCGAGCGAGATGTGATTGTGGTCGTAGAGGAAAATCAGCTTGCCGAGCCGTAGATGTCCGGCGAGCGAAGCGGCTTCCTGGCTAATTCCTTCCATCAGGTCGCCATCACCGCAAATACCATACGTGTGATGGTCAATGAGAGTATGACCGGGGCGATTGAAGCGCGCGGCGAACCAGGCCTCGGCCATCGCCAGACCAACCGCATTTCCGAATCCTTGGCCGAGCGGGCCGGTGGCCACTTCGACACCCGGAGTATGACCGCGTTCCGGATGCCCGGGGGTCTTGCTTCCGAACTGTCGAAAGCGCTTGAGTTCGGCAAGGGGCAGATCATATCCCGTCAAGTGGAGCAGACTGTATAAGAGCATCGAACCATGGCCTGCGGAAAGCACGAAACGGTCGCGGTCGAACCAGCCCGGGTCCTTCGGGTTAAACTTTAAGAATTTCGTCCAAAGTGTATAAGCCATTGCGGCTGCGCCCATCGGCATGCCGGGATGGCCCGAATTCGCATTCTGTACGGCGTCGGCCGAGAGAAACCGAATTGTATTGATGCAAAGTTCCTCTAGCGTCTGTGTTTCGGTTGTTGGCAAATTTCCCTCTTACTCTCCCAAGTATTATCCGCCATCACGGTATTCTGGCAGCAGAATGGCTTTGCGGGTTGCAGCCCTTGCGCTGCTGAGCTTGTTATTGCTCCAAGCGCGCGAGGAGACAAGCGACACACATCCTCTGCTCACCTGTCCGGCGGGGGCGCCGCTGGGCGCAATCGATCTGAGTGTACGCTCTCCCGGCAATCCGGACCCGTTGCCGTTTCAATCGATCAACCGACTCAGTGAAGGTGACACGATCCTTTACTCGCCGATTAGGCGCGGGACGCAAAAACGGCCTGGCGAGGTGTCGCTAGTGCTAGTGCCTACCCGGCGCGACCCCCAAAAGGAGCTGGTGGTCACCGATCCGAAGTCCGCCGAGAAGCCCACGGGATGGAAGGTCTCGGAAAGCATGTCGCTCGCGGTGCTGGTTTACGGACCGGACGGGCTGAGTAAAAACAAGGTGCGCGGCTTTCTTTCGCAAGACGATCAGTTGATCGCGCAGTTGGCCGACTATGCTGAAAAAACTTCACAGACCGAAGCCCTGTTGGCCGCGCTTTCGGACGCGGGAAGCTCCTCGGCAAGCATGAATGCGGCGCTCGGTGGATTCGCTTCGCAATATGGTCTGGCTGTGCAGCTCGATAAAAATGCGCCGCCAGCCGTGCAGGCGCAAACCCTGTTCGCCGCTTTGAATCCGCAATTGGCGACATACAATCCACTGGGAACGTCTACAGCAGAGCGCGTGGGGCAAACAGCCAGTGTGGCCACAGCGGCTGCCACGCTGTTCTTTGGAAGTCCTATTGGACTGGCGGCCGGGGGCACGTCCATGCTGCTCGAAATGCGCTACATCGCTTTCCCGGGCACGCAATTCCGATCGTCATTCGCACAGCCGCGGTCGGGCAACGGCCTCGACCTGTGCGGACAACGCGGCACTCTTCCTCCACACACGCGAGCAGCCTACGTATGGGCTACGCGAATTCCCAACACTCCCGCTCCCGAGATACGTGTGGGAGACGCTAATTACATCCCGAGCACCCAGAACACGGCGATTCCGGTCGAAGTGCCCGATACGGAGTGGAAGTATCTGCAACGCGCCCGTGCCTGGACTCTTGCGAGTGCCGACGGCCGCAAGATTCCCGTGAAGGTGATCAAGCTCGGCAATCAGCGGGCAATCGAGCTCGATCTGCAAAAAGCAGACGTGCGGCCCGACGACTACCGCCTCTCGGGTTTTTGGGATTGGCAGAGTTTTGAGGCCAAGGGCGAGATCCACGTACGCCCGCTGAGCGACTTCAAAGATGCCAAGCTCGAATCCGCCTCGCATGACCGGCTGCTCGCACGCAACGGAAAGATTCCGATCACAGTGACTGGGAGCGACTTTCAATTTGCGACGAAAGTGGAATTGAAGCGGGTCGGCGATGAGTTCGCAACATCCGAGCCAGTTCCGTTTCTTCTGCCGAAAGGTCTTCGTAAGGGCCCACAAGCCACTATGGATGTGCAGATCGACACCACCAGGCTAGACCCAGGTCCCTATCAACTACTGATCGCGCAGGCAGACGCCGCTAGCTATCCGATAAACCTGAATATTCTTCCAGACCCACCCAAGATCCTCAACCTTCCAATTCTGCTCAATCAGGGCGTGCCGACACAGCACTATGTACTGAAGGGCGAACGGCTGGATTTGTTGAAGACGCTCGTGGCGTCCGATGCCAGGATCGATCTAGGGGCTTCGTCGGGAGGAGGAGGCGAGCGTAACATTACGCTCCAGTTAAAAGGAGATGTACACCCCGGCACAACAGGTTCTATTGCAGCCGTACTCGCGGACCGGAACGTGCCGATCACGCTTGCCGGCGCGCTCGAAATCACCGGCCCCCTGCCGGTCATCGCAAGTTCGAAACTCTCTTTACCGACCGGCATGGCAATCGCCCTTCTGCCGGAAGAATTTCCTGCCGGGTACACATTCGCCGCGATGCTTGACGTCAAGAACATCGACCCGAAGAGCGTCCTTCGACTGGCTTGCTCGGAAGGAGTGGGAGCGCATCCCGCCCTGCACCTGGGTGAGCAGAACGCGGTCGGCAGTCTGCAATTGCTATCGCAGGATCAATTGTTCCTTTCCTATGACACCAGCACATTTCCTTCTGGTTGCACACTGGAAGCGACCCTTGACAACGCCAGCAGCGGAACCTCTCAGCCCTTCCGATTGGCGCGCATTATTCGGTTGCCACGTGTCGATTCGTTTGGGCCTGTGGACAAACCATTGGCCGGATATCAGATAACGGGTAGTAATTTGGAGATGATCGGGAAAGTGGGATGGGATGCGAACAGAGGCATAGACGTGCCCGGCCTCCCGGTTCCGATTCCAGGCCAGGGGCAGCAACAATCGCTCGCGCTCAACTTGCCGGATCCGCCGAACCCAAGCGCTCCACTGTTCGTCTGGCTGCGTGGCGAAAACACTGGGCGTTTGACTACCATCACCCTTCCGATGCCTTAATCCTGAATCCATGAGCCGTGTTCCGGTTTGGTTTGAACGAAAATTCGAGTTTACGTTTCCCGTAGAGCAGTATCCGAACCTTTGCGTACGCCTCCGGGGCACACCGGCACGGCTCGAAGAGATCTTACACGATGTATCTCGCGACTTGTTGGTCGCCAAACCCGGAGACAAATGGTCGGCCCAGGAGCACACCGGCCATCTGCTAGATCTCGAACCTCTGTGGATAGAGCGTATACACGATTTTCTCGGGGATGGAGACACACTCAGTGTCGCAGACCTCAGCAATCGCAAGACTCATGAGGCCAATCACAACAACCGGCCGCTAACAGAAATTCTGGTCGAATTCCGCGCGGCGCGACTCAGTTTGGTGGATCGCTTGGAAATGCTGGATGCAACTTCCTTTGCCCGCTCCCTGCTGCATCCGCGTCTGAAACAGCCCATGCGGGTTGTGGATCATTTGTACTTTGTTGCGGAGCATGACGACCATCATTTGGCAAGAATCTGGGAAATGATCCATACACGGGGACGTAGAGCCGCAGGTCGCCTATGAGCAATGGAGCTACACCACTCAAAATCATAATTACGGGCGCAACCGGCATGGTCGGCGAAGGGGTGCTGTTTGAATGTCTGGGGCACCCGGCCATTGCTCAGGTACTCATGGTGAACCGCAAACCGTATCGTGCGGAACACCCCACGCTGAAAGAGTGTCTTGTTCCCGATTTTCTCAATCTGGATGCATTCCTCAGCCAATTGACCGGCTACGATGCTTGCTTTTTTTGTGCAGGGGTAAGTTCGAGCGGTATGAGCGAAGCGGAATACCATCACATTACTTACGACATAACCATCCATTTTGCGCACAAACTGGCGAGCCTTAATCCGGGGATGATTTTCAACTATGTATCGGGCAGTCATACCGATAGCTCGGAGAAAGGACGTCTGATGTGGGCCCGGGTGAAGGGGAAGACCGAGAATGCCCTCATGAGATGCGCATTCAGGAGGGTATACAACTTCCGTCCCGGCTTCATGAGACCAACACCCGGGCAGCAAAACGTCAAATGGTATTACAAGGGCCTTGGATCGTTATATCCGGTGCTCCGAATATTATTTCCAAACCGAGTAAGCACAATGCGTGACGTGGGACTGGCCATGATTCACAGTGTGCTGAAGGGCTACCCGAAACAGATACTGGAAATAAAAGATATCAACGCGCTGGCTAAGCCGTAGTGGGTATCGGCCACGAAGGGCTACTGCTTTTTACTTGACCAGGCCAGTCGAACGGCCTATTTGGTCAAGAGTTCCCCGGGAGGTATGTCATGTGGTACACCCAAGGTTCCTTCGACGATCGCAATCGTCAGACCGAGCTGCGATGCGATTTCTTCGACATTGGCGCCTCGCTCCTTGAGCAGCCTCGCCTGGGCAGTGAGTGAAAGTTCCGCTTTATCCGTAATCCCCAAGACGCCCCTCGGAGCGTGCGGCTCCGGGTGCAGTTCCTGTGGGATTGAATTTCTTGTCACCGCTGCGGCGTCTTCAATGCGATCTCGCATAACCAGTACCTCCCAGAGAGCTATATCGATAAATCTGAGGGATTTTTCAGGGGATAAGGTGCCAGGGGAGGCGACGTCTAGGGGGTGAATTGGCTAGAATAGCCGCATGGGCGTCCGGCCGCGCAGCGGAGATGGTGTCTCGAAAAGCCTAGAGCGGCACGGAAAGCTGATGGTTACGAGACGCGGCGTCTATATGGTACGTGGCGACAGGAAGCTGAAGAATATTCAACTGATCTCGTGGGACCAGCTTTTGGGCCCGGCACCAGGAGTGAGCCCGGATAGCGTCCTTCACAAGTCCACGCCTCCGGAATCCTAACGGTCGTAGCGAATGCTTTGCCCGGTTCGGGCCTTCCCTCCGGCGCGGGACACTCGACAATGCCTCGTGCAACGCCTTCAGCGCACGGCATCAGAATCTCGTCCAGGCAATGAGTTACGCCGCTTCGATGTAAAGTGGAACTGTCCTCGAATTTGAAGCTGGCGCCAGGCCCAAGACAGACTGACCAGGTGTTAACGTGAAGCCAACGGACCTGCGCGGGATTCTTCAATACGTCCCGCAATTTCGTGAAAAGACATTCATTCTCGCAGTGGATGGAGTGATCGTCACAGACGAGAATTTTGCCAACATCCTTCTGGACGTCGCGGTGCTCCGCTCGCTGAATATTCGCGTCGTGCTTGTGCACGGCGCAGCGGTGCAGATTAAAACTCTCGCCGAGAAGCAGGGAATTCGGGCGTCCAATCTCGATGGTACTGGCGTGACCGATGCCCCCACACTGCAATTGGCCATGGACGCCGCAAACCGTCTAACACACGAGATCCTTGAAGGTCTTTCCGCCAACGACCTCCGGGCCGCTTGCCCGAATGCGATTATTGCGCATCCGTTGGGGATTATACAAGGCGTGGACCACCTGTTAACAGGAAAGGTCGAACGTGTTGACACCGAATTTCTGCAAACATTGCTGAACGAGGGCATTGTTCCAGTAATTCCATCACTCGGGTTCGATGGCGACGGTAAGACGTACCGGGTCAACTCAGACGGCGTCGCGCTTGCGGTAGCCGAAGCGTTGAAGGCAACGAAGCTCATTTTTATCACCGCGCAGGACGGTCTTCGGTACCACGGTCAACTCGTTCGCCAAA
>Ga0157369_10006519_pt1 | contig 13523 bp, 11 predicted proteins | sample C25metaG_FD_113461 | JGI IMG/M metagenome (GOLD analysis project Ga0157369, IMG submission 113461) | Corn rhizosphere microbial communities from Kellogg Biological Station, Michigan, USA - C2-5 metaG | ecosystem: Host-associated > Plants > Roots > Rhizosphere > Soil | place: USA: Michigan...
CTCGATCCTTGCGAGCGCGGCGCCCGGCGCCTCCTCCTTGCCCTCGTCGCGGCACGCCTGGCGAAGCCGCAGCCGGGCGAGCGTCTCGACCGCCTCCAGGCTCGGCGCGGAATCGCTCTTCAGCGCCTCCTCGAACCAGCCGATCGCCCGTTCCTCCTCGCCGAGCGCGGCGAGCGCGCGGCCGATCTGCTCCGCGACCCCGTCGCGGCCCTCCCAGCCGCGCCGCTTCACCGCCTGCTCGACCGCCCCGAGCTCGGCGAGGAGGTCGGCCCGCGCGCGCGGCCGCTCGCCGCCGACCCGGGCGAGATTGCACAGCCCCTCGAGCCGCGCGATCGCTTCCGCCGGCGAGGCGAAGACCGGAACGGCGCGTCGCCGCGGGGCCGGGTCGGCGTCCGCGCGCAGCCGCCAGTCGGGCTCGCCATAGCATTGGTAGGCCCCCCAGGTGGCGTCCTCCGGGTCGGCCGCGAAGACCGCGCCGCGGGCGATCCTGACCGCGTCCCCGAAGGGCAAAGCGTCGTCGAGAAGCGCCCCGTAGAGCGCGCGGGCGAAGGCGACGGCGCCCTTGTCGCTGACCTCCCATCCGGCGGCGATGACTGCGCGCGTGCCGAGCGCAATGAGCTCGCCCGCGAAGCTCGCCGCGAATTGCGGCCGCCCGGCGGCGCTGAGCTTCGTCTCGTCGTCGGCGCGCACGGTGCCGAGGTCGCAGCAATTGACGAAGGCGAGGACCGGCGGCTCCGGCATGCCCTGGAGCACCGCCGGCGACAGGGTCAGCTTGTCCCCCAGGACGATGCCGGTGTGGCGCGGCCCCTCGAACCGGGTGCGGTCGTCCCAGCCCGCCGCCTTCGCCGCCAGCCGGTCCGACCGGAACGCGTAATTGTAGATGCCGTGAGCGGAGACGTGCAGCACGGTCCAGCCGCCCTCCAGCACCCGCTCGACCACCTGGTCCGGCGTGACGTCGTCGCCGATCAGGCGCACCACCTCGAACCCCGCCGCCTCGAGCAGCCGCGCGATCGCCTCGGCTTCCTCGCGCGCGCCGGGCAGCTCGGCGAAGTCGTCCGCAGGCGGCCCCCCGCGCGGATCGCCGATCACCAGTGCGCGGCGCCGCCCCGGCGGGGTCGGCTGGAGGCGCGCGAAGCGGGTCTGGATGAGCTGGCGGAGCATGCCGTGCCGGACCGCGGGCGGCGGCCCCTGGTCCGCCCCCGCAGCGGCTTGAGGCCGGTCGTCCATCAGCTCGAAGGGCAGGGCGGCCGCGCTCGCATCGAGGATCAGCCGCAGGTTGACGTCGTCGCGGCTCGCCTGCCTGAGCTCGGCCGGCCAGATCAGCTGGAACAGCGCCCGCGTCGGTGCCGAATCGAGGTGCCGGTTCTGGGCCGCGGCCAGGAAGCGCTGCAGGAAATCGGGGTCGGCTCCGACCGCGAAGCCGTCGGCGCGTGCACGGCCCCCGCTGGCGGTGAATCGGAAGCGCGCCTCGCCCGCCGCGCCGTCGGCCACCACCTGGACGGCCTGCCACGCGCCTGAATCCTCGGCGCGCACCAGCCGCTTCTGCGCACCCGCGGCGTAGACGATCTCGTCCTCGAGCCTGAACTGGCCGCGGTAGCGTGGCTCGGCGAGATGGCGGCGGAGGTGGTGCCAGAGTTGGTGGGCCTCATCCTCGTAGACGGAGAGAAGCTGCACTTCCGGCAAGGGCTGCAGCCCCTGCTCGGCGAGCCGCCGCTGCGCCTCGGAGATCGCTGCCAGCATCGCGGCGACCGTGTCCGAGAGGGAGACCGAGCCGGCGCGCGAGCCGAGCGCAACCAGCGCGACCCCGCCGCGATCGCCGCCCCCGGCGACGCCGAGCTCGAGCAGGCCGGCGACGAGGGCGGCGCGGATCGCGCCGGCGCTGAGGCTGCCGATGTCCCCCAGCCCGACCACCACTCCGGCGGCGGCGCTGCCGTCCAGCGCCGGCACGAACACCGCCGATCCGACGGGCCCCGGATAGGCGCCGAGCGCGTAGCGTCGCTTCAGCGCGCCGGCGAGGGTGAAGTCGAGCTGCGCCTCCGCCCCGGCGATCGAATCACCGAGGAAATGGCCGACGACAATCGTGCCGCGCACGAAGGAGAGATCGCCGTTGACGACCCGCAGCGGGGTCGCCGCCGGGCCGTGGCGCTGCGGCGACGCCGTGTCAGTCTTCCTGGGCCTGCGCATCGGCAGGGCCCGGTGGGCCTAGCCCCGGCCGCCGGTGTCGCCGCCGCGTCCACCCGTGTCGCCGCCGCGACCCCCGGTGTCGCCGCCGCGCCCGCCGGTATCGCCGCCGCGTTGGCCGCTCTTGCCGCCGCCGTGCTTGTCTTCGCGGTCGCCGCCCCGGCCGCCCGTGTCGCCGCCGCGGCCTCCGGTGTCCCCGCCGTTGGTGCTGCCCGTCGACATGCTCGTCCTCCTCCGCAAGGGAGCGGCGCTTGTCCGCCTATCGAGCGGCTTTGTCGAGTCTCCTCCGAAACGGTTGCAAGATTAGCTCTAGGGTTTGACGCCGCGCTGGGTTAGTTTCGCCGCTTCCGTGGAGACGAACCGGGGGCCCAGATGGCAAGCGTCTCCTTATGGCAGAAGCTCAAGGCGCGCGGCGTTCCGCGCGCGGCTGCGACCTATCTGGTCACCAGCTGGCTCATCCTCGAGGTCGGCCACCTCCTCTCCCTGATCCTCGAAATGCCGCATTGGGCGATGCGCTTCGTGTTTTGGCTGCTGCTCCTCGGCTTCGTGCCGGCGATGGTTCTCGCGGCGAGCTCGCGCGCCTTCGCCCGCATCGCCGAGGTCGACCTGCCGGAGACCGAGCCCGCCTCGCGCGCGGAGCACCGCCTCCACGAGGGTGAGGGCGGCGGGGGCCACGGCCGCGCCGGCGAGCTGGACCCGCTGCCCTTCATCGTCGGCGGTCTCATGCTGCTCGCCGTGATCTTCCTCGCCGCGACGCGTTTCCTGGGGCCGAATGCGGGGACCGCGTCCGCCGCCCATGCCGAAACCTCCGCCGCCCCGGCCACGCCCGCCGCCGCGCCGTCCGCCGCGCACGCCGCCGCCCACAACAGCCTCGCCGTCCTTCCCTTCGCGAATCTGAGCGGCGATCCGAAGCAGGATTATTTCTCCGACGGCCTGTCGGAGGAGGTGCTCGACGCCCTCGCCCGGGTGCGCGAGCTGCAGGTCGCGGCACGGACCTCCTCCTTCTCGTTCAAGGGGCGCAGCGCCGACGTCGGCACGATCGCCAGGCAACTCGGCGTCGCCTACGTCCTCGACGGCAGCGTCCGGCGCGACGGCAACCTCATCCGGGTCAGCGCCAGCCTCGTCGACGCGCGCACCGGCTTCAAGACCTGGTCCGAGACCTACGACCGCAAGCTCGACGACATCTTCGCGGTCCAGCAGGGCATCGCCGCCGCGGTCGCCGAGGCGCTCCAGGTGCAGCTCGGCGGCCACGCCTTGCCGCGCATCGCCAGCGGCGGCACGTCCAATACGGGGGCGTACGACCAGTATCTGCGCGGCCGCCAGCTCGTCGACATGAGCGCGAGCGAGGCCGACTGGCGCCAGGCGCTGGCTTATTTCGACGCCGCCGTCGCCGCCGACCCCGGCTATGCCGCCGCTCACGCCGCCCGCTCGCGCGCGCTGATCGCGCTCGCCAACGCCTTTCTTCCCGCCGACAAGCTTCCGCAGGCCCATGACGACGCGCTCGCCGCCGCGCGCAAGGCGGTGGCGCTGGCGCCGCAATCGGCGGACGCCCAGTCGACCCTCGCCTACGCGCTGGTCAACGCGAAGCTCGATTTCGCCGGCGCCGCCGCGCCCTTCCAGCGCTCGCTCGATCTCGGCCGCGGCAGCGCCGACATCCTCATCCGCTACGGCCTCTACGCCAGCCGCACCGGCAAGCCGCAGCAGGGGATCGACGCGCTACGCACCGCCGTCGGCCTCGATCCGCTCAACCCGCGCGCCCACAAGTCGCTCGCGCTCGGCTTCTACGCCGCGCACGATTACGGCGGCGCGATCGAGGCGATGCGTCGCGCCCTCGCGCTGAGCCCCAAGATGACGCTCGCCCATTCGGTGATCGGCGATTCGCTCCTCATGCAGGGCAATGCCGCCGCGGCCGCCGAGGAATATCGGCAGGAGCCGGTCGGCTGGGCGCGGATCACCGGCCTCGCCGTGGTGGCGGCGCGCAGCGGGCGCAAGGCGGAGGCCGAGGGCCTGCTCGCTGAGCTGGTCGGCAAATACGGCGACAGCAACGTCTACCAGCAGGCCGAGGTGCGGGCCCAGCTCGGCGACCTTCCCGGCGCGCTCGCCGCGCTCCGCCGGGCCAAAGCGGTCGGCGACGTCGGCCTCGCCTACGTCTGGACCGACCCGCTCCTCGACCCGGCCCGCGGGGACGCGGGATTCCGCGAGCTGGTCGGCCGGCTCGCCTAGGCAGCATACGCTTTGCGCGCGGGGTTTGCGCACCGTATCTCGCGGCATGGCTGATGCGGAGGCACAGCGGAAACGCTGCTCGGCACCCTGCTGAACGGCTACCGACGCCCTCCGCACCCTTGCCATCCCTTCCCATGGCGGCTAAGCGCCCCCACATCCCGCGAGGGTGATGCCCCGCACGCTGGCCGGCGAGTTTCGCCCGCCGGCGTTTTGTGCATTCGGCCAAGCGGACCTGAGGAGTGATTGGATGTTCGACAGCCTTAGCGATCGCCTGAGCACGGTCTTCGACCGGCTGCGCGGCCGCGGCGCGCTCAACGAGGCCGACGTGCGCGGCGCGATGCGCGAGGTCCGCATCGCGCTCCTCGAGGCCGACGTGGCGCTGCCGGTCGTGCGCGAGTTCGTGGACAAGGTCACCGAGCAGGCGGTCGGCCAGCAGGTGCTGAAGTCGGTCACGCCCGGCCAGCAGGTCGTCAAGATCGTTCACGACGCGCTCATCGACATGCTCGGCGCCGAGGCTTCCGATCTCCATATCGACGTGACCCCGCCGGCGGTCGTGCTGATGGTCGGCCTTCAGGGCTCGGGCAAGACGACCACCACCGGCAAGATCGCCAAGCGGCTCCGCGAGAAGGGCGGCAAGAAGGTCATGATGGCCTCGCTCGACGTCGCCCGCCCGGCGGCGCAGGAGCAGCTGCGCGTCCTCGGCGAGAAGGCGGGCGTCGCCACGCTGCCGATCGTCGCCGGCCAGCAGCCGGTCGACATCGCCCGCCGCGCCATGCAGGCGGCGAAGCTCCAGGGCTACGACGTCCTTCTCCTCGATACGGCGGGCCGCCTCCACGTCGACCAGGCGCTGATGGACGAGATGAAGGCGATCGCCGACGTCTCCGCCCCGGCCGAGACCCTGCTCGTCGTCGACGCCCTGACCGGCCAGGACGCGGTCAACGTCGCCAAGAGCTTCTCCGAGCAGGTGGCGCTGACCGGCGTCGTCCTCACCCGCCTCGACGGCGACGCGCGCGGCGGCGCGGCTTTGTCGATGCGCGCCGTCACCGGCAAGCCGATCAAGTTCGCCGGCGTCGGCGAGGGGCTGGACGGCCTCGAAGCGTTCCACCCGGAGCGGGTCGCGGGGCGCATCCTCGGCATGGGCGACGTCGTCAGCCTGGTCGAGAAGGCGCAGGAGACGATCAAGGTCGAGGAAGCCGAGGCCCTCGCGAAGAAGATGGCCAAGGGCCAGTTCGACCTGAACGACCTTCGCAGCCAGCTCGCCCAGATGCAGCGCATGGGGGGGCTGACCGGCCTCGCCGGCATGCTCCCGGGCATGAAGAAGATGCAGGGCGCGATGCAGCAGAGCGGTATCGACAACAAGATCCTCGTCCACATGGACGCGATCATCGGCTCGATGACTCCGAAGGAGCGCACCCGGCCGGAGCTCATGAACGCCAAGCGCAAGATCCGCGTCGCCAAAGGCTCCGGCACCACGGTGCAGGAGGTCAACAAGCTCCTCAAGATGCATCAGGACATGGCGACGATGATGAAGAAGGTTCGCAAGATGGGCGGCCTCGGCAAGCTCGGCGCTCTGTTCGGCGGCGGCGGCATGGGGGGATTGGGCGGTCTTGGCGGCGCAGGGGGCGGGATGCCCCCGCTGCCGGGCGGCGGCGGCGCGGGCGCGATGCCGGGGCTTCCCGGCGGCGGCGCGTCCCCGTTCAACCTCCCGCCCGGCTTCGAAAAATTCATGAAGAAATAAAGCTACTCACCAGAAAGGATTGATAAAATGGCAGTTTCCATCCGGCTTTCCCGGGGCGGCGCGAAGAAGCGTCCTTATTACAAGATCGTCGTCGCCGACGCGCGCACCGGCCGGGACGGCAAGGTGCTTGAGCGCATCGGCAGCTACAACCCGATGCTGCCCAAGGATTCGGCCGAGCGGGTGAAGCTCGACGCCGACCGGGCGCGCCACTGGCTCTCCGTCGGCGCCCAGCCGACCGACCGCGTCGCCCGCTTCCTCGACGCCGCCGGGGTCAAGGAGCGCACGGCGCGCAACAACCCGAAGAAGGGCGAGCCCGGCGAGAAGGCGAAGGAGCGCGCCGAGGAGCGCGCGACCCGCGAGGCCGAGGCTGCCGAGGCGGCCGCCGCGGCGTCCGCCGAGCAGCAGGAGGAAGCCGTCGAGGTGATGGCCGAGGCGGTCGAGGAAGCGACTCCGGAAGCCGCTGCGGAGGAAGCTCCCGCCGAGGAGGCGCCTGCCGCCGAGGCTCCGGCCGAGGAAGCTCCGGCCGAGGAGGCCGCTCCCGCCGCCGAGACGGCCGAGGGCGGTGACGGCGAGGCGACTCCGGCCGACGAGGCTTCGAACGAAGGCCAGTCCACCACCGAGCCCGCCGAGGGCTCCGAGGACGCCGCTCCGGCCGAGGGCGCCGAGAAGGCCGAGTAAGCCAATGGGCCGCCCTGTCATTGCGAGGAGCGCCAGCGACGAAGCAATCCAGGCTCGGCGCCGGATCGCTTCGCTCCGCTCGCAATGACGGGGGCGGAGGAAGTCGCCCTCGCGGCGATCGCCGGAGCGCACGGCATCGCCGGCGAGGTGCGGCTGAAGCTGTTCGGCGAAGGCTGTGACAGCCTTCGGCGGCACAAGCAGGTGAGGGTAGGGGGCCGCGCCCTCACCCTCACCGTGTTGAGAGAGGCGAAGCAGCCGATCGCCCGCTTCGCGGAGATCGCCGACCGAAGCGCCGCCGAAAGCCTCCGCGGCCAGCTCCTCACCGTCCCGCGAAGCGCGCTCCCGCCGCTCGAGGAGGGCGAATATTACCACGCCGACCTGATCGGCCTCCCCTGCGAGGACCCTTCCGGCGCCCCGCTCGGGACCGTCGTCGCCGTCGAGAATTTCGGCGCCGGCGACCTCCTCGAGATCGAGAAGCCCGACGGCCGCCGCGCTCTCATTCCCTTCCGCGGCGGAGTCGCCGACCTGCGCGAGGGCCGCATCGTCGCCGATCCGGAATTCCTCGCCTGACGCTCAGACGAGCGTGGTCACGATGTTCCCGAAATTGTGCGCGACGACCGGGAGCAGCAGGCTGCCGGTGCGCAGCCTCAGCCAGACGGCTACGAAGGAGGGGAGGGCGGTCAGCGCCATCGTCAGCGGGTCGAACGAGAAATGGCCGTTCGAGAAGCCGAAGGCATGGGCAAGGCCGAACAGCAGGCAGGAGAGCACCGCGCCCCAGCCCCAGTCGACGCCGAGGAGCCGCACCCGCCCGGTGAAGGCGCGGTCCAGCGCGAACAGCAGGATCCCGCGGTAGAAGGCCTCCTCCTCGAGCCCCGGCATGGTGAGCTGGAAGGCGACGTCCTCCCGGCCGGCCGGTTCGTTCGGGAAGACGATCGCGACGGCAAGGAAGAAGGCGCAGTAGAAAGCGAGCACCGGCAGGGCGGCCTTGAGGCTTCCCGGCGCCTGCCGGAACGTGAGGCTGGAGCGCCGCCAGCCGAAGGCGGGCAGCGATGCAATGACCAGGGTGGCGGCAAGGGCGAGCAGCTTGCCCTCCCAGTTCCAGCCCCCTCCGATCAGGTTCGGGATCGTCCCGTAGCCGCGGGTGAGGAGCGCGTCGTTGACCGCGACGAGCAGGGCCGCGCCGAGCAGCCAGCGGGCCGCGAAACGCTTCCGGTCGATGAGGCCGATGGCGCCGCCGACGGCCAGCAGGAGGACGAGCGTTCCGGCGAGCCCGATGAGGCCGTTCACTTCGCCCTCCGCCCGCTCACCTCGCGGATCCGCCACAGCCGCACGGTGCCGTCCTCGCCTGCCGTGACCAGACGCGTTCCGTCGGGGCTGAAGCCGGCGTAGATGACGTCGTCCGGGTGCGGCAGCGCCTGGAGGAAGGCGCCGTCCGAAACGCGCCAGAGGTGGACCGGGGCCGCACGCCCGCCGCCGCCGCTGAGCTGGTGCCAGAAGGTCCCGATCGCCCCGCGCGCCCGCCCGGCGCTGACCAGCCAGCGGCCGTCGGGGCTGAATGTGACCTTGTAGCCGTGGTTGCCGTTGTTGAGGGTTCGCAACAGCGCTCCGTCCGCGCTTCGCCACAGCCGGACCGTCGAATCGTCGCCGGCCGTGGCGATGAGCTTCCCGTCGGGGCTGTACGCAAGCCCGACCACTGCCTGGCTGTGCCCCTTCAGCACCCGCTCCGTTTTCCCGGTGGCGAGGTTCCAGATCCGCGCCTGATTGTCGAAGCTGCCGCTGGCGAGGTGCGACCCGTCCGGACTGAACCGCGCCTCCCAGATGTTCCTCTGATGGCCGCCGAGCTGCTGAGGGGGCGCCGCGCTTCCAAGCGTCCACACCCGCACGAGCTTGTCTTCGCCGGCCGCAGCGACTTTCTTGTCGTCCGGCGAGACGTCGACCGTCCAGACGGTCCCCTGTGCCCCTTGGAGCGCCTCGGCAGGCCTGCCGCTGGCGACGTCCCAGGCGCGAACGGCACCGTCATAGCCGCCGGTGAACAGCCGCCGCCCATCCGCCGCGAAATCGGCCGAGGTCGCGCCGCCCGGGTGGGTGAACGAGGCAACCCGCCGCCAGTCGCCGGTGCGGCGGATCGTGACCGCGCCGTTGGCGCTGGTCGTCGCGAGCAGCGTGCCGTCGCGGCTGAACGCCGCCTCGCGCGCCGGTGCCGACGATCGTTCGATCACCCGCTCGAGGCTGGCCTCGATCCGCGGCCCGTCCGTGGCGGCCTGCGGTAACCCGTCGCTGCAGCCCGCCACCAGCATGGCCGCCGCCACCGTCAATCCCGTCCTCATCCACCTCGCCTCGCTCGTGAGGCTCCAGGCGTAGAGGAACTGTATTACATGTGCAATACAGCTTCGATCAGGCCTTGGCGGCGATCGAGCCGCTCAGCCGCTCGCGCACGATCGGCCGCTCCTTCGCGAGGTCGTTGCGGATCGTCGTCGCGGCGACTCCGCCTTCGCCCATGGCGTGGCTGATCTGGTCGAGCCCCAGGACGACGTCCCCCGCAGCGTAGAGGCCCGGGACGGAGGTGCGCTGATGACTGTCCACCACCAGGACGTCGTCCTTCAGTGCCGCGCCGAGCTGAAGCGCAAGCTCGACATGGGTGTCGGACCCGAGCGCCGGATAGACGCTGTCGAACGTGTAATGCCCCTCGGCCGTGTCGACGACGATGCATTCCTCGTGCGCGGCGACGGCCTGGCAGGGGCCGTCGACGGCGCGGATCCCGAACTGCTCGAGCCGGGCCCGCTCCTCCGCCGCGAGGTCGTGCGCCTTGTCGGGAGCGATGAGGGTGATGTCCTCGGTGAAACCGCGCAGGAACACCGCTTCGGCGACGCCGCGCCCGCCGCTGCCGATGACCCCGATCTTCTTGTCGGTGACCTCGTAGCCGTCGCAGATCGGGCAGTAGCGGATCAGCCCCCTGGCGAGCGCGGCGTCGTGGAGCTCCTCGTCCATCGGCGGCCGCCGGTTGGTGACTCCGGTCGCCAGCAGCACCGTGCGCGCCATCACCGAGCCTTGCCCCCATTCGGCCCGGAAGCCGCCCTCGATCCGGTCGAGCCGCGTGACCCGGCCGGCGACGATCGAGGCGCCGTACATCTGCGCCTGCTCGGTCATCCGAGCGACCAGCTCCTTGCCCGAAATGCCGCCGGGATAGCCGGCATGGTTGTGCGTGCGGGGGATGAGGCTCGCCCGGCTCTTCCCGGCATCCACCACCTTGATCGAGAGGTGGAAGCGGGTGAGATAGATGGCCGCGGTAAGGCCGGCAGGGCCGCCGCCGATCACGAGGCAGTCGAAGCAGGGTTCCTCGCTCATCGAGCGGGAGAGCGCGCGGCGGAGAGGCTGGTTCCGCTTGAGAAATGTATATACCGCGCGTATATACATGCCCTCATGAAGAAGACCAAGACCTTCAAGTCCGGGAATTCGGTAGCGGTCCGCCTCCCCAAGGCGCTCGGTGTCGGGCCTGGCGTCGAAATGATCGTCCGCGAAGAGCGGGGTCGCTACATCGTGGAGCCGGTGGATGAGCCCGTTCCCGGCAGGAAAATCGATCTGACCGGTATCTACGGTTCACTCCCGCCAGGTACGTTTCGGCGCGATATCGAGGAATATGAGGACATTCCGCGCGAGTGGCACCTTCTGGGGCTTCACCCGAGGTGAGTGGCCCCGATTACCTTCTCGATACCAACTGCTGCATTTACCTTCTGGGCCGTACACGTCCAACCCTTGAGGAGAAGGTGGGGCGGCGTTCCGCCGGGTCTGTCGGCCTATCGGCGATCGTCGGGGCCGAGCTCGTCCTCGGCTTCGCTGAGGCCGATGCGAGGCTGAAGGAGCTGCTGGAGCGGTTTCTGCGGGAGTTCCCGATTGTCCCGTTCGATGAGCGTGCCGCGCGCGCATTTGCCCGGGTCCCTTTCCGCCGGGGCAAGCTCGACCGACTCCTGGCTGCGCACGCTCTCGCCCTCGACGCTAGCCTGATAACGAACAACGTCCGCGACTTCGCGGACGTCCCGGGCCTGCGCGTCGAGAACTGGACGCTCGCATGACCTGGCCCGCCACGATCCTCACCCTCTACCCGGAGATGTTTCCGGGTCCCCTTGGCTTGAGCCTCGCCGGGCGGGCGCTCGGGCAGGGCATCTGGTCGCTGGAGACTGTCCAGATCCGCGACTTCGCGACCGACAAACACCGCTCAGTCGACGATACGCCGACCGGGGGCGGGGCGGGGATGGTGATGCGGGCGGACGTGATCGGCGCGGCGATCGACCATGTGCTGGAGCGGCGGCCCGACGCGCCGCTCCTCGCCATGACGCCGCGCGGCGAGCCGCTGACCCAGAAGCTGGTCCGGGACCTCGCCGAAGGCCCCGGCGTCTCCATCCTCTGCGGCCGTTTCGAGGGGATCGACGAGCGCCTGTTCGAGGCAAGGCCGATCCGTCCTGTCTCGATCGGCGACTACGTCCTCTCAGGCGGCGAGCCGGCGGCGCTCACCCTCCTCGATGCTTGCGTTCGCCTCCTTCCCGGGGTAATGGGCGCCGCCTCCAGCGGTGAGGAGGAGAGCTTCGAGACGGGGCTACTCGAATATCCGCATTATACCCGACCTGTCGAATGGGAAGGGCGCACGATCCCTGAAGTGCTGCGATCGGGGGATCATGCGAGGATCGCGGCGTGGCGCCACCAGCGCGCGCTCGACGACACACGGTCACGGCGGCCGGACCTCATCGCGCGTCACGGGGACGCGGGAAGGCCACCGCCCTCTGGCGCGCGGCACGAAGATTGAAGAGAGCGAACAGACCGATGAACCTCATTCAGCAGCTCGAGGCCGAGCAGATCCAGGCGCTGACCAGCGGCCGCGCCATCCCCGAATTCCGTCCGGGCGACACGCTCCGCGTCGGCGTCAAGGTCGTCGAGGGCGACCGCACCCGCGTGCAGAATTTCGAAGGCGTCTGCATCGCCCGCGCGAACCGCGGCATGGGCAGCTCCTTCACCGTGCGGAAGATCAGCTTCGGCGAGGGCGTCGAGCGCGTCTTCCCGCTTTATTCGCCGAACGTCGATTCGATCGAGGTCGTGCGCCGCGGCGCCGTCCGCCGCGCGAAGCTCTATTATCTGCGCGGCCGCACCGGCAAGGCCGCCCGCATCGCCGAGCGCCGCGACACCCGCGGCGACAAGCCGGCGGCGGCGACCGCCACCCCCGAGACCGAGACCGCCGAAGGCTGATCCAACCTGCCTCCCCACCCTCGCGGATGGGGAGGCACTTCGGCGCCTTCCCTTTTCGCGCGCGGCGGCTAGTGTCCGCCGCCATGCGCAAGATCTTCCTCCCGTTCGTTTTCCTGCTCGCGGCCGCCAGCCCCGCCGCCGCGCGCGACCTCACGCTCCAGCGCGTGTTCGAGAGCCCGGCCCTGTCGGGCCCGTCGCCGCGGCTTGCCAGGCTGTCGCCGGACGGCCGCCTCGTCACCGTCCTCAGGAACCGCGCCGACGAGAAGGACCGCTACGACCTCTGGGCGATCGACACCGCGACCGGGCAGGCGCGGATGCTGGTCGATTCGAAGAAGATCGGCACCGGCGCCGAGCTGTCCGAGGAGGAGAAGATGCGGCGCGAGCGGCTCCGCATCGCCGGCACGCGCGGCATCACCGATTATGGCTGGGCGCCGGACGGCCGGTCGATCCTCGTTCCGCTCGACGGCGACCTTTACGTCGCGACGCTCGACGGCAACGTCCGCCGCCTCACCGCGACCAGGGAGACCGAGATCGATCCCAAGGTCTCGGAGGGCGGCCGCTTCGCCTCGTTCCTGCGCAACCAGAACCTCTACGTCGCCGACCTCGCCACCGGGCAGGAGCGCGCGCTCACCACCGACGGCGGCGGAACGCTGAGCTGGGGCGCGGCCGAGTTCGTCGCCCAGGAGGAGATGGACCGCCACACCGGCTATTGGTGGTCGCCCGACGACCGCTACATCGCCGTCGCGCGGGTCGACGAGAGCCCGGTGAAGGTGGTCACCCGCGCCGCGATCGGCGCCGAGGGGACGAAGCTCGTCGAGCAGCGCTACCCCGCCGCCGGCACCGCCAACGCGATCGTCGACCTCTACATCATGACGCCGGACGGAGCGTCGAAGGTGAAGGCCGACCTCGGGCCCGAGAAGGACCAGTATCTGACCCGCGTCGACTGGACCAAGGACGGCAGCGCCGTGCTCGTCCAGCGCATGAGCCGCGACCAGAAGAAGCTCGACCTGCTGCGCGTCGATCCGGCGACGGGCGCGTCGACCTTGCTGTTCAGCGAAACGTCGCCGACCTGGGTAAACCTCAACGACAATCTGAAGCCGCTCAGGGACGGCAGCCTGATCTGGTCGTCCGAGCGCTCCGGCTACTCGCACCTCTACCGCTGGAACGCGGGCAAGTGGACCCAGCTCACCCGCGGCGACTGGACCGTGGAGAAGGTCGCCGGAGTCGATGAAAAGGCGAAGCGGGTCTACTTCACGGGCACGCTCGACACGCCGATCGAGCAGCAGCTCTACTGGGTGTCCTACGACAAGCCGTCAAAGCCGGTGCGCGTCACCGAGCCCGGCTGGTTCAACGCGGTGACGATGGACAAGGGCGCCGGCCACGTGCTCGTCACCCGTTCCAACCCGTCGCAGCCGCAGCAGACCTATCTCGCCGACGCGTCGGGCCGGCGCCTCGCCTGGATCGAGGA
>Ga0157369_10006525_pt1 | contig 13517 bp, 14 predicted proteins | sample C25metaG_FD_113461 | JGI IMG/M metagenome (GOLD analysis project Ga0157369, IMG submission 113461) | Corn rhizosphere microbial communities from Kellogg Biological Station, Michigan, USA - C2-5 metaG | ecosystem: Host-associated > Plants > Roots > Rhizosphere > Soil | place: USA: Michigan...
GATCGGCTTGAACCGGAGCGCGGTCGTACGGCGCATCATTCTGCCTGGCGCGATGCCGTCGATCCTGACGGGCGTGCGTTACGCACTCGCCCATGCCTGGCTCGCGCTCGTCATTGCGGAAACGCTTGCGACAACGAAAGGCATCGGCTTTCTGGCCATGGATGCCCGCGAATTTCTCCAGACCAACGTCATTCTGTTGACCATCATCATCTACGCGATCGTCGGCGTCGTGGCGGACGCGCTGGTGCGGCTGCTCGAAGCGCGTTTCCTCTCGTGGCACGCGAACTACGCCAAAGGAGCACGCCAGTGAGCCTGGATCTTGCACTGCCCCAGCATGCCGCCGTTCAGGCGCTCAACGAGGAACGGGTGAACCGCTCGCCGCTCGCCGTATCGGTACGCGGTCTGCAACGCAGCTACGGCACGCGTGTCGTCATCGATGCGCTGGACCTCGATATCCGCGAAGGTGAATTTGTCGCGCTGCTCGGAGAAAGCGGTTGTGGCAAGACCACCCTGTTGCGGGCGCTGGCCGGGCTCGATCTACCCGACGCCGGCCAGATCCGTGCGCCCGAACGGCCTTCCGTCGTGTTCCAGGAGCACCGCCTGCTGCCTTGGGCGACGCTCTGGGAGAACGTCGCGCTTGGTCATGAAACGACGATCGGCCGTGCGGGAGCGGCGCGTGCGTTGGCCGAAGTCGGGCTCTCCGGCCGGGAAGACGACTGGCCGCGCAATCTCTCCGGCGGTCAGGCGCAACGCGTGGCGCTGGCGCGCGGCCTCGTGCGCGATCCCGCGCTGCTGCTGCTCGATGAACCGTTCGCGGCGCTCGACGCGCTCACGCGCATCAAGATGCACGGACTCGTCAAGGAACTCGTCGCGCGCCATCACCCTGGCGTGCTGCTCGTCACGCATGACGTCGACGAGGCGCTCACGCTCGCCGACAGGATTCTTGTCATGCGCGCGGGGCGCATCGCGGCGTCCTTCCAACCCAACAACCACACGCCGCAGGCACTGCGGCCAATCCTGCTCGACGAGCTCGGCGTTCAGTCTCACTAAGCGCTTTTCCGCATGACTCCAAGGACCTGACAAGGATGAACGATTCTTTACTGAGCCGCCGCCAGCTGTTGCGCGCGGCGGGTGGCCTGCTGGCCGGCGCCGCCGCCGGCGGACTGTTTCCGGCTCGCGCCGCCGAGCCGCGCAAGCTGACCCGCAACACCGATACGGTTCGCGTCGGCTGGGGATACGGCGCCCTGCCGGACATCGCCAAACAGCGCGGTGTGTTCGAAAAGACACTGGCTGCAAAGGGCATCAAGGTCGAATGGGTCGGGCCGTTCCCGAACCATGCGCCGTCGATTCAGGCGGTCGTCGGCGGCAGCGCGGATTTCGGCTTCTGGGGATCGACGACGCCGGCGCTGGCCGCGATGCTGGCCGGCTCCCCTCTCGTCTTCAACGCGTTCGACATCTATTCGCCGCGCTCGACCGCGATCATCGTGAAGAAATCGAGCGGTATCAATTCGGTTGCCGATCTCGTGGGCCGCAAGGTCGCGGTCAACCGCTCGGGACTGGGCGAATTCCTGTTGATTGCCGCGCTGGAGAAGCATCACATCGACCGCAGCAAGGTCGAGTTCGTCTACCTGAATCCGCCCGATGCCGCGCCGGCGTTTGCGCAAGGCGTAGTCGACGCGTGGTCGATGTGGTCGCCGGCCGTGGACATCGCACGCCATGCCAACGACGCGAAGGACATTTTCAACGAAGGACGCGACCTCGATTTCCTGATCGATTACAGCTCGCTCGTGACGCGCCGAAAATTTACCGAAGAGAATTCCGAGTTGATTCGCGCGGTGATCGATGCGTACTACGTCGAAGGAGCGTGGCAGTCGGCGCATTCCGCAGAATCCGAGCAGCTCGTGCAGCAGGAAGCCAGATATCCGGATCAGGTGCGCGACTATCTGACGAGCCTGAAGCGCGTGAACCAATTCCACGAACCGGACGACGCCGCGTTCATCGCGCAGTTCCAACGCGCCGCCGATTGGCTCGCGGAACGCAAGATCATCAAGTCGCGAATCAAGGTCGCGGACTACAGCGTGAAGGTTTGATGGAACATACGATGGCAACCAGGCTCGTCTCACCCTTGTCCGCCACACTCGGTTTCGCCGATGCGCTAACCCATATCGCGGCGACCGCGGTCGAGCGGGAACGCAATCACCGTTTGCCGCATGAGGAGATCGCGACACTCAAGGCGCTCGGCTTCGGCGCGCTGCGCCTGCCTGCGCAGGGCGGCGGCCGCGGTGTGTCGTTGAGCGAACTTTTCGTCGTGGCGCGCGACGTTGCGGCAGCGGATTCGAACATTGCTCACGCGTTCCGCAATCATCTGTGGCAAGTCGAAGCGGCGCTCAGACGCCGGGATCACCCGTTCCATGCACACGTTCTCGATCTGACGGGCAAAAACAAAACCGTTGGCCTCAGCTTCACCGACAGCGACGCCGTGGCGGCGGGCGCGCGTCCGAGCCACGTGCTGAGCCGGCTCGAATGGGACGAAGCGCGCCGCGCGTATATCGGCTCTGGCGAGAAGGTCTACGCGACCGGCAACCTCTACAACGACGCATTCGTTGGACTCGCGGTGGAAAGCCGTGAGGGCCGAACCGTGCAATACGTGCTCGACCGTGGCCAGGGTGTCGGCAACGACGACGACTGGCAGGGATTTGGTCAGCGCCTGACGGGCTCGGGTACGGCGAAGTTTCATGCCGTGACGGTGCCCGCGGCGCACGTGTATCCCACAGACCCACCGCGCGGCGAAGAAGCGGCGCCGTGGGGCTACACCTTTCATCAGGTCTATCTGACCAACTGCATTGCAGGCATCGTGCGGCGGGTCGCGTTGGACGCCGTCGAGGTGTTGCGCGCACGCGGGCGCAACTTCTATCATGGCGACGCGGCGCATCCCAGCGACGAGCCGGTACTGCAAACGCTGCTTGGCCGGATTCGCGCCTATGCCGCCAGCGTCGAGGCAACCGCCGATCGTGCCGTAGCGGCGCTTCAGCGTACCTGGGACAGCTATGGCACAGCCGACGAATATGACACCACGCTCGCCGCCACGCTCTCGGCGGCGGAAGCCAAGGTCGTGATCGACGATCTCGCCCCGCAGATCGCCAGTTGGCTGATCGATCTCGGGTCGGGCTCGGTCGTATCTCGCGTGGGCGCGCTGGACCGGCATTGGCGCAACATCAAAGTGATTGCTTCGCACAATCCGCGCCTATACAAGGAGCGGTTGCTTGGGCAGAACCTCTTGACCGGACAGCTTCCGCCCACCGGCGCGTTTTTCTGATTGAACACCGGATCGCGCGCGTCGCGCGCGATCCGGAAACGGTTGCGCTCAGTTCGAAAGAAGCCGGCGAACGCGCGGCACGACCTCTTCCGCAAAGCGGCGCATGTCGGCTTCGAAAGGCTGGAACTGCAGCATGAAGAGTTCGATGCCCGCGCGGTGAAACGCGGCAACGCGCTGCGCGACGGTGTCGTAATCGCCGACCAGTCCCGCGGCCGTGCCGCCATTCGAGCCGACACGCGGCGATTGCGCGAAGGTCTGGTGCATCACCGCTTTCGGATCGATATTGGCTTTCTGCCGCTCGCGCAGCGGCTTGTCCAGTTCGGCCAGCGCGAACAGATGCGCGAGATGCGCCTCTGCCTGCGCCTGTGTCTCGCGTGCGATCACGAAGGCCGACAGACCGAAACGCAATGCAGCCTGCGCGGCGGGACGCGGACGGGCGGATACATCGGCGATCAGACGCGCGACCTCGTCGTGCGGCTGACCGTTGATGAACCACACGTCGCCGTGCGCCGCCACCAGTTCGCGCGCCGGCTCCGACTCGCCGCCGACATAGATGCGCGGACGCGCGCGAAACGGATCAGCGGGACGCAACTGATATTCGTCGATACGAAAGTTGTCGCCGTGATGATTCACCACTTCGCCACGCAACAGCGCCGCGACGACTTCGATCCATTCGCGGCCGTAGGCGTAGCGTTCATCGTGCTCAGGAAAGCCAATGCCGGCACGTTCCAGCTCTGGACGATTCCACGCGTTCACCAGGTTGATCGCAAAGCGCCCGCCGCTGATGTGCTCGATCTGCTGAGCCATCTTCGCGAGCACGACCGGATGATAGAGATAAGGCTTGATCGCCGTGATGATCTCGATGCGCGACGTGAGCGCCGCCAATGCAGCCGACGCGGTCCATGCCTCGAGCTGGTCGAGCGAAGGATCATGCGGATTGACCGTGTGTTGGGCGACGAGCACCGAGTCGTAGCCGAGGCGCTCGGCCTCGAGTACAAGAGCCTTGTTGCGTTCCCATGAAGCATCATAAGGTTCGGCGGGATCCTGCAACGCGGCGCGGCTACCGTGCACGAGCGCCCAGACGCCGAAGCGTGGAAGTTTGACTGACATCGCTTTGATATGCGGGAAGGCGGAAGAGCAAAACGCCCATGCTAACCCTGCCCGCGCGCGCGGCCTTCCAATTTCTATCGATATGGAAGTGACGGAAAGGCATTAAGAAAGCGAGGCGCCTCGCTGCTGGCCAGGAGAACTCGGTTGCGACTGCATGGAACCGGGACGCAACACGCCATCGGGTCAACCCCAGGATGCCGGATACAAGTCGCAGCTCTCTACGCACTACCGCGCATTCCTTGATCTCCGGCAAATAACTGCGGCGTAAGCTGCCTAGCCTTAAACACAGGATGGGAATGCGTCTCCCGTCCATGCAGCGATGCAGCGACAGCGCGTGTGCTTCCTGCCGACGAATACACCATGTTTGAAACGCAACACCCGGATGGCGGCACATCATCGGGTATTCGAAGGATTGGCCAATGTTACTGATCGCCGCATTTATTTCGCTCGTGTTCCTTTACAGTCTGGTGTCGCGAAGACTGGAGAAGACGGCTATCACCGCACCAATCCTGTTCACCGCAGCCGGCGCCCTACTCGCGATTTTTCCTGAAGCAGCAACCGAGCTAGTGCTCGACCGCAAAGGCTTGCTCCTCGTTGCGGAGCTGGGGCTTGTCATGACGCTCTTCACGGACGCCTCACGCGTCAGCCCGGGGATGCTGAAGGGCCATACGAACCTGCCAGTCCGGCTACTGAGCATTGGCATGCTGCTAACGATCGTGCTCGGCGCGCTATGCGCGATGGTCGTTTTCCGAACGATTTCCTGGTGGGAGGCCGGCATTCTTGGCGCGATTCTCGCGCCGACCGATGCCGGGCTCGGTCAGGTGATCGTGAACAGCGAGCTGGTGCCACAACGGATCCGTCAGGCGCTGAATGTCGAGGCAGGGCTCAATGACGGGCTCGCAGTCCCCTTCATGATGTTTTTCATTGCACTGGCGGTGGCGCAAGAGACGCACACTGGCGGCGCCGTGTTCGTCAGATTTGTCGTTGAGCAACTCGGCTACGGGGCGCTTATTGGACTCGTTATCGGGCTTCTAGGTGGCTGGCTGCTAGGCCTTTCCCGCCGCAAGAAGTGGATGGCCGAGCCGCTGGCCCAACTCGGTGTGGTGACGCTGCCACTCGCTTGCGTGCTGGCATCGGACGCCGTTGGCGCGAGTATGTTCATCGCGGCTTTCGTGGCGGGACTCGCCACTCAAGTGGGCTTTAACGAGGTTGGCAAACATAGCGTCGAGTTCGCAGAAGACTGGGGCCAACTCTTCAACCTGTTCGTATTCTTTCTCTTCGGTCTGGTCGTTAGCCGGGTGTGGACGCACTTCAGTCTCGTCGTCGTGATCTACGGCGTACTGAGCCTGACGTTGATTCGCATGGTGCCGGTAGCGATTGCGCTCACAGGTACGCACCTCAGCCGTCCGACCGTCTTGTTCATGGGTTGGTTCGGTCCGAGGGGGCTTGCGTCGATCGTCCTTGCACTGGTTTATCTCGAAGGAGAATTGAATCTGCCGGCCGAATCCATTATCAAACAAGCCGTCATGGCGACCGTGCTGTTCAGCATTTTTGCCCACGGGATCACCGCGCTAGTGGGCACGCGACGCTACGCGAACGCAATTACTCCTTTGAGCAGCAGTGCGCCGGAGCATGAGACGGTCGCGCCCGCTGTGGAGTATGTCGAGGATGCCTGAGGCATCCGAGGCATAACCCGACGGCCAGATTGAATTGTGGAGCAAAGGCATGATGGTTGGATCCAGCCCGACTACCAGCATCTCAGCCTTATCTGCCGTAGATTTCGTGCCCACGCTGCTTCCTATGCTCGTGGCGAATGTCGGTACCCCGAACCACATAGACGACGGATTCCGCGATATTGGTGGCATGGTCGCCGATACGCTCGATGGATTTCGCAATCAACAGGTAGTCGAGCCCAATCCGGACTGTCCGGGGATCTTCCTTCATGGAGGTGACAAGCTTGACTACGCCGGCCCGAAATTCGGCGTCGATGGCTTCGTCGTCGCGGACAATCTGTGCGGCCGCCGTTGCATCCATGCGCGCAAATGCGTTTAGCGCTCTGCGAAGCATCTGCGTGGCCATTTCCCCGGAAGTCTTGATTTCAGCGATATTGAGTTTCCACGCGCCCGCATCCACGGCGACGCGGCGAGTTCGCTTCGCTATCTTGCGTGCCTCGTCGCCAACACGCTCAAGGTTGGCTGCGCACTTCAACGTCGCCATCAGAAGGCGCAAGTCGGAGGCTGCCGGCTGCCGGCGGGCAATCACGTTGACCACTTCGTCGTCGATCTCTATTTCCATGAGATTGAGCCGGCGTTCAGCATCGCCAACATGCTCGATAAGCGCCAGATCGAACGATTTCAGCGCTTCCAGCACGCACGCTATCTGTGACTCGACCAACCCGCCCATTTCGAGCAGCTTCGTGGAGACCCGAGCGAGTTCGGTATCAAACCTGCTTGAAAGATGCTTGTCTGGCATGATCTGCTCGACTAGGAGTGGCCATGCTGTGCCGGCGCGGGTTGCCCGCAGCACAGCAAGCGCCGCGTTACGATTTTGCGGGTCGACCGGTTTTGACTGTTTCGACAGCCGAAATCGCCTCAAGCAGGCGTTTCATTGATGCCGTCTCGAGCAGAACCAAGCCCGCTCGCAGAAGCTCACTCTTCTTCACCGACACGCCCGCGTCCAGGCACTTCTGTTTCAGTGCCGAAATTTTTTCATAGTCGGACTTCGGCATTGTGAAGCTGTCACGTACGACCTTCTCCTTCTTTTGACGCTGCGCTTTTTCCTCTACGGCTATCTCGATTGGGGTGGCTTCCTGCGGCACCACACGCTTTTGTTTCTTCGCCTTTGTCGGAGCGGCCTGAATATCGGCGGCTACCGCTTCCGGCGCGTCCGCCTGCCTCTCCTCGGGTAGCGCATGGCCATTGGCATGCTTCGGAAAGTGAGAGGCCTTCTTCGTCGCCTTCCTGACGCGGGGTTCAATCATGGTCAACTCCAGATTTAACAAACGATATAAACAGTATATACCGTTTAATAAATCTTTCCTGGCAGCAGGATGGATGGTCTACACGCGCCGCACGAGCCGAAAACTGTCCACAGAATCTGTTCGCAAGGCTGTGGACAACACATGGGCAAGCTCGACAAGTCGTTGATAGGACAGCTTTTGTGTGACGCGCGCTATACACGGGCGAGGATCAGGCCCGGATGACTTTTTCACTATGGAGCAGGCACACCGCGTACTGGAAGATTGCTCAGTATGTTCAGACAAGTCGGCGACAACTGACATGCGTCAACCATAGGCCGATTCAATTTGCGCGCAGGTCGGCAACGTCGTCTAATCGACTTCCCGCTGGCTTGCATCCCTCTCTTTGAACGCCAGGAGCACGTAATGGCCGACCTCAACTTTGACGACGTCGTCAAGGCAATTGCATCTGACACCAACACCCCGACCGAGACCGTATCGAGGATGTACGCTGAGACGTGGGCCCAATACAGTGACGGAGCGCGCGTGCTGGACTATCTGACGGTTCTCGTCGCTAAACGCGTCCGCGAAAATCTGCGCGGAATCTCGCAAGACAGGCACTAGCCGACGGCCACAAGATCTACCTGAGCGTTTCGCGGCGCCCGACTTCCACAGGTGGTCTGTTGTTGAAGAAGACAGACCGGTTCGCCTCGACCGACTTTCGGAGTCATTCGGGCGCCGCTCGGCACACAGTCAAATTGATTGATCAGTTTTCCTCTATTAGCGCGCGTCGAACTTAGACGCGTACTTCTGCCTTTTAAACGCGGCCACCACGAACTCAATGAACACTCGCGTCTTTGCCGGAAGCAGTTTCTTGTTCGGGTAATAGAGCGAAATCGGGCCCTGCTCGGCGTACCAGGCCGGCAGCAGACGCACCAGCGCGCCGCTCGATAGCCAGCGGAACGCGTGGGGCATCGGCAGAAACGCGACGCCGTAGCCGAGAATTGCCGCGTGCGCGATCGCCTCAGGGTCATCCAGGATGATGCGCGTTCGACACTCCGCCTGGCATTGTTCGCCAACCTGGTTCTTGAGCGTCCACACCCTGAGGCGTCCGGTCTCGGCCGAGCGACGCACGATCCCATCGAATTGGCTGAGTTCCGACGGGTGTTTCGGCATCGTGCGGCTCGACATGTACGCAGGAGACGCGGCGACGATCACATGCGTGCGCGCAAGTTCACGCGCTACGATCCCCGGTGTCAGTTCTATTCCACCGCCGATAGCCACGTCGAAGCCGCCGGCAATCAGATCGACAGGCCGGTTGTCAAAATGCCAGTCCGGTACGATCGCCGGATATAAATCGAGGAATTCGCCGAGCAGCGGCACCAGATACTCACGGCCGAACGCAAGTCCCAGGCTAACCTTGAGTGTTCCGGCCGGTTTTCCGTCTTGCGTGCAGACATTGGCGAACGCATCCTGCAGGGCAGTAAAAGGCTGGGTGACGTCACCCAGAAACTGCTCGCCGGCTGCGGTCAGCGTGAGATTGCGTGTGCTGCGCTGGAACAGCCGCAGTCCAAGCGTCGCCTCCAGTCTCGCCACGTTTTTGCTGACCGCGGCCGGCGTCAGACCCAGTCGACGAGCCGCCGCGGAGAAACTCCCGTGCTCTGCGCTGAGAAGAAACGATTCGACCAGGTTGAGCGCTTCCATGATCATTTGATACAAATGGTTGAAAGAGATAGTCTAGATCACCCGCTACTCAAGCTTGAATGTCAGGACGATACTCCTTTCATCAACTCTTCTGGGAACACAACATGACTTCGAATCTGACTGGCAAAGTGGCGTTCGTGACCGGCGGCGGCCGTGGGATTGGCGCGGCTATCGTGCGGCGCCTCGCGCAAGACGGCGCAGCCGTGGCCTTCACCTACAAAGGCTCGGCGGCCACCGCCAATGCACTTGCTCAAAGCATTGCGGACCAAGGCGGACGAGCCATTGCGCTGCAGGCGGACGCCGGCGACGCCAGCGCTTTGACCCGCGCCATCGACGAGGCCGCTGCGAAGTTCGGCAAGATCGACATCCTCGTCAACAACGCAGGCGTTCTTTTGATGGGCCCGGTGGACAGCTTCTCGCTGGAAGACTTCGACACCACGCTCCAAGTCAACGTCCGGGCGGTGTTCGTCGCCATCAAGGCCGTTCTGCCGCATATGGGCACTGGCGGCCGTATCGTGAACATCGGTAGCTGCAATGCCGAGCGCATGCCGTTCGCCGGCGGCGCGGCCTATGCGATGAGCAAGTCCGCCCTGCAAGGGCTCGTTCAAGGGTTGGCTCGCGATCTCGGGCCGCGGGGAATTACGGTCAACAACGTTCAGCCGGGCCCGACCGATACGGATATGAATCCCGAGTCCGGCGACTTCGCCACTGCGCTGCACGGCCTGATGGCGATCCAGCGCCACGCGCATCCCGACGAAATTGCCGGCATGGTTGCCTATGTGACCAGCCCGGAAGCGGGATTCGTCACCGGCGCGAGCCTGACCATTGATGGCGGCTTCAACGCCTAAGCGCACGAGGTGTTGCGCAACGAGCCGCCCCGCCCGTGTCCTACGGTGAGGGCCGGACTCGTTAGCCCTTCGGCGTCGTGCCGACACGCCTCGGCGCGCGCAAGAAATCGAAATCGACGCCCTGGTCGGCCTGTAACACGGTGTCGAGGAACAGCTTCTGATAGCCGCGCTCGGCAGTCGGCATATCGATGGGCGCGTCGGCAGCGCGGCGCGCCAGTTCGGTGTCCGATACGAGTAGCGCGATTTCACGGGCGGGCACGTTCAGCCGGATACGGTCGCCGTTCTGCACATGCGCCAACGGGCCGCCGACGGCCGCCTCGGGCGTCACGTGCAGCACGACGGTGCCGAAGGCGGTGCCGCTCATGCGCCCGTCGGATATCCGCACGATGTCCTTCACACCCGCGCGCGCGAGCTTCTTCGGGATGGGAATGTAGCCGGCTTCAGGCATCCCCGGTGCGCCCTTCGGGCCGATGTTCTTCAGTATCAGAATGTCGTCCGCCGTGACATCGAGATCGTCCGAGTCGATACGCTCAGCCATGTCCTTGACGTTCTCGAACACGACCGCGCGCCCCTCGTGCTGCATGAGCCGGGCATTGGCGGCCGATTGCTTGATGATCGCGCCGCGCGGCGCGAGGTTGCCCATCAGAACGGCAATGCCGCCTTGCGGATAAATCGGGTCGGCGATGGTGCGCACCACGTTCTGCTCGAAGCCGGGGCCGGCCAGTTCGATCTCCTCGCCCAGTGTGCGGCCAGTCACCGTCATCGCATCGAGCTTGAGCAGCGGCTTGAGTTCGCGCAGCAACGTCGCCATGCCGCCGGCATGATGAAAGTCTTCCATGTAGTGCTGGCCGGATGGTTTCAGGTCCAGCAACACCGGCGTTTCGCGGCCCATGCGGTCCAGTGCCTGCAGATCGACATCCAGTCCCATGCGTCCCGCTATGGCGCTCAGGTGAACGATCGCGTTGGTCGAGCCGCCGATCGCCAGCAACACGCGTATGGCGTTCTCGAATGCATCGGCGGTGAGGATCCTGTCGATGGTCAGGCCGCTACGCGCCATCCGCACAGCCTGGGCGCCCGTCTCCTCCGCGATGCGGATACGGTCCGCGGTCACGGCCGGCGGCGATGCGCCGCCCGGCACGGTCATCCCCAACGCTTCGGCCACGCAAGCCATGGTGCTGGCGGTACCCATCACCGAACAGGTGCCCACGCTCGCCACGGTGAGAGCCAGTCAGCATGGAACCCGTGATCAACTGGATGGCGGGAATGTTCGCCGATGCAGCGCCCATTAACTGCGCCGGCACGGTCTTGTCGCAACCGCCGATCAGTACGACCGCGTCCATCGGCTGGGCGCGGATCATCTCCTCGGTATCCATCGACATCAGGTTGCGCAGGTACATGCTGGTCGGCTGCGAAAAACTCTCGTGGATGGAAATGGTCGGGAAATCCATCGGCAAGCCGCCGGCCAGCATCACGCCGCGTTTGACCGCCTCGATCAATTGCGGCGCATTGCCGTGGCACGGGTTGTAGGCGCTGCCGGTGTTGGAGATGCCGACTACCGGTCGATCCAGCGCTTCGTCCGTGTAACCGGCCCCTTTGATGAAGGCTTTGCGCAAGAACAGCGAGAAGCCGCTGTCACCATAGTTCGTGAGACCTTTGCGGATTCCGGTGGCCGGTGCGGTGAGCGATTCTTCTGGTTTGGTCTTGGACATGGGAACACCCGGCGAAAGAATGAGTGGCAAAGGGGCCAGGCAGATGCGGGAAGCGATGCTGCGCACCCGCGTGGCGGGACAACATTCACATTCATTATCGAAAATGCGGGACAACACAAGAACCCACTGTTGATATTTTCAAACAATAAAGATTCTTCTGGTCGGCGCGAGCGCTGCATCAAACCAGCGGTCCGCCACCGAGCGGGGTTGACCGCTCGCCTATCGAGCACCGCCCCATCCCGTCTCATCCGGCCTCATCTTCATTTCAACAATACTTGAAATATAGAAACAAAACCTCTATCGTTACGGTATGGACTCATACCTCGTTGTACGCGCCTTGAGCGCGCTCGCCCATGAATCGCGCCTCGCGATCTTCCGGCTGCTGGTCGTAGCCGGCCCGGACGGCATGGCTGCCGGTGAAATCGCCCAGCAGCTTGGGCTTTCCCCTTCAAGCCTTTCGTTTCACCTGAAAGATCTGTCACATGCGGATCTGGTGAAGCCGCGACAGGACGGACGGTTCGTCATCTACACGGCGAACTTTGACGCCATGACCGGTTTGATCGGCTTCCTGACCGAGAACTGTTGCGCGGGAGAGACCTGCGCGGCGAGCACTCTGCCAGGCTGCTGCGCAGACAAAGCATGACGCGTGGCGCATCCCTATCGCGATTGAGAATCTGAGTGACAACAGCCGGCTTTACCGTGCCCTGTTCGATCACAACGCGATTCAGACAGCAATCCCTGACGTTGGCGCAAGCCGTGTAGAGGAATTTAATGAGCAGCACTAATACAGCGGCCGGTGGCGAACGACCGGCTATCGGATTTTTCGAGCGTTACCTGACGGTCTGGGTCGCGCTCTGCATCGTTGGCGGCATCCTCCTCGGCCAGCTGCTTCCCCTGCTCTTCCAGACAATCGCCCGCATGGAAGTGGCGCAGGTCAATCTGCCGGTCGGTGCGCTGATCTGGGTGATGATCATCCCGATGCTGGTCAAGATCGACTTTGCGGCGATGTCTCAGGTCAAGAGCCAGTGGCGCGGCATTGGTGTCACGCTGTTCGTGAACTGGTTCGTCAAACCATTCTCAATGGCGCTGCTCGGCTGGATTTTCATCCGTCATGTGTTTGCGCCGTGGCTTCCCGCCGATCAACTCGACAGCTATATCGCAGGCCTGATTCTGCTGGCCGCCGCGCCCTGCACCGCGATGGTGTTCGTCTGGTCGCAACTCTGCAAGGGCGATCCGTATTTCACGCTTTCGCAAGTCGCCCTGAACGACTCCATCATGATCGTAGCTTTTGCGCCGCTTGTTGCGCTGTTGCTCGGCCTGTCCGCGATCACGGTGCCGTGGGATACGCTGCTCATGTCGGTCGGACTCTACATCGTGATCCCCGTGGTGCTCGCCCAGTTTCTGCGCCGGCATCTGCTGGTCGGGGGCGACGCGCATTTCCGCCAGGCGGTCGCACGCATGGGCCCCTATTCGATCAGCGCCTTGCTCGCGACACTCGTGCTGCTGTTTGCGTTTCAGGGGCAAGCGATCATCCGGGAGCCGCTCGTTATCGCCATGCTCGCGGTGCCGATCCTCATTCAGGTGTTCTTCAACTCCGGCCTTGCGTACCTGTTGAACCGCCGGCTCGGCGTCGCGCATTGTGTTGCGGGGCCGTCCAGTCTGATCGGCGCCAGCAATTTCTTCGAACTGGCCGTCGCCACGGCAATCAGCCTGTTCGGGTTTCATTCCGGCGCGGCGCTCGCCACGGTGGTCGGTGTGCTGATCGAGGTGCCGGTGATGCTGTTCGTCGTCGGCATTGTCAACCGTTCTCAGCACTGGTACGAAGCGAAACACATCAGCAATGGGGAACCGCTATGAACGTCACGATCTATCAC
>Ga0157369_10006526_pt1 | contig 13516 bp, 5 predicted proteins | sample C25metaG_FD_113461 | JGI IMG/M metagenome (GOLD analysis project Ga0157369, IMG submission 113461) | Corn rhizosphere microbial communities from Kellogg Biological Station, Michigan, USA - C2-5 metaG | ecosystem: Host-associated > Plants > Roots > Rhizosphere > Soil | place: USA: Michigan...
CCTTCGTGCGCTTTTCTGCCGGCTTCGACTCGTGCCCGGATTTCGGCTCGGGGGTGGCTTCGGGCGTCGAGTCGGACTTCTGCGGCGAGTCCGCCTTGGACTCCCCCTTCGGCTCTGCCTTCGACGCAGGCTCGGCCGATTCGGGCGCCGACTCTGCCGTCGCCTGATTCTGAGCGCCGCCGGCGGTCTCCGCCGCGGTCCGGAGCCTGGACTCCGGCGCCAGCTCTGCACCGGGGACGGGCAGGGGCTGCGCGGTCGAGAGCACGGCCAGCGATGCGGCCACGGAGTGGTCCGGCTCCACCGCAGGTTCGGTGTACGCCCGCAGCACGACGAGAGAACGAGCCTGCACCGGAAGCACCGACCCTGCCGCGTGCGGCGGCGAATCCGTCAACGACCCGGAGGTGTCGATGACGACCTCCCACTGCTCCGAGTACTCCTCGGGCGGAAGCGTGCAGTCGGTGTCTTCGGCATCCGCGTTGAAGTAGACGAGGAAGTTGACGTCGACGATATATTCCCCGCGGGCGTCACGTTCCCGGATTCCATTCCCATTCAGGAACATACCGAGGGTGCGTGCGAGATTGGCGTCCCAGTCCTCCTCCTGCATCGCCTCGCCGTCGCGGTTGAGCCAGGCGATGTCGGGCAGCGGCTCGCCCTCGCCCCGGCGCACCGGTCGGCCGTTGAAGAAGAGGCGGCGGCGGAACACCGGGTGCTCGGTGCGGAGTCGCGCCACCGCGGCGGTGAACTCGACCAGCGGCAGGTCGGCCTGGTCCCAGTGCACCCAGGTGATCTCGTTGTCCTGCGCGTACCCGTTGTTGTTGCCGCGCTGGGTGCGTCCGAGTTCGTCACCGTGCAGGATCATCGGCACGCCCTGGGACAGCAGCAGCGTGGCCAGGAAGTTGCGCTGCTGCCTGGCGCGCAGGGCAAGCACCGTCGGGTCGTCGGTCTCCCCCTCGACGCCCGAGTTCCACGACCGGTTGAACGACTCGCCATCGTTGTTGTCTTCGCCGTTGGCCTCGTTGTGCTTCTCGTTGTATGAGACGAGGTCGCGCATCGTGAAACCGTCGTGGGCGGTGACGAAGTTGATCGACGCGACGGGGAAGCGTCCGGAGTGCTGGTACAGGTCGGCGGAGCCGGTGATGCGGGAGGCGAACTCCCCGAGCGTCGACGGCTCACCGCGCCAGAAGTCGCGCACGGTGTCGCGGTACTTGCCGTTCCACTCCGTCCACTGCGGCGGGAAGTTGCCCACCTGGTATCCGCCGGGGCCGACGTCCCACGGCTCGGCGATGAGCTTCACCTGTGAAACGATCGGGTCCTGCTGCACGAGCTCGAAGAAGGTCGACAGCCGGTCGACGTCGTACAGGTCACGGGCCAGGGTCGACGCCAGGTCGAACCGGAATCCGTCGACGTGCATCTCGGTGACCCAGTAGCGCAACGAGTCCATGATCAGCTGCAGAACATGCGGATGCCGCACGTTCAGCGTGTTCCCGGTGCCGGTGTAGTCGGTGTAGTACCGCTTGTCGTTCTCCTCGAGCCGGTAGTAGGCCTCGTTGTCGATGCCCTTGAACGACAGCGTCGGGCCCAGGTGGTTGCCCTCCGCCGTGTGGTTGTACACCACGTCGAGGATCACCTCGATGCCAGCCGCGTGCAGGCTCTTGACCATGCCCTTGAACTCCTGCACCTGCTGGCCGTCTTCACCGGTCGACGAGTAGGCGCTGTGCGGGGCGAAGAAGGCGATGGTGTTATAGCCCCAGTAGTTGGAAAGGCCCTTGTCGAGCAGCGTCGAGTCCTGAACGAACTGGTGCACGGGCATCAGCTCGATGGCCGTCACACCGAGTTTCTGCAGGTGCTCGATGACTGCGGGGTGTGCGATGCCTGCGTAGCTGCCGCGCTGCTGTTCGGGTACCGCCTCGTTGAGCTGGGTGAGGCCCTTCACGTGCGCTTCATAGATGATGCTCTGGGCGTAGGGGGTGCGCGGGTGCCGGTCGCTCGACCAGTCGAAGAACGGGTTCACCACCACGCTCAGCATGGTGTGCGGCGCGGAGTCTTCGTCGTTGCGGGAGTCGGGGTCGCCGAAGTTGTAGCCGAAGAGCGCCTGGTTCCCGTCGGTCATGCCGCAGGTGGCCTTCGCATAGGGGTCGAGCAGCAGCTTGTTCGGGTTCGCACGCTTGCCGTTCGCCGGGTTGTACTCGCCGTGAATGCGATAGCCGTACCGCTGCCCCGGCTGCACTTCTGGCAGGTAGCAGTGCCAGATGAAGGCTTCCATCTCCCGCATCGTGACCCTGGTCTCGGTGCCGTCCGCGTCGAAGAGACACAGTTCCACCTTCTCGGCCGGCTCACTGAAGATCGAGAAGTTGGTGCCGCTCCCGTCGTAGGTTGCGCCCAGCGGATGCGCTGTTCCCGGCCAGGATTCCATGCCACTCCTTGCATTCAAAAGCATTGATAGATCGTCGGAACGCGGTGCCCCGTGTGGGGGTGGTCCCTCGGCCATTCTGCCGTGATTGCGTTCCGCCGGTCAGGGGCAGCCGGAGGATTGACAGGTCCGGGCGGGTGTGCATCCTCGCTCGTCCCCCTGTCGCTCACGGCCCGGTCGCGGGAGGATCGGCACATGACGTTCACGCCCGCGCCCCCGGTCTCGCCCATGCTCGCCAAAGCGGTGCCCACCGTTCCCGACCCGGCAAGCGTCGACGGTGGGCTCGGCTACGAACCCAAGTGGGACGGCTTCCGCGGCATCGTCTATTTCGACGGTGAGCACGTCGAAATCGGCAGCCGGGGTTCGAAGACCCTCACCCGGTACTTCCCGGAACTCGTCGACGCGTTCACCCGGCTCCTCCCAGGGCCGTGCGTGCTCGACGGCGAGATCGTCGTGCGCACCGGCGAGGCCGGGGCGGAACGGCTGGACTGGGACGCCCTGACGCAGCGCATCCACCCGGCCGAGAGCCGCGTCCGCAAGCTGGCGGCCGAGACGCCCGCGATGTTCGTCGCGTTCGACCTGCTCGGCGAGGGTGAGCAGCCGTGGCTCGACCGTCCGTTCCGCGAACGCCGCGAGCGCCTCGAGGCGCTCGCCGGTGACCTCGGGCATCCGATCCACCTCACCCAGCTCAGCACGGATGTCGATCTCGCCCGCCGCTGGCTGGTCGAGTTCGAGGGTGCCGGGCTCGACGGCGTCGTCTCGAAGCCGCTGGAGGCGGTCTACGCGCCGGGCAAGCGCGTGATGCTGAAGACCAAGCACCACCGCACCGCTGACGTGGTGGTGCTCGGGTACCGCATTCACGCCAGCGGCAGCGGGGTGGGGTCGCTGCTGCTCGGACTGTACGACCGGGACGGGAACCTGCAGAACGTGGGCGGCGCATCCGCTTTCACCGACAAGCGCCGCAAGGAGCTCGTCGCCGAGCTGGCACCGCTGGTCGTGCGCGACGCCTCGGGCGACGTCGTGCACGGCGAGACCGATCGCAGCCGGTTCTCCTCGGGCAAGGACACCTCCTTCGTGCGACTGGAACCGACCCTGGTCGCCGAGGTGCGCTACGACCAGATGGAGGGCTCCCGGTTCCGGCACACGGTGCAGTTCGACCGGTGGCGGCCCGATCGTGATGCCCGTTCGTGCACCTTCGACCAGCTGGAGCGGCCGATCGCCTACGACCTGAGCAACGTCATCATCTGACCCTTCGCCCCCGCTCCCCTTTTTTCTTGCGCCCCCCCGTCTGCTGAGGGGTCACACTTCGACCTTCCCAAGCGTCGGGAAGGTCGGAATTCGACCCCTCACGGTCACGAACGGATGCTCCGGCTCAGTCGGAATTCGGCCCCTCACGGTCGCGAACGGATGCTCCGGCTCAGTCGGAATTCGACCCCTCACGGTCACGAACGGATGCTCCGGCTCAGTCGGTCTTGCGTGCCCGGCTCGGCTGCACGCGGGGCGGCTCCCCCGGCATCTTGGGGTAGTCGGGCGGAAAGGGCAGCTCGCCGAGACCGTCGGCCAGGTCGCGCTCCCACCAGTCGAGGAGCGCGGTGATGGATCCGGGGTTGCTGTGCATGTCGGCCCACGGGTCGCCGACGGTGCGCAGCCGTTCCGGCACGGTGAGCACCGTGAACGCGGTCGGATCAACGCTCTCCAGCTCCTCCCATTCCAGCGGGCAGGACACCGGGGCGTGCGGCAGCGCCCGCGCGCTGTAGGCCCCGGCGATGGTGCGGTCGCGGTTGGCCTGGTTGAAGTCGACGAACACCCGGTCCCCGCGTTCCTCTTTCCACCACGCGGTGGTCACCTGCGTGGGCATGCGGCGCTCAAGCTCGCGGGCGGCGGCGATGACGGCGTGCCGCACGTCGAGGAACTCGTGTGTGGGCTCGATCGGGGCGAACACGTGCAGCCCGCGGTTGCCCGACGTCTTGATGAACGCGGTGAGCCCCGCCTCGGCGAGCACCTTCCGAAGCTCGAGTGCCGCAGGCACCGCCTCGTCGAAACCGGTGCCCGGCTGCGGGTCGAGGTCGATCCGCAGCTGGTCGGGGTTGTCAGAATTCTCCGCCCGGGATGCCCACGGGTGGAAGACGATCGTGTTCATCTGCGCCGCCCACACCGCGCCGGCCGGTTCGTCGATCACCAGTTGCGGATGCGATCGGGCGCTCGGGTATCGCACCGTCACCGCGCGCACATACTCTGGCGCGCCCTTCGGCGGGTTCTTCGAGAAGAACTCCTCCCCGCCGATCCCGTCCGGAAAGCGCTGCAGGGCCAGCGGGCGGTCGCCATTCGCCCGCACGAACGCCTCACCCACCTCGGCGAGGTAACGGGCGAGGTCCAGCTTGGTGATGCCGAGATCCGGCCAGAGCACCCGGCCGGGGCTCGAGATCCGAACCGAACGCTCCCCGTGGGGGCCGGGAACGGACAGGATGTGCGCGTCGCTTGCCATACCCACAACCTACCCAGCTGCCCGTGAGCCGCCCAGCGGCCACAAAAATCCGAGTTTTCTTCAGAATCACCCCCGTTCGGGGGTAGCGGGTCGAGGGTGGCCGCTCGATATGGTTACAGCGCGTTGTACCCGAGCAACGCGGACGCTCGCGGCTACCCACCGTCGGCATCCACCTTCGTTCCAAGGAATACCATGGCTCACGCACACCCTCGAGTGGCCGTCCCCCATCGTCGCAGCCTGGCACTCGTCACGGCATTCCTGACCATGGTCGGCGTCGTCGCCACGATCGATGTCTCACCCGCCCGTGCCGCGACAGCCGGGATCGTCATCTCCGAGCTGAATTATCACTCCGGCTCCGACCTCGACACCGATGACTTCCTCGAACTCGCCAACGCCGGCAGCACCCCGATCGACGTCTCCGGCTGGTCGTTCACCGCCGGCGTCTCCGGAACCCTGCCCGCGGGCAGCGTCATCGCGCCGGGGGCCCGCTACGTCGTAGCCCGCGACGCGGCACAGTTCAAGACGACCAATGGTTTCGCCCCCGACGCCGTGTACGGCGGCGACCTCAAGAACAGCTCCGAGACCGTCACCCTCGTCGACACGAACGGCGTCATCGTCGACACCGTCACGTATGCCGACACCGCGCCGTGGCCGACGTCGCCCGACGGCACCGGCCCCACCCTGGAGCTGCGCGACCTCACGGCCGACAACGAGCTTGCGGAGAACTGGGGTGCCAGCCTCGTGAACGGGGGCACGCCCCGCGCCAAGAACTCCATCGAGGGCACCAGCCCCGCCCCGGCGACACCGACCATCACCGATCAGACCGCCACTCCGGCGCGTCCCGCCGCGGGGCAGAACGTCGTCGTGTCTGCCAAGCTTCCGGCAGGAGCGGAGGCCTCCCTCACCTACAAGGTGATGTTCGGCAATGACGTGGCGATCCCCTTCCGTGACGACGCGGCCAGCCCCGGCGGTGCCGGCGATGGCGTCTACGCGGCGACGATTCCGGCGCAGTCGGCGGGCAAACTCATCCGCTACCGGATCGAGGCGCGCGTGAACGGCGTCTCGATCTCGGAGCCGGCCGCCGGCGCCTCCGTCCGCTACCGCGGGGTGGTCGTGCGCGACCCGAACGTCACGAGCAAGATCCCGATCATCGAGTGGTTCATGGACGACGCCGTTTACGCCGACATCCTCGCCAACCACCGGCAGGACGACGTACAGGGCGCGGCGGTCTGGGCGTACGACGGCACCGTCATCGACGGGGTGCTCATGAGCGTGCGCGGCAATTCATCACGCACCGACCCCAAGGCCAACTGGAAGGTCGAACTGCCCAAGGGCTACACGTTCGACCTCGGCGGCAAGCTGCCGTACCCGCTCGATGAGTTCGCGCTGCAGAACTACTCGCACAACTTCACGGATGTCGGGTGGGACACAGTCAAGAAAGCCGGCGCGCGCGGCCTCAACATCATCCCGGTGCGCACCCAGCGCAACGGCGCCTTCTGGGGTCTCACCCGCATCATGGAGACCGAGGACGGCTCCTGGCGCAAGGACCAAGGCGTCGAGAACTGGGCGATCTACAAGGGTGAGGCGGGAAGCGTCGGCCGCAGCAGCTCCCCCGCGACGCTCCAGGCGTCGGGCTGGCTCAAGAAGAAGACCCGCAAGGACGAGGACTTCACTGACGTCTGGACCCTCTCCAACACCGTGGATGCCTCCCCGAGCGCCGCGCAGCTGGCCTGGATCTACCAAAACGTGAACGTGCCCGAGCTCATCAACTACATGGCGGTGAACTCGATCATCCGGCACCAGGACAGCGGCTACTACAACTGGTGGCTCGCGCGCGACACGGACGGCACCGGTCGGTGGGAGATGTGGCACTGGGACCTCAACTGGATCTTCACGACCCCTGACCGTGACGGCAAGGGTGAGTTCCTCACCCCCGACACGTCGAACAAGTTCACGAAGGCCATGCTCGCCTACCCGGAGTTCAAGGAGATGTTCTACCGCCGGCTCCGTACGCTCGCCGACCAGTTCCTTCCGGCCGGCAAGTACGAGGCGGAGTGGGATGCCATCACCGCGCAGACCAACGCCGACTGGAACCTCGACCGGGCCAAGTGGGGCGGCTACACGCCGGCCTCCGCCCGCACGACGTTCCTCGACGGCCTCGCCGACCGGCGCGCGGTGATCGCGAACAACACCGGGTCGGGCAAGCCGGTCCCCGCCAGCCAGTCGAGCAGCGCCTCGGTTGTGATCAACGAGATTCAGTACAAGCCGGCCGGGTCTGGAGGTGAGTTCATCGAGCTCGCCAACCCGGGCAGCACCGCGGTCGACATCTCGGGCTGGACGATCGACGCCATCGGCCTCACGGTGCAGGCCGGCACGGTGATCCCCGCCGGCGGACGCGTGGTGTTCGTCGAGAACGACAAGGCGTTCCGGGCGGCGCACACCGGCGCGAACCGCTTCGTCGGCGGCCAGTACACGGGTGCCCTGAGCAACAGCGGCGAGACGCTCGAGCTGAAGCAGGGCAGCCGCGTCGTTGACACCGTCACCTACAGCAACACCTCCCCGTGGCCGGCTGCGGCCAACGGAACCGGCCCCTCCCTGGAGCTCATCTCGCCGACCGCCGACAACTCGATGGCGATCAACTGGCGGGCCGAGTCGAAGACGGGGGGCACCCCCGGCCTGCCCAACACGCCTGCCAGCGCCGGCGGCGGCGACGATGGAGCCGGTGGCGGCGACGGTGGAGCGGGCGGCGGTGACGGCGGCGCCGGTGGCGGCGACGGCGGCACCCCGCCGGCATCCGGAACCATCGCGAAGGACTCGTTCGAGCGCACCACCAGCAGTGGCCTCGGCACGGCTGAGACCGGGGGTGCCTGGACCGTCGCGGGAACCTCGTCGGCCTACAGCGTCTCCGGCGGCGCGGCGAAGATCTCCGCGGTGGGCGGCAGCAACCGCTACGCCTACCTCAATGGGGTCTCGTCCTCCGACACTGACCTCCGTGCGACTCTCGCGCTCACGCGGCCGTCGAGCAGCAGCGTCTACGCGGGCCTGATCGGCCGGCAGGTGGGTGCCGACAGCTACGGAGCCCGCATCCTGGTCAACAGCTCAGGAGGGGTTTCCCTGCACCTGCAGCGCAACACCGACACCGTCCTGAAGTCGGCGACGGTGTCCGGGTTGACCTACGCGACCGGCGACAAGCTCGCCCTGCGGCTGCAGGTCACCGGGACCGCGCCCACGACCATCCAGGCGAAGGTCTGGAAGGCCGGTACCACGGAGCCCGCGAGCTGGCAGGCGACCGTCACCGACACCACGGCGGCACTGCAGAAGGCCGGCGGGATCGGCCTCTACAGCTACCTCAGCCGGACTGCCACCCCCACCCCGAACACCATCTCGTTCGACGACCTCACTGCGACCGGCACGAGTGCCGCGGGCGGCGGTGACGGCGGCAACGGCGGAACGCCCCAGCCTCCGGCGAACGTGGCACCGGTGGCGGCGTTCTCGGCTACCACCGACACGCTGACGGTGAGCGTGACCGGGGCGGCCTCGACCGACCCGGACGGCAGCATCCGTTCGTACGCCTGGGCCTTCGGCGATGGCGGTACGGCGACGGGTGTGACGGCGACGCACACCTACGCAGCCGCCGGCGACTACAAGGTGACACTCACGGTGACCGACAACGCCGGTGCGACGAACACGATCAGCCGCACGGTGACGGTGGCCGGTGGCGTGACGCCGCCGCCGCCGGTGGTCGGAGCCGCGATCGCCAAGGACTCCTTCGAGCGCACCAGCAGCAACGGCCTCGGCACTGCCGAGACCGGCGGGGCCTGGACCGTCGCGGGAACCTCGTCGGCCTACAGCGTCTCCGGCGGTGCCGCGACAATCGTGGCCGCAGGCGGCAGTAACCGCTTCGCCTACCTCAACAGCGTGTCGTCCTCCGACACCGACCTGCGCGCCACGAGTTGGTTCACCCGGCCCGTCAGCAGCAGCGTCTACGTGGGCCTGGTCGGCCGGCAGGTCGGCAGCGACAGCTACGGCGCCCGTGTCGTGGTCAACAGCTCGGGGGCGGTCTCCCTGCAGCTCCAACGCAACACCGACACCATCCTGAAGTCGGCGACGGTGTCCGGCCTCACCTACGCGACCGGCGACAAGCTCGCCTTCCGCCTGCAGGTCACCGGGACCGCACCCACCACCATCCAGGCGAAGGTCTGGAAGGCCGGGAGCGCCGAGCCCTCGGCCTGGCAGGCGACGGTCACCGACACCACCGCAGCACTGCAGAAGGCCGGCGCCATCGGCCTCTACAGCTACCTCAGCCGGAGTGCCGCACCCACCAACACCATCTTCTTCGACGACCTGAGCGCCACCGGCACGAAGTAGTCGAGAGGACACGACCGAAGCGGGACGAATGGAGCCTCCCGCATCCGACGGCGACGAGCAGCTGCAGGCAGCTGCTCGTCGCCTCGTCGATGCCTACCGGGCGGGACTCCTCGGGGACGAGCGGATTCCGGAGGACATCGCGCCCGTGCACTGGGACAGCCGCGAGCACAGGCTGGCCTACTTCACCCTGCCCATGAGTGTGAACTACCGGCGCCGGAGCGGCCGGGCATCGTGCAACCGGGCGAGTCTCCGACGACCGCCGAGGTCGCCCGGCGGTGGCGGGTTGCCCTGGCCGGCTCGGGAATGCACCCGACGGATCTGAACCTGCCGCTCTGGGCGTGGTCGCGGTCCGGCTTCGGATTCGATCCGGAAGGCGACCGGCCGGGAACCTAGGCGACTCCGAAACCCTCGCCGGCATCCGTTGCCTGTGCCGTCTGCGCGGCCTGCTGCTGCGGGGCCTTCTGCTCCGCGAGCGCCCGGCGACGGCGGTAGACGGTCACGCCCACGAGGATCGGGACCGCCACGACGGCGGCGACGCGGAGCCAGGGGCGATCGAGCACATGACCGGTGAGGTGATCGAGTGAGACCGGACCGGCACCGCCGATCGCGAAGGCAGCGGCGGCCAGACCGAGCACGGCCGGGTATTCCAGGCCGCCGTCCGAGGCGAAGAAGCCGTTGGGCACATGGGTGCTGGCTGCGACGCCCATCGTGGTGGCAGCACCCGCGCCGGCCAACGGTGTGCCGAGGCCGAGCGCGAGAGCCGCCCCGGAGCCGGCTTCACCGAGCCCGGCGAGCACGGCGTTCTGCGTGGCCGGGCGGAAGCCCATGGCGTGCATTCCCTTGGCGGTTCCCTCGACCCCGCCGCCGCCGAACCAGCCGAAGAGCTTCTGGGAGCCGTGGGCGACCAGAACGCCGCCGAGCGCGACACGGAACAGGGTCTGGGCTGCCGTGACGGCAGCGCTGGTCTCTCCCGACATGGCACCCACGGTACCCGGCCTCGCCCGCGTGGGCGAGGCCGGGTACCCGCGGATCAGGCGGCCTGGGGCACGGGGGTTTCAGCAGCAACCCGAAGCGAGCCGGCCTCGACGTCGACCGTGACCCTGTCACCGGTCGCGAGGGCGCCGGTCACGAGCAGCTCGGCGATCCTGTCGTCGACCTCGCGCTGCGCGGTCGCCCCCGCCGGCATCCGTTGCCGCCGCCAGGCGCGCCTGCACCTGGTCGATCTCGTCACGCAGAGCGGATGCCTCTTCGTAGCGTTCCTCCGCGACGGCCTCGGCCTTCGCCGCGTTCAGCCCGGCCAGCTGGTCGGTCAGCGCGTGCGTGTCGACGGGCGGCACCGCCGCGAGCTGGCGGCGAGCGCCGGCCTGGTCGATCAGGTCGATGGCCTTGTCCGGCAGTTGCCGGTCGGTGAGGTAGCGCGCCGAGAGCTCCACCGCCGCGCGGATCGCGCTGTCGGTGAAGCGCACCCCGTGGTGCTCCTCGTAACGACCACGCAGCCCCATCAGGATGGCCACGGCATCCTCAAGCGCGGGTTCCTCGACCCGCACCGGCTGGAAGCGGCGCTCCAGCGCGGGATCCTTCTCGACCGTGCGGTACTCGTCGAGCGTGGTGGCGCCGATGAGGTGCAGCTCCCCGCGGGCGAGCCGGGGCTTCAGGATGTTGCCGGCGTCCATGCCGCCGTCGCCGCCGGCGCCGGCGCCGACGATGCTGTGCAGCTCGTCGATGAAGACGATGACCTCGTGGCTTTGGGCGCTGATCTCGTCCATGAGCTTCGTCAGCCGCTCCTCGAAGTCACCGCGGAAACGTGTGCCCGCGAGCATGGCGGGCAGGTCGAGCGCGATCACGCGCTTGGCCCGCAACTGCTCCGGCACTTGCCCCGCCGCGATGGCCTGCGCGAGTCCCTCGACCACGGCGGTCTTACCGACGCCCGCCTCCCCGACGAGCACGGGGTTGTTCTTGGTGCGCCGCGCGAGGATCTCGACGGTCTGTTCGATCTCCTCGGCCCGACCGATGACGGGGTCGAGGGCACCCTCGCGGGCACGTGCGGTGAGGTCGATGCCGAAGCGCTCCAGCATGGGAGCGCCGTCGGCACTCCGCTGCCCGGCGGTCGACTGCTGCGAATCCCGCTGAGCGGAATGCGCGCCGGCCTGCAGCGCCTGCGGGGTCACGCCGAGCGACGCGAGCAGCTGGCCGACCGCCGCATCCTGGTTCACCACGAGGGCGAAGAACAGGTGCTCGGGGTCGATGTAGGTCGAAGCGAAAGCGCGGGCCACCTGATGTGCGTCAAGCAGCGCCCGCTGGGCCGACGGGGTGAGCGACGGCGCCCCGGCGAGGCGTGCCGCGGAGTCCTGGGGAAGCCGTTGCAGCGTTGCGGCCGTCACGCGATCGGGCTCGACGCCGATGCCGCGCAGCAGGTCGGCGGCAGGCGATTGCGGTGCCATCACGTGCAGGATGTGCAGCGCGTCGAGTTCGGCGTGACCATGCTCCAGCGCGAACCGGGCGGCCTGGGCGAGAACGTCGTGGGTGCGCCGGCTGAGCAGCCGGGTGATGTCGATGGGGCGCCCAGACGGTGCCTGGCGCTGTCCCTGCAGGTACCGGGCGAGAAACTCGTCGAACGAGCCGTTGCCCTGTCCGTCAGGGGTGAAAAATGAAGGCATCTGACCTCCTCGGAAAACTTGAGTGCCTTTGACTCAACCCAACGCGGCATCCGCTCAAATCATTCCGCGGCAAGCGCGCCTCCCGACGGAAATCCCAGGCGCATCCGTTTATGAGAAAAACTCGCGTCTGCGCGATGATCGGAGTACTTTACTGCTATCCCATACGAAGTCCGTGGAGACATCATGCATGCAAAGAACCTGGTCCCCGTCGCTACGGCAACGCTTTTTCTGATGACGGCCTCGCTGCTGGCCGCGCAGCCCGCCTCGGCTGCGAACGAATTCGCCTTCACCGTGATCGGCGACGTCCCCTACGGCGAGACCCAGTACGACGCTTTCTCGTCCTTCACCAATCAGATCAACGCCGACCCGGCCGTGCAGCTGGTGAGCCACATCGGCGACATCAGCAGCCCGCTGAACTGCTCTGACGCGTACTACCACGACATCAAGACCCGCTTCGACCGGTTCACCGACCCCTTCGTCTATACCCCCGGCGACAACGAATGGACGGACTGCAGCCGTGCGACCGTGGGGGCGGCCAACCCGCTCGACCGCCTCGCGGCGGTGCGCAGCACCTTCTTCCCCTCCCCCGGCACCACCCTGGGCGCGAACCCCATTCACGTCACGGCGCAGACAGGCTATCCCGAGAACGTGCGGTTCAACGAGAGCGGCCTCACCTTCGCAACGCTGCACATCGTCGGCTCGAACAACGACCTCAACACCTGGAGCGGCTACTCGTCCCGCACGTCGGCGCAGAGTGCCGAGGTCACCGCCCGCACCAACGCGGATATCGCACACATGCACGATGCCTTCGCCCAGGCGAAGGCGGCCGGCAGCCGCGCGGTGGTGCTGCTGACCCAGGCCGACATGTTCTACACCGGATGGACCGGCACGACTTACAAGACCGCGTTCCAGCCGCTCGTCAAAGCGCTTGCGTCGGAGAGCGCGAGCTTCCAGAAGCCCGTCTTCCTGGTCAACGGCGACAGCCACTCCTATGTCAATGACAAGCCACTGGCATCGTCGACGTGGCTGTCGTATTACGGCATCGCGTCGGCCGTGCCCAACCTCACGCGGGTCACCATTCACGGCGGCACGAGCGAGTACGCCCGGTTCACGCTCGTGAGCACGTCCGCGGTGCTCTCGGTCACCCGCGTTCCCTACAAGGCGACCTCCGCCAACGCCGCGCCCACAGCGGCGGTGTCGGCCACGACGAACGGGTTGTCGGTGGGCGTCAACGGGTCAGGCTCGAAGGACTCCGACGGCACCATCGCCTCCTACGCCTGGACATTCGGTGACGGCGGCACCGCCAGCGGGGTAACCGCCAGCCACACCTACGCGAAGGCGGGCACCTACACCGTGGGGCTCACGGTCACCGACAACGCAGGCGCGACCGCAAAGACCAGCACGTCGGTGACGGTCAGGTCCAGCACTCCGACACCCACGCCGGAGCCGACATCGGGAACCGATCTGGTCGCTCAGGGCGCAACCTGGTCGTATTGGTACGGCACCACGGCGCCCGCCGCGACCTGGAAGGCCACCTCGTTCGACGCGTCCGGCTGGAGCACCGGCGCCGCCCCGATCGGGTGGGGAACCAGCGAC
>Ga0157369_10006528_pt1 | contig 13515 bp, 10 predicted proteins | sample C25metaG_FD_113461 | JGI IMG/M metagenome (GOLD analysis project Ga0157369, IMG submission 113461) | Corn rhizosphere microbial communities from Kellogg Biological Station, Michigan, USA - C2-5 metaG | ecosystem: Host-associated > Plants > Roots > Rhizosphere > Soil | place: USA: Michigan...
GGCCGCTGGTGCTACCTCGATCCGAGACTCGGTGCGATGCACGCGGTGGCCGAAGCCGCACGGAAAGTGGCCTGTGCAGGTGGACTACCTGTGGCCGCGACGAATTGCCTGAACTTTGGCAATCCGGAAAAGCCCGAGATTATGGCTCAGCTCTCCAACGCTATCGACGGCATCGCTGAGGCATGTACAACGCTGGGAACACCAATCACCGGCGGCAACGTCTCCTTGTATAACGAGACAAAAGGCGAAGGAATCTTCCCTACACCCGTGCTGGGAATCGTTGGAATTATCGACGATATCACGAAGGCGGTACCCGCCGGCTTCCAGCGGGCCGGGGACGCCATTCTTCTGCTATGGCCTGTACCGCGCGGGGAAGAGCCCAAGCCCGATCTCAAAGTCCCTTTCCAGCCCGAGCCGATGCGCTACTACCCGGTAGAAGCTCAGCCTGAGCCGGTGCCGGACGCTGATCCCGAAGCGCCAGATGCAACGGCTGCACAGAACATCTGTGCCTTCGGCAGTTCGGAATATGCGAAGGCTGTGCTCGGCGAACTCTGGGGAACTCCGCCGAAGCTCGATCTGGATGCTGAAGCTGACCTGCAGAAGCTGCTCGTCGCTCTGGCAGCGCGTAAACTGATTCGCTCTGCCCGCGACATAGCCGATGGCGGCATCGCTACCGCGCTCGCTCAAGCTACATTCGACAAGGGCATCGGTGCGAAGGTCGAGCAGGAACCATCGCTGATGACGCACCCGCTCTTCGGTTTGTTCGCTGAGCCATCATCCACCGTTCTCGTCAGCACAGTGCATGAGAACATCTCAGATGTCGAAAAACTCGCCACGCAGTACAGTTATTTCTGCACCCGTATCGGAACAACCGGCGGCGATCGCTTGGAGGTGTCCGTCTACGGCGATTTGTTGATCTCAGGCCAGATCTCTGAACTACGGAAGCCATGGGCAAACTCGCTGGAAGCTGCACTTCACAATGAGGTCACGCCATAATGACGAGCCGATTGATGTTTCAGGGCGTCCCGGGTGTTTTCGATCATGCGCTGCCCGCAGACGATCAACTGATCACTGTCCGTTCTTCATTTCCTACCGACACTGATCCCAAACTTCGCGAAGAGTGCGGAGTAGTTGCTGTCCATGGTCATCCCGATGCCGCGAAGATGGCCTACCTCGGCCTTTACGCATTGCAGCATCGCGGGCAGGAGTCTGCAGGCATTGCGACCGCCGATGGCCAGCACCTCGCGAACATTAAAGGGATGGGTCTCGTCTCCGAGATATTTACGGACGAGGTGTTGCAAAAGCTTTCGGGCCAGATGGCAATCGGCCACACACGCTACTCCACGACCGGTGATTCCGCCCTTCTGAATGCCCAGCCCATTCGAGTCGAATCGACGAAGGGCCTCATCGCAATCGCGCACAATGGCAACCTGGTGAACCTGGGAACGGTTCGCGCAAAGCTTGAGCGCGACGGAGCTTACTTCCAGACCACGTCCGACTCCGAGATCATCGTGCAGCTCATCGCTCACTCCCGCGCCGGAACGCTCGTGGATGCCATCGCCGATTCGTTACGGCAAGTGGAAGGAGCATTCTCCATTGTCATGATGACGCGGGATCGTATTTTTGCTGCGCGCGATCCTCGCGGCTTTCGACCACTTTCGATCGGACGTATCCGAAACCAGGACGGTCCTGACACGATCATCATTGCCTCCGAAACGTGCGCATTCGACCTGCTCCGCGCCGAGTATGAACGCGACGTGTTGCCCGGCGAGTTGGTCATGATCACAGAAGACGGCCTGACCAGCCGCCAATACGCGTCTGGCGCACAGCAATCGAGCTGCATCTTCGAGCATGTATACTTCGCCCGGCCTGACAGCAAAATCTATGGTCGCTGGGTGCAGGAGAGCCGTGACCAGATGGGGCGACAGCTCGCCCGCGAGTCCAGCGTTCCCGCGGACTTGGTCGTCCCCGTTCCCGACTCGGGCGTCACTGCGGCGCTCGGCTACGCAGACGAAAGTGGGATTCCCTTCCGATTCGGCCTGATCCGCAATCACTATGTTGGCCGGACCTTCATCGAGCCAGAGCAGCGCGTACGGGACTTCGGCGTGCGATTGAAGCTGAATCCGGTTCGCAATCTCCTCGAAGGCAAGCGCGTGATCCTCATCGATGATTCAATCATTCGCGGGACCACGAGCCGCAAGATCGTTCGCATGGTTCGCGGAGCAGGCGCGAAAGAAGTTCATCTGCGCATCAGTTGCCCGCCGACAATCTCGCCGTGTTACTACGGCGTAGATACACCGCGCAAGCAGGAACTGATCGCCGCCAATCAGTCGATCGAGGAGATCCGACGGTTTATTGAAGCTGACACGCTTGCCTATCTATCTCTCGACGGGCTCTTAAAGAGCTGTGACGGCGGAGAAGGCAACGGGTTCTGCGTCGCTTGCTATACGGGTAATTATCCGACGGCCTGGGTCGATGTGGATGATATCCTGCCCGCAACGGCAACGATCTGACCCCTACTTCATCTCACGCGGCTTCGCATACGCATAATATCCCGACCGCACCTGGATCTGCGCGTGCTCCAGCTTGCATTTCATCCGGATATGGTGGAATGCTCCGTCACGTTTGAGTCCTGGCGGAGAGTAAATCAGCTCATATTGGTATCGCATGTCTGAAACAGCCAGCGCCAACGAATCGTGCACGGATTGCCTGCTCTGGTAGAACACTCGGCCGCCCGTCTGCGATACCAGATCTTCAAGGATCTGCTGCCCGCGTGACGCTCGTGCCTTCCACTCCGGAACAAACACGTAGATTGCTGTGCGGGCGCGCTGGCACATGTCGACCGCCTCGCCTTCCCACACGCGGCTTGAGTTATCTTCACCATCCGTGAAGAGGAGTATGAAGTTCCCCGACAACGTTGCTGCTTCCGTGGCGAATCTGTCTCTGCATGCTTTATAAATAGCATCGAACATCGCCGTCCCATCTGGCTCATTACTCTGTTTTGCCATGCCGATGCTGATTCCCTTCGCAACAGAATCGCCATCTTCAGTCCAATCCTGGGTCACTTGAGTGTCCACGCCGAAACCCATCGTGAAGGCCGAGTCGTACCGCGGACGGAAGAACTCGCTGATCAGTTGCGATGCAATCATTTGGCTCCGATCGATTTGCTTCTCCATCGACGGGCTATTGTCGAGCAAGAAGCCCACCCGAATCGGCAGATCACGAAACTCGCGGAACGCCACCTCACGGCTCTGCAACTTTCCGTTATCGAAGAGCTGGATATCCTCTTTCTTCAGATGCTCGATCGGGTCACCCTTCATATCCGATACATGAAATGTGACTTTTACCTCGTCCACCGGCATCTTCAAGGTGTACGACTGATCATCTGGTCTCGCCTTCACTGCATCCTGAGCGACGATGACAGGGCACCAGACACAAGCTGCAACTGCCAAATACCTCGCGATAACGGCGTTCTTAAGCGACATAAGGTTCGGACTTGAATCAGAGCAAGCATACTAAATTGCTGTGTAATGATACTGTGCTCAAGCGGGGTCTTCAGCCAAGTCGACCGCGCTAGTTGGTATCCTGCCCCGAGCAAGGCTGCGCGCGAGGGCAAACATAAGCGCAGCTGCGACGAGGCTGGGTACTGCAAGTCCTCGAAGCCCCAAATCGTAGTTGCCCGTTGCATCCTTCATCCGGCCCATCCAGTAGGGACCGATGAAGCCGCTGAACATGGTGATCGTGTTCATAGCAGCTATGCCCGCGGCAGCGGCCCGGCCGGCGAGGAACTCAGTGGGGACCGCGAGCGCAGGTGCCTGAAGAGCCATAAACGCCACGAAGCTCGTGCCTAGTGCAATCACCACGAGCCAGCCTGGCCCTCCATAGCTGGCTATGAAATATCCGGCCGCCATTACACAACAGGGCACAATACAGTGCAGCGCGCGATCGCCCGTGCGGTCCGAACTCGCGCCTCCGACCAACATACTTGCCGCACCGAATATTCCAAAAGCCGCAATCAGCATTCCCACACTGCCTACACTCCAGCCAGTCGCCGCCTGCAGGATGGCAGGAGCCGAAAATCCGTAAGCATAGATGGCAGTCAATGCAGAGAAGAAGAACAGGCCAATCATCCAAACCTTCGGCGATAACAGCGCTCTGACGATTCCCGCGCTCTCTCCGATATGTGCGTGAGAGCGATCGCATTCCAACTGACGCCTAAGCCACGATTTTTCCTCCGTCGATAGCCAGGTCGCCGTTTCCGGGCTATCCGGCAGTGCCGCGAGAATGACGAAGCTGAATAGGGCCGCAGGCAATCCTTCAACAAGAAATAGCCATTGCCAGCCCGCTAGGCCCAGCTTTCCCTGTAATCCCATGAGCGATCCTGCGATCGAGCCCATCACAACGTTGCTGAGTGGCAGAGCGATGTAGAAGCGGCTCACTGCGCGCGCTCTCATCTTTGCCGGGAACCACAATGTCAGGTAGTAGATCGCGCCGGGGAAAAAGCCTGCCTCCGAGATTCCCAGCAGGAACCGAACCGCATAAAACTCAATCGGCGTCCGCACAAACATCATCACTGCGGCCAGCAAACCCCACGTGAACATGATGCGGGCAAGCCATCGTCTCGGCCCAAATCGCAGCAGCAAGAGGTTTGAAGGAATTTCACACAGGGCATACCCTATAAAGAAGAGCCCGGCGCCGATCCCGTACACGGTGGAGCTGAATTGGAGATCGCTGTTCATGCGCAGCGAAGCAAAGCTGATATTGATGCGATCCATATAAGCCAACCCGTACCCGACCGCAATCACTGGCAGGAGACGAATGGCTGCTTTCCGCTGGGCGGAAGCACCAATTGCTTCCTCCGAAGTGCCGGATCCGGGTTGGCCAGTATTCATTCCTATCAATGGCATCAGAGGCTTCCCTTTACGGACCGTGCAGATAAAAGAAAAAAGGCAGGAATGTAGGGCGAATCTATCACAAGCAGCATGAAGACACGCAAGATGATTCCCAATGGGTTTGTGATAGCATCCGCGTGATCGAAAATGATAGTGATGCTGAAATTACCTCTGGGGTCCGCATGACCGCATCTCGCTGCTTATTTGCGACAGCAGTCATCCTTGGTGCGTTTCTGCTCTTCCTCGTAGAGCCGATAGCCGCAAAACAGCTCGTTCCAGTCCTCGGCGGCTCGGCGGCTGTGTGGGTCACCTGTCTGGTCTTCTTCCAGACCGCACTGCTGTTTGCCTATCTTTATGCGCACTGGATGGCGCGGAGACCTCATTGGACGATCTACTTCGGTTTGCTGCTAGCGGGTTTTGCTCTCTCCGTCGGCTGGTGCTTGCGGAGTCTTGATCTGGCTGGTGGATCGAATCGCCCAATCTTTGCTGTTTTTGCAGTTCTTACCGGCACGATCGGTCTTCCCTTCCTCGTTCTCGGAACGACCAGCCCGCTGATGCAGGTCTGGTGGTCGCGTCTGCACGGCTCGGCCATTCCATACCGGCTTTTCGCGCTCTCGAATTTTGCATCGCTGCTGGCTCTTGCCGCTTACCCGACGCTGATTGAGCCGCATCTGACCCTTCGCGCTCAACGGATTGACTGGTGTTGCGGATTCGCTGTCTTCGCCACTGTTTCAGCAATTCTCGGGTGGCGCGCGCGATCAAAAGGAGTTGTGGCGCTTGAGCGCTCAAAGCCGGAACCTCTGGATGATGGAATGCCTGCTCCTTTCGCACAGAAGCTTCTATGGGTTCTGCTCCCGATGGGCGCAGCGATGCAGTTGAGTGCTGTAACCAGCTATCTGACGGCGAACGTCGCAGCCATTCCACTGCTTTGGGTTCTGCCGCTCGGCGTGTATCTCCTGACGATCATTCTGGCCTTTGAATTCCCTCGGCTCCTGCCACGTAGCGTAGTGACGCGCTTCCTCATCATCATGCTGGCGAGTATCGGTTATGCATTCTCGAAGCAGGATGTGGAGTGGCCACTGCGCATCAGCATTGGTTTCTTCCTCGTAGAGGCCTTTGCCTCGTGCTTGTTCTGCCATAGCGAGGCTTACAGGCTTCGACCACGGCGAACGTCAGAATCGACCATGTTCTACCTCCTCTTCGCCGCCGGTGGAGCAATGGGCTCGTTTCTGATCGGCATCGCGTTTCCACTGCTGTTCCGATTCAATATGGACCTGGTGATTACCTGCTGTCTCACGGCACTGCTGGCGTGTATCGTGACATGGCAGGACGGCTGGAGTTCGCGACTGCTCTGGGGCGTCGGCACGATCATTATGTGCGTGCAGGTTTTCTGGATCCACACAGTCAATGAACGGAATACGCAGGTTGCTGTTCGCAACTTCTACGGCGCGCTGCGCGTGAAACAGAACTTCGGGTATCCCGGAGCGATTCTTAGAACCCTGACCAACGGCAATGTCGAACACGGCACACAGATCTTCGGCACAGACGCGCAGCGCCACACGCCTACGACCTACTATGCTGAAGACTCAGGCATCGGGCTTGCGTTGCGATTCTGCTGTAATGGACGGCCAAGAAAAATTGGCGTAATCGGGCTTGGGGCGGGAACGATCGCGGCTTATGGAAAACCCGGCGATCACATCCAGTTCTATGACATCAATCCGGCAGTAGAGCCTATCGCGCGCAACGTCTTCACCTATATACGCGACTCCGGTGCACAGGTTTCTGTAATCACCGGAGATGCGCGAACGTCGCTTACGACTGAACCACCGCAGAGATTCGACGTACTCGCAGTCGACGCGTTCTCGGGAGATGCGATCCCGTTGCACCTACTCACAACGCAGGCTCTCGCACTTTATCGACGGCACCTCGCACCGGGCGGAATCATCGCATTTCACATCTCCAATCGCCATGTCGATCTTGAGCCTCCGATTGCGCTACTTGCAAATTCCGCTGGGATGGAGGTGCGGCACGTACACAGCCTGGCGAACAACGCCACTGGCGAATACACCTCAACGTGGATGCTGGTTACCGACAATGGTGCGTTCTTTCTGCAGCCGGAACTCGTCGCTCACGCCTTTGATGCTGAAACCCTTCCAGGTTTGAGGCCCTGGACAGATGATTTCTGGAGTCTTCTGCCTGTTCTGCACTGGTAAGTTAGCTGGTGTCAGTCCTCTGCAGATTTCACTGGCCAGGCCTGATCGTCCACGTGGCCTCTGACCGCTGTATTTTTTGTCACAGGACGTTCATACTCCGTCTGTGATAGCATCCGCTTCTCAAAGCTAGACGCTCGGCGGCTTCCCAATCAGGTGATTTCGCCGGCGCCTGCCGGAGACTCTCCGCATGGACGAGGAAGACGGCAGACTGGGCCCTCGAGCCCGGCAAACCGGACGCGTTGACGTCCTTCCGGACGCCTTGATGATGTCCCTGTGCTCCTCAGTCAGATCCTTCCGGCAAACGGTTAATGTCTCGAGGTTGAGACATGGCTTGCATCTGCGCACTGCAATAGACCTAATCCAAAACGAGGGAATGCTATGAAAACGTACCAGGGAAGTGAGATCCGCAACGTAGCTGTAGTGGGGCATGCTCAGAGCGGCAAAACGTCGTTAGTTGCCGCGCTGCTGCATGCCGCGAAGATGACACCAACGCAGGGACGCGTGAACGACGGCTCCGCCGTAACCGCGTATGACGAAGAAGAGGTTGCACGCGGCACAACGATGTCAAATGCCGTCGCCTTTGCCGAGTGGCAAGGGGTGAAAATCAACTTTGTAGATACTCCTGGATTTCACATGTTCACGCACGAGGCGCGTGCCGCGCTGCTGCCCGTTGAGGCGGCTTGCGTTGTTGTGAACGCCCAGAACGGTGTTGAGCCGGTCACCGAGCGAGTTTGGAAGTATGCCGAAGAGGCGAACATTCCGCGGTTTGTTGTGATCAATCAGATGGACCACCCGAAAGCGGGTGGTGGAAATGGGTTGAGCGCTCTGATTGAGGATCTGCACGAGCGATGGGGACGCAACTGCGTTCCGGTGCAGCTGCCCATCTCGGATGCGAGCGGATTTCATGGTGTCGTAGACCTGGTGACGATGGAGGCGTTCCATTACACGCCGAATGGCGATGGACGAGGCAAGATCACAGGCGAGATTCCGGCCAGCATTGCGCAGCAGGCGAAAGAGGCGCATGAAGCGCTGGTCGAGTTGGTTGCCGAAGGCAAAGACGAGTTGATGGAGGAGTTCTTCGCAGAGGGAACGATTCCAGAGCAGCATCTGATCACGGCGCTGCACGAAGCGATCCGCGAAGACCGCATCTTCCCAGTGTTGTTTGCGAGCGGTGGAACGAACGTTGCGACCGATCATTTGCTCGACTTTATTAAGGTTTATGCTCCTTCACCTACCGAGAGACCTCCGTTGCCTGTAAAGAGCGCTGCGATGCAGGCAGTTGCGGCAGATGGCTCCAGCGCCGATGCAGCTTCGGGCGGAACGTCGTTCCGCAAGGTGGACGACTCGGAGCCAGTTGCAGTGGTCGTGTTCAAGACGATGAGCGATCCTTTCGCGGGCCGGATCACGTTCTTCAAGGTTGTAAGCGGTTGCGTGAAGAACGACGCGACGCTCGAGAACTACACGCGTCGCAGTCAGGAGCGCTTTTCGCATCTGAGCGTGATGCAGGGTCGGAAGGCGGTGGAAGTATTGGAACTGCATGCGGGCGATCTCGGAGCTGTTGCCAAGCTGAGAGATACGCTTACCGGCGACACGCTCGGTGCAAAGGGAGCCGATGTTCAGGTTGAACTTGCTGCGATGCCGGAGCCGGCAATGACGTATGCGATCGAGCCGAAGACGCGCGGCGACGAAGACAAGCTTGCACCCGCGATTCACAAGTTGATGGAAGAAGATCTCCTGATCCGCTTCTATCGCGATCCGCAGACCAACGAATTCCTGATTGCGGGTGCTGGTCAGCCGCACATTGAGACGATCGTTTCGCGATTGAAAAAGCGATATCACGCTGAAGTGACACTGAAAGCTCCCAAGGTTCCTTATCGCGAGACCATTCGCGGCAAAGCGGATGCCCAGGGACGGCATAAAAAGCAATCCGGCGGCCACGGACAATTTGGCGACTGCAAGGTAAGGATGGAGCCTCTCCCTCGCGGAAGCGGTTTTGAGTTCGCCAGCGAAGTTTTCGGCGGCGCTATTCCGCGGAACTTCATTCCGGCAATTGAGAAGGGCATCGTGGAGACCGCAGCTCGCGGATATCTCGCAGGCTATCCAGTGGTCGATTTCAAGGTCATTGTCTACGACGGCAGCTACCACGACGTGGATTCAAATGAACTCTCTTTCAAGAAGGCGGGTCGACTCGCCTTCCGCAAAGCAATGGAACAGGCCAAGCCTTGCCTGCTCGAACCAATCATGAAGATCGCCATTGAAGCGCCGGATGAGTTTGCCGGCACTTTGATGGGCGACCTGAATGGCCGTCGCGGCCGAGTGCAAGGCATGGAAACGCGAGGGCGCACTACGGTTATCAACGCAGAAGTGCCGATGGCCGAAATGCTCACCTACGGAACGCAGCTCACTTCGATGACACAGGGCAAAGGCAGCTACCGGATGGAGATGGATCACTACGACATCGTCCCCCAGCTCGTAGCCGAGAAGATCCTGGCCAACGCCAAGCGTCCAGTGGAGGAAGAAGAGGATTAGGTTCAGGCAATTTTCAGAACCCTTCGGCGGCCGTCCTTGTTTTAAGGGAGGCCGCCTTTTTTCTGGGTAAGTCCAGACGCCCCTCCCCCCCGGGTCGGTTGATTAAAATCAGTGGTTTACAGCCACTCTAGCCGCGTAAGTCGATGCATACAAACGCTTTGACGCGCAGAATGGCCAAAACAAAGCAGTTACAGCTTCTCCAGCCGCACGATGATCGGACGCTTAACGCCATCCCATCGAGACTGCGTAAGGGCCAGCATCCTGATTATGCACGTAAGCTAGTTAATTACCTGCAATCGGCTGACCTGCGCCCTCGCAGGCGAGGATTCAGTCATCGTTGCGTCGCGGTGAGGAGGCGCGGGCCCGGTCCATCCTTTGTCATGACGATCGGCTCGATGTTGCCGTCTTTGTCGAAAACCATCTTGTCGATGGCCATGACCCGCTTGCTGATGCCTGTGCTGCCCAGCGGATGGCGATGGTAGACGACGTACCAGTCATCGGTATTCGGGATGTGCAGCACCGAGTGGTGGCCGGGGCCCTTGGCGATTACCGGGTCGGTCTCGAGTATCTTTCCAGCGCGTGCGAAAGGACCGATGGGGCTATTGCTTTTTGCATAGGCAACGCCATAGTCGGGGCCGCCCCAGTCGCCTTCAGACCACATGAAGTAGTAAGTACCCTTGCGCTTGATCATGAATGGGCCTTCAACATAGTTGGCGGGCGTGATCTCTTTGTAGAATTCGCCACCGGGCATGGGAATCACATGCTTGAGATCGTTTGACAGCATGGCGACCACGCAGTGGCCCTGACCACCGTAGTAGAGGTAGATCGAGCCATCATCATCCTGGTAGACCATGGGGTCTATAGGCTGCGCGCCATGTTCAAACTTGCTGATGAGCGGCTTGCCGATTGCATCGACGAAGGGTCCGCCGGGCTTGTCGCTGACAGCAACGCCGATGCCTCCCTTAAATGTGTCGGTTTTCTGAATATCATTGGCCGCGAAGAAGAGGTAGTACTTACCGTTGAGGTGAATGGCGGAGGGCGCCCAAATGGCATAAGCAGCCCACGCGACATTTTTCAGGCTGAGCACGGAGTTGTGCTTCGTCCAGTGAACAAGGTCGGGAGATGAGAAGGCATCGAGGCCTGTTTGCAGCAAGTAATCCTTGTGGATGACATGCTGCTGACGCAGCCTGGTCTGCAGCGGATTAAATGGCGGCTGCGAAATTGCTGGATCGTCGGCCGATACGCTGCGTGTGGGATAGATCCAGTATTGATGATCGAAGATGCGCACCTCGGGATCGGCATAGAAACCCTGCGAGGATAGCTTCGTTGTTGCCTGCGCATGCAGCGACGGTGTGGAGCATGAGATGCAAAGGGAAGCGACGAGTGCCAGAGCGCTAGAACGCGACATACGATTTCCAGGGAATAGTCTTTTGGTCGGTGCGGTGAATCGAATTCTTCTGATCGCGCTGAAAGGCTTCATTTCGCCTCGCCTGAGGATAGTTCGCGCGGGAGACGCTTAACCGAGGCTTCAGAACCAGGTGGCTCGCGGAACGGCTCCACTGGGATGCGCCCGTAACGTACTTCCAGCACGGTCAAGTGCTCGGTTCCGCCAGGCGCCTGGAGAACTACGGTGTCACCCTCCGTCGACTTCATCAGCGCACGACCCAGCGGTGAGACCCAGCTGATGTGGTTGCGATTGATGTCGACCTCGTCGGTGCCGACGATGCTCACCTCGTTTTCTAATCCTGCGGAGTTGGAATAGAGCACAGTCGCGCCGAAGAATACCCTGGCCCTTGCCAGCGCTGATCTGGGAGCTTCGGGGTCCACCACTTCCGCGGCTTCGATGCGCTTTGTGAGGAAGCGAATTCGAGAATCGATTTGCCGCAGCCGCCGCTTGCCGTACTGATAGTCGGCATTCTCACTTCGATCGCCATTGCTGGCGGCCCAGGCCACCATTTCAGCAACGGCTGGACGATCTCTGGTGAGCAGAAACTGGTGCTCGTCTTTGAGGCGCTGCAGCCCGCCCGGCGTTATGTAGTTCTTCACGTGCGTCGCGGGGTCGTCCGGCTTTGGAATTCTCGTAAACCCTTTCCGCAAGTTGTTCATCCTCCCAGCGCCTGGTCAGCAAGTATCTGGAACGGCGGTGGATGAACATCGATGGGGTTCATCCGCCGCTCTCATCAATCTTTTCACGTCTCAACGGACCGAGATCCGATCATCTCCGTTCATACCCCAAGCAAGATCAACGGAACAGATGAGGAACGAAGCTGCTGGTGTTGTTGGTGATGAGGCCGCGTGACTCGCGAACACCCATGCCTGCACTCTCGCCATCGATCAGCCATGAGCCGAAGACCGCGATTTTTCCGCCAGCCTCTGCCATGGGAGCGATGGCCTGGTAGACGCAGTTGTCTATCTTGCCTGCTGCAGGGGAGCCCTCGGCGACTTTGCCGTCGCGGATGACGGAGATGCCCTGCCCCTCGCGCCCAAGCAGCGGTTTGCGAACGTAGCTTGTGAGGTCGCGAGGGCCGTCGAGATAGGCAGGCAACAGCAGCTCGTGGCCAGGGTTCAGCTCCCAGAGAATCGCGAGCAGCGCCTTGTTGGACCACATCATCTTCCAGATGGGCTCGATCCACAGCGTGGATCCCCACATACGTCGGTCTTTGCGTGGGCCATACTCGCGCAAAGGCGACGCGGGAGGCAGAGTTGTGAGCGCGTTCGCCCCGAAAGGCTCTGCAAGCATCCACTCCCATGGGTAGAGTTTGAAGATTGTGCTTATGGGCCGATCGTCGAGATCGACGAAGGATGAGTGCTTCGCATTCCACCCAATCTGGGACATGCGGATGTAGCGGGTCTTGATGCCCGCCTGTTGTGCGGTGTCTTCAAGGTAGGCAGTGGTCATGCGGTCTTCTTCGCTGCCCGCGTCGGCGAAGTAGATGGGACTGGTGGTGTAGTCCTTCAGGTCTTTCCATTTTGCGATCAGCTTCTCGTGGAGGGAATTGAACTGGTCTGCATCGGGAAAGCAGTCCTGGAGCCAGTACCACTGCGCGACTGCGGCCTCGACGAGCGCCGTGGGCGTGTCGGCGTTGTACTCGAGTAGCTTGATGGTGTTGCCGTCATAGGCTAGATCGAGACGGCCGTAGAGCGCCGGCGGTTCAGCATTCCATGCGGTACGAATAGCATCGTGCGCTGCCGGTGGAATCCCCATCTGCGCCATGCGGTTCTGATTGAGAATCACCTCTCCGGCGGCGAGAGCAAGCCGTTGAATTTCGTTTGTGGCTGCCTCGAGGCGGTCAATCTCGCGCGCGCCGAATTCCCAATAGGCTGATTCGTCCCAGTAAGGCGTTCCGTCAGCGAGGGTGTGAAATGTGACGCCGATCTTCTCGACGCGGCTCTGCCAATTTTCGCGCGGGGTAAGGGTGCGACGCCGCATCACTCTCCTCCCGAGGCGTGACCGCTTCCGCCTTCACCACCGAATGCGCCAAAGCCGCCGCGTGGGGTGGCGCTGCCGCCGATGACGGCGTCGCCGACATGTCCGCCGCTCGATCCGCCATAGACGTAGCGGTAGGTGCTGCCGGTTCCGCCGCCGGTGGCCCGGCAGAAGGAGTCGGGCTCAAGGCGACCGAGCTTGTCGACGCAGTCGCGATGCTGGCCTCGGCATGCTGTCATAGAGAGGGCGACTGCTGCGAGTACGGTCAGCTTGATTTCATGGGGTTTGCGCATGAGGTTTGTGGGTCGAGAAAAGCATAGTCAATCGGAGCTCGGCGAACAACACCACGTCTTAGCTATTTGTGCAATGTTGGGGATGATCAAGCAATTCACCAGCGTCGCAATTCATCACATTGGGCGTGATTCTGCTGGAAATTGTGACTGGAATCGGGTTA
>Ga0157369_10006530_pt1 | contig 13505 bp, 14 predicted proteins | sample C25metaG_FD_113461 | JGI IMG/M metagenome (GOLD analysis project Ga0157369, IMG submission 113461) | Corn rhizosphere microbial communities from Kellogg Biological Station, Michigan, USA - C2-5 metaG | ecosystem: Host-associated > Plants > Roots > Rhizosphere > Soil | place: USA: Michigan...
ATCTTCATCCTCGCGGCCATCGCCGGCATTATCTATGGAAGCATGGTATCGCTTGTTTCGCTGGTGAAACCGCGCGAGCGGGAGGTCACGGTTCGCATTCCGTCCGAGCGCCTCAATCCGCCGACACCTTGAGGAGCAGGCAAGCCATGTCTCGCCAGGATCATGCACGGCTGGAAGGCTTTCTAGAAATGATGAGCGCCGAGCGCGGTGCGGCGATGAACACGCTTGCCTCCTATGAGCGCGATCTCACCGACCTAATGGCGTTTCTCTCATCGCGCCAGGCGTCGTTGACCGAGGCAACCACAGCTGACCTTTCGGCCTATCTCGCTCACCTTTCTGCGCAAGGCTTTGCTGCATCCTCGCAGGCACGGCGCCTCTCCGCGCTCCGGCAGTTTTACAAGTTTCTCTATTCGGAGGGTGTTCGCACCGACGATCCGACCGGCATATTGGACGCGCCACGCAAAGGTCGATCTCTTCCGAAAACCATGAGCGTTGCCAGCGTCACGTCACTTCTCGCCAAAGCCGCGGAAGAAGCGAGCCTGGAAGGGCCGGGGCAACTGGCGCGCATCCGCATGCATCTTCTGCTGGAACTGCTCTATGCGACGGGCATGCGCGTTAGCGAACTCGTCTCCTTGCCGGCCAAGGTCCTGCGTCGCGAAGGTCGTTTCCTGATGATCCGCGGCAAGGGCAATAAGGATCGCATCGTCTTGCTGTCACGAACGGCGATCGAGGCGATGGAAAGATATGATGAAGCCCGCAAGGCGCTTGCGCCGAAGGGCAAGTCAGACGAAGAAAGCCCGTGGCTCTTTCCCTCCGCCGGCAAGGAGGGGCATCTGCCCCGTCAGGTGTTTGCCCGCGACCTGAAGGATGTCGCCATCCGCGCCGGCCTCACCCCGTCGGCCGTTTCTCCGCATGTGCTGAGGCATGCCTTTGCCAGCCATCTTCTGCAGAACGGCGCGGATCTGCGCGCAGTGCAGGAACTGCTCGGCCATTCGGACATTTCAACGACACAAATATACACACATGTGTTGGAAGAACGCCTCCAAGAGTTGGTACAAACGCACCACCCTCTTGCCAAACAGGGCAAAAACCTTGATTAGAGCGACCGGAACCGCCGGGAGAGCCCGGTCAAACCTTGCGCAAAACGATCGGAAACGGATCTCATGCTCAGCTATCTCGACTTCGAAAAACCCATTTCGGACCTGGAAGGCAAGATTCTTGAACTGAAGAAACTGGCCGCAGAAGACGAGAGCATAGATACGTCCGAGGAAATTTCGCGTCTGGAATCGCGCGTCAACGACGCGATGCAGGACATCTATTCCAAGCTGAATGCCTGGCAGAAGACGCAGGTTGCCCGCCACCCGCAGCGCCCTCACTTCATCGACTATGCGAGCGCGCTCTTCACTGACTTCACGCCGCTGGCCGGTGACCGCAAATTTGCCGAAGATGCCGCCATTCAGGCAGGTCTTGGCCGTTTCAACGGCCAGCCAGTCGCCATCATCGGCCAGGAAAAGGGCAACGACACGAAGTCGCGCCTCAAGCATAATTTCGGTAGCCCGCGTCCGGAAGGATACCGCAAGGCGATCCGCGTTCTGGAACTGGCCGACCGCTTCTCTCTACCCGTCGTGACGCTCATCGATACCGCGGGCGCCTACCCTGGGGTCGGTGCCGAAGAACGCGGCCAGGCGGAAGCCATTGCCCGGTCGACGGAAATGTGCCTGAACGCCAAGGTGCCGATCGTGTCTGTCGTCATCGGCGAAGGCGGCTCCGGCGGCGCCATCGCGATCGCCACCGGCAACCGTGTCTACATGCTCGAACACGCAATCTATTCGGTGATCTCCCCCGAAGGTGCAGCCTCCATCCTCTGGCGCGATTCGACCCGCGCCAAGGAAGCCGCGACCAACATGAAGATCACTTCGGACGACCTGAAGGCGCTCGGCGTCATCGACGGTATCATCCCAGAGCCCATCGGCGGCGCCCATCGAGACCCTTCAGGCGTGATCGCCGCGACAGGCAGAACGATTGAGACTGCGTTGAAAGAACTGACGGCTCAAACCGGCAGCCAACTCCGCGCCGAACGTCGTCAGAAGTTCCTGGATATCGGCCGCAGCCTGTAATTCGCTCTACCCTGTTTTCTGTTTGCAAAGGCGCGCCGCTCGCGGTGCGCCTTTTGCTTATCTGTGGTTCACACTGCCACGCGACAGGCCTGCCTTCTCGCAAACGACGCTTTTGTCTCGCAATAATATGCAATATGAGGAATATTTCATATTTATGACAACAGGAGACAGTGATGTCGATATCGGCGTCGGTCAGCGATAATTCCCGATCCCCGTTAAGACTTCTGGAAAAGCCGCTGGCGTCCGGCATGTCGCGTGAGGTCTACGCTCTTCCCGGTACCAACATGCTGGTGAAGGTGCAGACAAAGATACCGCCACGCCGCTACTTCCAGAACATCCGGCTGCTGTATCTGGTGCGGCGTTTTTATAAGGCCATCGTGCCACTGCGGCGTGAACTGAGAGAGTATGAACGGGTCGCCCATGAAGGCCCAAGAACAGCGCGCCATCTGCAGCATTTTGCAGGCGTCGTTTCCACCGACAGGGGCACGGGCATTCTCGTGAAGGCTGTGCGCCGGAGGAACGGTGCCCTTGCGATGACCCTTCAGGACGCGATTGAGAGCGGGCAATACAGCCAGCAGACGGATGCTGCGCTTTCGGAATTCCTGGACTGGCTGGTCAAGAGCGAGATTGTTGCCGTGGACGTGCACCTGAAGAATATCGTCGTTGACGAGAAGAACGGTGCACTCGTCCTGATCGACGGCATCGGAGACAAGACCTTCCTTCCTGTCCGGTCATGGTTTTCCTGGTTGAACAGAAGTTCTAAGAAGCGACTGGCCCAGTCGATTTATGCAGAAGTGGCGCACCGCTTTATGAAATCAGCGTTGAGCAACCGGACTGTTCTTCTGCTCCTCGTATTCGCAGGTACGATGTTGGGTATCGATATCTCAGACGGTCAGTTGATCGATGGATGACTCTTCGTCGTTTCCAATTAGCCCGTGGACACCTGAAACCCTACCCCAGTAGTCTATTGACTCGATCTCGATCTTACGTTGTATCGTTGATTGAGGGACGTAGGGGCGTCTTCGAGGGGTAAAGGGACATCATGAAAAAGATTTTGACGCTGCTGGTCGCAGGACTGGCCGTGACTGCCTGTGCAAAAAGACCAGATGCTATTGTTCCAGTCGATGTGCCGATGGCCGCTTATGGCAACATGGACTGCCAATCATTGGCGCAGGAATACCTGAAGGAGCAAACCGCTCTATTGGCCGTCTCCAAGCAACAGAACGATGCCGCAACAGGCGATGCTTTCGGCGTCTTTCTAATAGGCGTTCCGATGTCGAGCACCTTTGGTGGTGATAAGGAAGGTCAGGTGGCGGTCACGAAAGGCAAAGTCAACGCGATCGAAGCCAATCTGAGAAGCAAAGGCTGCAACATTCCGGCGGTGACAAAGCCGGGAAGCAAAAAGTCGGCGAGATGAATGAGATGAGCGCCGCCTGGATCGGTTGACCAATCGCTCACCGAGCGTAGCAGAAGAGATTGAAAAGCCGTACGACAGATCATTCCAACGATCTGAATCCCGGGTCTTCGTTTTTCATGATAGCCGAAGTCGCTCCATTTCGAACGACTTGGGATGCGGGTGAATTGCCAGGACCGATTGGCGGACTAAGCGCCATTTCCGTCGTCGGCCGGTCTACTCGGTCTTTCATCTTCGCGCATGGCTTCGTTCTCCTCAATGCTTCCACTCATGAGCATGTACATTTTATTTTGGCTGATGTAACAGGTTGCCCATGTGGTGGGTGGCGTCGGGGAGGCGCTACTTGGCCGGCCCTCATGTTCTCCAGATGCCATTGCGTGCAGGAGAGCTATTTGGCGAAGAGTTTGTGAAACAGGACGGATTGAGCTTGAAAGCTGTGATACTGGCCGGTGGCCTCGGAACTCGCATTTCTGAAGAGACTCACCTTCGTCCGAAACCGATGATCGAGATCGGTGGTAAACCCATTCTCTGGCACATTATGAAGCTGTACTCAGCGCATGGGGTGAATGATTTCATCATCTGCTGCGGCTACAAAGGCTATGTGATCAAAGAATACTTTGCCAATTACTTTCTTCACATGTCCGACGTCACCTTTGATATGAGCCACAATGAAATGCAGGTTCATCGACGCAACGCTGAGCCGTGGAAGGTGACGCTGCTTGATACCGGCGAAACCACAATGACCGGCGGTCGTCTGAAGCGCGTCGGAGAATACCTCGAAGGCGAAGAGAGCTTTTGCTTCACTTATGGCGACGGTCTCAGCGACGTTAATGTGACTGACCTCATCGCGTTTCACACAGAACACGGGAAGCTTGCGACGGTGACAGCCGTTCATCCACCCGCACGATACGGTGCTTTGGACCTTGATGGCAGCAAGGTGACGGGTTTTGTCGAAAAGCCGCGTGGAGACGGTGGCCTCATCAATGGTGGTTTCTTCGTTCTTTCTCCGAAGTGCCTGGATTTCATTGAGGCGGACAGCACTCCATGGGAAGGCGTGCCCATGATCAATCTGGCAGCTCAAGGCGATCTCATGGCTTACGAACACGATGGTTTCTGGCAGCCCATGGACACTCTTCGAGAGAAGAATCTCCTGGAAGAACTTTGGGCCTCTAACAAGGCGCCTTGGAAAATCTGGTGACTATGAACGGAGCGCTCCCCAATCACGGTTTCTGGCGTGGCAAAAATGTCTTACTGACGGGCCACACCGGCTTTAAAGGTGCGTGGCTGTCGCTCTGGCTCACCAAAATGGGAGCACATGTCACAGGCGTCGGCTTGCCGCCGACCGCTGAGCCAAGTCTCCACTCACTTTTGCCTACTCCGTCGAACAGTTATCTTCAGGATATTCGCGACAAGTCAGAGCTTCTCGTGATTGGAAAAGCGGCGTCGCCGGATATCATCCTGCATCTCGCCGCGCAGGCACTCGTGAGACCAAGCTACGATGATCCTGTTGGAACCTTCGAGACGAATGTGATCGGCACAGCCAATCTGTTGGAGTGCACCCGGCACCTGCCGTCCGCACGCGTTGTCGTGGTAGTGACAACCGATAAAGTTTACCAGAACCTTGAGCATCCATTCCCCTATCGTGAGAACGATCACTTGGGCGGGCACGATCCATATAGTGCGAGCAAGGCGGCTTGCGAACTCGTTGTTGCGAGCTATAGGGAGAGCTTTCTGAAGGAAGCCGAGGTTGCAGTTGCGACCGCGCGCGCCGGGAATGTGATAGGTGGAGGCGACTGGTCGGTCGATCGTCTTTTGCCGGATGCCGTTCGGGCTTGGCAGTCAAACACCCCTCTTCACGTACGGCGTCCCGAAGCCAGAAGGCCTTGGCAGCATGTCTTGGAACCGCTTTCGGCGTATCTGGTCTTGGCTGAACGTCTGTGGGAAGAACCTCAACTTGCTGGCAGCTATAACTTCGGCCCCGTGAGCCATGAAGCGGCGTCGGTGCATGAGGTGATCGAAATCGCTCGCTCCGCTTTCGGGCGAGGGGACGTCGTCTACGGCGACGGTACAGAAGGTCCCCACGAGGCGGGATGGCTTGCATTGGAAACCGCGAAGGCGCGACATGTCCTCAACGTGGCCCCGAGGTGGACATTGAACCAGGCCATTACGCGCACGATGACATGGTACCGCGATCAAGCACAAGGTGCAGATGTATACGCGCTCTGCGAGGCGGAAATTTCATGTTATGAGGCCGCGGCGTGACACGCTTCACGATACACGAGTTGCCGCTGCCGGGTCTCAAGGTCGTCGAGCGACAAAATCTGGGTGACCCGCGCGGCTTTCTCTCTCGCATGTTCTGCGCAGAGGAACTTGCAGTAGCGGGTTGGGCCTCTCCAATTGCCCAGATCAATTTGACCAGGACACTTCGGAGAGGGACAGTGCGCGGTATGCACTATCAGCACCCACCGCATGCGGAGATGAAGCTCGTCAATTGTCTGCGCGGCGCCGTGCTTGATGTCGCGGTTGATCTCAGAAGCGGATCGCCAACGTTTCTGCAATGGCAGGCCGAAGAACTTTCTGCGGAGAATCGGCGTTCGATGCTGATCCCAGAAGGTTTCGCTCATGGCTTTCAAACTTTGACCGATGACTGCGAGCTTCTCTACTTTCATTCTGTGACACATGTCCCGGGGTCTGAAGGTGCACTGAGCGCACTTGATCCAAGGCTGAATATCTGTTGGCCTTTAGAGATTACTGAAATGTCTGAACGCGACCGCTTGCATCCGCGTCTCACCGATCAATTCACAGGACTGATTCTATGAAGTGCCGCCATTGCGCCAGCGAGCTTCGCTGTGACTTTCTCGATCTTGGCTTTGCCCCGCCATCAAACGCGTACCTGACAAAAGACGCGCTCTCGAAGCCGGAAGTGTACTTTCCGCTGCGCCTGAAAGTGTGTGAAGAATGCTGGTTGGTGCAGACGGAGGATTATGCCTCAGCAGAGACCTTCTTCAGCTCCGACTACGCCTACTTTTCAAGCGCATCAAGAAGCTGGCTTGACCATGCATCTCGATATACTGACATGATTACGAAGCGCCTCGGCCTAAGTAACGAAAGCATGGTGATTGAGGTTGCGTCCAATGACGGTTACCTGCTCCGAAATTTTGTCGCCGCCGGCATCCCTTGTCTTGGCATTGAGCCGACAGACAGTACGGCTGAAGCCGCAGAAGCCCAGGGAATACCGGTTCTGCGAAAGTTTTTTGGGGAGGAACTGGCGAAGTCCCTGGAATCGGAAGGTCGTACGGCCGATCTCATTCTCGGTAATAACGTCTACGCGCATGTTCCGGACATCAATGATTTTACGCGAGGCCTCAAGGCGGCCCTCAAAAGCGAAGGAACGATCACACTCGAATTCCCTCATCTTATGGAATTGATCGAGCACAACCAGTTCGATACCGTCTACCACGAGCACTTCTCCTACCTCTCGCTCTTTACCGTGCAGAGAATCTTCGAGCAGGCAGGATTAAGGGTTTTCGATGTGGAGCAACTGACGACGCATGGCGGTAGCCTGCGAGTTTACGGGTGCCACGACACTGATCAGAGACCCACCCTAGAGCCGGTTCAGCAGATTATCGATGAAGAAGCGGCTCGGGGTCTGAGAGCCAAGACTGTTTATGCTGGCTTCCAGCAGAAAGCCGAGGCTGTGAAGAACGACCTGTTGCGCTTTTTGCTGCAAGCCAAACAGGATGGCAAAACTGTAGGAGCATACGGTGCGGCGGCGAAGGGCAATACGCTTTTGAATTTTGCGGGCGTCAAACCGGATTTGTTGCCTTTCGTTTGCGATGCCGCGGCGGCCAAACAGAATAAGTACTTACCCGGGAGCCATATTCCTGTCGTTCATCCAGATGAGATGAAAGAGAGGAAGCCAGATTACGTGGTTATTCTGCCATGGAATATTGCGGGGGAAGTAACGGAACAGTTATCGTACTTGACCAAGGAGGGAAGTCGGTTCGTGACCGCGGTGCCGACGCTTTATATATCTTAGGCACTTACTCTTCAGCTCTGTCCTCCACGCGTAAGCAAAAGCCACCATACGACTGCGAAAACACGAGTTTGCCATTCAGATACTCGTCCACACGGAACTGATTATTTTGAGAAAGAAATGACTGAAGCGCTGTAAGGGGGTCATCACCTTTCTTGTATACTTTTGATCGACGGATTGTGTCTGTTTCATCAAGGCGGCCAAGGATGGTATTGGTGACAACGAGGTAACAGCCGGATGTAACGAGCTCAGAGTAGAGTCTGCATTCAGCCAGAACATGTTCGTATGAGTGATCGCTGTCCAATACGACCATTACACGGGAGTCGCTTTGGATTAGTTCTTTAACCCTGCTGAAGGTAACAGGGTCAAGCGAGTTTCCCTCGACCAGCCGAACTTTGTGGGAAAGCGGATGATTTGTTATCGTCTGTCTATTATGAGGGCGCACGTCGATATCGACGCCGACAACAACCGAGTTTGGGTTACCGAGCGCAGATAAAACTGAAGCCATGAGGATCACGGAGCCGCCACGCGCCACACCAACATCAACGATTACGTCGGGCTTCGTAGACCAGATTGCCTCTTGGGTTGCGACAATATCGGGAGGTATTTGTATGATTGGTACGCCCATCCAGCTCCAAAGATAGGAGTAGTCATAGTTGTTCAGCAGCTTAAAGAGGCGAACCGAATCTCCCTTGATGTGGCCATCTTGGCCTAATTGTAAAGTTTTGTTCCTCAATTTTTGGAGGAACTCGTTTTCATCGTCAATGCTCATCGTGCTTTGGCTCTATTGTGAAGGTAAAAATCGTTATGCGTAGCAGGACGTTACTAGCATGCGCGGATGGTCCCGTAGGCAAAACCCTAGTTGAGTGGATGAATACCCAATTTCCGGGCGTGCTCTCCTTGGTCGTCACCACATCACAGAACAACATATTTCAATACTGCGAAGCGCGTGGTATCGCGGTTGAGGAACTTGGTGGGCGTACGATAGAAGAGATAGTCTACTCTTCGCTCGGGACAAAGGTGGATACCGGTCTCTTGCTCTGGTGGCCAAACATCCTCAGAGTTTCAGACATAGATGTTTCAAATCAAGGATTTATTAACACCCATCCCAGTCTTCTGCCGCTTCATAGAGGAAAAAACCCCAACTTTTGGGCTTTGAAATGTGGAGAGCCATTTGGTGTCTCGCTACACTTCCTCGGTAGCGGAATCGATGATGGGGACCTCATTGCGCAGCGGCAGATTTTCTACGACTGGACAGACAATGCCGAGACCCTTTATCGCAGAGGCCAACAGGAAATGGTCGATCTGTTCAAAGCGACATTCCACTCAATTTTATCGGGAAATCCGGGAAGAATTAAGCAAAGTTTGGAAACCGGCAATTTCCATTATGCGAGAGAAATGGAAGAAGCTAGCTTTCTTGATCTAAACTCAGTTCGGCCAGTCAAAGATACCTTAAACCTTCTAAGAGCGCGGACTTTTTCAGGACACCCATCTTGCTGGTTTGTTGACGATCAAGGAGAGGAATATGAGGTGCGCGTGACGATCCAGAAACGATCACCTTTGGATCGTTCATCTTGAAAAACTAAACGGCGTCAGTCGTCGTTTTACGAATCAAGTAGCCTCCTGGTGACGAAGAAAGAACCAGCTTGCCGTTGATCACAGGATCAACTTCAAACAGGTTACATTCGCCCATAAAATCTTTCACGGCCTGAAGGGGTTCATTGCCCTGGAGCCAGACCTTTGAACGTTTTGTGAAAGCTTGTTCCGGCGTCAAATGACCGATCACAGTGTCTGCAACCACCAGATAACAACCTTCCGTCACAAGCTGCCCGTAAGCGCGGCACTCGGCCAGGACATGATCTCGAGAGTGATCGCTGTCAAGAACGACCATCACTCTCGCGCCCGGAGGGATTTGTTTTTTGACTTCTACGAGCGTTTCTGCGTCTACCGAGCCACCCTGGATCAAGGTAATATGGCGCGACAACGGATGGCTTTCTATTGCTTCTCTATTGTGTGCCCGAATGTCGATGTCTACGCCGACAATTTTACCGTCGGTCTTGCCCATGGCAGCGAAAAGCGAAGCCATGAATATCAGCGATCCACCACGTGCAACGCCTGTTTCGATGATGACATCGGGCTTGGTATTCCAGATCACTTCCTGCGTTGCCATGATGTCAGCAGGTGCCTGTATAATGGGTAAACCCATCCAAGACCATTGATAAAAGTAGTCGTACTTATCAAGCATGATAAGTGTATCTATTGACTGACGAAATGCCACCTCATCTTTGCCAAGCGCCAGAGACATCTTTTTCTTGTGTTCTTCGAATTCCAGGCGATCGTCTTTTACGGTCATTTGCGTCATATCCCTACCGATTAGATTAGAAGAACTGAGTTCGGTGCTGTTTCCGGCTCTGTTACCGGCGGCGAGACACCAAATCAAGCACTACGTTCGATACTCGGTCGATGTCATCGGAGCTCATATCGTGGTAGCTGGGCAAGTTTATCGCTCGTTGCGGAATACTCCACGCATTCAAATTGTAGAGATTGGCGTTGTCATAGTGCTTTTCGAACATCGGCAAGCTGGAAAGGGGATGAAAGAAAACCCTCGCATCAACATCAGCCTCTTGAAACGCTTCTTGCAGATTTTTGGTTGAAATACCCAGTCTCTCTGAAAGGACGACTGTCGGCATCCAAGCTCCATTTATTGTCTCAGTATGCTCCGGGTTTAAAAATACATCTGAAAGAGTGCCGAGCTTATCTTTGTACAAGCTAAGGATCTCTCTTTTACGACCTACAAGCTCTTCGATACGCTCAATTTGACCGCATCCTATTGCCGCTTGTACGTTTGACATCTTGAATTTGAAGCCAATCACGTCCGGCCAAAATTGTCTTGTTTGCCCTCGCGCTCTTCCGTGGTTGCTGAGAGTCAGCACCTTTTCGAAAAGTTCTGCGTCGTTCGTGACGAACATACCGCCTTCACCAGTTGTGACAGTTTTGGTCCCATGGAAAGAAAAGGTACCGAAAAGGCCCATCGAACCGGCCTTTCTATCTCGAATTGATGAGCCAATTGCCTCTGCAGCATCCTCGATGACAGCAATCTTGTATCTCTCGCTTATCGAAAGAAGAGCGTCCATGTCGCACAGATTGCCGTAGATATGGGTCGCCACGATCGCTTTCGTTCGAGGTGTAATTCGCGCCTCGACTTGTGCGGGATCCAGACACCAAGTGTCTGGAAGTATATCAACAAAAATTGGTTCTGCGCCAAGATGTACGATGGGAGCGGCTGTCGCGATCCAGTTCGTGTCCGCGAGGATAACCTCGTCCCCCTTGCCGACTCCGAGCGCTGCCAGACCCATTTGCAGCGCTCCTGTGCAGCTTGATGTTGCGATGGCGTACTTCACTCCGAGGTAGTCTGCAAACAGTGCTTCGAAGCGATTTATGTAATCATAACATTTGGCGCCCCATCCCGTATCCACGGCATCCGCCGCATATTTCTTTTCGAGATCGGTAATGGAAGGCTTCGTGTAGAAAATTCTGGTCATTTGAGAACGTCTCTATATTTGCTGCGCCAGTCGCCTGAGAGGCGGGTCACGTCAGTGGCGGCCTTACCGAGAAAGCCTGCCCACCCAACGACGCAGTTTCCGTTCGAACTTCATGCGCATGAGGGTGGCTGGGTAAAGAGATAAGTAGCTTAGTTTGAAAGATAACGGGCCAAGGGTCATAAATTGTCGAAGCATAGTCCGCTCAAAGATTGATGGGCGTCGCTCTCCTTGCGTTCCGGCAGGATTAATAGGCGCTGCTCTTTTATAAAGCCGGCTGGCACCAACAGAAAGAACTGGAACTCGTTCAAGGCAATCGGTTAACATCATCACGTCGCCAGGCGCGCCATAACCGGAAAAAATCTCAAAACTTTTGTTAGTGACCACGTGTCTGGGAAAGATCCCGTAAATCACGTTCGCCTTACCGAGGTTGGCGGGCTCGATTGCATATGCCAACTGCCGCCACAATGGGCTTCCTGCATATTGCATCGCTCGACCATTGGCTTGGTGGGCCATCATCTCGCCTTGATACGTTATCATTTGGAGATGGCCAAAGACGATTGCTTGCTCTTTTATTGCTGCAGGTACAAGCTGGGAAAGCCAATCATCGTCTATCCAGTCGTCGTGAGCCATCCACTTGAACAGTGGTGATGATGTTCGTTCGAACACAAACCGAAAGTTGCTCGCTGCGCCAATATTGTCAGGTTGCCTGACATACGTGATACGATTGTCAATCCGCGCGAAATGCTCGCAAATTTGTTGCGTGTTATCCGTCGAAGAGTTGTCAGAAATGAAGACTTCGAAGTCTTGAAAGCTCTGCGCTAGTATCGATTCCAGGCATGTCTTGAGATGATCCCCTCCATTATAGACGGGTAGTCCGATACTGATGGTGGGCATTCACTGTCCTCGGCGTATATCCTGCTGTTTTTTGTGATTTATGTTAGATCGGCGTCCAAATCAAAATGCCTTTTCAGGCTTCCACCGAAACACAATCGGAAACAGTGAATGAACAGCGTTTTCGGGACTGGAAAAATTGATTGGTGCCCCTTGCCGGAATCGAACCAGCACTCCTTTCGGAACCTGATTTTGAGTCAGGCGCGTCTACCAATTCCGCCAAAGGGGCAACTCCGAAGCGTGTCGGTTGGTATGCGGCGGACTATACGAACCGCGGGTCTTTGGTCAACCTGTTTTTGCTGAAAATTTCGTTTGATGAAACTTTGCTTGTCTGCCGCGGGAGCGGCGGTTCTGAGGATTGCAGTTCGGGTGGGACTGGATTAGAGCGATGGTGCTTTCCGCTTTGAAGCGCGTCGCGACCGTTCAAGTTCGCTCCGCTCGCTTTGAGGCGTTCTTTTGCAAGACTCGTTCGTGGAGACGCTGAACTTTCTTCGAAGCGGGGTGCCTTAGTTTCCACCTGTTCAGGTGGTTTGCAGGATTTTGGCGTTATGAGGACGATCATGAGCGTAGGTGTTTCAGCAGAAAAAAGCCGCATAGTTTCGGCGTTGCTCGTCACGGCGGGCATGATCTTCACCGTTGGGTCGGCTTTGGGATTTCAGCATATTGGCGGCTATACGCCCTGCGCGCTTTGCCTGTTGCAGCGTGATCCCTACTATTATGCGATCCCGATCGGCGTTCTTGCCGTCCTCGCCAGCATCTTTAAGCTCCCGGCTGCCCTTACTAGGGTGCTGCTCGTCGTGATCGGTGTTGCCATGCTGATTGGGCTCGGGCTCGGCGTATATCATTCTGGTGTTGAATGGGGTTTTTGGCCGGGTCCGACGACCTGTGCGACCGGCGCACCGTCGATTACCACCAATGCCGGCAATCTCTTGAATGATCTCAACGCCATCAAGGCACCGTCCTGCAACGAGGCAGCGTTGCGTGTTCTGGGGCTTTCCTTTGCGGGCTGGAACGTGATCGCAAGCGCAGTGCTTGCCGGAATCGCGTTCTGGGGTGCGAGCCGTAAAAGCGTTTGATCAAAGCGAGATACGCACTTACAGCGCGCCGCGATGTTTGAAGCTTGCGGTTTGCTCTAAGCTTTACGTGTGGATCCCGTTATCGCCACAAGCTTTAGAGCGCCGTGCGTCTCACTGGACGTGCAAAGGACGCTCGATCTCTGAGACTCTACGCATGGTGTTTTCCGAGAATCAGTTCGATTTTCATGCCGATGCCGATGCCGATGCCGATGCCGATGCCGATGCCGATGCCGATGCCGATGCCTATGCACGGCGCATTGGCCGCTCGAAGGGCACGGGGGTCGCAGAAGTCGTGTCTACCTTTGCCGTCGGAGGGAGTCCTGAAAAATCATGGCTGCAGTTCGGTATCCCAGTAGAGATAGTCCATCCAGCTTTCGTGCAGATAGTTGGGCGGAAACAGCCGGCCGTTGTTATGCAGGTCCTGCACGG
>Ga0157369_10006532_pt1 | contig 13504 bp, 10 predicted proteins | sample C25metaG_FD_113461 | JGI IMG/M metagenome (GOLD analysis project Ga0157369, IMG submission 113461) | Corn rhizosphere microbial communities from Kellogg Biological Station, Michigan, USA - C2-5 metaG | ecosystem: Host-associated > Plants > Roots > Rhizosphere > Soil | place: USA: Michigan...
CTTCAACTGGAAGCGTCGGGTATCGACCCGCGGCATCGGCTGTCGATCGCGGTCCAGCACCAGCGTCGGAACCTGCACCAGGTTCGTATAGACCTTCAGCGTGAACACCGGCTTTTGGTCTGTGGATTCTGTGCTCTGGGCTTGCTGCGAATAAGCGCAGATCGTCGCCGTTATCACACTCCCCCACGCGCACGTCCGCCAACAAGCCTTCGCGATTGCCAGGGGCCGGAGCATCGACCGCATTATCGCAGAATCGGCCTTGCAAACAGCTACAATCGCCAAATCAGCAGATTCGTTGGAGGAAATCGAATGGCAGTGGCTCGTAGGAGCCTCGCTGCAACTGCAGCGGCTCTCTCCCTGATGCTTGCGGCTTCCTGCGGGCGGGCACAAACTTCAAATCCCGCACCAGAGTCCTCGCAGCAGGACCAGCGCCGTCAGCTTGAAGAGTTCTACCGCTCGCACTACACCAAGCACGAGTATCACGTGCCCATGCGCGACGGCGTCAAGCTCTACACCGTCGTCTACACGCCCATCGCCGAGCAATTCAACGATCGCGGCCCCTATCCGTTCCTCATGTCGCGCACTCCCTACAGTTGCGGCAACTACAACAACAACGTCATGCAGCCGCACGTCACCAACAATCCCAATCTCATCCACGACGGCTACATTCTCGTCTGCCAGGACGTGCGCGGCCGCTGGAACAGCGAAGGCCACTGGATGGAGATGACTCCCTCCAAAGACGGCAAGGGCATCGATGAATCCACCGACATGTCCGACACCGTCGACTGGCTGCTGAAACACATCGATAACAACAACAGCAAAGTCGGCATCCTCGGCGTCAGCTATCCGGGCTTCTACGCAGCCGCCAGCATCGTTGACTCGAACCCCGCGATCAAGGCGGCCAGCCCGCAGGCGCCCATCATGGACCTCTGGATGGGCGACGACTCCTATCACGGCGCGGCTTTCATGCTCGCCGCCAATCACTCCTTCTATGCTCCCTTCTTCGCTCCGCAGAAGAACCCGCTCACCAAGGAGCCGAAGATCAACTTCGACTTCCCCACGCAGGACATGTACACCTACTACCTGCACATGGGCACGCTCGCGCATCTCGACTCATCCGCAGGCGGAACGAACCCTTACTTTCACGACCAGGTCGCACACACCACCTACGACGACTACTGGCAGATCCGCAACCTCACGCCACACATGCACGGCGTCAAGGCAGCGGTACTCGAAGTCGGCGGCTGGTTTGACGCGGAAGACCTCGCAGGCCCCGTCAAGCTCTTCCACTCCATCGACAAGCTCAGCCCCGACGCCCCCGAGAACACGCTCGTCGAAGGCCCCTGGGTCCACGGCGGCTGGTCGCGCGGCACCGGCACATCTCTCGGCGACATCCACTTCGGCGACAGCCCCTCCACCTTCTACCGCGACAACATCGAAGCTCCCTTCTTCGCTCATTGGTTGAAGAACAAGCCTTGGACCGAGCTGCCCAAGGCCTACACCTTCGAAACCGGCACAAACATCTGGAAGAAGTACGACGCGTGGCCGCCGAAGCAAGCCGTCGCGAAGACGCTCTACCTCCAACCCGGCGGCGGCCTCTCGTGGAACGCTCCGACCGAAGCCTCCAGCAAGGACTCCTACGTCAGCGATCCCGCTCACCCGGTCCCTTTCGTTCCCTACATCACCGGTCCTGACATCCCGCAACGCTACATGGATGAGGACCAGCGCTTCGCAACGCATCGAGGCGATGTTCTCGTCTATCAGACCGCTCCGCTCGCCGAAGACGTCACCGTAGTCGGCCCCACCAAGCCGCGCCTCAAAATCACCTCCACGGGCACCGACTCTGACTTCGTCGTCAAGCTCATCGACGTCTTCCCCGAGGACTACAAAGAGCCCGGCGAAGAGAAAGAAGGCAAGCGCGTCACCGCTGCCCCGCCCGTCATCATGGAGGGCTACCAGATGCTCGTGCGCGGCGAACCCTTCCGCGCCAAGTTCCGCGATTCTCAGTTCCGCGATTCCCAGTCCCGCAACTCATGGGAGCATCCCGAACCGCTCACGCCCGGCAAAGTCACAGACATCGACTTCACGATGCAGGACATCAATCACACCTTCCGCAAGGGCCACCGCATCATGGTGCAGATCCAGAGCTCATGGTTCCCGCTTGTCGATCGCAACCCGCAAACCTTCGTCGACATCTACAAAGCAAAGCCCGAAGACTTCCACATCGCGACCGAAACCATCTTTCACCAGGCCGACGCACCCAGCGGTATCGAACTCCTCGTCATGCCACACTAGGTGCTTTTGCTTCTCTTGTTGTCATTCCCGAAGGGAATCTGCTTTCTTCCGAGCCGCCGGCACTCACCGCGGCTTTCTAACATCTAAAATCTAACCTCTAACATCTGCCTCACCCGAACGGCTCCTCCAAACTCACACTCTGCGGCGTGAACAACTGCGCACCGTCCTCGGTGATGTGCATGTCATCCTCCAGCCGCACACCAAACTTCCCGCGCTGATAGATCCCCGGCTCATCCGAAAACACCATGCTCTTCTCGAGCCTCTTCGTGTTCCCCTGCACGAGGTAAGGCCACTCATGCATATCGAGCCCGATGCCATGCCCCACGCGATGCGTAAAGTACTCATACCCCGGCCCAAACCCTGCATCCACGATCACCTTGCGCGCCGCCGCATCGACTGACTGCGCCTCCACTCCCGGCTTCGCCGCAGCCAGCGCGGCGCTCTGCGCCCTGTGCACGATGTCGAAGACCTTCTTCTGCTCGTCGCTCGCCTTGCCGTACACCCAGCTCCGCGTAATGTCCGACGTATACCCATCGCACATGCATCCGTCGTCGACCATCACGATTTCACCCTCGCGAATCACCTGCACCTGCGCGCTCCCGTGCGGCACCGCCGAGAACTTCCCCACATTCAGCGACGCCTCACCACGCACACCCCATCGCTCATACGCCTTATCGATCAACTCAACGACCCGACGATTCGTATCGCCCGGCGCGCATGACTGAAACACCGCGCGATACACGTTCAGCGTAATCTCATTCGCCAGCTTCATCAGTGCCAGCTCCGCCGGACTCTTGATCATCCTGCACCCTGCCGTCACCGGAGTCGCCGATGCAATCGTCAACCCCGGACATGCCTGTGCGATCGCATACGAAAACTCAAACTGCGTGTGCTCCTCAATCCCCAGCGTTCCCGTCTTCACCGCCGCCTCCGCCAGCCCCTTGCGCAGCAGATCAAACGGACTCTCGTTCTCCTGCCAGAAGTACGACAACGTCGACTCCCGCTCCGGAAACGTGTTCAGCAACTCCGCCGCTCGATCACTCTCAAAGTGCGGACAGATCAAAAACGGCTTTCCCGCTCTCGGCAGCACATACGCAAACAACCGCTCCGACTGCCCCCAGTGCGCTCCGGCGTAGTACGTCAGCGACGCTCCAGTCGTCATCACAATCGCGTCAATCTTGTTCGCCGTCATCAGCTCACGCGCGCGGTCGAGCCGTGAATTCCGCTCGTTCACCGTGATCGGCACAATCTCCTTCCGCCGGTCTGTCAGCGCCGCAATCGCCGCCGGCAATCCCTCGTCAACGCACGGCTGAGCCGCCGCCTGACCGCCCTCCCGTTGCGGTTCCATTGCAAGCGCAGGTGCAGCCGCGGCAGCGGCCGCAGTAGAAAGCACAAATCGTCGTCTGGAAAGCATCCCTGCATTGTAGGCGCACACCCGATTACCCTAATATCAGGAGCCTCAGGAGCCCACGCCCAAATGATCACGTCCGTGCAACAACACATCCGGCGCCAGCAGCAGAACTTTGCCGAGGCCAGCGGCACCTTCAGCTGGTTGCTCAGCGGCATCACGCTGGCCACCAAGATGGTCGAAGCCAAAATCCGTCGGGGCGGCCTCAGTGACGCTCTCGGTGCCGTTGGCTCCGTCAACGTGCAGGGCGAAGTCCAGCAGAAGCTCGACGTCTACGCCAACGAAGTTCTCCTCCACATCCTCGGTGGCCGCGACAGCGTGGCCGCACTTGTCAGCGAAGAAAACGAAGAGCCCATCATCATCAACGCCGACCCTGAGTCTGGCAGATACATCATCGTCTTCGACCCGCTCGACGGCTCCTCCAACATCGACGTCAACGTCAACGTCGGCACCATCTTCTCCATCCACAAGCGCGTTCCCGGCCAGCCACTCGAGGAAGCCATCCTGCTGCCCGGCTCCAAACAGGTTGCCGCCGGCTACGTCGTCTACGGCCCGTCCACCATGCTCGTCTACACCGCCGGCAACGGCGTTCACGGCTTCACGCTCGACCCCGCCATCGGCGCCTTCGTTCTCACCAACGACCAGATGAAGATGCCCGAGCAAGGCCCCTACTACTCCACCAACGAGGCCAACGAATCCTCCTGGCCGCTTCCCTATCAGCAGTTCGTCAATCGCCTCCGTCGCGGCCATCTCAACGGCAAGGCCTACAGCTCGCGTTACATCGGCAGCCTCGTCGCCGACTTCCACCGAACCCTCCTCAAGGGCGGCGTCTTCCTCTATCCGCCCACCGAGAAAGCACCCAAAGGCAAGCTCCGCCTCCTCTATGAAGCCAATCCGCTCTCGTTCATCGCCGAGCAGGCCGGCGGCGCTGCCATCAACGGCACTCAGCGCATCCTCGACCTCCAGCCCGAATCCATTCACCAGCGCACCTCCCTTGTCCTCGGCAGCCGCGTCGAAGTAGAAGCCCTGCAGGCCATGGTGAAAAAAGAAGCTGCCGATAAAACGAAAGAAAGCTGAACCTTAATGCCCACGGAAACCCGCTCTTCGACTACGGCCGAGCGTCTCTACTACGACTCGCCCATCCTCGAGTTCACGGCCCACATCACCGACATCCATCTCGTCGCGAAAGAGCCCAACGCGCCCGCCGACAGCGCGCAACTCTGGCAGATCGCGCTCGACCGCACTGCCTTCTATCCCGAAGGCGGCGGCCAGCCCTGCGACATCGGCCTCCTCATCGCCACCGCACCCAGCGGTACGACGCTCGAAATTCCCGTCGAGCGCGTTGAAGAAGATGAAGCCGGCGAGGTCTGGCACTACGTCCGCAAGCCGCTCACATCCGGCACCAGTATCAGTGGTGCCGTGGATCCGGACCGCCGCACCGACCACGAGCAGCAGCACTCCGGCCAGCACCTGCTCTCCGCCGTCTTCCTCCGCGAGCTCAACGCCCGCACCGTCAGCTTCCACCTCGGCGCCGACAGCTCCACCATCGACCTCGCACTACCCGAAGGCACAGACCGTATCTCCGACGACGGCCTCCGCCACGTCGAAGAGTCCGCCAACCGCATCATCTACGAGAACCGCCCACTCATCACACACTTGGTCGAGCGCCCGCTCGCCGAGCAGATGCTCGCCCGCGGCGACCTCCGCAAACTCCCGCCGCTCGAAGGCCCCTTCCGTATCGTGCAGATGCAGGGCATCGAGTTCAACGCCTGCGGCGGCACACACGTCCGCAGCACCGGCGAGATAGGCTCCATCCTCCTGCGCCGCGTCGAAAAGGTCCGCAGCGGCTGGCGCATCGAGTTCGTCTGCGGCCTCCGCGCCATCCGCTCCGCCCGCCGCGACTACACCCTCCTCGACACCGTCGCCCGCATCCTCACCGTCTCCCGCACCGACGTCCCCTCCCGCGTCGAAAAAATCCTCGAAGACCGCAAAGCCTCCGCCAAAGAAATCAAAAAACTCTCCGCCGAACTCGCGAAGCTCACAACCAGCAAAGCCACCAACGTCTGACCCAATGACAATCCGGGTGGCCCATCCTTTCACGGTCTCATCGTGAAAGGGTGGGGTATCGCGCGTTAAGACGCGCGAGCGCTCTTGCTGTTGCTTTTCTTTCTGTCATTCCCGAAGGGAATCTGCTTTCCCCTTGGACCACGCAATCCGATCGCGCAGCAACAACACACAGACGCGCACGATACCCTAAATTTCGTGCCCCTCTTCGCCGACGTCGCCCTGCCGGTCCCCCTCGACCGCGCATTCACCTACTCCCTCGGCGACCTCACCCCAGAAATCGGCGCGCGCGTCCTCGTCCCCTTCTCCGGCCAGCGACTCCTCGGCGTCGTCGTCGCGCTTCACGACAACCCACCCTCCCCCGAAGTCGAACTAAAAAAAATCGAGCGCCTCCTAGACGACGCCGCTCTCCTCTCGCCCGAACTCCTCGAACTCGCCCGCTGGATCGCGCAGTACTACTGCGCCCCGCTCGGCGAAGTCCTCCGCGGCATGCTGCCTCTCACCGCCGAGGTCCGCCGCCACTGGGTCTACCGCATCGCCGAGCAAGGCCGCAACGTCCTCTACGATGGCGCCAACCGCGGCTCATCCCGCCGAAGCAAACTCAGTCCCGAAGATCAGAACCGCGAGTACGCTGTCCTCAACTACCTCGAGCCCGGCGAATCCGCCAAGCTCACCGCCATCCGTAGCGCCACCGGCGCCAACAAAGCCATGCTCGATGCGATGGTGAAAAAACGCTGGCTCCTCCGCGAACCCCTCACCGAGCAGCGCGACGCCCGCCGCCTCGAAACCGTCGCCGTGCTTCTGGAGCCGAACGATGCGAGCGAGGCGGACTCCGGGGTCCCCGGCGAGCTCGCTCGCTGGGGTGGGAAACGCATCCCCAAGCTCAACGACAACCAGCTCGCCGTCATGGCCGAGCTCGCCGGCTGCGGCGGCCGCGAGCTCCTGCGCGAGCTCCGCAGCCGCCTCTCACGTCGCGGCGTACCAGATTCAACCCTGAATACGCTCGTTCGTCGCGGCCTCATCCGCCTCGAAGAAGCCGCACAAGCCTTCCACGTCACCTCGCTCGCCACGCACGGCAAGCGCTTCGCGCACGAGCACACGCTCAACGAGTCGCAAACCGAAGCCCTCGCGAGCATCGTCGCTGCAATGCAACGCAACACCTTCGCCCCGCACCTGCTCTACGGCATCACCGGCTCCGGCAAGACCGCTGTTTACGTCGCAGCGATGCAACGCGCCCTCGCAAACAACAAGTCCGCTCTCCTCCTCGTGCCCGAGATCGGCCTCACGCCCGCGACCGCCGCGCAGATGGTCGCAGCATTTGGTTCAGAGGTAGCACTGCTCCACTCACAGCTCACCCCAGACGAGCGCGCCGAGCAGTGGCATCGCATCCGTCGCGGCGAAGCCCGCGTCGTCGTCGGCACACGCAGCGCCGTCTTCGCGCCCATGCCCAACCTCGGCCTCATCCTCATCGACGAAGAACACGACGGCAGCTACAAGCAGGAAGAGACACCGCGCTATCACGCCCGCGACGTCGCCGTGATGCGCGCCAAGCTCCTAGGCATCACCATCGTCCTCGGCTCCGCCACTCCCAGCCTCGAATCCTGGAACAACGCCGACCGCGGCCGCTACACGCGCATCGAAATGCTCCAACGCGTGCAATCACGCCCACTCCCCATCGTCGAGATGATCGACATGCGCGCGGAGTTCCGCGAGACCGGACAGGAACAACTCTTCGCGCGCCAGCTCATCGAAGAAACTCAATCCACACTCGACCGCGGCGAGCAGGTCATCATCCTCCTCAACCGCCGCGGCTACTCCTTCGTCGTCATGTGCCGCTCGTGCGGTGAAAAGATCGAGTGCGAAAACTGCGCCATCTCGCTCACCTACCACAAGCACTCCGACGAAACCGACCTCACCGGCCCCGCACGTGTCGGCGCTCGCCTCGAGTGCCACTACTGCGGCTTCCGCCGCGGCGTCCCGAGCCACTGCCCCAAGTGCAATAGCGAGCACCTCTTCTTCCTCGGCGCAGGTTCGCAGCAAGGCGAAGAACGCTTGCAGGAGCTCTTCCCCGGCGCACGCATCGGCCGCATGGACCGCGACACCGTCCGCACCCGCGGCGACATGGAACGCATCCTCCAGCGCCTCCACTCCGGCGAGATCAACCTCCTCGTCGGCACGCAGATGATCGCCAAAGGCCACGACATCCACGGTGTCACCCTCGTCGGCGTCGTCGGGGCCGACTTCGCCCTCGGCCTCCCCGACTTCCGCGCCGCCGAGCGCGTCTTCCAGCTCCTCACCCAGGTCAGCGGCCGCGCCGGCCGTGGCGACAAACCCGGCCGCGTCCTCGTCCAGACCTACCAGCCCGACCACTACGTCAATCAGTTCGCCCGCAAGCACGACTACACCGGCTTCGCCGCGCGCGAGATGTACTTCCGACGCGCCATGCGCTATCCGCCCTTCGCCGCGCTCGCCAACGTCCTCATCCAAAGCGAGCGACTCGAAGAGGTTCTCGCCATCTCTACGCAACTCGGAAAGTGGCTGGCCGCGAATCGCCCCGAGATCGTGCGCGTCCTCGGGCCCGCACCCGCCCCCGTTCCGCGCATCAAGCGCATCTACCGCTATCACCTGTTGCTGAAATCAGAACGCCGCGATGCCCTTGGCGCCACGCTCCGCGCCATGCTCGCGCACATCGAAGCCAGCGGCATCCCTCGCCGCAACATCACCATCGATGTCGACGCACTCCACCTGATGTAATCTTCGCTTTTAGGTACCCCGAGCCTTTAGGCTCGGGTCTCTCAAGAGTGCAGCAACGAACGGGGCTTGAGCCCCTGGGGTGTGCCTTCCCTTCGAACGTAAAAAGCTCAGGAACGCTACCCGATCAAATGCAGCTCTTTACCGGGCTTGAACCTCACTGCGCTCCCCGGCGAAATGCTCACCTCGGCACCTGTGCGTGGGTTTCTTCCCACGCCCGTCTTCCGGGGCTTCACCGTGAAAACGCCAAACCCTCTCAGCTCAATGCGGTCCGAGTGCCCCAGGGCCTTCTTCATGCCTTCGAAGATAGCGTCCACCGCCGCCTCCGCCTTGGTACGGGGCAATCCGGTGCGTTCGACGATGCGTTGAACCAAATCCTGCTTGATCATCTCGGTCACCTTCCATCCGTCTTCGCTTTGGCGCTGGCTTTCGCAAAGTACTGAAAAACCGGGCCGGTACACCCGATGCTAGGTAAGCTGTTTTCACTTGTCAAACGTCCACACAACAGTTTGAGATAGGCTCAGTAACGATACAGCTACTCTCAATTGAGACACACGCGCGCCATCCCGCCCGTCTGTCTGGGGGAATTGATGTCAATTAAGTCCGATAGATGGATTCGTCAGCAGGCCCTGGACCACCGCATGATCGAGCCGTTCAGCGAGAAACAGGTACGTGAGGGTGTCATCTCCTACGGCCTCTCGTCCTACGGTTATGATCTCCGGGTTTCCGACGAATTCAAGATCTTCACCAACGTCAACAGCGCCATCATTGACCCCAAAGCCTTCGACGAGCGCTCCTTCGTGACTGTTCAGGCCTCCAGCGTTATCATTCCTCCTAACTCCTTCGCGCTTGCACGCTCGATCGAGTACTTCCGGATCCCGCGTGACATACTGACCATCTGCGTGGGAAAGAGCACCTACGCCCGCTGCGGCATCATCGTCAACGTCACGCCCTTTGAGCCGGAGTGGGAAGGATTTGTCACACTCGAGATCTCCAACACCACGCCGCTTCCCGCGCGCGTCTACGCGAACGAAGGGCTCTGTCAGATACTCTTCTTCCAAAGCGATGAGATCTGCGAGGTAAGCTATGGTGACCGCAACGGCAAGTACCAGCGTCAGCAGGGTATCGTTCTTCCAAAGCTCTAAGGCCATGGCATGCAATCGCAACAGGAGGCTCGACGGTCGATGACCACCGAAGCACCGGCAAGAATCGGTCTCGTCGCCTCGGACCCCCTCCGCCTTGTGGGCATGGAAGCCATTCTGGCCGATCTGCCCGGAATGCAAGCCGTTCCTCTTGAGCTCGAACAGATCGGCTCCACGGGCGATCTCGCCGTCCTCATGCTCGAAGCGCGCAGCGGGGGAGACACTCTGCCCGAGCTCATCACCCGTCTTCGCCGCGAGCACCCGCAGCTCCGCATCGTCGTTGTCGGCGAAGGCCTTGATCCCCTGCTCATCGAGCAGGTCATCGGCGCCGGCGCCAAGGGCTATCTCGCCGAAACCGCCAGCGAAGCCGAGATCCGCATGGCCCTCGAAGTCGTCCTCGACGGCTCCGTCTGGGCGCCGCGCAAGGTCCTCGCCAAGCTCCTCGAAGGCGGCAGCGCCAGCACCTCCTCGACTCCCGCCGGCGACAGCATCGTCAAGCGCATGACCGCTCGCGAGCGCGAAGTCCTCGAGCTCCTGATGGATGGCCGCTCCAACCGCGCCATCGCTGAAGCTCTCGGCATCGACGAGGCCACCGTTAAGGCCCACCTCGGCCGCATGCTTCGCAAAACCGGCGCCCACAACCGCGTCGAGCTCACTCTCCGCGCCATCGAAGAGCGCGCCCGCTAACGGCCAATCCCCGTGTGGCCCATCCTCCACCAGACCCGTCGGCGCGAAGCGCGTCTGCAGCATTTCACCCCGGCGAGCATTCTGTGCTCGCTGGGGTGAAATGCAATGCCCCCCGAAGGTCTACAACCCTCCGTACTCTTGTTCCCCGGCTAATGATGTTTCATTCTGTAACTCAGTACAGACCTGGGAGAAGAGGGTTGTAGGTCAGGCCGTTCGCGGTCAGCCTGCAACCCATTTTTTTTGGCAACCTGAGCCTTGCGGCAGTCCATCTCATCAAGTGGATAATAGTGGAAGATTCAGCCGGGACCGGCCCTCAACCATAAGATTCCCGAAAGGTAAGCTCAATAATGAAGAAAGTCCTAGGTGTGTTGTGTGGAGTTGCAATGCTTGCGGGCCTCATGCCCGCACAGGCTGCTGATCGCGCCTCCGATCAGGCGAAGATCTCGGAGCGTCTCAGTGGCGCTGCCGACGTACTTCAGGAGATCATGGCAACTCCCGATAGAGGCATTCCCAGCTCCATTCTTGCTGGCGCCTCTTGCGTCGTCGTTGTTCCTCATTACAAAAAGGGTGCCTTCGTCCTCGGAGCCCAATATGGTCAGGGTGCCGCCACCTGCCGTACGCCGCGCGGCTGGAGCGCTCCCGTATTCGTTATGCTCACCGGCGGAAGCTTCGGCTGGCAGATCGGCGGCCAGTCCACCGACCTCGTGCTCGTCGCGATGAACCAGAAGGGCCTTCAGCAGATGTTGAAGAGCAAGTTCAAGATCGGTGGTGACGCTGCCGCCTCCGCGGGCCCCGTTGGGCGCAACGCGCAGGCTGGCACCGACTGGAAGTTGAACGCCGAGTTCCTGACCTACTCCCGTTCCAAGGGTCTGTTCGCCGGCCTTGATCTCGACGGCACCGTTCTATCCGCCAACAACGACGTCATGACCGCCGAGTACGGCAGCCCGATCCCCTTTGAAACCGTCCTCCACGGCGCCACCCCGGTACCCGAGAACGCACGCCACTTTGTCAGCACCGTAGCCCGTTATTTCGTCGCCGCCAAAGCGCGCTAGTTCATTCCCCACATTCGCGTTGTTTCGCTAAAACAGGGACGGCATCCGCCGTCCCTGTTCTTCATGGAGCAGTCGCGCGTAGATGGGGAACCCTCAGGCCACGCTATGACCCTTCACGTGGTGAACGTCGCGCCTGCGGCTATAGGTCTTGCGCTGGCAGCTCTCGCACTCCCACGGATACAGCTTCAGCAGCACCATCAACCCATCCACAATCCCGTGACGTCTCACTCGCCGGAACTTGTGATGTCCGCAACTTGAACAGGCCCGCATAACCACCTCGGTGACCTGATAATAGTCCCACTCTCTGCACCTTGCGATAAACCCCGGCAACACGATAAGTTCGCCCCTCCACCGCCGCGCAACCTCAAACGTCGCTCTTGGCTACACTGGGGAACGTTGACTGCCCAATCCCAACCGCAACCCACGCGACGCGCCTCCCTCCGCGAATGGTTGGAGTATCTCGGCCTCCGTCTCCTCGTCGCCATCCTCAAATGGCTTCCACCTCCCGTCTCCCGAGCCACCGGCGCCGCTATCGGCGCCCTCGCCTGGCACCTCATCAGCCGCCTCCGCCGCATCGGCCTTCGCAACCTTTCTCTGGCCTTCCCGGACATGCCCGCAGCCGAGCGCGAGCGCACCCTCCGCACGCTCTACCGCTACCTCGGTTGGCAGATGGCTGAGTTCTGCCGTATGCCCCGCGCCACCCGCACCGACGCACAAAGATTCTTCCGCTACGAAGGCCTCGAGCACTACCTCGCCGCCCGCACCCGCGGCAACGGCGTCCTCGTCCTCACCGGCCACCTCGGAGCCTGGGAATTATCCAGCTTCTACCACTCCCTCATGGGCTACCCCATGAGCATGGTCATCCGCCGCCTCGACAACCCGCTCGTCGACGCCTTCGTCAACAACATCCGCTGCCTCCACGGCAACCGCGTTCTTCACAAGGACGACTTCGCCCGCGGCCTCCTCCAATCCATGCACCGCGGCGACACCGTCGGCATCCTCATGGACACCAACATGACGCCACCGCAAGGCGTCTTCGTCCCCTTCTTCGGCACTCTGGCCTGCACCGCCTCCGGCCTCGCCCGCGTCGCCGCCCATTCCAAGGCCGCCGTCCTCCCCGGCTTCATGCTCTGGGAGCCCCGCGAGCGACGCTACGTCCTCCACTTCGGCCCCGAGCTCACCCTCTCTCGCACCGGCGACGCCACCGCCGACGCCCTCGCCAACACCACCCTCTTCACCGCTACCATCGAATCCTGGATCCGGCGTTACCCTGACCAGTGGCTCTGGGTCCACCGCCGCTGGAAAACCCGCCCCGAAGGCCACGAAAGCCTGTACTGAACAAGAGAGCCTTACGCATGAGCAAGCTGACCATCCCTGAACTCGCAAAGCTCGTCGATGCCGTCTCCCAGGACAGGATCAACAGCGGCTCGCCCGACATCCCCGAAGAAGTCCTCTATCGCGTCGCTTCCTTCGAAGACGCTGGCCCCGATGCCGTCGTCTTCGCCCAGAACGACGACGCACTCGAAGCCGCACTTGAGTCCAAAGCTGGCGCGATTCTCGCCGTGCTCGGCAAGTTCGAAACTCGCGACCCCCGCATCCTCTGGGTCCGCGACGCGCGCTACGCCTTCGCCGTCGCCGGTCGCGCCCTCGCTTCCGAACCCGATCCAAAAGAACCCGCCATCCATCCCGCCGCGATCATCCACCCCTCCGCGAAGATCGGCACGCGGACCCGAGTCGGACCGGGCACCGTTATCGAAGCCAACGCAGTCATCGGCGAAGACTGCTCCATCGCCGCGAACGTCACCATCTACCATGACGTCCAGATTGGCCATCGCGTCGCCCTCCAGGCTGGCGTTGTCATCGGATCCTTCGGCTTCGGCTACGCCCGCAACCCACAAACCGGCGAGCACCTTCTCTTTCCTCAACAGGGCGCCCTCGTAATCGAAGACGACGTCGAGATCGGCGCCAACACCACCATCGACCGCGGCGCCCTCGGCGAAACCCGCATCGGCCAGGGCACAAAGATCGACAACCTCGTACACATCGGCCACAACTGCATCATCGGCAAGAACGTCATCATCGCCGCGCAGGTCGGCCTCTCCGGC
>Ga0157369_10006533_pt1 | contig 13502 bp, 12 predicted proteins | sample C25metaG_FD_113461 | JGI IMG/M metagenome (GOLD analysis project Ga0157369, IMG submission 113461) | Corn rhizosphere microbial communities from Kellogg Biological Station, Michigan, USA - C2-5 metaG | ecosystem: Host-associated > Plants > Roots > Rhizosphere > Soil | place: USA: Michigan...
CGGAGGAGAGGAAGCAGGCTCCAATGGCCCGGCGCGATATCGCCGCACGCGCGATGGCTGGCGCAACACGAGCTTGGCTGGAATCCCGCTAAACGTATTCAATCTGAGCTCGGCCTTAACTAGAACAGCGAGTTACCGCATGACGATTTGTGCGGTGAAGAGCGCGGACTACCTGGTCCGGAAAATTATGGATCAGACCGAGCCACTGCGGGCGGAAGCCGAAACCGCAACATGGCAGGTGCGCACGATAGCAGAGAACATGATCAGGCGCCTCGATTGGAGGGATTTTGAAACTCTGATTGATTTGATCTTCGCACGTGGTGGGTGGCATCGGGTCGGCGCGCTTGGTGGCGGCCAGGCCGACGTCGATTTGGTGCTGAAGCAACCCATCACTGAGGAGACCGCCTGGGTGCAGGTCAAATCCCAGTCATCGCAAGCGGAATTCGATGATTATCTTGGGCGCTTCGAACGCAATGGGAGTCTTGATCATTTTTTCTTCGTCTACCATAGCGCCAATAAAAGAATCCAGACCAGGGAGCACCGGCAGCTTCACCTTTGGTCGGCTGACCGCGTCGCGATTGCAGCAATTGATCTTGGTCTCTTCAGCTGGCTAGCAGATCGGACTACCTGACAATCCTGAGACTCCGCCCGACCGATGGTCGGGCGGAGCAGGTTCAGAGCTACGCTTCGGTGGGAGCGAGTTCCTCCTGACGCTGAGCAGCGAGTTCCTCGAAGGTTTGGCCGGTCGCCTCAAGGATGGCGTGCAACCCGCACACCGAACGAAGCCGGCGCAGGATCACGTCGCAGTAGAGCGGATCGAGCTCGATACCGAAACCGCGCCGGCCGGTCCGTTCGGCCGCGATAAGGGTAGTGCCCGACCCGCAAAATGGATCTAACACGATGCCTTTGCGACGCGAGCAGTCCCGGATCGCATCCTCAACCAGAGCCACGGGCTTCACCGTTGGATGAAGTTCGAGATCCGAGCGAGCGTTGCCGAAGCCGTTGACACCTGCATATTCCCAGATATTCGTCCGGTAACGGCCGTATTTGCCGAGCTCGATATTGTTGATGTGCGGTGCATCTCCCGACTTGAAAACGCAAACGAGCTCATGCTGAGAACGGTAGAACGAACCCATGCCGGCGTTGGCCTTTGACCAGACGCAGATATTCTTCAGCTCGGTGTAGGCGAGCTTGCCGGCGTCGAGCATCTCGCCAATATGGCGCCAGTCGATGCACTGAAAATGGATGGCGCCGCATTCGGAATGCGCTGCGAGCTGCGTGAACACCGACGTCAGGAACGCGGTAAATTCGGCATCTGACATCTCGCCAGCCGCCATGGCGAACTCTCGATGTTGAATCTTGCCGAGGCCGCCGACGTGGCCCGCGATCGGAACGTTATAGGGCGGGTCGGAAAAAACCATCTGGGCCCGCTTGTCACCGAGCAGAGCCTGATAGGTTTCGGGCTTGGTTGAATCGCCGCACACAAGCCGATGGTCGCCGATCTGCCAGACATCCCCGTCTCGGGTTATGGCCGGCCCCGGAGAGGGCTCGATAGCTTCGTCCGCGCTGCTATCGTTATTGGCGGCCGTAAGTTCGCCCATCAAGACCTCGATCTCGGGCAGCTCGAACCCGGTAATCGTGACGTCAAGGTCATCGAGCCCGAGATCGGACAGATACTGCAGTTCGAGAGCGAGCAGGTTGCGATCCCAGCCGGCGTTTTCTGCAAGCTTATTGTCTGCAATGACATAGGCGCGGATTTCTGCCTCGGTCATATTTTCTAAGCGCACAACCGGCACTTCGGAATAATGCAGCCTTTTGGCCGCCTTCAAGCGGCCCTCGCCTGCGATGAGATTATCTTCGCCGTCGGCGATGATCGGATTCGTGAACCCGAACCGCTTTATCGATCTCGCGATCTGATCGAGTTGCTTGTCCGAGTGCGTGCGGGGATTTGAACTGCGCAGCTTGAGGCGGCTGATGGGCAGATATTCAATGGATAGACGTCGCATGATTTAAGCTCCAAAGGGGTGAGGAGCCGACAAAAAAATTGCGCAGCTCCGGTTGATCCGAAACCACGCAATCTGCCCATGCAGCGTCGAGGTACCTTGAGAGCAGCTCCGACCCATGCCGGCTATCCGCTCGCAATGAGGAGGTTCAGGCGGCCCATGCCGCAGTCCCTTCAACTCATCTCAGGCGATCTGTACATAGTCACGCGATAGTGCTGCGTCAAGCTATCAGGCCTGCAGCCGCGTGTACGTCAACGTGACGATCCGGGGATTATTCGTTGAGCTCCGGATTGATCCGAAATTTGTTTAAGAACATCACGCGCTCGGTCCATTTTTCAGGCGACATCTCCGCCGGGACAACCAGGAAGGCGCCGTCGTCCGAGTCAGGAAGAATCCTGGCTAGGTAGTCCGTTAACCATTTCGCGGCCCGAAGATCACCTTTCATCGCGAGGTTGCGCATCGAAATAAGCAGCAGCTCGATGGTATTGACTTCGATTGCCTGGCCATTCTGCTGGACTTTGTGCCGTTCGCCGGCAAGCTTTTGGACGATGGCTTTCTCGCCAATGGCGCCCTTGGGCCGTCCCGCAGCCCGCTTTTGACCGCGGCCGAATTGGCAATGTGTAGGCGGACGACCGCGACCGCCGGTTTGCCCGGTCATGGAATGATCCCCGCCGCTTCGCATTCACGTTCGAGATCAGTCATCGTCGCCTCAAACTGCTTCCTTCCCCAGGCAATCTGTTTCTTCGTCCAGTGCTCCGGCAGGCCGTATTTCTCGGCGATCAGAAACGCCATGCGGAACGGCATCTTATTGGTGGGCAGGGTTAGAACGCCGCTCGTTTTCGGCACGGGAACGCAGCTATGCTTCTCGAATAGGGGCAATAGGTGCGCCATAGACCTAAAATCCGCTTTCTCGAGGGCCTTTTTCAGGATCTGCCGTATCTCGACTTCCTTGGCGGACATGTCTTGAGTGCGCCCGCCAACGCTGACGCGAAAAACTTCGTTGAAAATGCCGCCTGCATCGACCTGAACAGGACCGCTTTTCTTTCGGCGTCCTCCTGGATTGCCTGACTGCCCTTTTTTGAATTGACCTGATCTTGGCGGCCGCTTGTAGCCGATCGCGTACTCCTTTGAATGCTCCATGGTACCCTCTGTGACTGGCGCGATCGCTCCTGCGCTCGGGCAAGGCTTCGCGCGTTACGCTGAGGCTCGCGCATAAAAAAGCGCAGCCCCGGTTGAAACCGAAACCACGCAATCTGCCCATGCAGCGTCGAGGTACCCTAAGATCAGCTCCAGCCCATGCCGGCTATCTGTTCGCAACGGGAAAGAACATCACGGCCCATGCCGCAGCTCAATCTCCCATCTCAGGCAAGAGGTATCTAGCGTGACCGGCTGAGAAATTCAACTGCTGCATCGCTGATCGTGCGATCGTGCGCAGCTGGGTGCGAAGCTTTCGCTGCATGCCGTGCCAAAATTCCCTGCTATGTCAGCATTCCGATTCCCGGATAAATGACTGAATCACCGTAGGAATCGCACCATGGGCAGCTCTTTACGGGCTCCAAATCGGCATTTTTCCCAGTAAATTCCCTGATTTCAGGGAAATTGTGCTCGAGACCGGTTCGCAGCAGACTACCTGCACCACCACCAACTCTCTGTTTTTTCGGCATTTCTGGAATCACACTTGCCCCAATCGCTTGCAAATCCTTCTTCGTCAACAGTACGTCAACAGCAAATAGCCGCCTGCCGCAGTGCTGCTGGATCAGTGCGATTACGCAATCGGTAGCTAGTCTAGACTAGACGAGTTTGTCCCCAAGTCCGCACTACTGGTCGCTGCTTCGATCGCGCGAAGGCCGAGAAGCGTCCAATTGATCCGCTGTGCGGCGAGTGGCTTCTGAGTTTTCTCCGCTTCGCACATTGGTCCTACCGGCAACAGGCAGACGTATTGCTACGCACAGCCCGCCCAACCCGGAATGGCTCAATTCAATTGAGCCGGCATAGAGTTCAGCAAGTTCTCGCATGATCGACAAACCAAAGCCAAATCCGGGCGAGCTTTCGTCGAGTCGTTGACCGACTTGCACGGCCTTCGACATTTGCTCCGCCGACAGTCCCGGTCCATCGTCTTCGATGGTGGTGAGGACGAAGCGACCTTCTTTGCTTGCTGCAACCGCGACCTGGCTCCGGCACCAAAAGAAAGCATTCTCCATTACGTTGCCGAGCATTTCGTCGACGTCCTGCGCTTCGCAAGCCACCGCCAAGTCGACCGGTACATCGTGTGTGAATGTGACCTTTTTATCGGCATTCACCTTGCCGAGCACGACGCCCAAGTCTTCGATGCGGGGCGCGATCGCCGTTCTCGTCCTGACCGGACCGCCGAGTGCGGCCGCACGGGCACGCCTCAAATGATGCCGAATGCGCCGATCCATCAGCACGACGAGGCTATGGATATCCTCGCTGCCAGGAGCCTGCTTTTTCAGAGCGATGGCCAATGTTGCGAGGGGTGTTTTGAGGCCATGCGCCAGATTGGAAACATGCCTGCGCGCCCGATCGAGATTGGCGGCATTTTGAACAAGCAATGCGTTGAGTTCGTCGGCCAGAGGCTGCACCTCGCGCGGCTGCGCGCCGGGCACGCGCTCTCGCAAACCGGATCTCACGTCGGCGACCGCCTGACGCAGGTGCTCGAGGGGGCGCAGTCCGAGGCGGACTTGCAGCAGCATAGCGGAAATCAATGCAATACCGAGCACACTCAGCGAAATCGCCAGCGTGCGCATCGCTTCGCCCAGAGGTCCCAACACCGCATCTCTCGGCGCCGAGGCGACAATGATGGCGGGCACACCGGACACCGAGACGGCTAGGATACGGTAGTGGAGCTTCTGATCGAACGGACCCATACCATCGGCGGGTCGCGGGCGATCGCGGGGAGGCGGATCCTCGCCAGCAGGGGGAGGCGGCAGGGGCCTCCCGCCGATGTCGGGTGGATCGAGGTCGGCCCCGTCGAGAGACCGCGAGCGCAAAACGTTCTGCGGCCCAGAAATTTTCCAGTACCAGCCGTGTCGGCGGCGGTCGAAAGGCGGGCCATCTGCTGTGCCGGCGAGTTTCAGGGTGCCATCTGAAGAAATTCGGTTACTCGGGTGCGCAGGCCTACTCGATCCTCTGCACCGCGCCGTGTCAAGGAAGCGGGTCGATATTTCGCGGCAATGCCTTGACCGCTCACGCGTGTCCGCTGTGGTCATCTCTCCAGGAAAGTTCTGCTCGCTCCGGGCACTTACATCGTGCTTTCTTCAGCTGAGATCGCGCGGATCGGGGTGCTAAAGAATCTCCGCCAGCGACTGGCCATGCAAGTCGATGTTCAGGCCCTGCATGCCGAGATCAGAGATCTCGCCACCCATGGCTTTGAGGCTTTCCTCGCGGATCAGCGACATCAGCCCGCGCTTGAGCGCCAGAAACTCCGACGACATCATCATGGATTGCTGGCGGGGCCGCTCCAGGGGAATTGGAATCTCCGCCTTGATCGAGCCCGGACGCGCTGTCATGCAGTAGACTCGGTCCGAGAGAAAGATCGCCTCGTCGATGTCGTGGGTGACGAACAGCACCGAAATCTTCAAGCGTTGCCAGAGATTGGTGAGAATCTGCTGCATGATGACGCGGGTTTGCGCGTCGAGTGCGCCGAACGGCTCATCGAGCAGCAGGACCTTGGGTCCCGTCGCCAGCGCGCGCACGATGCCGACACGCTGCTTCATGCCGCCGGAGAGCCGCTCCGGATAATGCTTCTCGAAGGCCTCCAGCCCGGCAAGGCCGAGCAACGTCCGCGCCGCGCGCTCGCGCTGGGCCCGCGGCATGCCGCGCATCTTCAGGCCGAACTCGACATTCTCCCGCACGGTCTTCCAGGGAAACAGCGAGTATTGCTGGAACACCATGCCGCGTTCGGCGCTCGGTCCGCGTACGGCCTCGCCATCGACGGTGACCGTGCCGCTGGTCGGCTTCAGGAAGCCGGCGACGGCATTCAAGAGCGTGGACTTGCCGCAACCCGAGGGACCGACGATCGAGACGAATTCGCCCGGCTTCACATGGATATGGGTGTTGCTGACGGCCTCGACCGATCCCTCGATGGTCTCGTAACTCAGCGCGAAATTCTCGACCTCGATATGACCCTGGGGCGGACGCACATCGATCTGGCGCTCGATCTGGCTCATTTCGCTCTCCATGGCATGACAAGCTGCCCCGCGCCCCGGATCAAAAGGCTAGATCCCAATCCGAGCAGGCCGATTGCGATCATGCCGAGCGCGATGTCGGCATACTGAACCAGCGAATAGGCTTCCCAGGTGAAGTAGCCGATGCCGTACTGGCCCGAGATCATTTCGGCGGCGATCAGCGAGACCCAGGCAACGCCCATGCCGACCGTGAGCCCAGTGAAGATGTGGGGCAGCGATGCCGGGAAGTAGACCTCGCGGAAGATCGAGCTTTCGCGGGCGCCGAGACATTGCGCGGCCCGCACCAGCACGGGATCGACCAGCGACATCCCGTGCAGCGTGTTCACCAGGATCGGAAAGAACGAGCCGAGGAAGGTGATGAAGACGATGCTCTGCTCGTTGGTCGGCCACAGCATGATCGCCATCGGCACCCATGCGATCGCCGGGATCGGCCGCAACACTTCTGCCACGGGGAAGACGATCTCGTGGATCAGCTTGAAGCGGCCCATGACAAGGCCGAGCGGCACACCGACCACGGCCGCAAGCGAGAAGCCGATCAGGATACGGCGGCAGCTCAACAGAAGGTGCATCAGGAATTTAGGATCATGAATCGCCTTGGTGAAGCTCGCATAGACCTCGGGCGGCGAAGGCACGTTGGTGAAGCGCACGAAGAAAACCACGCGGTATTTCGTGAGCAGATGCCAGACGATGAGGAAGACGAGGAGGGAGGTCGCGCCGATCGCGACCGCCCGCAGCCTCTCCTTATTAAGCCGGTACCAGCGCGCGGCGAGCTCGCCGAGCGATCGCTTGGGCACCGGCGCAGGCGCGGGTGCCGGTTCCGCTTCGGCCACGACTGATATCGCCACGTCGTCCTCCCGGTGGCGCAGGATGGCGGGACTGCTCACGTCTTGCCTCCACCGACCGCGGCCTTCACCGCGTCATCAAAGCTCAGGACCTTGCCGTTGATCTTGGCGGCATAGGCCTCCGCGTCCTTCTTCAGCAGGAACGGCGCGATCTCGCTGCCGCCGACCGCGAAGAAGGCCTGGTCGGCGAACAGCTTGATGCCGCGCGAGGTGTCGAAGACGTAAGCGACGTCGACCTTCTTGCCCTTGGCCTTGAAGTCGGCATAGGCGCCGAGCGTGCAGGCCGCGCTGGAGAAGGGCAGGATGCCTTCATCGTCGACCCAGACCTCGCCCGACTTACGCGGATCGGTGATCGGCTTCTTGCAGAACTTGTCCTCGCCGGAAATCTCATAGTTCCTGGTGCTGTTGAGCTGCGCGTCGTAGTCGAGCTTCAGCTCCGCATAGGCCTTGCGGAGGTAGGAATCATCGACCCATTTGTGCGGATCGAACTCCTTCATGCGTCCGAGCTTCTGCAGCACCTTGACGTCGGTGGCTGCGGCGTCGATCAGCGCCGGCTTGATGGTCGGATCGGTTGTCATGTTGCCGCCGGGACCGAGGAAGATGTAAACGACCTCCTTGTTGGTGCCTGTCCATTCTTGAATCTTTTCAGCGGCGCGCTTCGGGTCCGCACGCAGCCATTGGTTGGCGGCGATGATCGCCTTGATATAGGCGACGACGACCTCGGGGTATTTCTCGGCGAAGTCGGTGCGGACGACAACGCCGTGCCACGTCGGCACGTTGGTCTGAACCCCGTCAAAGATCTTGCGTGCGAAGCCGCGGAACGGCAACAGCTCCGCAAATGGAACGAAGTCCGCATGCGCGTCGATCTTCTTCTCCTGGAGGTTCGTCGATCCGACCTCGGGCGCCTGGTTGACAAGCTGGAAGAAATCGTTGGAATAACCGCGGTCCTGCATGGCTTTCAGCACCATGCCGTGCGCAGCAGAGCCAAAGGGAACGCTGACGAGTTTGCCCTTCAGATCGGCGAGGTCGTAGTAGGGTGAATCCCTGTTGACCACGATGCCGTTGCCGGAACCGTACAGATTATAGGCGGAAACCGCGATCAGCCGACTCTTGCTTTCCGGATTATTCTCGAAGGTGAAGCCGTTCACGATGAGAGGATAGTCGCCCATCATGCCGAATTGCAGCTTGTTTGCCATCATCGCATTGGTGACGGGCGGGCCGGAGGTGAAGTTCTGCCATTCCAGCTCGAACTTGATGTTGGCGTACTTGCCGTCGGTCGGCAGATACTTCTCAAGCAGATGAAGCTCCCGGATCACCGTTCCGGCGGTCACCGTGTTCGTCGTCGTGTCCTGGGTGCCGATGCCGATGGTGACGGTCTCGGCGGATGCGGGCAGCGCCAGCATCAGCGCCGTCACCGAGATCGCGATGGAGAGTGTTGCAAGATGGCGGGCCATTCTCATCCTCTTCCGGTTGGATGTGCTGCTGTCGCCATGATTGGTTGACCTTGGGAAGAGGGCAAACCCGGACTTGCCGTCAGGGTAGATTAGTTGCCGCCAAAGCCCGGTTGCATAGTGGTTGGGCATTTTCCGCTTCAAGCGCCAATCAGATGTGCACCAATTTTAGTCCCCAAATTTCAATCCGACGCCGAACCTCGCATTTCCTCCAGAATGTCCGGGCGGCAGACCACGATCTGCGAGCGTTTGCTTAAGACGATCTGCTTCTCCTGCATCCGCTTCAGGCTGATCGTGACCCATTGCCGCGTAGCCCCGACCATATGGGCGATGTCGGCATGGGTGAACGCGGCGGCGATGACGGTGCCGTCGGAATCTTCCACCCCGTAGAGTTCCACGAGCTGCAACAACAGATGCGCGAGCCGCTGCGTGATCGAGCGCGTGCCCAGCATCTGCGCCATCGCCGAATAGCATTTGCCCTTGAAGCTCAGGCCCTCGATCACCCCGATTGCGAGATTGGGAATCTCGGCGACCAGCGCGCGCAGCTCCTTGCCCGGCAACTGCACGACGCTGCAATTGCTGGAGGCGACGCCGGACCATTGATGCACGCCGGTGTCGAACACCTCGGGTCCGCCGACGAAATTGCCGATGTGCCAGTAGGCGAGGGTGATCTCGCGGCCGAGCGGGGAAGTGTAGAACACACGGATGCGGCCGCTTTCGATCAGCCAGATGCCGTCATGCCTGGCGCCCTGGCCGAACAGGGTTTGGCCGCGGTTGAGCACCTTGCGGCGTCCCTGCTTCAGGACGATTTCCCGCTCGCGCAAGGTGAGCTTGTCCATCAGCGGCGGTGGACCGCCGATCGCCTGCTGATTCTCGGTGAGAAGCAGCGAGGAGCCGGTAGCGGGTTTCGGCGTCGAGGGTACGCTTCCGCGCCCCGAATTTACCGCTTGCAGCAACATTGATCCGCCTCCGGATTGTTCAATCTGATTCCAGAAGCAGCAATGTTCATGCCAGATCGGTTGGCCTCACGGATGCGCCAAAAGTCACGGAAATCCCCGCCGAATCAATGGCTGGCGAGGATGAGCAGATAGGATTTCGGATAGATGCCGCGCCCGTGGCCGTCCGAGAAGGCGATGTTCAAGCCGTAGCCGAGATCGGTGATGCCGACGATGGCGATGCCGGGAAAGCGGGCAGGGAAGCGGTCATCGATGCGGGCGCGGGTGCAGTGGGCGCATTTGCAGGCCGAGCGCAGCCGCTCCGCCGAGAAGGAGACCGCATGGTCATCCGACGCGTGCATGAAGAGCTCGGACAGATCGGCGCTCAGTTCGTAGTCCGTTACGGTCGGCGCAACCATTGCCGTCATGGTCGTGATCTCCTCAACGCCCGTTCATAAGCGAAGTGCGGGTTACGCCGATAGCAACTAATTGCCTGCGCGCTCGACGTCGCGATGATTTATGTCTCTCCCGCATCGTGATGTCAGGCGATGGTCGGCAAAGTTAGAAACTAATCGACCGAAATCGCCGCTTCTTGATTGCCTGAGATTCACTTCTCACCGAAACGTTCGTCGCATGAGCAACGGAGAGAAATGACGATGAGCGCCTTCCAGCGGGAAACGGTTTTGTCAGTCAGGCACTGGACCGATTCCCTGTTCAGCTTCACCGCGACGCGCGATCCCGGCTTTCGTTTTCAGAACGGCCAGTTCGCCATGATCGGGCTCGAGGTCGACGGACGGCCGCTGCTGCGGGCCTACAGCATGGCGAGCGCCAATCATGAAGAGGCGCTGGAGTTCTTCTCGATCAAGGTGGCAGACGGGCCGCTGACCTCGCGCCTGCAGAAGATCAGGGAAGGCGACATCATCCTGGTCGGGCGCAAGGCGACCGGCACGCTCATCACCGGTAACCTCATTCGCGGCAAGCGGCTACTCTTGCTCTCGACCGGGACTGGCCTTGCGCCATTTGCGAGCCTGATCAAGGACCCTGACGTCTATGAGTCCTACGAGACCATCGTGCTGGCGCATGGCTGCCGGCAGGTCTCCGAGCTCGCCTATGGGGAGCAGGTCGTCGAGAGCTTGCAGCAGCACGAGCTGTTCGGTCCGCTGATCGAGGACAAGCTCATCTATTATCCGACCGTGACGCGCGAGCCCTTCCGCAATCGCGGCCGCATCACCGACCTCATCGAGTCCGGCCAGCTGTTTTCGGACATTGGGCTTCCCGGGCTCGATCTGGAAACCGATCGCATCATGCTGTGCGGCAGTCCGTCGATGCTGGATGAGTTGCGTGCGATGTTCACGGCGCGGGGATTCGTCGAGGGCAGCCACAGCGAGCCCGGACATTTCGTCATTGAGAAAGCTTTCGCCGAGCGGTGAGGCGCTTGCCCGTTTGTTGGTCAAATCGCGGCTGGGCTTTGAGCAAATCGACCAAAGATTGGCTTTCGGCGTCGCGCGACAACTAATTGCTATCGCCGCAAAACGGCCTGAACAAGTCTGATGCAACGATGGCTGGCGCCGTCGAGTGAGGAGCAAATGATGGCAATGGATGAAATCGTCGACGGACTCTCGGAAGTGTCCTGCGATGTGCTGGTGATCGGCGGCGGCACGGCCGGGCCGATGGCGGCGCTGAAGGCCAAGCTGAAAAATCCCAAGGCCAATGTCGTTCTGCTCGAGAAGGCCAACGTCAAGCGCTCGGGCGCGATCTCGATGGGCATGGACGGGCTGAACAACGCGGTCATTCCCGGCTATGCGACGCCAGAGCAGTACACCAAGGAGATCACGATTGCCAATGACGGCATCGTCGATCAGAAGGCGGTCTATAAGTACGCGCAGAACTGCTACAAGATCATCGAGGAGCTCGATAGTTTCGGCATCCGCTTCCTGAAGAACGAGAACGGCGACTATGCCGTCAAGAAGGTGCACCACATCGGCACCTATGTGCTGCCGATGCCGAACGGCGACACCGTGAAGAAGGCGCTGTATCGCCAGCTTCGCCGCGCGCGCATCCTGATCTCCAATCGCTACATGGCAACGCGTCTGTTGAAATCCGCCGATGGCCGCATCGCCGGCGCGATCGGCGTCAACACGCGCACCGCGGAGTTGCTGGTCATCAAGGCCAAGGCCGTGATCCTTTGCATGGGCGCCGCGGGCCGGCTGGGACTGCCGACATCCGGCTATATGTTCGGCACCTATGAGAACGCCGCCAATTCCGGCGACGGCTATGCGATGGCCTATCACGCGGGCGCCGCGCTCGCGAACCTCGAATGCTTCCAGATCAATCCGCTGATCAAGGACTATAACGGGCCGGCCTGCGCTTATGTTGCAGGTCCCTTCGGCGCCTACACCGCGAACAACGAGGGCTCGCGCTTCATCGAATGCGACTATTGGTCGGGACAGATGATGCTCGAATTCTACAACGAGCTGTTATCCGGCAAGGGCCCGGTATTCCTGCAGCTCAAGCACCTGCATCCGAATACGATCGAGGAGATCGAATCGACGCTGCACAAGGTGGAGCGGCCGACGCGCGGCCTGTTCCAGCAGGGACGCGGCGTCGACTACCGGAGCGAATCGATCGAGATGCACATCTCGGAGATCGGCTTCTGCTCCGGCCACAGCGCCTCCGGCGTGTTCGTCGATGACAACGCGCGGACTACCGTGCCCGGCCTCTATGCCGCGGGCGACATGGCGAGCGTGCCGCACAACTACATGCTCGGCGCCTTCACCAACGGATCGGTCGCCGGCATCGACGCCGTGGACTTTGCCGACAGCCACGATTTCGCGGATTTCGATACGAGCGAGATCGCCCTCGAACGCGAACGCGTACTGGCGCCGACCAGACGGGAAGACGGAATTCCGCCGAGCCAGATCGAGTACAAGACGCGCCGACTTGTGAACGACTATTTGCAGCCGCCGAAGGTAACCCGCAAATACGAATTGGGCATGCGCCGCCTCGCCGAGGTGCGGCAAGACATGCAGGAGCGCATGATCGCGCGCAACGCGCATGAGCTCTTACGCGCACTCGAGGTGCAGTCGATCATGGATTGCGCGGACATGGCGGCCCATGCCTCGCTCTACCGCGAGGAGAGCCGCTGGGGCCTCTATCACCTGCGCACCGACTTCCCCGAGAAGGACAATGAGAACTGGTTCTGCCACACGCTGCTCAGCAAGCAGAACGGCAAGATGACAAGCGAGAAGCGCGAAGTGCAGCCTTATGTCGTGCCGATCGCCGACGACGAGAAGGATCTCTACGACAGGCAGCGTATCCGGGTCAGCGCATAAGACGCAAACGCCCAAGCAACAGGAGATTTGAAATGCCTCTCGCTACCTATCAGACCTCGGTGCCGGTGGTTGTCGATGAAGCCAAATGTATCGCCGACAAGGGCTGCACCGTCTGCGTCGATGTCTGCCCGCTCGACGTGCTGCGGATCAGCGACATGACCGGCAAGGCCTACATGGCCTACGACGAATGCTGGTACTGCATGCCTTGCGAGGCCGATTGCCCGACCGGCGCGGTCACCGTCAACATTCCCTATCTGTTGAGGTGAGCATGTCGAGCCCGTTCGAATCCTACGACGATCTCGACGATGCCGACGAGCGGCTGCGGGCAGCCGATCCTGCCGAGTGCCGTGTCGCCATCATCGCGCTCGGTCATTCCGGCGATCCCGCCGCGATCGGGCATCTCGCGAATATGGTCTCCGATCCCGACGCGGGCGTGCGCCAGCAGGTTGCGATGGCGCTCGGTGAATTCGACGGGCCGGAAACCGCCAGCGCGCTGGTGAAGCTGCTGGTCGATCCGGAAAGAGCGGTGGCGGCGGCCGCGGCCAACAGCATGGCCGAGGTCAAGGAACCCGCTTGCGCCGATGTCATCCTGCCGCTGGTCAAGCATGCCCACGCTTTCGTACGCATGGGCGCCTTGCGCGCGCTGAAGGAGCTGCGCCGCAAGGATACGCTCAAGCCCGCGCTCGAGGCGTTGCAGGATTCGGACGCAGCGGTTCGCGTCCAGGCGATCGGCA
>Ga0157369_10006534_pt1 | contig 13501 bp, 16 predicted proteins | sample C25metaG_FD_113461 | JGI IMG/M metagenome (GOLD analysis project Ga0157369, IMG submission 113461) | Corn rhizosphere microbial communities from Kellogg Biological Station, Michigan, USA - C2-5 metaG | ecosystem: Host-associated > Plants > Roots > Rhizosphere > Soil | place: USA: Michigan...
GCCGCCTGGCGGGCCGGCGCCTGGCCGAGGCCGGCGGGGAGGACGCAGCCCATGAAGATCTTGTCGACCGCCTCGCCGTCGACACCGGCGCGCTCCACCGCCGCGCGCACCGCGGTGGCGCCGAGTTCGGTCGCCGACGCGCCGGCGAGCGCGCCCTGGAAGCTCCCCATCGGGGTGCGGGCGTAGGAGAGGATGACGATCGGGTCGTGGCTGGTGTCGGCGGCGGTGGCCATCGGCTGGTCCTTCTTTTCGTCATTCCAGCGAAAGCGGGACTCCCGCCGGCCTTCTTCAGAGGCTCAAGGAAGAAGCGGGATCCCTCCGTTTGGCGGGGATGACGGGTTGACTGTCGTGGCGGCGAGATAGCGATGCCGGCCGCCTTGTTCAAATCGCGAAGCCTCTGCTAGGGCCGCGGACCAAGAGGAGAGACTGAATGTCCGACATGGGGCTGGACTTCGCCCTCGGCGAGATGGCGGACGCGATCCGCGAGACGACCGAGCGCTTTGCCGCCGACAAGATCGCGCCGCTCGCCGCCCGGATCGACGAGGAGGACTGGTTTCCCCGCGAGCTGTGGCCGCAGATGGGCGAGCTCGGGCTCCACGGCATCACCGTCGAGGAAGAATATGGCGGGCTCGGCCTCGGTTATCTCGAGCATGTCGTCGCGCAGGAGGAAGTGGCGCGCGCCTCGGCGTCGATCGGCCTCAGCTACGGCGCCCATTCCAACCTCTGCATCAACCAGATCCGCCGCTGGGCGAACGAGGAGCAGAAGCAGAAATATCTGCCGAAGCTGATCTCGGGCGAGCATGTCGGCTCGCTGGCCATGTCGGAAGCCGGCGCCGGCTCCGACGTCGTCTCTATGAAGCTCAAGGCCGACCGCGTCGACGGCGGCTGGCGCCTCAACGGCACCAAATTCTGGATCACCAACGCCCATTATGCCGACACGCTCGTCGTCTACGCGAAGACCGGCGAGGGCAGCCGCGGCATCACCACCTTCCTGATCGAAAAGGAGATGGAAGGCTTCGGCCTCGGCCAGAAGCTCGACAAGATGGGCATGCGCGGCTCGCCGACCGGCGAGCTCGTCTTCAACGACTGCTTCGTCCCCGACGAGAACGTGATGGGGCCGGTGAACGGCGGCGTCGGCGTCCTCATGTCGGGTCTCGATTACGAGCGGACGGTGCTCGCCGGAATCCAGCTCGGGATCATGCAGGCCTGCCTCGACGTGGTGCTCCCCTACGTCCGCGAGAGGAAGCAGTTCGGCAAAGCCATCGGCACCTTCCAGCTGATGCAGGCCAAGGTCGCCGACATGTACGTCGCGCTCAACTCGGCGCGCGCCTACGTCTATACCGTCGCGCGCAATTGCGACGCGGGGAAGACCACGCGCTTCGACGCCGCCGGCGCGATCCTGCTCGCGTCCGAGAGCGCAGTGAAGGTGAGCCTCGAGGCGATCCAGGCGCTGGGCGGCGCCGGCTACACCAAGGACTGGCCGGTCGAACGGTTCATGCGCGACGCCAAGCTTCTCGACATCGGCGCCGGCACCAACGAGATCCGCCGCATGCTCATCGGCCGCGAGCTGATCGGAGCCGCATGAGCGAGGGCCTGCTCAACGTCTTTCAGTGGTACGGTGCGATTGCCGGCGCCATCGCGGCCTTGGTCGTGTCGCTTGACCTTGGGCGGCGGCCCACGGGCTGGGCCTTCGTCCTCTTCGTGACCGCATCCGTGGCTTACGTCGCCTGGGGCTTCCTCAACGACGAAGGCAAGGCGGTGGCTTGGCAGAACGTCGTCCTCTTCTGCATCAACGTGATCGGCGTCTATCGCTACCTGATCCGCAAGAAGCCGGTGCACACCTGATGGTGCAGATCGTCTCCAAGATCGACGAGGGCTCGGACGATTTCCGCCGCAATGCTGCGCACAATCGCGCGCTCGCCGACGAGCTTCGGGCGCGCGTAGCCAAGGCTGCGCGCGGCGGGCCGGAGAAGCATCGCGAGCGCCACGTGGCCCGGGGCAAGCTGCTTCCGCGGGACCGGGTGGCGCGGCTGCTCGATCCGGGCTCGCCGCTCCTCGAAGTGGGGCAGCTCGCCGCCAACGGCATGTACGGCGACGAGGCGCCCGGCGCGGGAATGATCGCAGGCATCGGTCGGGTCTCCGGCCGCGACTGCATGATCGTCGCCAACGATCCGACGGTGAAGGGCGGGGCCTATTTCCCGCTGACGGTGAAGAAGCACCTCCGCGCCCAGGAGATCGCGCGCGAGAACCGGCTGCCCTGCATCTACCTCGTCGATTCCGGCGGGGCGAACCTGCCGCACCAGGCGGAGGTCTTCCCCGACAAGGAGCATTTCGGCCGCATCTTCTACAACCAGGCCAACATGTCGGCTGAGGGCATCGCCCAGATCGCCTGCGTGATGGGAAGCTGCACCGCCGGCGGCGCCTACGTCCCCGCAATGTCCGACGAGACGGTGATCGTGCGCAACCAGGGCACGATCTTCCTCGGCGGGCCGCCGCTGGTGAAGGCGGCGACCGGCGAGGTCATTTCGGCCGAGGATCTCGGCGGCGGCGACCTCCACGCGCGCCGGTCCGGAGTCGTCGACCACCTCGCCGAGAATGACGAGCATGCGCTTGCGATCGTCCGCAACATCGCAGGGCGGCTGAACACCGCGAAGACAATCGATCTCGACCTCGCCGAGCCGGCCGAGCCCAAGCTCGATCCCGAGGACCTTTACGGAATCATCCCCGATGATGTCCGCACCCCCTATGACGTTCACGAGGTGATCGGCCGCATCGTCGACGCCAGCGACTTCCACGAGTTCAAGCCGCTCTACGGTTCCACCCTCGTCTGCGGCTTTGCGCGCATCTGGGGGATGCCGGTCGCGATCCTCGCCAACAACGGCATCCTCTTTTCGGAAAGCGCATTGAAGGGCGCGCATTTCATCGAGCTCGCCTGCCAGCGCCGGACGCCCTTGCTCTTCCTCCAGAACATCTCGGGCTTCATGGTCGGCGGCAGATACGAGGCGGGCGGCATCGCCAAGGACGGGGCGAAGCTCGTCACCGCCGTCGCCACCGCGCAGGTGCCCAAGGTCACGGTGCTGATCGGCGGCAGCTTCGGCGCCGGCAATTACGGCATGAACGGCCGCGCCTACGGCCCCCGCTTCCTGTTCACCTGGCCCAACAGCCGGATCAGCGTGATGGGCGGCGAGCAGGCGGCGAGCGTCCTCGCCACCGTCCACAAGGACGCGGACAGTTGGACGCCCGAGGAGGCGGAAGCCTTCAAGGCGCCGATCCGCCAGCGCTACGAGGACGAGGGCAACCCCTATTACTCGACTGCGCGCCTCTGGGACGACGGCATCATCGACCCCGCCCAGACGCGGGATGTGCTCGGCCTCGCCTTCTCCGCCTGCCTCAACGCTCAGATCCCGGAGCGCCCGCAGTTCGGGCTGTTCCGGATGTGATCTGCCACATCGCGTCGAAGGACGCTCTCGCCATCCGGAGACCAGGGAAGAGAGGCGCGTGAAGTTCAGGAGCGACATCCAGATCCTGCGCGCGATCGCCGTCCTGTGCGTGCTGTTCTTCCACCTGGGGATCGGCGCCTTCTCGAGCGGCTTCCTGGGCGTCGACGTGTTCTTCGTCGTCAGCGGCTTCCTGATGGAGAAGCTCTACGCCCAGAACAAAGGGCCCATGCACTTCTACACGCGGCGCGCCCGGCGCCTATTGCCAGCCTATTTCGTCGTCGTGCTGGCGACGCTTGCCGCGTGCTGGTTCGTCACCCTGCCGCCGGATTTCTCGCAGGCGGGACAGCAGGTCGTCTTCGCCGCCGGCTTCGCGTCGAACATCGGCTTCTGGCTGCAGAACAGCTATTTCAGCAAGATCGAGTTCAATCCGCTGCTCCACCTCTGGTCGCTCGGCGTCGAGATCCAATATTATCTGTTCGTTCCCTTTATCGTGTGGGCTGCGGCGCGCTGGCGCGGCGCGCTCCCGGCGCTGATTGCCACGTCGCTGTGCCTGTGCCTGCTCGTGGTGCACGTGAGCCCGAAGACGTCCTTCTTCATGATGCCGCTGCGCCTGTGGGAGTTCGGCCTCGGCATGCTCGCCGCCCGCCTCGCGCCCGAAGACTCCCGCCGCAGCGCCGTCGGCTTCGCGGGGATCGCCGCGATAATCCTGTGCATGATGCTACCGGTCGACGGCGAATCGACCTCGATCCTGCGCGGTCACCCGGCGCTGGCCGCGCTCGCCATCGCGCTCGCCACCGCCTCCGTGCTCTATTTCGGCATCGAGGAGCGGCTGCTCGCCAATCTCGCCGGCCGTGCGCTGCGCCGGGTCGGCGACATGTCCTATTCCGTCTACCTCGTCCATTTCCCGATCATCGTCCTGTGGTTCTACACGCCCTTCGGCGGGACCCACCTCGGCGACGGCAGCTGGCGCCCGGCGCTGATCCTCGCACCGCTGATCGCCCTCGCTGCGGCCCTGTCCTATTTCTGCGCCGAGCGGCGCGGCGGTCGCTTCCTCACGCCCGCTCGAGTCGTCGCGGCGATGGCTGTCACGGCCGCGCTCGGTCTGCTGCTGCCGGCCGCGCAGCTGCGCCCCTTCCCCGCTTACCAGCGCGCGATCTTCTCGGCTTGGACCGACCGCGCGCCCTATCGCTGCGGCATCGCCTTCCGCCTGCAGCATCCCGGCGGGCAGTTCTGCCTTTCCAGGCCGGCGGGAGCGGTGCGCGACACGGTGATGCTGCTCGGCGACAGCCATGCCGATTCGATTCGGCAGAGCTTCAACCGCGCCGCCTTCGCGCAAGGTTCCGCGGTCGCCTTCGCCGTCTCCAACGAGCCGCTGATCTCGCCTGGCCGCGGGCCGGCCTGGATGGTCGCGCAGGCGAGGGCGCTCGGCGTCCGCCGCGTCTTCCTCCACTACGCGTTCCACAATCTGACACCGGCACTGGTCGAGGAGGCCCGCCGCGCCAACGCTGCGGCGGGGATCGAGACCCTGCTGATCCTGCCCGTCCCCGAGGCCGGCGAGCACGTGCCGCAGGCGATGTACCGAGCGTCGGTCTCGGGCCGCCGGTTGGCGCCGCTCTCTCGTTCCGACTATGAATGGCGCCTCAAGCCGCTCATGGCCTATCTCGCGGAGCCGCACGCGATGCTGACCGTCGTCGATCCCCGTCCCGCCTTATGCGACGCGGCCGCGTGCGCCGTGGCGCAGTCGGACGGCCGACCTTATTATTTCGATTCAGACCATCTCACTCTGCTCGGCGCGCGGCGGCTGGAGCCTGTGTTCGGTAGCGCGCTCGCTCGCGCGAGGGGGCAATGACCGCATGCTGAACTCCCTCCTGATCGCGAACCGGGGCGAGATTGCGTGCCGGGTCATCCGTACCGCGCGGCGGCTCGGGGTTCGCACCGTCGCCGTCTATTCCGATGCGGATCGGAATGCCCTGCATGTGCGGGACGCGGATGCGGCGGTGCACATCGGGGCGTCGCCGGCGCGGGAGAGCTATCTTCGCGGCGAGCGGATCCTAGCCGCAGCCAGGGAGACGGGCGCTGAGGCGATTCATCCCGGCTACGGCTTCCTCTCCGAAAACGCCGAATTCGCAGAGGCCGTTGAGGCAGCCGGGCTGGTCTGGGTGGGGCCGAAGGCGAGCTCGATCCGGGCGATGGGCCTCAAGGACGCGGCGAAGCGGCTGATGGACCAGGCCGGAGTCCCGACCACCCCAGGTTATCTCGGCGACGATCAGGCGCCCGACCGGCTGCAGGCGGAGGCGGACGCGATCGGCTATCCGGTGCTCATCAAGGCGGTCGCCGGCGGCGGCGGCAAGGGGATGCGGCGCGTCAACGCCTCATCGGAATTCGCGGACATGCTCGCCTCGTGCAAGCGCGAGGCGGCGGCGTCGTTCGGCGACGACCGGGTGCTGATGGAGAAATATATCGAGCGGCCGCGCCACATCGAGGTGCAGGTGTTCGGCGACACGCACGGCAACGTCGTCCACCTGTTCGAGCGCGACTGCTCGCTCCAGCGGCGCCACCAGAAGGTGATCGAGGAGGCGCCGGCGCCCGGCATGGACGAGGCGACCCGCGCCGCGGTGTGCGGGGCGGCGGTCAAGGCGGCGCGGGCGGTCGACTATGTCGGAGCCGGGACGATCGAGTTCATCGCCGACGCGTCGGAAGGGCTGCGGCCGGACCGGGTGTGGTTCATGGAGATGAACACGCGCCTCCAGGTCGAGCATCCGGTGACCGAGGAGATTACCGGGCAGGACCTCGTCGAATGGCAGCTTCGTGTCGCCTCGGGCGAGCCGCTCCCGCTCGCGCAGGAGGCGCTGTCGATCCGCGGCCACGCGATCGAGGCGCGGCTTTACGCCGAGGATCCGGCGCACGAATTCCTGCCGTCGACGGGGCGTCTCGACCATTTCGTGCTCGGCCGCGGCCTCCGCATCGACACCGGCGTCGAGGAGGGGGACAGGATCAGCCCCTATTACGATCCGATGATCGCCAAGCTGATCGCCCGCGGCGCCTCTCGCGAAGAGGCGATCGACCGGCTCGTCGACGCGCTCGACCAGGTCGAGGTCTGGCCGGTTCGGACCAACGCCGCCTTTCTCGCCCGCGCGGCCGACGATGCCGACTTCCGCGCCGGCGACGTCGACACGAGCTTCATCCCGGCGCGTATCGATCGGCTGGTGCCCGGCACGGCGCCGTCGGAAGGAGTCTGGAACCTCGCCGCCACCGCCCTCCTCGCCTCCGACTTCGGCGCGGCGGAGGAGGGCGATCCGTGGAGCGCCCTGCAGGGGTTCCGGCTGAACGGGGCCCCAGACCGAAGCGTCGCTCTCGCGCATGCCGGCGAGACGCGGGTGGTCGAGGCGGGCGGCGATCCTGAGCTCGAGGGCATCGCCACCGCGGAGGGCGAGCGGGTGCTCGTCTTCGCCGCCGGCCAGGCCTTCGCGTTCATGCTGCCGGGCGCCGGTGGCGGAGCGGCGGGAGGCGGCGGGGGCGACGGCACCTTGCTGTCGCCGATGCCGGGCCGGGTCATTGCCGTCGACGTGCGCGCGGGCGATAAGGTCGCGAAGGGCCAAAAGCTCGTCACGCTGGAGGCGATGAAGATGGAGCACAGCCTCGCCGCCCCCTTCGACGGCGTCGTCGCCGCGCTCGAGGCGCGGGAGGGCGCGCAGGTCACGGAAGGCACCTTGCTCGTGCGGGTGGAGAAGGAATGAGGGGCGACGGCGCTTTTGCTCCTCCCCGGGACGGGGAGGGGGACCAGACGAAGTCTGGTGGAGGGGCCCCGCCTCTCCCCCGCTCCGGATACTGGGCCCCCTCCACCACCGGCCCGTGGCCGGCGGTTCCCCTCCCCGTTCCGGGGAGGAGCTAGAAATGCCCGGCCGCTATTATGACGAGTGGACGATCGGGGACCGGCTGTCGCACCAGCCGCACCGCACCGTCACCGAGACCGACAACCTCCTCATCTCCACGCTCACCCACAACCCGCAGCCGCTCCACCTCGACTCCGAATATGCCGCCGCGACCGAGTTCGGGCGCATCGTCGTCAACGGCACCTTCACCTTCGCGCTGATGGTCGGCCTCTCGGTCGGCGACACGACGCTCGGCACGCTCGTCGCCAACCTCGGCTACGACAAGGTGCGGATGCCCAAGCCCGTTTTCGTCGGCGACACTCTCCGAGCCGAGACGGAGGTGCTGGGCCTCAAGGACTCGCGGAGCCGCCCCGACGCGGGCATCGTCACCTTCGAGCACCGCATGCTCAACCAGCGCGATGAGCTCGTCTGCGTCTGCGAGCGCACGGCGCTGATGCAGAGGCGGCCGCAATGAGGCTGCGCTCGCTGCTGTTCGTGCCCGGCGACCGGCCGGAGCGGATGGAGAAGGCGCTCGGGGCGGGCGCCGACGCGCTGATCCTCGACCTCGAGGACAGCGTCGCGCCGGCGGCGAAGCCGGAGGCGCGGCGGGCGGTGGCGGCCTTCCTCAACCGCAATCCGACCGCGCCTTTGTGGGTGCGGATCAACCCGCTCGATTCGATCGAGTCCGAGCGCGACCTCGCGGCCATCCTGCCGTCGCACCCGGACGGAATCGTCCTTCCCAAGGCGGAGGGCGGCGCCTCGGTTTCCGAGCTGGCGCGGCGGCTGACGGGCGCGGGCAATGCGATGGCGCAGATCCTCGCAATCGCGACGGAGACGCCGGCGGCGATCTTCCAGCTCGGCACCTATGGCGGCATCCGCCGGCTGGCGGCGCTCACCTGGGGCGCCGAGGACCTGCCCGCCGCGATCGGCGCCGCCGCCTCGCGCGAGGAGGGCGGCGGTTACACGCCGCCTTACGAGATGGTGCGCGCGCTCTGCCTCTTCGGCGCCGCGGCGGCGGGCGTTCAGCCGATCGAGACGGTCTATCCGGCCTTCCGCGACCTCGACGGGCTCGCCGCCTATGCGGCGCGGGCGCGGCGCGACGGCTTCACCGGGATGATGGCGATCCACCCGGCACAGGTGCCGGTGATCAACGCGGCCTTCACGCCGACGGAGGCCGAAATCGCGCATGCGCGGCGGGTGGTCGACGCGTTCGAGGCCAGTCCCGAGGCGGGCGCCCTGTCGCTCGACGGCAAAATGATCGACCGCCCGCACTTCATCCAGGCCCAGCGCATCCTCGCCGCCGCGGCGCGGTGACAGGGCTCGAGCCGAAGCTCGTCACCGCGCTCGGCTTCCTTCTTGGGGCGGGGGCGGGCGCGGCGATCGCCGGCCGTCTGCGCGGCGAACGACCGCTCTCCGGCCGCCGCTGCGCCCGCTGCGGCGCCAGCCTCAGCCTCGTGCCGGCGCTTCCGTTCCTCTCCTGGTTCGGCGTCAGGCCGCATTGCCCGCGCTGCGGCGCGGCGGCGGCATGGCTTCACCCCGCCCTGGAAAGCGCCGCTGTCTTGATCGGGCTGATCGCAATCTTCGCCGTCCCGGACCACTGGGTCCTTCCGGCCGCCGCGGCGGCTTTCGTCGGGTTCGTCCTAGCGCTCCGCCGCTGGGGCTAAACGCCCGCGCCCGGATCCTTGTAGCGGCTCTCGATGAAGCGCCCCTGGGTTTCGAACGCCTCGCGGTCGGAGCGGGAGAGGCGGTCGGCGACGTCGTCGAGCGCGGTGCGGGCCGCGTCGAGGCTGGCGACGAGCCGCTCGTCGACGCTGAGGCCCTCGCCGTCCTTCTCCTGCCGGTAGGCGGGAGGCACGCGCTCGTAGCGGTCGATGAGGTCGGGAAGGTGCTTGCCCATGAGGCGCCGCGCGTCCTGGGCGATCGGGTCGAGCGGGTCGAGCTCGGCCAGCCGCTGCTCGAGGAGCGGCAGGGTCTGGCCGATCCGGTCGACCTGCCGCGCCGCGGGGGCGGGGAGGGCGGCGCGCTCGCGGCTCAGCATCGAGGAGAGCTGGCGGACCACCGCCCTGGTCGGCAGCGTCTCCTTGTAGGGGACGCGCCTGGGCTCCGCCGGCGTCATCGCGAGCGCCACCACGATGACGAGGGTCAGCACCGAGACGACGAACAGCCCCGTCCAGCCGATCGGGCCGACGAACAGGCCGAAGGCGATGGTCGCGACGACCAGCGCCACGATCGCCACCGTCATGTTGGCGACCCGGCGGCCGACGTTGCGCGCCGTCGGTCCGTAGCGCCGGCCGGCGTCGTGGACGAGACCGGTGGTGCGGTTGTCGAACCGCGCCAGCATCTCCTCCGCGCGGGCGAGCATCTCGTTGGGCTCGCGCGCCATCTCAGCCCTCGATGGGGGAGAGCAGCGGCGAGCTGCCGCTGCCGCCGGCGAGGCGGTTCTGCTCGACGCCCTCGGCGCGGGCGATGTAGCCGCGGCTCTTCTCGACCTCGGTGGTGAGGGTGTCGACCGTCTGCTTCATGCTGCCCAATGCCTCGAGCTTGAACGTGTCGATCATGTCCATCGTGTCGTAGATATTCTGGAAGGCGCGCTGCAGCGTCTCGAGCGGGATGGTCGACGAGGCCGCCTGCTTGTGGATCTCGCCGGTCTGGCTCTTCAGCATCTCGCCGGTGCGGTCGATGATGTTGGCGGTGGTGGTGTTGAGCGCGGTGATCTGGTCGAGCACCAGCTTCTGGTTGGCCATCGCCTCGGCGACCGTCACCGCGGTGCGCAGCGCCGCCACCGTGGTGGTCGACGCGCGGTCGACGCCCTTGATCAGCTCGACATTGTTCTTCTTGACGAGGTCGAGGGCGAGATAGCCCTGAACGGTCACCGCCATCTGGGTCAGGAGGTCGGTGGTGCGCTGGCGCGTGTAGAAGAGGGCCGTCTCGCGGATCGCCTTCGCCTTGGCCGGCTCGGTCGCGTCCAGCTCGTTCGCCTTGTCCTCGAGTTTGGCGTCGAGCGCCTTCGAGATGTGGATCATCTGCTCGAGCTGGCCCATCGTCTTCCACATCGCCGCGCGCTCGGTGGCGATCGCCGCATTGTCCATCTGCAGCTCCTCCTTGCCGGAGGAGAGGCTCTTCAGGATCTCGGCGATGTGGGTCTGGGCGCTCTGGTACTTCTGGAAATAGCCGCGCATCCGGTTCCCGAACGGGATGATGCCCAGGATCTTGCGCGGCTTGGTGAGGGCGCCCTGGCGGCCGGGGTCGAGCTCCTCGACGGTGCGGCGCAGCCGGGTGAGGTCGGTGCCGATCCCGGCTTCCTTGTCCATCGCCCGCACCGGGCGGTCGAGGAAGCGGTTCGAATGGTTGGCCGCCTCGGCGATCTGCTTGCGGCCCATGTTCGTGAGCTCGTCGACCTTCTTGCCGAATTCCGGGCTGTTCGCGTCGGCGGCGACGAGCTCGGCGACATATTTGTCGACGACCTGGTCGAGCTTCGACTTGACGCCCTCCTCGATCGGAACAAGCCCGGCGGCCTGCTCGGGCGCGACCGCCGCGACGGGCTCCGGCGCGTCGAGGGTCAGCTTGGTCTCGGTTGCGGTGGCGGTGGTGGCCATGTCCCCAAAGTCTCCCGGTCTTTCCCCGGTAAATGGGGCAGGGGAGGTGTCCCGCGCAAGAGGCAAGTGTATTATTTCCCTATAACAGGTGGTCTGCGCAGCGCTTCGCGCGGCCCGCGCACGAAAAAGGGCGGCGGAGACGAGTCCCCGCCGCCCTCCTTCGAAAGAAGGCTTTCGATCAGCCCATCTTGCTCGAGACGTTGCTGAACGTCTTGTTGAGGCTGGTGCCGACGCCCTGCATCGCGGTGATCGCGGCGACGGCGATGAGAGCGGCGATCAGGCCGTACTCGATGGCGGTGGCGCCCTTCTCGTTCTTGCGGAATTTGCGGATGAAGTTCATTTCTGGTCTCCTCTTTCACATCTATGCGGAAGCTATCGCTTCCCGTTCGTTCAGCCGATCTTCGTCGAGACGTTGGTAAAGGTCGAGTTGAGGCTCGTACCCAGTCCCTGCATCGCGGCGATGGCCGCCACCGAGATCAAGGCAGCGATCAGGCCGTATTCGATGGCCGTGGCGCCGCGCTTGTCGCGGATGAGCTTGAAGAATTTCGTCATCGTGCTTCTCCGATCGGTTCGACGTCGCGCCGGCCGGAGGAGGAAGGGGCGGGTGGCCGCAAAACCGCGCCGCCCCTTTCCGCTCACAAGCCGGAGGACGGCTCAGCCCATCTTAGCCGAGACGTTGGTGAACGTGTTGGTGAGCGACTTGCCGACGTTCCCCATCGCGGTGATCGCGGCAACGGCGATCAGAGCGGCGATCAGGCCATACTCGATCGCGGTGGCGCCCTTCTCGTCCTTGCGCAGCTTGCGGAAAATATTCATCGTCCTGGTCTCCTGTTCCAAAGCTTTGGAAGTCCACACTCCCGGCCCTTCGCGCTGTCCACTTCGCTCGAGGCTATCGGCCGATTTAGGCGATGGAAGTTTCCAAAGAGTTGACACGCACTCCTGGCTCAGCCGTTGGTGACGACGGCGCTCGAGACGTTGTTCCACATCCCGATCGTGCTGTTCGCGAACATGGTGAGTCCGCCGACCATCGCGAGCACGATCAGCGCGAGCATGAGCCCGTATTCGACCGCGGATGCGGCCCGATCGTCCCGGATGATCCTGAGAAGCGCCTTCATCACCGCCCCACGTCCAGCTGTTCCAGAGCGGCCGAGGATAGGGGTGGCGCAGTTAACGATTTCCTAGCATCGGGCGCGGAGATGCAAAAAAATCCGACACTGACCGTGGTCGCCGCGGCGCTCGCCGCCCCGGACGGGCGAGTCCTCCTCCAGCAGAGGCGCGAAGGACGCGCGATGGCCGGGCTGTGGGAGTTTCCCGGCGGCAAGGTGGAGGCGGGAGAACGGCCCGAGGCGGCGCTGGTCCGCGAGCTTGCCGAGGAGCTCGGCATCGCCATCGCCGAAGCGGCGCTGGAGCCCGCCGCCTTCGCCAGCGCGGAACTCGGCGAGCGGCACCTGCTGCTGCTTCTCTACCTCTGCCGCGACTGGTCCGGTGAGCCCCGGCCGCTCGATGCGGCGGCGCTGCGCTGGGCGGCCCCCGCCGAAATGCGCGGCCTGCCGATGCCGCCGGCCGACGTCCCGCTCGTCGACGCGCTGGAGCGGCTCCTCTAGCCCTTGCGTCCCAGCACGGCCGCCAGCGAGGCGGTGGCGCTTCCGCGGCGGGCGGGCTTCGGCTGGTCCGGCGAGGGCGCCCAGCCGGAAAGGTGGAGGATCTCGAACCGCTCGCGGGTCTTGCCGTCCGCCTCCGCGGCGGCGGCGAAGTCGGCGATCGCGGCTGCGTAGCTGATCCGGCCGAGCGGCTTTCGCGAGCGTCCGGCGAGGAGGTTGGTCGCGCCCATGGCTCGGAGATCGGCTACCAGCGTCCGGAGGTCCGGGAAGCGCACCTCGATCGTCTCGGAATCGACGACGGGAAGCGCGAAACCGGCGCGCTGGAGGAGGTCGCCGGCGGCGCGGACGTCGATCTGCGGGTGGATGCGCGGCGCCGCGGCGCCTTCGGCCTCGTCCGCGGCGGCCATTGCGGACCGCAGCCGCGGCAGGCTCCCGGCGCCCGCGAAGGCGGCGAGGAACAGGCCGTCCGGCCGCAGCGCGCGCTGCGCGAGGAGGAGGGCGCCGGGGAGGTCGTTGACGCTGTCGAGCGCCCCCACCGACACGACGAGATCGAAAGCCGCCTCGGCGAACGGCAGCCGGTCCTCGTCGCCCTGCGCGCACCCCGCCGCCTCGGCGAAGCGCGCTCCTGCGTCCATCTGCACCACCTCGAGGCCGCGCGCGCGCAGCAGGCCGGCCAGGTAGCCGCGGCCGGTGCCGAGGTCGAGCGCGCGGCCGAAGCGGCGGGTGACGAGGCCGAGCCGCTCGACCAGCTCGTCGGCGGCGGCGCGCAGCAGATAGTCGGCGGCGTCCCCGGCCGCGGCGGCGCGGTCGCGGCGGAGCCGGCGCAGGGCGCGGTCGAAGGGCAGGTCCTGGCTCACCGCCTTCCCGTCGCGCGCGCGCGCGCGGCTGTAAAGGGCGGCTGTAAAGGGCGGCTGTAAAGGGCGGCTGTAGAAGCGGCGGCGTGATGCCTAGAAGAACATCTTCCTCAGCGTCACCCGGAAGGCGCGGCCCAC
>Ga0157369_10006535_pt1 | contig 13500 bp, 6 predicted proteins | sample C25metaG_FD_113461 | JGI IMG/M metagenome (GOLD analysis project Ga0157369, IMG submission 113461) | Corn rhizosphere microbial communities from Kellogg Biological Station, Michigan, USA - C2-5 metaG | ecosystem: Host-associated > Plants > Roots > Rhizosphere > Soil | place: USA: Michigan...
AAGCAGATCCTCGAGGCCTACCGGCTGCTTGCGCGAGAAGAAGGCGTGTTCGTGGAGCCGGCGAGCGCGGCGAGCGTCGCGGGCCTGTTGCAGACGCACGCGCGTGGTGGGCTGGCCCGTGACCTGCGTGTCGTCTGCACCGTCACCGGCAACGGGCTCAAGGATCCCGAGTGGGCGATCTCCGGAGCGCCCGCACCGACGACCATCGCCGCGGACGTGTCCGCGGCCGCGACCGCACTGGGTCTGCGGGACTGATGGCGAAGCCGACGTTCCGCGCCGCGCCCGTGCGTGTGCGCGTCCCCGCGACGAGTGCGAATCTCGGCCCCGGCTTCGACTGCCTCGGGCTCGCGCTGTCGCTGTACGACGACGTCGTCGTACGCGCGACCGACGAAGCGGGTCTGTCGGTCGACGTCGCTGGCATGGGCGCGGCATCGGTGGCGCGCAACGCGCGCAACCTCGTCGTACGCGCGATGCGCGCGACGTTCCAACAACTCGGTGGTGCACCGCGCGGGCTCGAAGTCGTGTGCGCGAATCGCATCCCGCACTCGCGCGGTCTCGGCTCGTCCGCGGCGGCGATCGTCGCCGGTGTCGTCGCGGCGCGGGCGATGGTCGTCGGTGGCAACGAGCGCATGGACGACGACGCCGTACTCGCGCTCGCGACGTCGCTCGAAGGGCATCCCGACAACATCGCTGCTTGCCTTCGCGGCGGGCTCACGTTGGCGTGGACCGCGGCCGGCGCAACGGGTGCGGTCGACCTTGCCGTCGACGACGCGCTTGCGCCGACGGTGTTCGTGCCCGGCTCGTCGTCATCAACCAAAGCGGCGCGGCGGCTGTTGCCGGAATCGGTGCCGCACGGCGACGCGGCGGCGAACGCCGCGCGCGTCGCATTGCTCGTCACCGCGCTTGCCCGCCGTCTCGACCTGTTGCTGCTCGCGACCGAGGATCGGCTGCACCAGGACTACCGCGCGCCGGCGATGCCGCGAACGGCGGCGCTGGTCAGTGAGTTGCGCGCGGCCGGCGTGCCCGCGGTCGTGTCCGGCGCCGGGCCCACCGTTCTCGCGCTGACGTCGGCGGTCGAACGCAAGGAGCTCATGGACGCGCCCGGCCGGCGGGGCTGGTCCGCGCTCGCCCTCGATGTCGACCGCGAGGGCGCCGTCACCTTGCCGCTGGCCCGGGCCGAGACCGGTGCGGCGGCCGCGGCGGAATAGCCCACGCGTGGCGGTTGTTGCCGGTATTGTCGGTGACGACTACGCTAGGTTTGCGACAGTCGCCTGACTGCTTCGGCCGACCGTCTCGCTTTCCCTATCGCGACCCCTGATCGGCGTACCCGCCGGTTGTGGTCCCCGCAATGGCGACGTGCGAGACCGCACGGCATCAAGACGTCCCGCCCCATCAGTCGAGCGGGCAGACCGGCACCACCTCTGCGTGCGCCCGGTCCCAAGGAAAAGGATCGTGAGTGAGCGACACCAACGACATCGCCGACGGCGCGACCGCCACCGCTACCGAGAGCGCGGCCGCCAACGGGTCGAACGGCACCAAGCGCCGTAGCGGTGGTCTGTCCGGCATGCTGCTGCCCGAGTTGCAGCAACTGGCGGGTGAGCTCGGCATCGCCGGCACCGCCAAGATGCGCAAGAGCCAGCTGATCAGCGCCATCCAGGACAAGCGTTCCGGTGGCAGCGGCGGTGGCGGCAGCAGCGATTCGGCGCCGGCCGAGGCGCCGCGCCAGCGCGACGACCAGCCGCGCGAGAGCAACGCGTCGAGCAACGGCGAGCGCCCCTCCGGCCCCTCCGGGTCGAACGACGACGGCGACGGCGACCGGCAGCAGCGCAACGACGGCGACCGGCCGCAGCGCCAGGACCGCGACCGCCCGCGCGGCGACCGCCAGGGCGGTGACCGCGGTGAGCGGCAGGGCGGCGGCGGCCAGGGCGGCGACCGGCAGCGCCAGGGCGGCGGCCAGGGCGGCCAAGGCGGCGGCCAGGGTCAGTACCAAGGCGAGCGGCAGGGCGGCCAGGGTGGCGGCCAGGGTGGCGGCCCCCGCGACGACGACGACTACGACCGCAACCGCGGCGGCAATCGGCGTGGCCGGTTCCGGGAGCGCAACCGCAATCGCAGCCGCGACCGTTTCGGTCCGGGCGAGGCGGAGCCGGTCATCACCGACGACGACGTGCTGGTGCCGATCGCGGGCATCGTTGACATCCTCGACAACTACGCGTTCGTCCGCACCGCCGGCTACTTGCCCAGCCCCAACGACGTCTACGTCTCGCTCGCGCAGGTACGCCGTAACGGCTTGCGCAAGGGCGACGTCGTCACCGGCGCGGTCCGCCAGCAGCGCGACGGCGAGCGGCGGGAGAAGTTCAACGCGCTGGTCCGCCTCGACACCGTCAACGGCGTCGACCCGGAGCAGGCGCGCAACCGCCCGGAGTTCTCCAAGCTGACCCCGCTGTACCCGCAGGATCGACTCCGGCTCGAGACCGAGCCCCACATCCTGACGACGCGCGTCATCGACCTCGTCTCGCCGATCGGCAAGGGCCAGCGCGGTCTCATCGTGTCGCCGCCGAAGGCCGGCAAGACGATGGTGCTGCAGGCGATCGCGAACGCGATTACGACGAACAACCCCGAGGTTCACCTCATGGTCGTGCTCGTGGACGAGCGGCCGGAAGAGGTCACCGACATGCAGCGGTCGGTGAAGGGCGAGGTCATCGCCTCGACGTTCGACCGGCCGGCCGACGACCACACCACGGTCGCCGAGCTGTCGATCGAGCGGGCGAAGCGGTTGGTCGAGCTCGGCCACGACGTCGTCGTACTGCTCGACTCGATCACGCGTCTCGGCCGCGCCTACAACCTCGCCGCGCCGGCGAGCGGCCGCATCCTCTCCGGTGGTGTCGACAGCACCGCGCTCTACCCGCCGAAGCGTTTCTTCGGCGCGGCGCGCAACATCGAGAACGGCGGCTCGCTGACGATCCTCGCCACCGCGCTGGTCGACACCGGCTCGCGGATGGACGAGGTCATCTTCGAGGAGTTCAAGGGCACCGGCAACATGGAGCTCAAGCTCGACCGCAAGCTCGCGGACAAGCGGATCTTCCCGGCCGTCGACGTCGACCCGTCGGGTACGCGTAAGGAAGAGATCCTGCTCGCGCCGGACGAGTTGCAGGTCGTCTGGAAGCTGCGGCGGGTGCTGCACGCGCTCGAGACCCAGCAGGCGCTCGAACTGCTCCTCGACAAGATGAAGCACACCCAGACGAACTACGAGTTCCTGCTCCAGGTTCAGAAAACGACGCACATCGGCGGCGAAGACTGAGACCATACCGGCGTGGCGGGGGGTTCGTGACATGTCGGTGCTCGATCGAAGCTGGGTGCGGATCGTCGTCGCGTCGGTGATCGCGGTCGCGCTCGTCGTCGTCACCGGCGTCGACGTAGCGGTCGCGAAACAGCGCCGCGCGCACGACCGGAAGGTCGCCGCGGCGCGCGCCGAGCGCCGGGCCGAGCTGGCGTTCCTCGCCACGCTGATGCCGGTCGCGGACAACGTCTTCGAAGCGGCGGCGCCGGTGCAGGCGGTGCTCGCCGCACTCGCCGATCCCGGCCCGGACGACATCTACGCCGCGCGCGACGCGCTCGCGCACGGCGGCAGCCTCGCGGCGTTGCGATCGTTGTCGACACAGCTCCATGCGCTGCGGCCGCCGCGCGGTTTGCGCCAGCAGACGGCGAGCGTGGTCAAGGCCGTCGATGCGATGGAGGGCGCGCTGACCGGCCTGTCCACCCACGGCAAGCAGGAGTCGTTCGACGCACTCGCCAACGCGTTGAGCGGTGACGACGCGACCGGGTTCAGCACGGCGCAGGGCGACTTCGTCGACGCCGTCGTCGCGTCGTACGGCCGGCAGCACGCGAAGCCGCCGTTCACCTCCGACAGCGACGGGCCGCGGTTGCGGGGTACGTCGACCAGTTGGATTTTCGCGGCGGACAAGGCATGCGACGCGGCGTACATCGGACTCGCGCCGGTGGTGAAGCTGCAGAAGCAGACGTCGCTGTCGGCCCTGCGGCAAGAAGTGACGTTGTGGGGCACGCAGCTCGGCAGGCTCGCGACCGCATTCGCGAGGTTGCCGCGGCCGCGTGACGCCGCGCGACTGCCGCTGGCGGTGACGAGCCGGCTCGGCATCATCAAGTCGAACGCCGCGATCTTCGGCCAGGAACTGCGCGCGGTGAACCATCAGGACCCGGACGCGTTCGACCTCGCCGACCGGCGGCTGCACGAACTGCTGCCGTCGCTGTCGCAACTGGGCAAGGCGATGCGCGCGTACGGCGCGGTGCATTGCGGGCTGATCATGGCGATCTGGGCCGGCGACAAGTCGGCCTCGAAGTCCGGTGGCGGCGTCACCGCGACCTAGTTTTCATACCGGCTTGCCGTTGCCCGCCGCCTCACGTACTGTCATCGCCTGGCCACAGCCCGTGGCGGGCTGGCCACTCGGGGGGTCGGGCCGTGCAGCCATACTCGCGTCCGCTGGTCGTCGGAATCCTGGTCGCGTCGCTCGCGTCCGCAGGTCTGAGTGCTCTGCCCGGCCTGGCGTCGGCGGCCCCGGCGGCCGGCGCGGCGTCGGCGGCCGGGTCGAATGCGACGCCGGTACCGAACGGCACGCCGCGGCCCGATCCGCAGGCGGTGTCCGCGACCGACGCGGCCTCGAGATGGACGCTGCCGACGATCACGTTCCCGGCCGCGGGCTCGGCGACGGTGCCCGTCAGCGCGACCGCGGTGTCGACGGCCGGCGTAGTCGGTGTTGCCGATCCGGCCGCGCTCGGGACGCTCGGGTTGCCCAGCCTGCCGGCCGGAAACCAGCCGCAGCCGGACCACCTCAAGGCGCCGGCCGCCACGCCGCGCTGGGTGCCCGACGTGGCGCCCGCCGTACCCGGCTCGGTGCAGGTCACGACGTTGGGCGATGCGGTGCGCCAGCAGCTCGGTGGCGTGCCGATGGTGTTCACCGTCACCCGCGCCGACGGGGGTGCCGGTAACGCGCCGGTCGCCGTCTCGGTCGACTACCGCGGCTTCCGGGACGCCTACGGCGGCAACTACGCCGAGCGGCTCGAGCTCGTCCGCTATCCGGCCTGCGTGCTCACGACCCCGCAGTTTGCTGGGTGCTCGACCGGCGTGCCGGTCGCGAACCAGGTGAACGACCCGTACAAGACGGCGCTCACCGCGGTGGTCGACGCGAATGGCCCGGCCGCCGCAGCGCAGCCGGCGCCGGTCGCCGCCTCGCCGACGCCCACCGCTGCTTCGTCGTCGACGGTCGCGCAGCCGGCGTTGGCGTTGCCGTCGCCGACCGACACATCCTCGCCGTCTCCGTCCGCGAGCCCGTCGCCGACGGACTCGCCGGCCGCGTCGCCGTCGTCCTCGCCGTCGCCGACTGACTCGACCGGCTCGGCCGCACCCAGCGGCTCGGTGTTCGCCGTGACGTCGACACCGTCCGGCCCTTCCGGCACCTACGTCGCGTCACCGTTGCTGCCGTCGGCGCACTGGTCAGTTGGTTTGTCGTCCGGCTCGCTCGGCTACACGTACCCGATCACCGTGCCGACGCCGCCGGGCGGCCCGGCGCCGGACGTCACGCTGGACTACGACTCCGGTTCCGTCGACGGGCGTACGTCGGTGACCAACCCGCAGGCCTCGTGGATCGGCATGGGCTGGGATTACCAGCCGGGCTTCATCGAGCGCGAATACACGGCGTGCAACACCGTCGGGCGGTCGAACGCCGACCTGTGTTACACGACCTCGCCGACGAACGTGTCACTCACTCTCGGCGGGATGACGACGCACCTCATCCTCGACGCCGACGGGACGTGGCGCTTGCAGGACGACCCCGGTTGGTCGGTGACGAACGTCACCGGCGCGCTCAACGGCGACGCGACGCACGAGTACTGGAAGCTGCAAGCGCCCGATGGCACGATCTACTACTTCGGCCGCGGTGTCGGCGTGGCCGGCGGCGCAGCGACCAACTCGACCTGGACGGTCCCGGTCTTCGGTTACCCGGGCAGCGTGTGCACCACCTGGTGCAACAAGGCGTGGCGGTGGAACCTCGACTACGTCGTCCGGGCCAACAACAACGAGACGACGTACAGCTACACCGAGGAGATCAACGCCTACAACGTCAACGGCGTCGCGGTCGCGCAGAGCTACGTGCGCGGCGGCCGCCTGAGCACGATCACCTACGGCCTGCGCGATGCGGACAGCGGCACTCCGGTCGACAAGATTGTCTTCACGTCCGTCGGGCGCTGCGTGCAGGAGATGAACGGCGCGACCACGGCCTGCCCCGCGCTCGGCCCGGCCAACGCCTCGTCGTACCCCGACGTCCCGACCGATCTGGTGTGTGCCGTCAACTCGACGACGTGCACGCAGACGAGTCCGAGCTTCTGGACCACGAGCATGCTGCGGACCATCGACACGTACGTGCTGAACGGTGCGGCGTACGACCAACTGGACGACTACGCGTTGCAGCAGCAGCTGCCCGACCCCGACGGCAGCGGCCCGGAGGCACCGGCGCTCTGGTTCAGCCGGGTGCAGCACACCGGCGAGAACGGCACGCCGGTGTCGACGCCACCGACGTACCTCTACGGCGCGGCATTCGCGAACCGGTTCGACGTCGTGACGGGGGTGAGCCCCGTCGACATGTACCGCGTGACGCAGATCGAGAACGAGACCGGTGGCTATCTCGACGTCAACTACGACACCCCCGACCCCTGTACGACGGCACTGGAGAACGGCGACCACTCGCAGGACACGCTCGACTGCTTCCCGGTGCACTGGGTGCCACACGGCTCGACCACGTGGGCGGCGGGCTGGTTCATCAAATACCTGATCTCGCGCACCGGCGCGTACGTGCCGTATCTCGGCGAGTCACCGCACACCGGCGCGCCGTGGGCGGTGACGTCGGAGCCGATCGTGACCGACTACGACTATGTCGGCGGCGCCGCGTGGCACAAGAACAGCTTCGAGGTCAACCCGACGCTGTCCGACTCGTGGAGCGTCTATCGCGGCTACCAGACCGTCCGCGTGCTCGAAGATCAGGTGAACGGATCGGTCATCGGCTCGAGCTACGAGTCCGTGACCGTGCACCAGTTCTACCGCGGCATGTACGGCGACCTGAACAACGACGGCACCACGAAGACGAACACCGTGTCGACGGCTGAGTGGGGTCCGGCGAACGACTACGCCTGGCTGGCCGGACGCGAAGCCGAGGTCGTCACCGAGACCGCGGGCAGCACGGTCGTCGCGACCACGGACACGAACTACTGGGTGGACCAGACGGCGGCCATGACGATGCCCGGTACGAACCCGATCGAATACGCGGAGGACGTGCGGCCGGCCACGACGATGATCCGCACTCCGAACAGCGATGGTTCGACGCTGCGGCGTTCGATCGTCGACGTGCACTACAACGCATCGTCGTCGCGCGGCATCTCCGACGGTGCCGTGGTGACGCACGTCGATACCGGCGATCTCTCCAAGACCGACACCGAGGCGAACTGCACCAACATCGTCTACGTCGCGAACACCTCCCGTTATTTGCTCGAGCCGGAGGTCAGCGAGACGGACGCCGGCCGCGCGTCCGGGTCGAGCTGTCTGGGCACGGTGCTGGCGCATCAGGAGTTCTTCTACGACCAGACCACGGATTCGTCGACGCCGCCGACGCAGGGCAACCTCATGCGCTCGCGGGTGGAGCTGACGTCAACGTCGTACGCGGACAGCTACGCGACGTACGACATCTACGGCCGCGTGTTGACGGCGACGGACGCGAACGGGCACGTCACGACGACTACCTACACGCCGTCGACGGGCCGGCCCTCGACGGTCCAGGTCGACTCGCCGACGCTGACGCGTTCCAGCAACCTCGTGTTGAAGAGCGTGACGACTCTCGACCTGAGGGGCTCCGCCACCGTCATCCAGGACGTCGACAACAACACCACGGCGAAGCAGACGTTCGATGCGCTCGGGCGGCTCACCGCTGCCTATGCGCCGACCGAGTCCGGCGGATCGACGCCGACGTTCACCGCGGCGTACTCGGTCAACGATGCCGACTGGTCGAGTGTGCACACGAGGAACCTGCTGACCGCAGGCGGCGTGTATCGCGACACGTGGACCTACCTCGACGGATGGCAGCGCACCCGCGAGGTGCACACGATGCCGTTCGGTGGCGGGACCAGCCACCTCGCGACGCAGACCCGCTACAACGACATCGGTGCGGTATCGGCGAGCAGCAGCCCTTACACCGCTTCCGGCACTGTGAACCACGGCGGTGACTACACCCCGCCCACCGGTGTACCGCTGGAGGTCGACACCTCATACGACGCCCTGCACCGGGTCGTCAGCACCGCGCGGACTGTGAACGGCGCGCAGTCCTGGGGCCGGACGACGACGTCGTACGCCGCCGACCGGATCATCACGACGCCACCGTCGCCCGCGCCGGTGACGACCGCGACGATCGACGCGTGGGGGCGGCCGTTGGTGTCGACGGAATCGACTCAGATCGCGGGCGGCACGTTGCCGTCGACGACCACGTATGGATACGACCCGCTGGGCCGGCTCACGAGTGTGGCGGACGCCAGGGGCAAGACGAACACCTACTTCTACGACGTCGGTGGGCGCCGGACGTCGACCACCGATGCCGACGCGGGCACGTCAACCTCGACCTATGACAACGTTGGCAACTTGCTGACGACGACGGACGCGCTCGGCGACACCGTGACGACGGCGTACGACGAGATCAACCGGCCTGTCAGCGTGAGTGCCGACGGGCACAGCAACCCCGTCTTCAACGGCGCTCTCGTGAGCTACACGTACGACAAAGTCGCGACGAACGGCCAGGGGCGGCCGGCGTCCGTCACCGTGCACGACCTCGGCAACGGCACCGGCGACTGGACGAGCACGGTCGGCGGCTATGACGCGGACGGCCGGGTGCTGAGCACGACGTACTCGATCCCCGCGGTGTCGGGTCTCTCGGGCGCGCTGAGCTACCTGACGTCCACGACCTACAACCCGGATGGCAGTCCGGCGACGGTCACGGACGGCGCGCTCGGCGACCAGTCGCAGGAAACGATGACGTACGGCTACGAGACGACGGGCGGTGTCACCGGCCTGCCGACGACACTGACCGGGCCGGTCAACGCGACCGCGAGCTACACGAACCTCGACCAGCTCAGCAGCCGAACGTACGGCGACAGCACATCGGCGGGGTACACGACGCGTGCGTACGGCTACGAGACCACGGCGCTGCGGCGGCTGTCGGCGATCACGACGACGGTGACGCACAATGCGGTGCCGCTGGTGCAGGACGACGTGTACAGCTACGACAACGTCGACGAGCCCACGCAAATCCAAGGAATGGCACCAGGCGATGGCAGCCAGCAGACGTGCTTCACCTACGACGGGCTGAGCCGGCTGGCGAAGGCATGGACGGAGACGGGCGGCTGCGGCAGCTGGACCGCGACGACCGCGGACGGGCCTTATGGCTTCAACCAGCAGTACGCCTACGACACCAACGGCGTGCCGACGAAGGTGACGAACCTCGGCACCGACGTGACGTACACCCCGGACACGACGCACCCCCACGCGATTGCCGCGTTCAGCGGCAACGCCTACACCTACGACGCGGACGGGCAGCAGGCCCAGCGCACGGTCGGTGGCGTCGCGACGACGCTGTCGTGGGACTCGCTGCATCACCTCTTCAAGAGCGCAACGTCAGGTGCCACGACGAAGTACGTCAACGCCGCCGACGGCTCGCGCCTCGCGCGGCTGGATCCGGACGGGTCGACGACGATCTGGGTTGCGGGTAACGAGGCGCACGTAGTGAACGGCGTCGTGACGGACACGCGTTACTACTCGATGGCCGGCGCGACGGTCGCGCAGCGCAACGCGAGTGGGCTGACGTGGTTGGCGAGCGATGGGCAGAACAGTCGCCAGATCGCCGTCAACGCGTCGACCGGGGCCGCGACCCGGACGTACTACCTGCCGTACGGTGCAGTTCGCGCCGGCGCACCAGCGTTGCCGACGGACCAGAGCTTCCTCGGGCGGGTGTTGGACAGCGCGAGCGGGCTGCTGCAGGACGGCGCGCGCTACTACGACCCGAGTTTGGCTCAGTTCCTCACCCCGGACCCGCTCGCGGATTCGGCGGACAACAAGACACTCGATCCCTACGGCTATGCCGTTGACAACCCGGTTGCGGCCTCCGACCCCTCCGGTCTGAGCTACCAGCACGAGGACACAACCTGCGCGCGTCAGTACTGCGACGTGAGCGAGGTCCCGCCGCCGAGTTACGACGACTGGAAGCTCATCTACAAGATCCCGGCGGCTCTTGGCGAGGCCACCGGCGTCGCTGCGGTCGGCGCGGTCAACGGGGTCAAAGACGCCGTCGTCAATACGGCCATCGACATAAACAATCTCAATAACGAGATCAAAGCCGCGATCAGAGATCAGCTCTCCGGCTGTGGAATCTGCGCGGCGGTCGTTGGGGGCCTGGCGAACTCCCTATTTCCTTCGGTGCCGGTGAAGATTCCGCGGGTACCCGACATACCGACACCCAAAGACGCGAAGTTGTTTGAGGGAGCCGGTTACATCGGCGGGCAGTTGGGCCTTGCGCTCACGGGTGTGGGCGAGGCCGGAGCTGGTACGGAGGCTGCCGAAACCGGCGCGCGTGCGGCTACGGAAACTGGCGCGCGCGTCGCCACGGAAACCGGGGAGCGCGCGGCGACGACTAGTGGTCGCGACCTCGCTACGTCGTGCTTGAACAGCTTCGCTGCGGACACGCCGGTGACTATGGCCGACGGTACCGAGAAGTCGATCTCGAAGGTCAAGATCGGAGACAAGGTTCTTGCCACCGACCCGGAAACGGGGCAGACAGAAGCGCGACCTGTGACTGCACTAATCCGGCACGGCGGCAGGCATCGAATGGTCGAGTTGACCTTCGCCGACGGCTCGAAGATTACGACGACTGATCACCATTCCTTCTGGAATGCCACGACGCGAGGCTTCACTGATGCGATCGACCTACGCGCGGGAGAGCAACTGCTTACCGACACAGGTCGGACATTGACCATCGTTGGCGGGCACGTTCACGACCGGAGTCTGACTGCCTACAACCTTCAGATCGACGGCATTCACACGTACTACGCCGGTTCTACGCCAGTCCTTGTCCACAACAGCTGCTCAGGAGTTCCCAACTTCGAGGACCCCACCGTCAGTCCCGGCGAAGGGTGGGAATGGCGTGGGCCGGCAGACAGGGGTTCTTGGTACAACCCGAAGACGGGAGAGAGCCTTCATCCTGATCTCGCGCATCCGGATCCCATTGGACCGCACTACGACTATCGCGCTCCCGATGGTGACTTCTATCGGATCTTCCCAGACGGCGGGGTGGAGCGGAAGTGAAGCGGGTGGTGATCGACCAACACGTGGCGGCCGCTTGGGTTCGCGAGGTTCTCGGTTCCGGCCTTTCGATGGCTACGGACCTTCTCTTGCGACTACCACCGCAACCGGTCGTTGTCGCCTTGGTGGGCGACGACGCGGATCCGGCTCAAGTGCGCAACCCGATGGTCGGTGGCACCGGCGGGCTGAACCCTTGCACAGATCTCGCTCATGCGATCAAACAACGATGGCCCGAAGGGCTGGTGGTTGTGGAGATGCCGCTCGCGCGACATGGCGATCCGTACAAGCCGCCCGGCGGCATCGAGTTCCGTACGTGTGGCGAGGAGATCTACGCGATTGCCGCGCCGACCGTTGGGGCGCCCGTGCTCGAGCGCGCGCTACGCGTAGCAGACGCTTCGGCACGCTACGTTGCGCTGATCGCTTCACCCAGCGGTTCCACCGAGGTCGCGTGCCCGGCCGAAGCAATCCGAGCGAGGCGGTGGCAACTGCATCAGGTCCTGGTGGGCGCGTTCGACGGCGAAGGATATCTCTCGGTCGAGCTTCAATAGGCCCAGCTCGCATGCGGACCGGACTACCGTGCTCTCCCCGGTACGGAGGGTCGACGCCACGGGTGAGGCGCCTGGTGAGGAGTCGTTCGACTACTCGTGTGCACGCCCCGCCGGCTATTGCGGCTAGTCGACGAACAAGGACCGCTTGTGGGGCGGCACCGTCTCGTCGTGCCCGAGTGGGACCGGCCGCGCATCCGGCTGTTCCTTACTCACGCGAAGAAGCGCAGGAGGCGCCTACCTGGCCCGCGCTGGCGAGCAGGCTCGGCCGCTGGGGCAGGTGGGAGTTTGAGGACTACCGGCCGTCGCGGAGGTCTCGCAGACCGACGTGCACGCGCAGAGCCGCCCGGCTGGCCCGGGAATTCGGGGTTCGCCTCGGGCGTTGCGGTTCTGGCACACTGGCAACAGGTACCGGTTCACGGCCCCGCACACAGCGCGGCCGACCCGGCGACCGCATGAGACAGGAGCAGCCGTGAAGCCCGACATCCACCCCCAGTACGTCGAGACCACCGTGACCTGCACGTGTGGCAACACGTTCACCACCCGCAGCACGTCCAAGAACGGTGTCATCCACGCCGACGTCTGCGCCCAGTGCCACCCGTTCTACACGGGCAAGCAGAAGATTCTCGACACCGGTGGCCGCGTCGCCCGGTTCGAGCAGCGCTACGCCAAGAAGGGCAAGTAACTCCACTGCGGCGCCGGCCCCGACTGGGGTCGGCGCCGTTGTCATGTCGGCAGACAGGACACACGTGTTCGAACAGCTGGACGACCTGATCGCCGAGCACGCCGAGCTCGAGCGACAGCTCGCCGATCCCGCGATCCACTCCGACCAGGGCAAGGCCCGCGCCCTCGGCCGCCGCTACTCCGAGCTCGGCCCGATCGTCGCCGCCCACGCCGACTGGCAGCGCACCACCGACGACCTCGAGGCCGCCCGCGAACTCGCCGCCGACGACGCTTCGTTCAAGGACGAGATCCCTAACCTCGAGCAGCACAAGGCCGAGGTCGAGGACAAGCTGCGCCTGCTGCTGCTGCCCAAGGATCCGAACGACGACAAGGACGTCATCGTCGAGGTCAAGGCCGGCGAGGGCGGCGACGAGTCCGCCCTGTTCGCCGGCGACCTGCTGCGCATGTACCTCCGCTACGCCGAGCGCCAGGGCTGGAAGACCGAGGTGCTCGACGCCACCGAGTCCGACCTCGGCGGTTACAAGGACGTGACGGTCGCCGTCCGCGGCCGGGGCGAGCCGGCGCCGTGGAGCCGGCTCAAGTACGAAGGCGGCGTGCACCGCGTCCAGCGCGTCCCGGTCACCGAGTCGCAGGGCCGGATCCACACCAGCGCCGCCGGCGTGCTCATCTTCCCGGAAGCCGAAGAGGTCGAGGTCGACATCGACCCGAACGACCTGCGCATCGACGTCTTCCGCTCCAGCGGCCCCGGCGGCCAGAGCGTCAACACCACCGACTCCGCCGTACGCATCACGCACGTCCCGACCGGCATCGTCGTCTCCTGCCAGAACGAGAAGTCGCAGCTGCAGAACAAGGAGTCCGCGCTGCGCATCCTGC
>Ga0157369_10006537_pt1 | contig 13499 bp, 9 predicted proteins | sample C25metaG_FD_113461 | JGI IMG/M metagenome (GOLD analysis project Ga0157369, IMG submission 113461) | Corn rhizosphere microbial communities from Kellogg Biological Station, Michigan, USA - C2-5 metaG | ecosystem: Host-associated > Plants > Roots > Rhizosphere > Soil | place: USA: Michigan...
GTCGAGTATGGACCGCAATGGCCGAAAGAATTTGCAGGGGATCGTTTTTATGAACCGCATGACCTTTCGTTTTTGTTCTTGAATCATTCTCTATATGGTGCGAGCCAAGGACATCGGCAAGAAAGACTAAATCAAACTTCCCTCTTTCTGCAGCTTTTGCAACATCAATAAAACGCCAAATGTTCATCATACTGTCTCGCGGGACTTCAGGTAGTCGCCAGGAGGCAACATGATAACCATGACGCCAAATTGACAGGCCCAACTTAATTTTTCGTTTCATGCTAATTCCTAAGAATAATAAAAAATAAAATAGGAAAATACTTTTCAGTATTAAATAATCTCAGTCGCATGAATGCGATTATTCAACAGTGTAGTTTTCCGGTGTCCATCAGTATGCGGTAATGTCAGGCATTCTAATTGGTCAAACCAGACGGCATTAGGATCATACTTTGCAAGAAAAGGTTTTTTGCATAATGACGGATCGCGCGCCTGCAGATACTGAAGAGAAAGGTATTTTTCCCCATTGAGTTCAATGATGCCGTCAATGCACACTTTGCCTTCGGTTGCCGACATTATCGGCCCCCTGACTGAGCGTGAAAGTCCGGATACTTTTGAATAGGCTTTCTGGAATATGTCATAACATTCTACCAGCGGGACTTCGAAATATTGCTTTGGTCCCGTATCTCGCTCAACAAACATGTAATAGGGAATACAACCCAACTGCACCTGTTGAGTCCACAAATCTATCCATGTCTCAGGCTTGTCATTAATATGTTTAAGCAAAGGCGCCTGGGTTCTGATGACGGCACCGGTTGCCAGGATTCTTTTTATTGCCTGCCGGGTTTCTTTCGGAGCAAGTTCCCGTGGATGATTGATATGGGCCATAAAGGCTAAATGCCGACCACTTGCCGTGATTTTTTCGAATAATCGTATCAAATCATCGGCATCTTCATCACTGGTGAAGCGTTGTGGCCAGTATGTAAGAGCTTTTGAGCCAAACCGGATGGTTGTGATATGCGTTTCATCGAGTAGCGGTTGAATATAGCGCTCCAGTATTCGAGTTCGCATAATCATTGAGTCGCCGCCCGTAATTAATATGTCAGTGATTTCTGGATGAATTTTAAGGTAGTCGATTAACTGGCGAATATCTCGCGACTGGAAACGATCCTCTGTCTCTCCCACAAACTGAGCCCATCTAAAACAGAAACTGCAATAGGCATGACAAGACTGACCTGCACTGGGAAAGAACAACGCCGTCTCATTGTATTTATGTTGAATGCCCTGGATTTTCTGATCATTAATCCTAGGTACGTTAAATGCCTGACCAGAAGGGTGAGGGTTCAGTTCTGCACGCACTTCTTTGACGACGTCAAGTAGTCCGGCACGGCTTCCGCGCAGGGCATGATGGATGCGACTAAATTGTGTGTCCGTTAACATGCCAGACTGTGGAAATACTAATTGAAAAAGGGGATCGCTGATTCCTGCGTCCCAATCAATCAAATTTTCTAAATAAAAAGAGTTAACGCGAAAAGGTAAAATCTCCGAAATAATATTGAATGTTTCCTTATAATCGCTGGGTAATTTGTTCCAATAAACTGACTCTCGAAATTTATTGGCATTCATCGGAAGAAATGTAGTGCTGATGTTTGACATTGTCACTCCTGTTATTTAAAAAGTAATAATAAAATTTGAGTGGAGCATGATTAAATTAAATGTGGTCTTAAATTTGTACTGTAGGGTTTTTTAATTCAAGAGCCATCCAATCGATAGAAAACAAGGTGAAAGAAGGGCTTTTTATATCAAATTTGTCGTAGATGTCTTGAGCAACTCCGGGGGTTATTGGATGCAATGCTGTCGCCAGCGAAATAAGCGCACGTGCAGCTAATCTGGCCCGAGTTCTGTTAAGTGCCGAATGCTTAAACCCGGGTTTTTGTTGCAACGCTACATCCAAACAAAATGTGGTGATTTCGTCTACGAAGGTTTCAACAGTGCGCGTTATTTTACGAAAATCGGGCATGCTGAGCGAATAGCTCTGTTTAATTGATTTGTTAAACATAGATGTTGCTGCAAAGAAGCAATGGCAATCGGCACACCATTGTCCGGGGCCGGGTAAGTTTTTATTATCAGCGAAGGGCTTAAATACGTCGTTAACCGCGTCGAACATGGCCGGCAGTTGCCCTTTCCAAAACTCAGTATTAAAACGTTCGAATTCGTGGCGATGAAAATCCACTTCCTTACGGTGAGTCCGGTTTTTGCAAAGATAAAAGCGTAGTGCCTGTGCATTTTCAGCAGTGACATACTCATCAACCCAAATTGCATGATTGCGCGAGGTGGAAAACTTCTGGCCTTCAAGCAGCATCATGTGGTTCGGAATAACATACGCAGGCATGAATTCGCGCATCTCCAGCGCGGCCAGAACTGCAGGGATGACAAGCAAACGACCAAAGGCATTATCAACCCCAAACAGGATCGCCAGCTCAGGCAATTCATCACTCGATATTTCATGCCAAAGGCGGTTTTCACCTTGTAAGGCATACATTTGTTCAATGGCGAGCAAATGACGCGGGACATACTCCATCGGGACGGTGAACTTCAGATTTTGTAATCCGGCAATTAGTACGGGAACTCCCGCGCTGTTGGGGTTCGTCAGGCAAACTTCCGGTAATCCCCGACTCAGCCAGCTTTCAACAAATAATTTGGCAAATGCCGGAAGGCTCGTGCTGGCGACAAAACGCTCAAGTTCATTTTCCAGTGCATTAAGCCGCAAGAAAAGCCGTTTGAGAGGGCGATGTTCAAGCGGAGCACCGCGCAGATTGACAGGGTTAATCAACTCGGCATCAAGCACCAGCGCCCCGCATCCCTCACATTCAGTGCCTGAAGATTCACCACCACAATGCGGGCAATCGCCATGAACAAAGGCATCAACACAAAATTGATGTGTTTCAGGGTCATAAGGTACGTCATGTGTTCTTTCAATAATCAGACCGTCGGCCATCAGTTTTTCAAGTACTTCATACACAATGGCATCTGAACGCGGCGTTGGACGCGTTTCAAGAAACATATCCTGCTCGATGTCCAGTAATTGCAGCGAGTGCTTTAATCTGCGGGTATTTGTTTCTGCCAGACTGTAGTAATCAGTCCCTGCTTTAATGGCGGCGATCTGAATATGTTCCAGATGCCCGTGCGTACCCTGCACCAGATATGTCTTTCTCCCCGACATTTTGGCGGCTCTGGCCAGTACATCCGCCACCATAAAAGGCCCGGCCGCATGACCCAGATGCATTCCTCCGTTAGGCGTCAGCATGGCAGGAATGATCAGTAAGGGTCTCAATGAATTCTCTGAAAGCCGGGCATCTTGCATTGCTCGCTGTTCGAATATCTCACGATGATGCCACCATACCGTTTGCATCACTGCATTCTGTTCAAGTGCTTCAATACGATGGCGGCAAAGAGGTTCTACCCGAATACTATCTCCTGCCTGCAGAATAATATCGTTACCATCAAGATAGACGCGTACACTCCCGCTGATCACCGTCCAGAATTCCACTTCAGTGTGATTATGGCGCTCGGTGCTGCTGCCTGGCGTCAATTTCAAAATGCGGATTGAAATATCTGAAGCTTCAGGTACCGGATTAATACGGTAAATACCCTGATCAAATATAGCCTGTGACAGGGATTTATCTTGCGTAAGGTTGATAATATCAGTGTGTGTCAATTTTCGAATCCTTATTATGGAATGCGTCAGTCAGTGCTTCTGTGCCTTTGCTGACTGTTTCTTTTGCGCAATAACGCATATTTTTGATGAGTGCATCACCTACCACTTTTCCTCTTTCAGAAATGCCTGCAAGAGTGTGCTCTGTGGGACCATGTTGAGCCTGAGAATGGTTAATAATAAAAATATCTGCAGATGCCGCTGATACGAACTGCACCGAGAAATCATCTCTTACGACTAAGTCATCATTAATGTATTCGGGTTGCAGGGGACGAATTAATGATTTATGTAAAGTATTTTCGAATCCGGTAGCACATACGATCAGATCAGCCGTCATTGTCGTTTTTTCTGATTGCGTCTGTTGTAACGTGACGGCAATTTTATTTGTCTGCTCCTCAACACCTTCTATCAAAGAATAAGGGTAAAGATATAAACGCTGCCGCTGGTCGATGCGGTCTGTAAATGTTTGCTCGTAGATAGCAGACAACACATCATCGGTGACAGTGGCGTAATTGGTATTTCTCAGACCTGACAGCATGTTCTTGCGTCCGGCCATGTCATAACTGAAGAAATCCCTTGCACGCGGATAGGTATAAATATCGTTGACGAAAGGATTTGCATCCGTTGATTTGAAAAGAAAATCGCGGGAAATCACACTTACTTTGCCAACGGCGGTTTTTTCGAGTAAGAACCGAATTATTTCACCCGCACTCTGCCCGCGCCCGACAATCACCACGTGGCTGTCAGCGGATAACGCTTCAGCTGACGTCTTATTCAAGAATTGACTGGAATGAATGATCTGCTGACTCTCAGACAGTAATACCCCTGGAATGAAAGGTTTATGACCCTGGGATAATACCAGCTGACGGGTTTTTAAAATTTCAGTTTCACCCGCGCTATTTTTCAACGTGACTTCAAGAATATCTTTTCCATGAGCCACAGGGATTTTTCTTAATTTACAAACTTCACTGTTAAAAGAGATGTAGTTTTGCAATTTTGATGCTACCCAGCCGAGATAATCAGAAAACAGATTTCTGGACGGATAATAGGTATTCAGATGCATGAACTGATAAAGTAATTTCTCTTCTTTAAGGTAATTGAAAAATGTATAACGACTGGTCGGATTCCTTAAAAAAGCCAAATCTTTCAATAAAGAGACTTGTAACGTGGAAGTCGGCAATGCCAATCCGGGATGCCAGCTGGCATTTTCTCTTTTTTCGACCAGGCGTATGTTATGCCTGTTTTTTAAAACACCCGCTTCATCCAGATAACTCAAAACCGAAAGATTAGCGGGTCCCGCACCGACGAGTAAGATATCCAGTATCGCGTTCATGTTGCCTCCGTAATGATGGATGTTAATGTTCCCGATGTGGTGATTTCCACATGCTGAGAAGTTGTTATCTCCTGCAAAAATTTTAAAGCTATCAGCGTCGCTGGTTTTTCATGAGGATAGATAATTCCGGCCAGTTCCATTTCAAAAAGAACCTGTGCTGCTGTGATGGCAAAGGCACAGGTCATGAATGCCATAGCGGAAATATCTGGTCCGGGTTGTGAGGCTTTAATCACTAATTCCCCTTTTTCCCCCAATTGATTGATGTGTTGCCATTTACATAAAACGAAATCTTCACTTGTCGTTTCGTCTGAATGACACGCTGTGGTCAGCAGGGTATCGGTCAGTTCCCTGACACTGGTATATAATTCACCAACATTAATTTTCCGGGGTGAAAGCAGACCTAAAGCTTGGCAGGCCCTTGCGGCATGGGAAAACCCCGGCCAGCGCAGCGTGTTTTGTGCGAAATTAACCACATGTTTTTGGAAATGATCCGCAGTGGTTGCAAGCATTGCATCATCAAAGGCTTCAAGAAGACCAATAGTGGGGAAATACTGATGCTTTACCTCAGCGAATCGCGGTACAGACAACCGCTGGCGCTGTTTTATTGTCAGGGCCAGACGCGGATCGATGGGCAATGTTCTGCCAAAAGTTAACCGATAACCAAAAGGTCCAACCGGCGCATCGGGTAGGCCCCCGCAGTAGCTCTCAATGGTGTGGCTTTGCGGATGTCGTGCCAAAATATGAGAAGATATCGATTCCATCAGACCCGGCTCCAGGCCGGTTCCTAACAACAGCGGATATTTCCTGTCAGCCATTGATGTGATTAATGGATCTTCAAGATCAGGGCGACCCAGAACAATGACAGGGCATTTATCCTGCAATGCCAGTGCAGTGATAAGTAATCGTGCTTCATGCCATGAAATAGCAATAATAATGGCATCAATACCGTCGGGAATGTTGTTCGTCGCCGTACTTTCCTGTGCCACTTTAAGGCTTAATCTTCCTGAGGAGACAAACTCTATATATTCGAGCGATATCGCACTCAAAATGTCTGGATTTTTATCAAATAAAAAAACCCGCGCGCCTTTGCCTAAAGCCATTTTGAGCAAAGCTTGCCCCATATTGCCTGCTCCAAAAATGGCAATACTTTTGTCTTGCAATGACATAACGTTACTTCCTGATTGAAATTAATTTTGCAGTTCTTAAATGAAAGCAATGGCCGAAATATGCGGTAGTTGCTAATAACATATTCCGGCTTAAGATTTAATAAAATTAGAGTGTTGCTATCATTTCTTTATTTGATATTAATGCTTAATGATGAGGTTACGTTATCCAGCGTTTTTAAAAGTATTCCATAAGAAGGTGCATGAGCGACAACGGATACGACACGGTGTGTGGTATAACTCTTCGGCGGCAGGCTAATTGAACTGCCTAATGGAATTTCGGTCATCACATTATCTAATCCTCCGGTATCCAAAATTGCCTGGTCATAACCGGACAGACCTAAAAATTGCCCTTCTTTTTCTGCAAAGATATAACGGATCCCGGCATAGGACATATCTCGTAAAGGTCTCAGATCCGGCACTGCGCCTGTGGCAACTCTGATAATGTTGGCAACATGATCAACCCCCGTACTCCTTGGCACCAGATGGGTAGTGATATAACCCCCGCCAGGGCGCCCGTTGATTTCAATGAGAGTAAATTTATTATTTTCAATTTTCCCCTCGATATGCAAAGTACAGTTGTCACAGCCTGTGGCCTGAACAATGGCAACAATTTTACGTTGCACATCTAATTTCGCTTGATCAGAGGCTGCTGATGGGAATACATGCTGCGATTCAAACGGGAAGGGAGACGTGGTTGATTTATCTGTTATACCGACAATATCCACAATGCCACGGTGCACCAGAACTTCAACACTGACTTCCTGTCCCTGGATATATTGTTCGACAATGAATTCGTCACCGTGTTGGTTGAAGATAGGATCATTGTCTGCAGACACCAGTGAATGAAGGTTGCTGATAGCAGAGGCCAGATCCTGTTCGCTTTTAAGAATAAATATCCCTTTTGAACCATTGCCTCCGGTAGGTTTTACAACCGCCGGATAGCCCAGTTTTTCCATAGCTGTATACAGTTCGTCCAGAGAGGATATTTTAACGAACAGTGGTGAAACACCTTCAATCCCCGAAATGGCCTGACGTGTTAGATATTTACTTCTGATAATCCGGACTGCATCGGGTGACAATCCCGGCAATGATAAGAGCTGATTGATTCGGGCAACAAAACCAAGTTCCAAATCTGTCCAGCTAAAAGCGCCAACAACATTATGACGGGAAGCGACATCTTTAGCGACCTGCAGTCCGACGTCATAATCTGACGTATCGCACTCATGCCATTCCAAAAGATGTTCTTTAGCCATTTCAGGTATTGCCCGGCCAATAAGAACGACGGAAAGACCTAATCTTTTTGCCGCTGCCAGAGCCTCGAACCTTTCGTTATTTGTCCTTCTTAAACCTGCAAAAATCACGACTGAATTATTCACATAAGCTCCATTATTAGAGTGGGGTAAAGACATTTAATTAACATTTGTTCGCATCTCCATCTTAGGATTTGGCTTAAGTTAAGTAAACAGGAAATATTTTCTTCGGGCTGAACTTATCTTTTTGAGAAATTTTCATGACGCCCTCTATTGAAATTTTATTTAACTTAAAAATCATAAGCTTATTGTGGGTATTTATTTTACAAAGCAGTGAAATATTTAATAATAAACAATATTGTTAATTAACAAAATATTGTTTGAAATTAATAACCGCGATTGATATAAGCTCCGGGATTTGAATTTCATAAATGTTTAAATTATTTAATTGAACTTTACACTTAAATGTGTTTACATATTATTAACAAATGGATCATTGATTTCACCCCAACTTAAATGAGTAAGGGAACTTGTTTGCAAATTATTTTTATGGCCATTTCCCTTTGAGATAAAGTCAGGGCAGGGAAGGAGTCTTAAGTTTAGCTAATGTGTTTTTAAATATTTCAGTTAAATGCTTGTTGTTTTATTGTGCCGTATTGGAGCTGGACTCATCTGTAACAATTTTTTCTTAATCTGACGCACCTGATAAGTCACTTATGCATTTTAAAAAAAGTTGTTTCTGTTTATTTTAAGATGGCTTCCAATATTAAAAACTAATTGGTTTTTAATTTTTGGTGGAGTATGTTGATATCTGGCAGCCCTGAGCAGTAATATGAAGTTAATTGTAATGCCATAAAAGAATATGCTTGTACCAGCAAGCTATAAAAAAAGCTTATTTTAAGGTGTCGGTTTTATTGATGAGCGCATTAGGCTTTAATTGTGGGCCAATTAGTCTGAGTCACATTTAAAATCCAATGAACATTTATTGCCAGGGAAGGGTCACATGACAGAGATAATCCGGGCAATGATGTATTGCCCAGGTCTTTGAGGATTAGGCGGGGGATGTCGTGTTTCGGCTGCAGAACAGACTAATCAGAACGGTAATAGCAGACATGAGAATGAAAATAATATGAAATAATGGGTGATGTTCATTTGTCCACACGGCAAAGACAGCACCAAGACTTTCACCAATGCCTACGGCAAGAATAGAGAGTGAGAAAATAGCTGTTCTTTCAAACTCTCCGGTATTGAAAGACATAATACTTTGATATGCAGGGATAGCGATGATTTCTGCCGTACTCACCAAAAAAAGAAAAAGGTACAGCATCACTAGCGAGTCATGTAGTGATAACACGAAGAATGCCAGTCCAAAGAGCAAAAATGAGATGATGAGTTTGGTGTTATCAGCAAGTTTGTCGATTAAATAATTGACGGGATAGGCAAGAATGAGTACAGCCAGCCCGTTCAGAGCGGTCACTGTCCAGACCAAATCTGTTCTGTGCAAACGATCTATCACGAAGAGTGGCATTGTCGTGAGCGCCAGCGAATAGATAAACCACACAAGTGTAATGAGCAATAGCGTCAGCAGAATGACCTTCTTCCTGACCAGACTCAATAAAACCTTGAAGAAATGTCCTTGTTTAGGGAGGGTGATTTTCCTGGTTGCCCAATAGGTGTATGCACAGGTCAGCGTAAACAATAAAGACATCGTTTCGAACATATAAACCGGCCCGACGTGTTGATAAAGCATGCCCAGAAGTAGCGCTCCACCGCTCGACGCCAGGTTTGTGACGGTACTGAGTAAAGAGTAGTTTAAAGAGAGTGACTGATTTTTTAAAAAGGAAGTCGCGATCCGTATTACTATTGAGTTGTTGCCATAGAAAAGACCGACAAGAAATGCACCCAGGTAGAGATTAGTAATGTCGCCGCGTGACAAGAGGTAGAAGCCTAATCCTCCTAACAATTGCAGTATTGCCAGTAACAAAGGAAAATTTATCTTATCCAGATAGGGTGAAAATGCCAGACGGCCAATTCTCGAAAAAAAAATCAGAGTAAATAATATGCCACTCGTATTTCCCGCAGATAATTGCAAGTTTTCATGCAAATAAGCAATTAATAATGCCTGAGGTGCAAAGAAGGCAAAGGCCCCGATGAAATCCTGAATAAGGATAATCTTAAATATTGAAGAGTTTCGAAATGCTTTTTGCATTGCTCAGCGCCTCCTCATAGCTTGCACCCTCTGCACACACTAAATTGCGTTCGCCCAGATAGGCATGACCCACAAACCCTGGTTTTTCAGCCAGATTCGGTGGCAACGTTAAGGGGCGGCTCGCCCCCTTAGACTCTGACCATACTGCCATCTGCTTTTTTTTCTCTGCTTTATAGCAGAAGGTATCTGTGAGCTGGCTTTGCCAAATATTGATACCTGACGTATCTGCAGCCATTACTGAGATAAAGTCTCCACCCACACGGTTATGAATTTCTCCCAGAATGATGCCCGAATCCGTGTCCCAGAATTCGGCGTGGATCAGACCGTATTCGAGACCAATAACGCTGCAGGCATGCTCTGTCAGTGCCTGAGCCTCACTTTTTTTATGTTCATCAAGGCAATCCCCCACCGGATTGACGTGTCCTTGCTCGAAGAAAGTCTCTGCAAATAAAAACTTTTCAGTAATATTTAGCGTAGTAAATTTCTTACCAACGAAAATCGCTTCAAGGCTGTATTCTTTACCCTGAACTTTTTCTTCAAGGATAAAGGGATAACCTTCTTGCGGGAGCAGGGGAATAATTGTATCGATATTTTTTGAACAAACTGAATATACCCCGCGACTTCCTGCATCAGTCACGGGTTTTAGGATGACTTCCTGACCGGCAAAAGTTGTTCGTACTTTATCCTCCAGATCGCCTGCTGAATAACACAAGAAAGCCAGGGGTTGGTTGATTCCGCATTTTCTTAAGAGTTCGCGACAAAGAAACTTGTTCTGTATCAGCATGATGGTTGCAGGACGTGTCCATGATGAATGCAATAATATATTGAGTTTACTATTTACAAACTGGAGTTTCTCGCGGAAAGCATAACTTCGTTGTATGTAAGGATATCTAGCCAGCAAATCACGCATTGAGGCGTCATCGTAGTGATTGGTAACAACCACTTCATCGGCTTTTTCCGCTTTGTCGCCAAAAATGTTGAGGTTCTCTTCTGTATCCGTAAGGAGGATTCTATATCCTGCTTCTCTGGCCTCCTCAATTAAAGAAGGTCCTTGTACAACACTTGCCCCGCCCAGTAACAACAACCATTTATCTTGCACCCGTCAACCCTCAGCTTTTGAACGCCAGAACAAAGAATGCATTGCGCCATGATCCAAAGCATTCGCAACAAACTTTTAACCTATCTGTGATAAATTACACCATAACCAAAATTTATCAAGAAAATAAGTTTTTTTTCATTTAAAACAAAAGGATGAGAACATTACTCGCAGAATATTAAAAACCATGGCACTTCTTGGGGGTCAGTTTGGATATGGGAAATTATTGTACGTTTGGCGCATTATTTAACCAACCATATCCGTAAGGAATTGATTTAGCATCAGTGGCAATCGCTTATCGCTGCCTTTGAACCTACCGCTGATTATCACCGCAACATAGCATGGTGGTTACATAAGCAGGGAGTTCAGTGCCATCTTGTTTCATCTGTCAGATGTGCACGGCCCCGCGAGATGCTGTTTAAAACCTGGGATAAAAATGATCGTAAAGATTCCAGTGTCATAATGTATCTGCTGGAACAGGGGCTATTTTCACCATTTTATGATCCACTAGCGAATGACATTATTGATATACAAGAAATATCAAACATATACCATCAGGTTACTCTGGCACGAACTCGTTGCCTGAACAGCTTGGTTAATCATTATCTGACCCTTTATTTTCCCGAGGCTGAACAATTTCTGCATATGTCCCGCGCAGAATGGTTCTGTCAGTTTTTACGGCTTTGTTGAATAAATCGAACTTTTGATCGCAATCAGGATAAGACCACCTCATTCCTGACCCTCTGGTGTATCACGTGGCAAAACAAAAGTTTACAATCACCAACTGGGCTACCTACAACAAGGTTCTTGTCAATCGGGGCTCACTGACATTCTGGCTCGATGAGTCGGCCATTCAGGCGTGGTATGGAGTGCCCCCGATCCCGTAGACAGTTCTTGTCCTCACGACGAGGCCTTTTCGAAAGCCTCAGGACTGACGCCACCGAGATGACTGTGGCGCCGGGTACGGTTGTAGAACACTTCAATGTAATCGAATATAGCAGACCTAAGCCGTTTCCGCGGGTAGTTTTGTATAAGAAGCAGAACTCACACTTTCGATTCACGCAGGACAGTCTGGCTGACGATGCTTATAAACGGCTTAACAATTTATCCGCACTGAAACTAGAAAAATAGCCGTATCAGTACAGACTGATATGGCTATTTTTTGGGTTTTATTTTGCCAGGCCAGTTATCCCATTGTGCAACTGATTTCCTTTCCACAAATATAAGGTGGCACATACACTTTCCGGCACATATCCAGATAATCTGACCACCATTGCATAATAGTCCGACGAGCTTCGAGATACTCAGCTTTGTGGTTGTAAGCGGCCCGGACGCTGTTACGCTCCTGGTGGCTCATCTGACGTTCAACCGCATCCTGCGGCCAGAGGCCACACTCCATCAGGGCACTACAGGCCATTGCCCGAAACCCGTGGCCGCAGATTTCATCTTTTGTGTCATAGCCCATCAGGCGTAGCGCCTTGTTGACCGTGTTTTCACACATCGGCTTATACGGATTGTGATCGCCGGGGAATACCAACACCTGATGACTGGATATTTCCCGTATCTGTTTCAGAATAGCGATGGACTGACGTGAGAGTGGAACGATATGTGGAGTGCGCATTTTTGCACCACGCCCAGAGTAGCGGACACCGGGGATGGACTCGCGAGTGGCAGGAATGGTCCAGATTCTATTTTTGAAATCGATCTCAGACCAACGGGCGAAACGCAGTTCGCTGGAACGGATGAAAAGGCGCAAGGTGAGTGATACTGCCAGACGGGTTAATTCTCGTCCTTGTTTGTAGTCCTTAATACGGGTTAACAGTTCAGGTAGTTGTTCCAAGGGAAGGGCAGGGTAGTGGCGTTTAACCGGAGGGGCGATTATACCGTCCAGATTGGCAGCCGGATTATGCTCTATCAACTCCTGATGCACGGCATGACGCATGATGTTGCACATATGCTGCCGAGAGCGTGCCGCCACTTCCAGCAGACCTTTTTTCTCAATTCCTTTCAGCAGGTCGATGAAATGTCGGGTTTTCAGTTCTGTGACTGGCAGGTGTCCAATTATCGGGAAGATATGGTTGTTCATGCTGGCAAGCAGACGGGCGGCATGGTTCTCTGACCATGATCTGTTGCTTTTATGCCAGCTCAGCGCGACAGCCTTGAAGGTCTCTCCCGGTAATACCGTGGCTTTTTCAGCGGATCGCTGTTGTGCTGGGTTTATATTCTGCGCCAGCAATTTACGGATACCGTCACGCTGTTGACGAGCATCAGCCAGAGAGACATCAGGATAGGCACCCAAGCCGAGACGGGATTCTTTTCTATTGATACGATATTTGAGATACCAGAGACGTGAACCGCCTGGATTAACCAACAGGTACAGACCATGGGAATCGGAAATTTTGAAGGGTTTAGCGGATGGTTTTAAGCTGCGGATTTTTGTGTCGTTAAGAGACATTTGGGGGTCACTCCGTCATCGAACCAAGATGACCCCAAATCTGACCACCAAATTCTCCCGATGCGGAGGAAAAACTGAAAATGCATCGGGAAGACTTTTCACACTAACTTGTTGAATCTAAATCGTATAAGGATTCGCAAAGAGGCATGAAAACACAAATTTGGCTCCTCTGACTGGACTCGAACCAGTGACATACGGATTAACAGTCCGCCGTTCTACCGACTGAACTACAGAGGAATCGTTTGAACGGGGCGCATAGTAACGGCCACGCCGGGCCA
>Ga0157369_10006538_pt1 | contig 13497 bp, 15 predicted proteins | sample C25metaG_FD_113461 | JGI IMG/M metagenome (GOLD analysis project Ga0157369, IMG submission 113461) | Corn rhizosphere microbial communities from Kellogg Biological Station, Michigan, USA - C2-5 metaG | ecosystem: Host-associated > Plants > Roots > Rhizosphere > Soil | place: USA: Michigan...
AGGAGTTCTACAACGAAGAGAACGGCATCGAACCCCGCACCATCATCCGCGCCATCAACGACTCCCTCGCCACCATCCTCAAGGCCGACTACGCCGACCTCACCGACGAGCTCTCCCCCACCGCCGAAGAACTCACCTTCAAAGACCAGACCGAACTCGACGCCTACATCCTCAAACTAGAACTCGAAATGCGCGAATCCGCCAAAAACTTCGAATTCGAACGCGCCGCCACCCTCCGCGACCAAATCAAAGAATTACGCACTCAAGAATTCCTTTTCAGCTAAAGCGGCTCCCAGATTACAATTCTGGCAAATACAAATATCACAGAAGCCGAACATACTGAGGAGGATAGTTGGCTCTATATACGTTTGGAGACGCTTACGCGGCTGCCGACCGAGCGACGTCACGTGCAGGACGGAACATGGATTCGCTGTTCGAGGAACAGCGGAAACTAGCAAAGGCAAAGTCTAATTTCGACATATTTCTTTCGCACTCATCGAGCGATGCGAGGCTCATATTCGGCGCCAAACAACTCCTCGAGTAGCAAGGGCTGTCAGTCTTCATCGACTGGATTGATGCTCCGCAACTGGCCCGAAACAAAGTCACTAAAGAAACTGCCTCTGAACTCCGGAAGTTTATGAGACGCTGCTCTTCGTTTCTCTATGCAACGTCTACGAATTCGACACATTCGAAGTGGATGCCTTGGGAGATCGGCTACTATGACGGATTCAGAGGAGACAAAATCGCGATCTTTCCTCTAACTCCGAGCACTAGCTCGACGTCGAGCTTCCAAGGTCAGGAATATCTGGGCCTATACCCCTACATAGAGAAGATCACAGACCTAAATCAATATTCTCGAAAAGCGGGACTAGCGAAAACGGCCTCAACGTACATCACGATGCGCGATTTCGTGGACGGTCCCTCCAGGGTTAGTGCTGGACGCAATTAAAGACAATCTACCCGTGCCTAGGAGGTCCCAATTTGGACAGCCGCGCTGAGCATTTCATTGAACACTTCGTGAAGGAGCTAGAAAACGAAAATGCGGCTATCTTCGCGGGGGCAGGACTTTCAGTGGGAGCCGGATACGTCGACTGGAAAAGGCTACTTAAGCCGATTGCCAACGAACTCGGATTAGACGTCGACGTTGAACACGACCTAGTATCGTTGGCGCAGTACCACGTTAATGACAAGCGCAATCGAAGTGGGCTAAACCGCGCACTGATCGAGAACTTTTCCGAGGGCCACCATGTTCAGGAGAATCACCAAATTCTCGCCCGACTGCCGATCAAAATCTTCTGGACGACCAACTACGACTCACTGATCGAAGACGCCCTCAAAGCGGCCGGCAAGGTTGCTGACGTGAAGGAGGACGTGCAGCAGCTCAAGCATGCACGACCGAAACGTGACGCCATCGTGTACAAGATGCACGGCGATATCCGACGGCCGGACGAGGCGGTATTGACGAAGGACGACTATGAACGATACCCGTCTACCCACGGGCCGTTCGTTACCGCTCTTAGCGGTGATCTGGTTTCGAAAACGTTCCTCTTCCTCGGCTTCAGCTTCAGCGATCCCAACATTGACTACATCTTCAACCGCGTCCGCTTGAGCTTGCACGGCCAGACACGAGATCATTATTGCGTTTTCAGGCGCGCTAACCAGGCGGACTATAGCGAAGATAAGGAATATCAGTATGCAGCAGTAAAACAAGAACACGTAGTAAGAGACTTGAAACGATTCGGCGTCCAGACGCTATTCGTCGACAGCTATTCGGAAGTCACCGACCTGCTAAGGCGCATCGAGACTCGCTATAAGCGCAGGACGGTACTGATTTCAGGAAGCGCTCACGAATATGGAACATGGCAAGCGGAGGAGGCCGAACAGTTCATCCGTGACCTTGCGCAAGCTCTTATAAAAAATGGCAACAAAATTGTTTCCGGTTTTGGACTCGGCGTCGGGAGTCATGTCATTACAGGCGCACTTCAAGAGATCTACATGAACGAAGGTAAACGACTACATGACCAGCTCCTGCTTCGACCATTTCCTCAAGGCGCGGAAGGCATGAAGAACTGGGAGGCCTACCGGAGAGACATGATTACTTATTCCGGTGCCGCACTATTCCTCTTCGGTAATAAACTGGCGGACGGCCAGATTACAAACGCAAATGGAGTTCGCGCCGAGTTCGACATAGCGAGGGAGCTTGGGGTGACTGTCGTTCCCGTGGGTGCAACGGGGTTTGTGGCCGAGCAACTCTGGAGTGAGGTTATAAACAATTTTGATGCCCATCACCCGGGTCGACCTGACCTGAAAGTTCTATTCGAACGCATCGGACCATCTGGCGTGAGAAGCACTCTCATTCCAACCGCAATCGACATCCTGAATAAGCTGAGGAGCCACTAACTTGCCAAGAAAAGTGTTCTATAGCTTTCACTACAAGCCAGATTGTTGGCGCGCGTCCCAGGTACGCCAAATGGGAGTAATCGAAGGAAACGAACCCTGCTCGGATAATGATTGGGAAGAAGTTACAAAGGGTGGCAATGCGGCGATTGAGAAATGGATCGCGGAACAACTCGATGGTCGATCATGCGCGGTCGTCCTAGTAGGCTCAGAAACAGCTGGCAGACCGTGGATTACCCATGAAATCAAAGAAGCCTGGAACGCCAAGAAAGGCGTTTTGGGCATTCGCATTCACAACCTAAAGAATAAGGATGGCGCTCAATGCACCGGGGGCGGAAACCCGTTCGACCATCTCCATTTCGTGCAACAACCGAGCAAAAAGCTCTCCTCCGTGGCGAAACTACACCAGCCACCATATGCAGATAGCAAGAACGTGTACGCCTATATCGAAGAGAACTTAGAACAGTGGATCGAAGATGCAATTGAGCAACGGGACAACTTCTCACTTGAGTGACGATTCTTGGTAAACGGTAGGTGGCGCACGCGTGGCGGCGGGTGGCCACCGATCCCCCGAATCACGACACTTCGATGCCCATTCTTCGCAGCAGCACCGCCATGAGTGGGCTACGCCCCCCACCCATCTCCCATCCCAACCACAAACCGGAAGGGCCCGTCTTCAGACGGGCCACAAAACGCCGTGTCGCAGACGCCTTCTGCTCTGCCGAAGGCCGTCGCGAAGTCCGAAGGACGAAGGGACTGAATTACCCCCGTGTCCGGAGCCGAGCCGCCCTCGGTTCCCGGGGCGTTAGAACGTCCGTACATGATCTCCAGCCCAGGGCATAGCAAGAATGGATATTCCTTAAGGCCCATGAAATACATGCTCACCTAATTCGAGCGCCCGCATGGTTCACCCATCGAGTACGAGAACGCGACAGCCTTATAGCGTGATCAAGTTCCGGGCGGCAAAGCATAGCCCGCGTCGGCGGAACTCGTCAGGCACCTGCTCCCATTCGTCCTCGCCAGACTCTTCGAACCATGGCCACGGCACCCAGACGTCCACCAACGGCACGAACTCAAACCGCCCGCTCAAGAAGTACCGCGGCTCTTCTGTCCAGGACGGAACGGGGAGCTTGTATCTGTGACACAGGTACTCGGCGGATCCCGCTAAGACGGCACCCCATTCCCGACCTAAGCCGGGATGAGGCGGGGCAGCGAAAGCATCGACATCCTTCCAATTAAAGAATCCGTGCAAAAACTCCGACCACGCGTGCGGAAAATTGATGGCCTGTGTGACCTCCCAGAGATCGACATAGTTGTGTACCTTTCCTCCGCGGGACCCCTTGGGCCGGGGCCCGAAAGGGATGCGCTCGTCAAGAGTGCGCCATGCGATGTCATCCAGCTGTTCCTGAGTAGACATAAAAGATAAGACGCGACCGTCAGGTATTGCGGCTAACAAATCATACGGCGGCCTTCTAGCGTGGCGGGTCTCGATCATCAATTGATGGTAGCTGCCGCGGGGGCGTTGACGAGATCAGCCTCTTCCGTTGTCCAAGGCTGCAACTGGCCACCATAGATGTGACCCGCCCGGAGACTCCCGAGGATCTCAATCCAGTGCCGATCCGTTCCCTCGCAGACCTCGACCAGGAGGTCAGCGATGGTCTCATCGACGAGACCCACATCAAGGGAGGGATTGTGCGCTGCTCGGACCAAATCCTCGAAGCTCGACGAAGTGTAGTAACCGCCCGCCGAAATCACGATCAGCACACCAGTGACGAAGCCAATGGGAAGACCAGTGAGCGAGGCGATTACATCGGGGGATTGAGTAGGGGCCAGAATCGACGCAAGCAGGACGCAGCCCGCCGAGACAAGGGTGGTTCCTCCGTCTTGGTGCTCGATGTAACAGCCCGTCTGATCATAGAAGTGCTCGAGTGTGGCCTTCGTGCCATTTAGATCCATTGGTTCTTCCTCTTCCATTAATAGTTATCGACAAACCCAGCACTCTTGAAAAACTGCCTCCCTGTCGGGCCGCTCAGTTCGAGCTTGGTTTCCGCGATGTAGACCGACACGCCGCACGCGGTGAACATGTCTAGGATCTCAACGACCCGTCGAAGATCGCGGCCGAGGCGACTTCCCTCCTCGACCAAGAGGACATTGATGGGACGGGTCTGGTCCTGTACCGCGGTCAGGAGTTGGTCAAAACCCGGCCGACCGGCCGTCTTCATTCCACTGCAAGGGTCGTCTTGGAAGATGTATCGATCATCAAGCTCCCAACCGTACTCGTACGCGATCTGCTTGCAATTAGCGATCTGACGATCGATGGCAGAGGGGTCTTTCGTCGCGCTCCGGGCATAGATGCCAGCGCGAACCTGCTTGGTCTGCTTATCTATTTCGTGCATTACGTCTCTCCTTAGTTGATGTTGGTTGGTTGAGCCTCGAGGATCTCGCCGCGTCGCGCGACCCCCTCTAGGGCCAATACCGCCGGATAGGGAGGTTTCGCGTTTTCGGTGCAGCTTTTTCCCTTGCAACGCTGTACGACTCACCTCACACCTTTTAACCTCGGTCGTCCAAACGCGCTTGTAGAGTGCGGAAGGATTTTTTTGTCGCAACTCTATAAACGTCATCGAGCTTCGTAGGTTGAAGGGAGGACAAGATTTCTACTTTAGTCGGGGCATGCCCCGACGTTGGGACTCAAGTGAGGAAGGTTAGAGAGCAGCGCCGCTCAGCAATTCGCTTCAGCCTTTATATCGAGGCCTTAGGAGCCACACCGGCACCGCACCGAGGTCAGACCCTAAAGGCCTATGCGATTGAGCTACAGCAGCAGTACGAAAAGTTACGGCGTCAACTCGGACCCGAGGCTGCACGTGTCGCACGCATCACTGGTCGAGCTTTGATTCGGACGCACGGTTTCGCCCAGGCTAGTAGTAAATTCCTCCCTGGTTCGCTATCGCAGCCGAATAAGCGGACCATGCTCGATAAGCCGCTCCAAGGATCTGTCACAGCGAAGACGTCAAGGCCTGAGTGTCGCGTTTCAACTAGCAAGCGTGAGCAGTACAACTGTCGGCGAAAGTTCCGCCACCTCAACCTTCTCTCGGCACTCCTTCATGCTCGTCGACTGCAAGACGACGACCTGCAAATCTATCCCTGCGACGTGTGCGATGGGCTTCATGTCGGCCACGACTCTTCTGCGCTGGCAAAAAGACGTAGGCGGATCATCAAGGAGCTCGCCGCCATCCAAGAGAGGATTGAGCAGATCGATCGCGAACGAGCAACCTTGCGCAGACGGGAGAAGCAACTTCGCTCAGAGTTAGCAGCCGGGCCTGAACAGCATCGCGCAGAGCGGTCGGAGACTGATGAAGAGCACGGTGATACCGAGCAGATCTGATTTCTTGTCCTGGCAATCTCCTTCTTCGCGATGCGTTAGGAGAAGTCAGCACACTACTACCCCGCGCGGCGACTGGGCAGTAGTGTGCTGAAATAGTTCAATCTGTTATGTGGTGGACAGGATCGACTGCTCGAACGCCAACGCCAGCCCGTCAAGGAACTGCTGCCTCGAGTCGGGAGTGACGAGAGACTTGAGAAGCTTCGCCGAGGTCTTCTTTACAAGGGCCGCAATCTCGTCGCCGGTCGGCGGCGAAATCGCCTCACTGAGGCGATTCTCGGCCGCGGGCTTCTGCGCCTCCGCCCACGCCAGGACATACCGGTCGGCAGTGGCGCGGGGAATCTTGCGATCCCGCAAAAACGGGGTCCACTTGCCACCGCGCCCCGTGTCTGCCAACAATTCCTTGTAGCGGAAGAGCTCCTTGCCGAGTTCGAGCCGGACGGCACGCAGCTGCCCACGGCTCTGGCGAACTTCGGAGTTCCGAAGTGAATGCGCAGACCACAGTTCGCTGATCAGCTTTACCAAAGAGCCCTCATCGGCCTGATTGGCGGTTGGGACCAGCGGCGAGTCGAACGCCTTACCAGGCTCGTTCGTCGGAGCCTTTACGGTCGAAGCATCCAGTGTCGAACTCGTTGGCTCGCTTGCATGTGAAGGGTCACTCTTCACAGGACGGGTAGTACTCTGTTCGCCGCCTGAGCTGACGTGAGTTGAATTGGATGAGGAGACATCCCGCTGGCGAGAGCGCACCGGGGGCGGAGGGACAAACTTCACGGCTGAAACCATCAATACTCCTTGGACTTGTGCTCAGAGTGCGCATGCACCCAAGGGCTAATACCGGCAGGAAGGGAGGTTTCCCGTTTTCGATCTCCTCTTTTCAGCAAGCGGAGACAACGTGCCCATTGCGGCACCGATTGTTCCGTGGGATCAATCACAGGCTGGTGTGTCCATCGTCGCGACGTAACATTAACTCCCGCAGGCACTTGACCCCGGTTCTCCAATCAGGAGCTAATACGCAGTTGTCAAAATCAATCAGGGCGTGATCCTCGAATCGGAAGCCTGGATAGACAACACCGAGGTAAATTCTGCTGTCGCAGCCGAGTAGAGCGCTTGGGGCGACTGCGCTTCGCCGGAGCCACAAACGCGATCCTCGGCATGCCGAAGAGACAGGCGATATAGGTATCCGACACCACTCTTCGGGTTCTTGATTTTCGCGATCTCAAGGCGCTTTTCGAGGATGTCGCGATGACGACTGAAGCAGCGGCCAACCGCCCCAGAACCCAACGGTTTACTGCTGTCCCAAGCGTCTCCCAGCGACGCTTTGAGAAGCTTGGCCCACGTCCCGGGTGTCTTTGGCTCCGCGCTCAATTCAGGCTGAGCCTCAATCAATCCGCAGAACGCGTCAACGAACGAGCATTCCTCCAGGTCCGGATCCAAGTACATTGCAAAGTTGTAGTAATGCTTCGTGTGTTGCTGGGGTGTGAGGGTACCCTCACACCCCAGCAACACACCCTCTTTTTCGTCGCCGGAGTTGCAAAAGAGGTCCACTTCGCCGATGACGAAGACCTCGCGTTTGCCTCCTGTGCAATCGGAGAACAGAAGAAGCCTCTTGATGTGCTTGTGGAGCACCGTACGAGCCAGTGCGACGTTCTCGTTCAGAACTCCTTCGAGGTTCTCGACACTCTGGTACACGAGAGCACACAGCTCCTCTTTTGTCGTAGTTAGCTTGGTGCTTCCCTCGGCTGCCTTCAGCTTTGCCTCGAGTCGCTCCAGTTCCGAGTAGCGGGCCTGAAGCTGCACATTGAGCTGTGCAGGCGCGCCGTTCTCGATAGCGTCAATGAGATTATCAATCTTTGCTTGGCATTTCCTTTTTTCAGCCTGAAGCTGGGGAATCTGCTCCTTAGACACGCCATCCATCTTCTTACGCCATGCTGTCTGTAGCTCCGTGTGGACCTCATCCACCAATTCATCTAGATGGTCAGAGCCGAACATCTGATTAGCCAGAGCATCGACGAGCTGTTTGGTCAGGACCGATTCACGAATGCGGATTGCGTTCGGGCATCCGCGCGCCTGTCGGTGATCCGGGCATTCGTACACGCTTCTTCCCTGCTTCCCGCCGATCCTCAAGCGGGAGCCGCAGTGCCCACAATTGACCAATCCGCTGAGCAGATGTAACCCGTTCTTGGCGCGGCTATATCCCCCGAGCACCCTCGCAACCTGTTTATCGTCATACTCCTTTAGACGTGTCTGAGCCTTGGCCCACAGTTCGTCGTCGATAATCCTGAGATCATTAAGCTCCACCCGTACATGCTCGCGAGCAGGCTTGATCACCTTTTTGACCTTGCCGGTCTGTGGATGCTCCGTCTGGCAGGAGTAATTCCAAACGTACTCTCCCTGGTACTTGGGATTACGGAGGATGTGGCGAACGGCATCACGGCTCCATTCGCTATTCGATCTGCCCGCACGGATGTTCTGAGGTGAAGGAATCTTCTCCTGATTGAGTCGACGGGTGATCGCCCACATTGCATGGCCGTCTACGAAATCTTGGAAGATACGTCTTACGATCACCACCTGCTCGGACACGACCTCAAGCTTCGAGCCCAACGTAGCTGCACGCCCAACCGCATCTGGGTTAGACTCGTTCGCAATCTTAACCGACCGGTAGCCGTAGGGAACGCTTCCGACGTGGAAGCCCTTAAGAACACGTTCCTTCTGACTCGTAAAGACCTTCACTCTGAGCCGTTCCACGTACATCTGATCAACCATGGCAAACGTATTGAGCAGGACGGGGAAATTTATATCCGAGGAGTCCAGCTGCTGGCTAGCGAAGCAGACCTTGATGCCATGAAACGCCATCAGCTTCGTGAACTGCAGCACGTCGCCCTGATCGCGCCCCAGACGAGACGTGTCGTCGAACAAAACACAATCGAATGGGCGTGGGCGGCTTTCCGCAGCTCTTTCGAGTTCCTGGAGTCCGAGACGGTTCAGTTTCTTTGTCCCGGTGAGTGCCTCATCCTTATAGATGTGCTCCGGGAGAATCTCCCAGCCCTTCTTTTCTGCAAACTCACTGCAGGCGAGCAGCTGAGCTTCGATCGATGACGGACGCTGAAGATCGGTTGAATACCGACCGTAGAATGCACATCGCAGGAACTGATTGTTCTGCGGCCCTGTTTGGAACGCACTACTCATCTTCTGGCTTCCTCGTCTGGATGCTAGTTATCGATTTGATCTGCTTTTGGCTATAAGCACTCTGAAACAGCCCTCTTCCAATATGTGCAGCGATGATTCGCGCGAGACCATCACCAATCATCGCGTTGAGTGATTCTCGAGAGATCAGCAGATTTTCCCTCAGGACCAGACGTACTGTGCTCTTCTTTCTGAGCTTCGCCTGGGCCGGATCTTTGTACTTGTAACGTGACCTATTCACGAAACCTCCCATAGTGGAGCTACCAATCGAGTGATCGTCCTCTTATTCAACCTAGGAAGCTCAAAGCGAAAAATAGAGTCACAGAACGATTTTTTGCTCCTACATTAGGTGGAGCACTGTGACTCCACGGAACTTGCGCTCACGCCAGCAATATTCGCCGTAGGGATCGGTACTCGTCTGTGTGCGGATGACGGGGCCGAATTTCTCCGGCCCATCACGGGCTCAATCCAGGCACCGTCAAACTACCTGGGCCTTGTGCTCTAACAGCCTCAACTTTTCGGCCGCCTTGAACCAGATCTCATCGTCGACAATCCGGAGATGTTCCGCAGCAATCCGCACATGTTCGTGTTCCGGCTTGATCAACTGCTTGACCGCACCAGTCAGCGGGTGCCTACACCGCCCGGACGTGTTCCACAGAATCTCGCCGCGGAAGGTCGAGTTACGCAAAATCCGCCTGACCGTACCGCGGCTCCACTCTGCGTTCCGCCGTCCTGCGCGAACGCTTCCGGGAGGCGGAATCTTCTCCGCGTTAAGCTGCCGGCCGATGGCTACCACGCCATTACCATCAACGAACTGCTGGAAGATGCGGCGCACGATGGCCGCCTGTTCCTCGACAACTTCGAGCTTGCAACCCAAAGCAGCTGCACGTCCAACGGCCGTGGGGTCAGCCGTGTTGTGAACCGGCACCATCCTATAGCCATAGGGCACGATACCGGCATGGAAGCCGCGCAAAACGCGCTCCTTCTGGCCAGAAAGGACCTTCACCCTCAACCGATCAACATACATCTGGTCAGTCATGCTGAAGGCACTCAGGATGAGTGCGAAGTTCTCATCCGAGGAGTTGAGACACTGAGAGACGAAGCACACCCTGATACCGTAGTGCCCCATCGTCCTGACGAAGTTAAGGATGCTGGCCTGATTACGCGCAAGACGCGACGTTTCCTCAACCAAGATGCAGTCAAATGGCCACGGGGTCTCCTCCACCGCTCCCTTCAGAGCCTCAAGACCGACCCGGTCCACCTCCTTCGTTCCGGAGAAACCCACGTCCCCATAGATGTGGTCCTCATCGATCTCCCATCCCCTAGAGTCCGCAAATTCGGTGCAGGTCCGAAGCTGATCTTCGATCGAGGCACGTTGCGCGGTATCCGTCGCATTCCGGCCGTAGAAAGCACACCTCAACCGGATGTTCGGTTCGGCGCTGTCACTCTGGAAAGTATTACTCATTTTCTACTCCTTTAGTTATGGCGTTATGTTGTCTGCTGACTTGTTGGCGCTCCGCGGTTTATGGAAGCGCCTTCTTGAGGCGTGTGTCGGGATGATTCCTCGCTCGGACCGATTGCTTCCTAAATTCAACCTACGAAGCCCAAAGCCAAAAATAGAGTGAGGTGCGAACTTTTCTTCCTAGACGCATGGTTTACACTCGTCTCCCATGTCGGCGCCCCCTCCGAGGGCTAATACCCGCTGAAATGGGGCGGCACCGAATAACGTCGCACTACTTTTCTAGTAGCGAACAGTGCTCAGCGAAATGAGGTGTCGTTCTGATTCGTCTTCTCCTGCCGAGTAACGCTTATCCTCTGTCTGCGCTCCATACATACGGTCAATACTCGTTTTTCGGCGAGTTTCCCCGTTATCCGCTGCATGCAAACTGTGAGTGCGATTGCAGGGCTCGGCTCAAATCGCCTCAGTGAGGCGTTTTCTATAACCGACAATTGACTAGGTGGCGGTCCGGGGAGAGAGCACGTGCAACCAAAGCATGCTGGTTTCCGAAATAGGCGTTCCTCTTCTTCCAGCCCCATCGTCGCCGAGTCACCTGCGGAAACCGCCGCCGTTGCCCTTTTGCGTGTTCGGGTTGGTCTGGCGGAGAGCCAAGACCGCATCGAGAAGATGATGAACACTAATGTCACCCTTCTCATCGAACGCAAGCTGCCCCGTCATGATGTAGGCTTCGCGCAGCTGCGCAAAGGAAAGGCCTTCGGACTCGTCGATCACAGGGTTAAGGTCTTCTGTGGCAAACCGTGAGTTCATAAACGTCAAGTACCGCAGCCTCAGATCGCGATCGGGAGTCGGAAAGTGGACGACGCGGTCAAAGCGTCCCGGACGGCGGAGAATGGCCGGATCGAGTGCGGTCGGTTCGTTGGCGGTAGCGATCGTCACGATCCCCTCGGGTGTGTTCAGGCCATCGAGGCAGTTGAGCGAGGATTGCAGGCTCAGCCTGCACTGTTAGCCTCCGCGCGATTGTGTACGCCGGCAGCTATCACGACGTGGACCCGAGCGAAATGGCGTTCAAGCTTGCGGGACGACTGGCATTTCGCGCGGCGATGGAACAGGCGAAACCCGCGCTGCTCGAGCCGATTATGAAGGTTGAGATCGAGGCTCCGGACGAGTTTGTGCCGCCGGCGATCTCCGAGAAGATTGCTGCAGGTGCAAAGAGGCCGACCGGAGAGGAACCGCAGGGCCTATTGCTCGAGCAGTTGTAGCTAGGCTTCCATCAAGACTGCCGCGGATCGTGGCGGTATGCTCACAGTGCCTGACGAAACGACCGCTTCCGGGGTTTCGGGAGTCGCAAGCAAGGTCCGATGTGCGTCCGGAATATCGACTGTGACGCGGACCGGCAGGTCGGCCCTCTCATTAACGACGATCACGGTTCGCCTGCCGCTTTGTGCACGCAGCACAGAAAATGCGTAATCACTCTCACTTCCGGTCAAACAACGCACCGATGCGCCCACCGTATCGCAGAAATCGGCGTCCCAAAGCCACTCAGAATACTTGTGGCGCAGGGCGTCAACCTTTTGACCATACGCGACCGTCAGCGGGAAATCGCTCAGCTTTCCTTTGAAGTTGAAGGGTTCATAGCAAATAATCGAACGTTGCAGCAACATCCGATTGATTTGCTCGCGGTCGTCAAACCCATTTACGGCGATCAGCATGGGGAGTCGAGGAGCGATGTACTGCTCCACGGCTGTCGCGCTGCCACGGTAATAACTGCATGGATAGTACTGAGTCAACCAGTCTTGAGGGCCTTCCCCTGCGAACAGAAAGTTAGGGTCGACCTTATTTGCGTAGTCGCGCAGCCGCTTTGCCAACACCATGTCGTAGGCATACAAGTATCCCGGAGGATCATAGCCGTGGTTCGGTGCAAACGAATATTTGACTTGCCCATGAAAGCAAACTTCATCGTAGAGCCAGCCCGAAGAGTGCAGGTCCAATATCTTCTGAAATTCCCGCTCCGCAATCTGGCGGTATATCGGGGAGCAAAAATCCATGACGGCGAATGCCCGATTGTTCATTCCAGCTAATTGAGTTGGGGTATGGTAGCTGTCACCGGCGTATTGGTAAATAGCGCCGTAAGGATCAGTGGCAGCGTATTTGTAGAGCTCGGATTTGTACCAATCCGTCGACATGTCTGCCCATGGAAATTTGGCGAACAAGATGACCCGGACGCCCTTCTCCTCCATTGCTGCAATAGCTTGTTTGAACTCTTCTCGGGTTCCCAGCCCGGGATCTGTGTCCTGTGAGGGATTTCCTCTATCCTGGCCACCCTTATTCCAGCCTGTAAGTTGAATCGCTTTCACGCCGTACTTAACACACTCGTCGGCATATTTCGGAAGATCGGTGTATCGAATCCGAAACTCTTCTTCCGAAGAGTTGAGCTGTAGCTGACACCAGGAATGGACCTCGGTGGCCCACTGCGGGAGGATCGCAGGTTGATACCAAGAGGCTCGCCAGTCTTTGTATACGTCGACCCCAGCGTGCCAATCTCCTTGATAGGGCCGCAGACGAATGAGGGCGAGAGTTCTGGAGGAGTGCCTATTAATAAAGGGGAAATGGCAGGTTCGGAATTCCAGATGCACCTGATGGCCGCTGATCGAATCGCCCGGCGGAATCAGGTGCACATCTCCAGTTTCAGGTGCGCCGACCGAAGAGAACGGAGCAAGATTGCTGAGAACACCCGGGTGCATCTCGAAGGTGTACTGGAGAAAATACGGCACGGAGGGGTCTTGCATTTCGACATACAGGCCCTCTTTTTCTCCTTGAATAAGGCAAAAAAGGCTATTGGAGGCATCGAAGATCTTGGTCGGAAAGTCTGTTCCCCAGTACCCCTTTTCGTTGGCGAAATGTGGGTGATTCTCCGTTGTCTCCAAGTTGTCATAGCGCTGGCACATCGCATGCAAGCGCGGACCTGTCTTCGGCGCATTCAGGTCTCCCAAATACGGATAATCTATCGTCTCAATCGTGAGATCGGAACCATTGACGACTTCACCCACGAAGGTGAAACTTCCATTTTCCAAATTAATAA
>Ga0157369_10006542_pt1 | contig 13485 bp, 17 predicted proteins | sample C25metaG_FD_113461 | JGI IMG/M metagenome (GOLD analysis project Ga0157369, IMG submission 113461) | Corn rhizosphere microbial communities from Kellogg Biological Station, Michigan, USA - C2-5 metaG | ecosystem: Host-associated > Plants > Roots > Rhizosphere > Soil | place: USA: Michigan...
CGCGCTGGCATCGATCGTGGTACCAACGCTCCAGATCGGCAGCGTCAAAGGCTGCACGGTTCCGGGGCTCAGCAAGCAGAAGGTTTCGCCTGCGGCATGACCCGAACAGGCCCATTCCGTTCCGCCCCGGCCGCGCAATAGGCGGCTCAGCCGAAAGCGGCCATCGCCAAGCGTAAACGCAACACCGAACTGGATCAGTTCGCTTCCAAGGACTGCGAGGTTCGCTCCAGCCGCAAGCGCGTCATCATCACAACTCGTCAACCACTGGTCGGCGTCGATCATCTGAACGTCGACACTATCGCGTTCATCGATGAGGTCCGCTTCGCTGGCGGCTAGCGCTGCGACGGCATTGCCGAGCACGCTTTTCGCTCGAGTGGTTTGTGCGGAAATGATTTGTCCGCCGAAGCTAAGCTCGACCGGTCCCCTTTTCCAGCCAGGTCCGGCGCTCGAGGCTGCCAAGAGCACGACAGGTCCTTCGGCCGGTGTGCCCATGACGTTAGGCACGTCGATGAGCGCCAGGGAGACCGGCCCCGTGGTCAGATCCGGATTGTCGACAATCCGGCCGGGATCGGCCGCCAGCTCGGCGCCGGACGCCGTCGTCGGCCGAAGCTGGACCACCGCGACGAACCCATCGATCTTCACACTTTCGACCGTCCATCGCGAGGGCATGACCGGCAGATCCATCCTGCTCCCCGGCTCGAGCGCGACGAAGTTGGGAGCCAGCCGGATCGTCACCTTGTCGCGCGCTGCCCAGGCCCGTGCGAGCACGTCTTGGGCGAGCGACTTGGCGTCGGCCGCAGTCAGGACTGCCGGCAGTTCCTGTTGGGATTCGTTGCCCGCCTCCTCACCCGCGAGAGCGCGCGCCTCGCCGGTTTGGTAGTCGCGATCGGGATCATAATAAGTCAGCCGGAGCGTCGACGGTACCGACCGTATCCGCGCCTGTTCGCGCTGCAAGCGCGGCTGCGGCTGATCATTGGCGCTATTCCCTAGATGCGCACTATCTATGCTTGTCTGGACGAGGCTCGTCGGCGCCCGCAACACCGTTCCATCGTCGAACGGTTCCACGCCATAGCTGTCGATTAGTGGGGTGATCGCGTCCCTTACGGACTGGCCAAAAGCGGCGAAGCCCGCGAGTGACTGATCGAAATCGATCGTGATGACATTACCCGACGCGTCGCCAAGGACCGTCCCCAGTGATGGCGCCGCCTCGTCCGCCTCCAGCTCGAAGGTCAGGAAAGGGATTCGATTTCCAAAGTCCGCAAGCTCGAGATCTTCGAATACCGCCAGTGCGACCCCGCGATAAGCGGGAGTGTTGGCAATGCCCTCGACCGACCCGATCAGGGGATCGATGATCTGATCTTCGCCCCCGTCATAGAAGCGAAACTTGCCACCGGTCTTGAAGTCGCCGGCAGCGCCACGAAGGAGCTTGCCGTCGGCCCAGATCCGCCTGACTGAGACTGCCTGCCTCGATGAAAGCGCTACTGCAAACGAGACGGTGTAGCTGTAGGTGACGTCGGGCTGGCCTTTCGCCCCGCCGGTCTGCGAGTGTTCGATCAGGTCGGTGGACCAGACGACACTGCCGGCGACTCGCATCGTTCCGTAAACCCGGGGGATTTGCGTCCCGTAGCTCGAGCTTTGGACGGTCAGATCGCCTATTCGTGGGCCGCGCCTCGACGGCGCCAGCAGCTCCTGATCGATCGACTGGCCGATCAGTGCGCCGATCGCGCTTCCGAGGGGCCCGCCGAGAACAGTGCCGACGGTACTGAGGACGAGCGTCGCCATGGCCTAGCGGCTCCTGCGCCTGCGATAGACGCCGAGCAGCGGCCATTCCGGCGGGCCGGGAGTTTCGACCACGCGCTTGATGCCGGCATGAGCGTGGACGAAACCGCGGTCGGTACAAATCGCCAGGTGCGGCTGGTCTTCGCCGGCGCCGAGAAGCAGCACATCTCCCGAACGCATCTGGGTTCTCGACACTCGGCGAAAGTGGAGTTCCAGCTGCATGCGAAGATCCGGAAGATGGTCGCCGCGCAGCCGGTAGTCGCGCTTCACCGCATTCTCGCCGATTCCGAACGTCGCCAACACAACCCCGACGCAATCGAGGCCGGCTTCGCTGCGTCCTTGCGCGCGAAAGCGCGTGCCAACAAGCGCGCGAGCGCGCGCCGAATAATCGATTCTCATGGGGCTCAAGCTCCGGGGAAGCGCGTCAGCAAGTCGTTGCCGGGCAAGTGGGGCTCACCGCGAAAGTTTACTGCATTGTCAAAGCGGGAGACGCAGGTCGCGAACCGCTTGTCGCACCCTTCGCGCAGCTCGATGCGGCAACCGACCTCGACGACGGCCCGCGGCTGGTCACGTACCTGCACCGTGTTTCCGCTGGCCGAAATGATCACCGTCGACAGGCCGCAGTTTACGCCGCTCAGGTAGCGAAGCCGCCCGAGAACAAAGCGACCGTCGATCGCCTGGTCGAGCGTCAGCACGGTTCCATCTAGGCCAGTCACGGTTGCGCTGGCGCTCCGGCCGGCGAGATCCACGCGGCAGTCCTTGTCGCCGAAACGTGCGCGGCATTCGGCGGAAGTCGCGGGGCAGACGGGCGCATCGAGCTTTGCCGCGGCGCCGAGCAGATCAGCGGTAAAGGCCTCGTCCTTGAGCGAAACCGCTCCAACCTCTCCCCCGAGCAGCGAAATCGGCAATGCCAAGCCATCATTCCAGTCGACGGCGGTCAGCTGCATCGCGGCGCCATCCCAGCGCCCGACCTCGAGGTCCTCTGCCTCCAGCGCGTCCGAACTCAACGCGCCTGCCACTTCGCTTGAGTCCGGCTCCAGCCCCAAGCTTCGCACGATCGATGCGGGCATGATGCCTGGTGTCGGCTCGAAGCTGACATCGTTACAGACGAGCGGTTGATCGTGGCTCGTCAAAGCGATGCCTGCGCCATCGCAGCGTTCCAGCCGCCAGCACAAGGCCATGCTGGTGAGCTCTCCGTCAGCAATGCTCATGGAATCAATCCTCGCGGACTTCGATCAACGGCACAGACGGCGCTTCGCCGGCGAGAAAGGTCGAACGATTCACCTCGATCCGGTCCTCGGCGAACCGGACCGGCACCTCGAATAGGAAGCCGGCCGTGATCGTTGCTCCGACGGCCGGCGGCGCGGTAAACTCGACGATGCCTTTGTCGCCCAACAACCATCCGGCGGTTTGTTCGACGCCGTTGACCGCCACGCGAACGCTTCCCGCAACCGGTCGGGTAATCCGCCGCCGCTCTCCTGTCCCATAGTCCTTGACCAACTCGAAGCGGTCGGCCGTTCCGTCGCCCGTGCCAATCGATTGGTCGGCGGCGGTCGGGACACCGGTCATTCCGTTGGAGCTGTTGTCGAACGGATCGCGGAAACGGAAGCCGATCGCCGGTCCGCGTCTTGCCCTGAAGAAAGTGAGGAGCGTCTCCAGCTCCGGCTCACCGCGAACGCCCGGTCCCGCGTCGAACCTGAGCCTCGCCTGGGTCCAATTCGCGTTGCGCGATTCATTGCCGCTCGCGCTCGTCACGATGTTGGTCGAGAAGGTCGGCGAGACACTCGCGTCCTGGCCGATCTCGAGCGGAAACGACACGTCGTCGAATGGCGTCACCGCCTGTTCCTTTCCGAAAATGGTGAGGCCGTCGCGCAGCACTTGCGGGAGCGCCCAGAGAAACACCTCGGCGCAGCCTCTCTCGATCGCCTTGAGCGCCGCATCCAAGATCGCGCGCCATTGCGGCTTGTCGGCCGAGCTCGCGACATAGCCAGAGAAATAATGCTGCTCGGGCGGTTGATAGCCCAGACGCTCCGCAACTTCGGCGTAAGCCGCCAGGCGCGCCGAACTTCGAGCGCCAGTCACCCACTCGTAATCCTCGAGTTGGAGCACGTCGAATGCGGGCCGGGCCCAGCCGACCGGCAGGTTCGCCCGCGCGAGCTCAGGCGCGGTCGGATCGAGCACCGTCGGCAAATAAGCGAGCAGCAGCGTCCGAGCGTCTGCCGCTGCACCCCTGATCGCGGCCGTGATTGCCGATGTGGAGGAGGACAGGACGAGCCCGGCTTGGTCCAGCAAAGCCGCTTGCGCGCTTGCCAGAGTCGCTCGGACATCCGTTATCTCGGGCGGGTCGCCGCCCAGCACCGCCTTCGCTGCATCATCGTAAAGGCAGATCGCGCCGGCTTGTGTCACCCACCACCATGGTTCGCCGATCTGTATCTGCGGCTGCAGTCCCGCTTCCTGCGAAATCCCGACCAGCTCAACCGCGACTGATTTCAGGAAATCGATCGCAACAAAATTCGCCGGAGACACCAGTGTCGACGGTGGATCCCACGCTGTCAGCGCCTGCGAGCCGTCATAGGCCCGCTGCTTCCATTCGGCGGGACAGAATATGTCGAGAATCTCGTAGGACAGCGACCAGATCAGATCGTAGCCGCGCCCCTTGGCCGCTCGCGCAAGATCACGATGCCAGGCCAGTGCCGCGTTGTTGAGCGTCCGTCCAGGATCGAGCTCTCCTGTTCCACTAAGCGCGAAATAATGGCTCATCCCGATGTAGTGGTTGAGCACTCCGCGATAGCCGAGACGTTCCACGGCATCGACGATGCGTTCCGGCGGAATATTGTAGAGGTCGTCGTAGGCCGTGGCGATCCGCAAGCCGTGTTCGGGCACGACTGCATCGTTGATCGCAAGCACGCTAGCCGACCCATCGCAGCGGATGTTGGTGATTGTCGCCAATCCTTGCGCGGGTGCCGGAAACAGCTCCTGCGAACCCTCGACGTAACCGGCGGCGACCAGGCTGATGAACATCCGATCGATCTGCGTCGGGTCGACCCGATCGGCGTCCGCAGGCAGGCCGAACCCGCCGTCGAGCGCATCGAAATCGAGGGACACATCGGCGCTTGCCGGCGTCCCCTTCGCGTAATTCCACAGGCGGACGAACCACGAGCGCGGATTGCCCGCCGAGTCCTGGCCCTCGATCGTCAGCGTCGGCCCATTCAGCGCATCGAGCGCCACCACGCCGCTCGACTCCCAGTGGAAGCTCAGCACGCAATGCGAAAAGTCTCGGGCAGTTTCCCGCGCATGAGCCGGGTGCGCGAGCTTGTCCTCGCTCTCGTAAATGAGGCCGACGAGGTCGCCCTTGCGCAGGAACTCGCAACTGACGCTGAGCCCGTGCGCGTCGGGCGTCGTGACGAGACTCGCCACGGTGCCGCGCGGGAAGTCGACCGTCCAATGGCGCGGATCGAAGCGCTTGACGTGAGTTCGGACGATCTTCGCGCCGGAACGCGTGAACCACAGGTTCATTGGCCAGTCGCCAGTGCTGAGCGCACCGCTCGCGCCACCTGTCGGCTCGACTGCCGAAGGACTTGCGGATCGGAGGGCGTCGGCGACTGGATCGTGATGCCGACCCGGACGTCGCGTCCCCCGCCGCCGATCTGTTCAATGCGCCCTCCGCCAGAAGGCACGAATAGTTCCGGCCCACGTTCGCCGACAACATAGGGCCGGCCGGCGCTTACCGGACCGCCCGTCGCTCGACCGGGCGAACCGAATAGCGACCCGACGAGGCTGGTGAGACCGCTGATCAACCCGGATCCTAGGCCGCCGGTCCCGACGGAATCGAACAGGCCGCGAAGCGATGCTTGAGCGATCTGGTTCATCGCCGTCAGCGCGACCTTCTTGAGGTCGTCGAACCCGATCTTGCCGGTCGTGATCGCTTTTGCCAGCGCATTGTCGATGGTCCGTCCGGCGCTTTGCGCTCCAGTTGCTAACGGGCCTTCGAGCTGGCCGCGCATCGACGCGACGTCTCGGGCAAAAGACGCGGTGTCCGCCCGCACGCTGACGACCAGCTGATCGATTACCTCATCCATGCCGTGTCATCTCTCAATTGTCGGGGAAGCGGCGGCGAAGCGTTTCGATCGTCGCTTTGTCCGGAGCGTCACGGAAATTGGCCGGCGCCTGGAGCGCCAGCGAAAGCTCCGCAGGCGTCGAGTTCCAGAATTCCGTCGGTCGCCAGCCGAGCAAGATACTCGCGGCGTGGCACAACCGCGCGGCCGCCTCGCCGAATCGCTCCATCACCGCCCCTGAAGAATCTGGGTCAGCACCCGCCTCAAAATCGGCGACACGCCGGCGAGACCCTTTTCAACCACCGCTTCCCCGATCCGCTCGCGCGTGATCGCTGGCGGCCGCGTGCGGGACAGGTGGTCGAACAAGGCGACGATCTGTTCCAGCTTGAGCGATCCCGCCGCCGCGTGCTCGACCAGCTCGAACAGCGATCCCAATTCTTCCTCGGCGGCGACCAGCGCTCCGAAGCTCGGCCGGAGCAACAGTTGCTCGCCGCCGACCTCGATGCCTGTCTCGCCCCGATAGGCGTTCGCGCGACTCACAGCCCGACCACCTCACCCGAACTTTCGAGCGCGAGCGTGTAGTTTCGCTCGCCATTGAAATCGCCGGCATATTCGAGGCGCGTGACCAGGAATTGGCCTTGCATCCGGTCGCCGCTCTCGAAACTCAGCTCATAGCTTTCAAGCGCGCCGGACAGCGCGAGTCCCTTCACCTGCGCCTCGGCTGCGCTGCCGGTGAAGATGCCGCTCGCAGCCACCGAGACCGAGCGAATGCCGGCCCCCGAAAGCAACTCGCGCCAGCCGCCGCTGCCCTTGTTGGTGATCGCCACCGCATCGCCGTTGATCGACAATTGCGTGGTCTTAAGTCCCGCCACGGTCGCATAGGTCGGCGTTGCCGACCCGTCGCCGATCTTGAGCAGGAATGCGCTCCCGCGCTCCGCCGCCATAGGTTTCTCCTCTTTAGAAAGACTGAAAGGGATCAGTTCAGCGCCAGCATCCGCGCGCGGAAATCGATTGCGGCGGCCCACGGCCCGGCAACATCCCGAAGCACTCGTCGCCGCACCAGCCGCATGGTCACCAGCTGCCAGCCATCGACGGCCGGCAGCCCCTGGAGCTGCGCCTCGACCTGGTCGGCGAGCTCATGCAGCCGCACCGGCTCGTCGTCCCAAACCGTGATCGCCACTAGCACCTCGCGGCCCTCGCCCGTCTTGTGCCCCCAATCGGTCTCCGTCGTCGCGTCCAGCGCGGCATATGGGTAGGAAGCGCGCGCCGGCGGCCCGTCGAACACGCCGCTCAGTCCCTCGACATTGCTCAACGCCGCCGCGATCGCGGTCTGCAAGGCGCCGCCGGCGCTCATTTGACGGCTCCCGTCAGAAATCGCAGCGTCGGATCGGTCAGCCAGCGCTTTACGATGCCTCGTCCGCTGATCACCACGCGCGCATCCTCCACGCTCACCGCGGCGTTCCCGACGATCGCGCGCAGCTGAGCGGCGACATCGGTCACCTTCTTCTGCAGCTGATCGCCTGCGAGCTCTTCGCCTCGACTCAACAGTCCGGCCAACATCAGCGCACCTCTTCGCAGCGCATGACGATCCGATCCTTGGTCCTTGGGTCATCAAGGAGTTGGCGAGCGATCAGGCGGCGCTCTTTCCAGGTGATCCGTTGGCCGATCGCAATACTGTCCCGCTGTCGGATGGTGACTCGATAGAGCGGCATGGCGCTCAGTGCCTGCGCCTCGGCTTCCGCGCCGACGCTCTCGAGCGCGACCGCCGCCAGGCAGCGGCAGACCTCCTGCCAGCCCGGCTCTTGCAACCCCATGGCGTTGCGCAATGAAACGGGGCTCTCGATGATGATCCGCTCCCGCAGCGTTCCCGCGAATTCGGTCATGACAACCGCCCCTGGCTGGCCGGGATGAGGCGACTCATGACAAGCGCATCCGGCGATAGGGCCGCCACAAAGCTGTGACCGCGGCCGGCGGCTCGGCCCCTTCGCCGTCGCGATCGGTGAACAGGTGCGCGACCAGCCGGAGCACGCCCTGGCGGATCGGCTCCGGCACACCGTTTTCGTCGTCAGCCATTCCCGCCGTTCCGCCGACCCGAACCCGCCTCGCGGCCGGCAGCGCGCCGAGGCGCACCCATCCGTCGCCGGCAAAGTCGATGTCGATCATATAGGCTCCGCTCGACAGCGGCGTTGCTCCACCGCTCGAATCCACCGCCGACACGTCGGTGATCGACCGCACCGGCGTGATCGGCAACCGCTCCCAGCAGCCGCTCGCCGGCAGATCGCATTCGAACGATCGCGCAACGACCACCTGATTGGTGAACGCTTCGCACAGGCCGCTCGCCGTCCGGATCAGACCGGCGAGCACCGCTTCTTCCTCGCCCGTCTCGATCCGGACGTAGGCCTGCGCCTCGCTCATCGTGACGATCGGCTGCGCCAGGCCGTTCATCAGCGTTGCTCCACGCGGAGCACGATCGATCGATCGTCGATCCGTCCCGATTGGGTCACCACCCGGTTGGCGAGGCGGTACAGCCGTCCGGCGATTCCACCGCCGGCTTGAACCGTCGAAATTTTGTCGGCGAAACTACTCGCCACGACCGTGACTCCGCCTGCTTCCTCGGGTTCGACCGACCAGCTGCTGTCGGCCAGCACGTCATCGCCCAGATACTCGGCGCCCCAGTCGATGGCGTAGTCGAGGACCGCCTCGGGATCCTTGAGAAGAAGTGTCATGTGGGTCCTTCTGCTGTGCGGTCAGAGCGGCTCTGGCGCTGCGACCACGTCGGAAGTCGCGACGACGGTGCGCTTGGGCGGCGGGCCGTTCCCGCCGCCGGTCGTGGTGGTGGTGCTGACCTGGGCGGCGACCGGTGCCTCGCTTATGGCGACCGCTGCGATGCTCATGCCGCGATCAGGCCATGGTTGCGCAGTGCGACCAGGATCGCATTGACCGTGGCCTGGTTTAGCGCCCCCGACTGATCGTTGGGGATGGCTGCCTGTTGAGCGGCGACGACTTGCGTTCCATTGACCGAAAGCGCCTTGCCGGTCTGAAGGTCGATGCCGCTCCCGCCGACAATGACGGTCTCCACGCCATTGACCCTGAACCGGTGCTTCCAGCCGGAATTGTTGACGTCGAGGACCGTCCCATTGCCATAAAAGAAGCTGAGCGAGCCCACATTGGTCGGGGATCCTCCGAGCCACGATCGTGACTGAAGCTGCGTCAGAACGTTGGTCGTTTCCAGGAAGACGACGTTGTCCGTCGGCGCGCCCAAGACTGGCCCAAGGGCGTGTCCGCTGCCTCTCGCGCTGACGCTGCCGGAAGCGATGATGCCCCCATCCACGTGCATTCCGTCGGCCGCGCCGTGCGACAGTAACGAAACGCCCCGTACATTCGGCGACATCTGGCCGCCGATGACCAGCGTCGGCTCGACGAACTGCGACAAGCCCTGGTCGCTCTCCTGATAGCAGCCGGAAATCAGATTTCGGGCATTCCCGGTGTCGTCAGTGCAATAGGCTCCGCCCGCGCGGAACGTCATGCCGCTGGTCCAGGTCGGGATGTTGCTCGCGTCGGCCGCGCCGCCGGCGCTGAAATAATACCACCAATCATTATCAGCGGTCGTGCCCGATGGCGGATTGGTCGAAGCCCCGGCTTCCTGCCCCTTCCTCACGCAATAGCGATTGCCCGAATAAGAGACGAGCGAGGGAATCGGGCCGGGAACCGTTCCATTGGTTTGCGTATGACAGCCGAAATAGCTGTTCCCCAGGAACGACGAATCCCAGAAGCCCCACTGCCGGTTGGCGATCGCGTTGCAGCCAATGAAGATGGAGGCGTTGGAGTCGGCGCCATCGATAAAGAAGCCGTTGCGGCAGTTCTGCGCGAACACGCGGCGGAAATGGGAGCAATTGGCGTTGCCCTCGGAACCGGCGCCCGTCCCCGCCGAGTCGAAAATGTGAACGCCGTCGCCGGAGAAGTTATAGATCCCGACATCCTCGACGCAGATCGTCTCTCGGGCGTGAATTCCATGATACTCGCCCTCGGTTCCGGAATAGGCGCCGTAGAGCGTCAGGTTCCGCAGCGTGGCATATCCACCGCTTGAAGCGGTCGTCTGGATCGCAGTTGCGCCGATCGTGTTCGCTGCTTCAGTGCGGATACCGGTCGTGTTCGCCGCCCACTTGAGCACCGTCGAACCGGGTCCGAGATAGCCGACGCTCTCGCCCTCGACGATCAGCCCGTGGCTGAGATCAAGCGTCGTCGTTCCGAGATTGTAGACGCCTTTGGGGACGAACAGCTTGGCCGAGCCGATGTTGCCATAACCATAGCCGGTGGTCGCCGCGCTCTTGAGCAAGGCGACGGCGTTGACGAAGGCGCGGCCGTCGTCGGCAACGCCGTCACCGGCCGCGCCGAACCATTTGACGCTCAGCGGGCCCGAATATTTGCGGACCCAGGCGCCCGATGCGCCGGTCGCGTCGCTGCCAGGCGCGACGTAGATTCCTTGCGAAGGATCGGTAGCGACGGCGGCCGACTGGTCCGATCCGGTCCACACGAACAGGCCTTCGCGTCCAGCCTCACATAATGTAGCGGCGCCCTGTGCATGCGGAAGGGCGGCGAGCGTGGCGCGGCTCGACGCGCTCGAGCCGGCCTGCACCTGCGAATACCATTCGGCCGCGGCGATCAGCGATACGGTCTTGGTGCCGCTCGAGAAATTGGTCTTCACCCCGCCGATCGGATCGCGGCTAATCGCCCCGCCGGCGAGCAAGGTGCCGCGCCCGACTTCGTGCTCGGCCGGTTTGTCGACGCCGAGCGCGGAGTAATAAAAGCTATCGCCCAGCTGGAGCGCGGCGATGAAGCTGGTGAAGCCCGTCGCCGCGGCGCCGAGCGTGAAGTTGCCGGTGCCGACCGTCGTCGTGGTGTTGCGCACGAGGTCGACGAACTTCGGCTGAAAGCCGTCCGCCATTGCGGCTCCTCTTGATTAGCCTCTCCCGCGAGCGGGAGAGGGAGGGACCCGTCGCAAAGCGGCGGGAGGGTGAGGGGTGCGGGGCGAAGCTCAGGGGCGCGCTTCGCCCCGCTGGCCGCTCAGGCGAACTTCAGAAGCTTGATGCTTTCCGAGTTCACGACCTGGCCGCCAATCCGTTTGGTCGCGTAGAAGTGGACGTACGGCTTGTGCGTGAAGGGATCGCGCAGGATCGTCGTCGCGTTGCGCTCGGCGATCACATAGCCGGCCTTGAAATTGCCGAACGCGATCGACAGGCTGTTGGCGGCGATGTCCGGCATGTCCTCCGCCTCGATCAGCGGATAGCCGAGCAGCGTGGCCGGCTGCCCCGCCGTCAGGCCCGGCTGGAACAGGAACTGGCCGGTGCTGCTCTTGAACTTGCGGATTTCCGCCGCCGTCGACGAATTCATCACGAATACCGCGCCTTGCCGGTAGGGCGAGCGCAGCGACTGGACGAGGTCGACCAGCTTGTCCGCGGGATTGCTCGCCGGGAAGTCGCCCGCGGTCCCCGTGCCGATGAACTGAAGCGTCCCCATCGGCCGCGTCGAATCCAGGGCCGCCGAATTGGGCGAGCTGAGGAAGCCGAGCGGCTGGCTGGTGCCGGTGCCGTTGACGAACGCCGCGCCCTCGGCCCGCGCGAATTCGGTCGCGATCTCCTGTGCCAGCCAGGCTTCGACATCGAACATCGCGTCGTCGAGCATCTGCTGGGACGCCGCCGGGTTGGCGTAAAGGTCGCCCGACGCCGGCACCACTTCCGTAAAGGCCGGCGTATTGGTCTCCGGGCGATCCGCCTCAAATCCCACCCAGCCCGAAGGTGTACCGCCAGCTGTGATTAGCTTGCGATAGCCGGCGCTGCCGACCTTCACGACATTGGCGATGGAACGAATCGGCGAGATCGCAACCAGCGTCGCGTCGATCGCCTGGTCGATTTCCTGCGGCACCGCATAGCCGCCGATCGCGTCCGACGACGAACCGATCGCCTTGGTCTCCAGCCCGCTTTCGATCCCGCGCCGGATATATTGGGCGACGAAGCCGGCGCTTTCCGCCGACTTGACCCCGTCGAGCACCGGCCGCTGGCCGGAGATCACGCCCGCGGCGATCTTCGCCTTGAGCGTCTCCAGCTCTGCCTTCAGCGCCGCGACGCCGTCGTCCTCCTGTTCAAACGCTTCGAACGACTGCTCGAGCGAATCCGCTTTCACTTCCACCATTCCCATCTTCTCCCGTCTGAAATTCCCAAACAAAAAGGGCCGCGATTTCTCGCGACCCTCGTCACCTCACTTCGGTCATTCCCGCGGACACGGGAACCCAGCTATTTACTCTTCGGCACCTCCGAGTTGGGCATGCAGATTTCTTTGCCCGCGCAGTCCTTCAGATATCCCTCGATGTGTTCCTTCGTCATTTGACCGGGAGGCGGCGGCTCGATCAGCTTTATCGATTTTAGCCGATCGACAATCATCGTCTCACTTGGAGCACCTTTGATGGTGTCGGGTTCAAGCGTCCTCCGCCCGACAAAATCCACCGCGTACAAACCGCCGGGCGGCGTATCTTTATAGCCTGGCGGATCTCGCTTCCATTCAAGGGACACGTACATCCCATTCAAGGTGTTGAGACATTCGCCTGCCGGCACCGGGCAGAATCGCGACCCCTCGAAATCATTGCGCCACAATCCCGCCCAGCGCTGCTGCTGCGTCATCCTCTCGCAATCTTCGTAGCTGGAGATCGCCTGAATACCTCCATATTTGACGATCTTCAGGCAGGCCTCCGTCATGTTCGGGTCTACTTTGCGGATGCGTTCGATTTGCTCGTCTGAAAGCTTGGCTCGTGGCGGCTGCTCCTGTTTGCAGCCAGCCAACAGAATGATCGGCACCATCGATGAAATGAGCTTCATGAGTGGAGCATCGTCTAATCAGTCGTGCACTTCAACAGCGATGCACTCGAGCTGCCTAGCGTCGTTCAATTCATGCGTTTACCTATCAGCCGATGGACGCATTCCAGTCATCGCAGCAGTTCCAGCCTTATCTTCTCCCCGGCGAGCGCGTCCTCTGGTCCGGCCAACCCAAGCAGGGACTCGCCCTAAGCGGTCGCGACGCTCTCCTCATCCCGTTCAGCCTGTTGTGGGGCGGCTTTGCGATCTTCTGGAACGTCGGCGTTTGGACGGACTTCCCAAACACCGGCATCAGCGCCGACTGGCTTTTCAAACTGTGGGGCCTGCCGTTTCTTATTGTTGGCCTCTATTTGATTGTCGGCCGCTTCTTTCACGACGTGATTATCCGACGAAACTTGCACTATGCGGTCACCGACCGGCGTGTCTTGATTCTTCGTGGCAATAATTCCCCGAAACTTACTTCTCGGGACGTAAAATTGCTCCCGATGCTGGAGCTCACTGAATATCGGGGAGGGAGGGGCACCATCGCCTTCGACTCGGAAGACCTGGGCTATTCAATGGTCAGGAGGGTCAACGGCTTCGGATCGTGGCTCCCGATCGGTCACCCCAACGCTCAATTCTTCCGCATCGACGATCCTCGCCGCGTGTACGAGCTCATCCGCAACCAAGCTCACTCCTGACCTTCAACCGCATGCACCCGCGCCTTCGGCTGCATCGGGCTGGCGACCAGGCTGACCTCGACCAGGTCGAGCTCGATCAGCTCGCGCAAACCGCCTTCGCCCTTC
>Ga0157369_10006543_pt1 | contig 13484 bp, 12 predicted proteins | sample C25metaG_FD_113461 | JGI IMG/M metagenome (GOLD analysis project Ga0157369, IMG submission 113461) | Corn rhizosphere microbial communities from Kellogg Biological Station, Michigan, USA - C2-5 metaG | ecosystem: Host-associated > Plants > Roots > Rhizosphere > Soil | place: USA: Michigan...
CACCGCTTGATAGCGTGCCAAGGTGGCCGCTCTAGCCTTGGCATGGTCGACGATCGGCCACGGGTAGTCCCGCCCAAGCATGAACCCGTACTCCGCCAATCGCGCAGACTGTGCCAGCCACGGCGCGTGAATCCATTCGGTCGGCACCTTCGCCAATTCGATCACGTAGCGCTTGATGAACTGCCCGTGCGGATCGTACTGCCTCGATTGCGTGAGCGGATTGAAAATACGAAACCACGGCTGAGCATCGCACCCTGTGGATGCCACCCATTGCCATCCGCCATTGTTCGCGGCCAAATCGAAATCGTTGAGCCATTCGGCGAAATGCGCCTCGCCCCACCGCCAATCGATTCCCAAGTCTTTGACGAGAAAGCTAGCAGCCACCATTCGAAGACGATTATGCATATAGCCGGTGTGCAACAACTGGCGCATCGCCGCATCGACGAGCGGGTATCCCGTTCTGCCTTCGCGCCACGCATCGAAATCGGCATCCGCCTGAGGCCCCGTTTCCCAACGCACGGCGTCATATTCGCGCTTGAATGATGCACCGCTCGCCAGTTGCGGATTCATCGCAAGCACCATGAAGAAGAACTCTCGCCAAATGAGCTCGGACAGCCAGAGCGCGGCGCCGCTGTGCTGCGGCTGCAACGTCCATGCATGCGCGGCGCGCACCAGAGCGCGGATCGACACGGTGCCGAAGCGCAAATGCGTCGATAGGTAGCTCGGCCCTTCGATGGCCGGAAAATCGCGCTGCTCCCCGTACCGCCCAATGCGCTGCGCGAAGTCGTCGAACAACCGTGTCGCGCCGCTCATGCCGGGCGGCAGGTTCAACGTCGAAAGATCGCTAGGCACGAAACCGAGCTGATTCAGGCTCGGCCATTCCCTATCCGCGCCTGCGGGCGGCGCACACAATTGACCGGGCCGCGGATCGACGGCATAGGGTTCGAGATCGCCGGGAGTCAAACGTGCGAGCCAAGCACGCTTGTATGGCGTGAATACCGAGTATGGCCTGCCTTGCAAGTTCACGATGTCGTCGCGCTCGAAGATCACCTGATCCTTACACGCGACGAGCTTACCGCCCGCTGCTTGCAACCGCCGATCGACGGCTGCGTCCCGCGCGATCGCCGCAGGCTCATAGTCGCGATTGACAAAAACCTGGCGCGTTCCGAGTTGCTCGGCCAGTCGCGGCACGCACTCGGCCGGATCGCCATGCAGGACGATGAGCCCACCGCCGTGTTTTCGCAGCGACGCATCGACTTCCTTCAGGGACGCGTGGATGAAGTCGAGACGTCGATCCCAGGGCGCGCGCTCAGCTTGACCGGCCCGTTTGCGCTGCAACAGCGGATCGAGAATCGTCGTATCGAAGACGAACACGCACCAAACGCGCTCGGCTGTCGCGAGCGCCCCGCTCAGCGCGCCATGATCTTCCGTGCGCAGATCGCGGCGAAACCACACCAGCGCCCCATGCCCCAGGCTCATAAACGACCTCCGGCCCGGCTGCTGCAGTGCGATGTTCGAATCTGGAGGAATGTCGTCACGGCAAAGACGTTTGTAATGTCGACGAACTGGTGACTATACCGGCATCGGGCGAAAACGACGCAGCGCCATCCAGTCAACGCTTTCCCAGCGAAAGCGACCCGCCCGGCATACAAGTTGCGGACCTGTTCCCAAGCGGCTCGCGCCGCCTGTCTTCAACCATTTCAAGGGAGGGCGCTATGTTGGGCACGATCTTGCTAGTCATTCTCATTCTGCTTTTGATCGGCGCATTTCCGGCTTGGCCCTATAGCCGCGGCTGGGGCTATGCGCCAACGGGCACGTTGGGGCTTATCGTCATCATCGTCGTTATTCTCGTCGTACTAGGCCGAATATAGACCTGGCGCACTAGGCGACTTGTCGAGGCGTCGTTTGCATCGCCGGTCTTGCGATGCGGCGACCGCTTCGACTTTTGCCGAGACATGTAGCGCAGAACATCCTCGGGCGCTGCTCCGAGGCGCTTCTACCCTCACCAGATCTCACCCCAGGGGGCGCCACCGCCTCCCGCTTCCGCGGCCGTATCCTCGACCGCGTCTCGCCTCTTTCCGAGCAACCGCGCCAATGATCGGGCACGTGCCGTGCATCAGCCTCGCCGTCAGCAGCATTGGACCGTGCCATGCGGAGGCGACGGCAGTGGGCTCGCTACTAGGCGGCCGACCATGCGATTCGTTGCGCTCGCAACCGACTACGACAACACCCTAGCCAGCGACGGCAAGGTAGCGGAACCCACTTGGTCCGCACTGGAGCGCCTGCGGCAATCCGGTCGCCATGTGGTCCTCGTCAGCGGCCGCGAACTGGACGATTTGCGGGCGATCTGCCCGCGCCTGGATGTGTTCTCGCGCGTAGTGGCCGAAAACGGCGGCGTGTTGTACCGCCCCGATCGGGGTGAGCGCGAGCTGCTCGCACCCGCGCCGCCGAAACAGTTCGTCGAAGCATTGCGCAAACGTGGCATGCGCAACTTCAGCGTGAGCGAAACGCTCGTCGCGACGATGAAGCCCGGACGACGCGGTCTGCGCTCGGTGGTCGAAACGTCACGTCGTTCAATCGAGCATCGACCATTGCACCGTGGTGGCGCCGCTGGCGCGGCCGAACGAGGCGAACGACGGTGCCATCAAATGCACGTCGAACGCCTCCTTCCAGCGTACGAGAAAGCGTGACTCATAGGCGCCCTCTTGATCGCTGACGCAGTCGCCTCGCGGCTCCACGGTGCAGCCGATCTCCGCCAGTTGCGCCGTCATCTTGTGCGGACAGTCGGAGCCGATCGGATAACGCAGCATCAGCCAGGCCGCCTTGCGCCGCTCGAGGCGGTGTTCGGCCATCCCGAGCAACCAGAGCACGATCAAACCCAACACGACACCGGAAGCGCCGAGCGTGTACTGGCCACCGCCGAAGCACAGGCCGACGACCGTGATGAACCACAACATCGCCGCGGTCGTGACGCCGGTCACGAGCCCATCCTTACGCAGCACGGCGCCCGCGCCGATAAAGCCCATCCCCGTCAGAATGCCGAGCGGCAATCTCATCAAGTCCAGCACGGCAAAGCTTTCCTTGCCCTTACCGGTTTGATCCAGCAGCGCATTGGCCTGCAGCATCGCGAGGCAAGCAGCGAGACAGACGAGAATCGTCGTACGCAATCCAGCGGCTTTGCCCGATTCGCTGCGATTGACGCCGAAGACGGCGCCTGCGGCAAACGCACAGAGCAGCCGTACGGCGACCGTGGGCCAATCGAGGGTGAGCGGCATCGTCTCCATAGCTGTACGGCATCGATCAAGTCCATGCCGCCTTCAGATTCGCCGATGCGAACGAGCGAGCAAGACACACGCCCGCCGCGGCGTATTGAGCGCGGGTACGTGCCTTGCAGCGCAGCAAACGCGATCGAGCCGGCGCTTGCGCCGTGCATCGCACCCGTCAACGCATACTTCGACAGGAGAGCCCATATGAAGCGAACCATCCTAGCTTTGACGTGCTGCGCCTTGCTGCTGCCCGTCGCCGCCACCTACGCGCAAACGCAAGCCGCATCCACCACGGCGGCCAATCCGCTTCCCGAGCCCGATCGTGACTTCGTGCAGGCGGCTTCCATGTCGTCCTCGACCGAAATCGACGCCGCCAAGCTGGCGCAAAAAAATACGCACGATAAGGACGTCAAGTCCTTCGCACACCGCATGCTGCTCGATCACACGAAGTTGACCGTCGAGCTCAAGGCTGCGGCGCCGCATGGCGTCAAAGTACCGAAGGACAACTCGGACACGAGTGTCCTCGATTCGTTGAAGCCGCTAAAGGGTAAGGGATTCGACGACGCCTATATCGCGAAGATCGGCCTGAAAGGTCATGAGGATGCCGTCGCGGCCTTCAAAAAAGAGATTTCCGACGGCCAAAACGCCGACCTGAAGAAGCTCGCGCAAAAGGGGCTGCCCACGATCGAGCATCACTATCAGCTCGCGCAGGAATTGGCCAAGAAGAAAGGCGTCCAGCAATAAGCGCCCCGGCGGCGAAGCGCATGCCGCTGCATGCGCCCTATCCCGCCGCGGTGTGCGTGTGTTCGCAGGTAGTTCGGCGATTCAATCGCTGTGCGTCCATTCGACGTTTGCGCCCACCGACCGTAGATTCTCGACGAAGTGGGGATGTGCGCGGCGAATCGGCAATGCATTCGTGATCACCGAGCGCCCCTCGATGCTCGCAGCCACCATGAGCAGTGCGATCGCGACGCGAATGATATAGGGGCTTTCGACCTTGGCGGGGCTCAAGCCAATTCCACCGAACGTGATGAGACGATGCGGGTCGGACAGGAAAACGTGCGCGCCGAACTTCGAGAGTTCGACCGACCAACCCATCGCGCCGTCATACACCTTGTTCCAAAACATCGCGCTGCCTTCGGCGCGCACACCGAGCGCGATGAAGATGGGCAGCAGATCGACGGGCAGATAGGGCCACGGCGCCGCTTCCACCTTCGTCAAGATGTTCGGCGTGAACGGACGGCGAACCCGCAACGGCCCGTCGCGCAGCGCGCGCGACCAGCCGTCCCGATGAACCAAATCGACGCCGAACTTTGCGAACGTGCGATCGATCAAGGGGAACTGCTCGGGCGCGCTGTTCTTGACGACGATGTCGCCGCCCGTGATCGCGCCGAGCGCGAGAAACGTCGCGATCTCGTGGAAATCCTCGCTGAAGCGAAACTCGCCGCCTCCCAAGCGGCGACCGCCTTCGATGATCAAGCGCGAGGTGCCGATGCCTTCGATCGGGACACCGAGCATCGCGATGAAACGGCAGAACTCCTGCACATGCGGCTCGGAGGCGGCGTTCACGAGCGTCGAGGCGCCCGCTGCGCCAGCCGCGCACAGAACGAAGTTTTCGGTGGTGGTGACCGATGCGTAATCGAGCCAGTGATCGTTCGCCGCCATGCGCGCCTGCGCGCGTACGATCAGTGAATCGGGCGAGCGTTCCACCGTCGCGCCGAAGCGTTCGAACACTTCCACGTGCGGATCGATCTCGCGTACGCCGAGGGTGCAGCCTTTCACGTCGTTTTCGAGCCGCGCAACGCCGAAGCGGGCAAGTAGCGGCGGCACGAGCATGATCGACGATCGCATTTCCTCGGGCAACCGGTGTTTGACCGGATCGAACGACGTGGCGTGATGGTGCAATTCGAGAATGCCTGTGGAGAAATCCATCGACACGCTGCTGCCGAGCGCGCGGAAGATGTCGAGGATTTTCTTGACGTCGGTGATGTCGGGCACGCCGATGAGCCGCAATGGCTGGTCGGTCAGCAGCGTGGCGCACAGAATCGGCAAAACCGCGTTCTTATTGGCGGATGGCGTGATCTCGCCGCGGAGCGGGAGGCCACCATGGACGATCAGATCGGACATATTCGGGGGCAATACAGGATGTAAGGGGGTGTGGCGCAGAAACGCAGGCGCATATCATGCCATCGTCCGGCCCATCTTGGTCGACAAAGTTTCCGACGGGCCGCGCAATGGCCGGTTTCGGGAAGGCCGCCGTCGCCGCGCCGCTCGAATGCGACCGTCCCGCGCGCGTGCCTCAAACGCGAACGCGAGTGCGAGGTGCTTTCGCATCAAAGACTTGCGCGGCCTATGAGCAGGTTATTCACAGCCTTGCCAACAAAATCTGTGGATAAGCTCCGGGATGCCCGCTCTACGTCCCCTCGAGTTGACGACATCGTTGTCGGCCCTCGGCGTACCTCATTTTCCGTGCATAATCACCAGGCGCTGCCGGACACGGCCTGCCCCGGATGAGCCGGGCCATTTTCGCGGCTCGTCCCATCTAACCTGGAACCACTGGTCTTGCCTAGCTTCACCCTTGCCGCCTCTGTGACGGCTGAACTCGAGATTCGTAAGAGCCGCTTCATCGCCCATGCGATTCCGGTTGCTGACCGCGATGCGGCCATGCTCGAATTGCGCCGTCTGCGCGACGCCAACCCGGGCGCGACCAATGTGTGCTGGGCGCTGCTGGCCGGTGGTCAGTCCGGCATGTCCGATGACGGCGAACCGTCCGGCACCGCCGGCCGCCCCATCCTCGAAGTGCTGCGCCATCACGATCTGGATGGCGTGCTGGCGGCCGTGGTACGGTACTACGGCGGAGTGAAGCTCGGCGCGGGGGGCCTCGTGCGAGCGTACACGGACGCTATCGCGAGTGCGTTGCAACTGGCCGAGCGCGTCGAGCGCATTGCCCAAGCGCAGCTTATCGTCGAAACGAGCTATCCCGACGAAGCGCGGGTTCGGCGATGGATGGAACAGGAAAGCGTCGAACTGGTCGAGAGCCGCTATGGCCTGTCGGTGCGGCTCTCGCTACTCATGCCTGCCACGACGGTGGATGCAGCCCGCGTAGCCCTGCGCGATCTGACACAAGGACGCGCGACCTTTCCCGAAATCGATGAAGACGGCGCCGGCGATCCGGCGCGTGGCTAGCAAGCAGCCACGTGCCGCCTGCAGTGGCGGCCCCTTCCCTCTCGCTTACCTGCCCCGCGGCGCCTTGTGCGCGCTCATCACCGCCGATTCCTCGAATTGGGCGCGAAAACTCGCTCCTTTCATCCAATTGGTTTTGGGCGGCCAGACCTACACTGCTTTCCATGGAGCGAGACATCGGCTCCATCCACAAAGCCCTCGCGAGGCGACGTGGCGCCGGACGATCGTAGCAGTAGCTGTGCAGCGATTCCACTCAGCAGTCAGAGTTATCGCTGGTTAGGGTCAACGCTGGGGTTCGAGCAGAACGTTGTCGCAGTACGGAATAGTTGGCGGGCAGTACGCATCACTTAGCAGTACGCATCGCTTAGCGGTACGCATCACCGAGCAGCACGCATCACCGAGCAACATGCATCACCGAGCAATATGCATCACCGAGCAACATGCATCACCGAGCAACATGCATCACCGAGCAGCATGCATCACCGAGCAGCATGCATCACCGAGCAGCATGCATCACCGAGCAGCACGCATCACCGAGCAACACGCATCACCGAGCAACATGCATTACTAGCAGCATCGAGTACCTGATGGGCAGCACCGTAGTTTGCAATACTTGAAGTACCTCACCTCGGATAGCAGCACCTAGCCGTTGCAGCACCCTGGAAGTAGAAGCACCCTAGCAGTAGACTCACCTCACCTCGAAGTTGCAGTAGACGGGCCCTACCTCTTCCCTGGGTAGGGCCCATAGCTTTTGGCCGTGGCCTGCTTCGCAAGGCTCACTCGTACTTGCGCGCTGAAATGGCGTATTCGCTTTCGTTCTTCGCGGCGGAAGCAAAGCGAAACGTCGACGATTCTTCGCCCTTCGCTGCGTACATCGCGGCATCGGCCGCATCGATCAGTTGCCGCAGATGCCTCACCCGGTCGGGAAACGTCGCGATCCCGACGCTCAGGCCGATATCGAACCGGCCCGCATATTCCGCATGCGCCACCGCCTGAACTTGCCCGATCAGCCGGCGCGCAAGCTGCCGAAGATCCTCGTCGCCAGCGTAATGAGTAACGAGCGCCACGAATTCGTCGCCGCCAACCCGCGCCAGCATATCGTCGCGGCGCACCACCGCGGAAAGCCACTGCGCGAGCCGCCGTAAAAACGCGTCGCCCGCGCTATGGCCGAGCACGTCGTTGACCCGTTTGAAACCATCGATATCCATGAACAGCAACGCCACCCGCAAGGTGCTGCTATCGGGCCGGGACGCCAGCGCATCGATTTGAGCGAGCACGCGCCGGCGATTGGGGAGGCCCGTCAGCGGATCACACCCCGCTTCGCGATCCATCGCCTCGGAGTACGCACTAATATTGGCAAATGCCCGTTGCTCGATGATCAAGGCGTAGACCAAGAGCCCGCCGACAAAAATTGCGAACACCCCCAAGGCCCCCGCGCCAAACAGCACACGATCGCGCGCTTCATCGGCGGCACGGTGCCGGCGCGCTTCCCAACGCCCGCGTAACCGGTCGAATTCGGCGCGAAGCCTATCCATATCCCGTTTGCCCCGCCCCGTGTTGACGAGCGCGATCGCGCCAACCCGATCGCCATCGCGCGCAAGCGCGATGGTCCGCGCGAGCTCCACTAACTTGCTTTCGCGCAGAGCGTCGATGCGCCTCAAGATCTCGAGCGAAGGTGGGTCGGTGGCCACGAACTGGCGTAAGAGCCGCGTCGCTTCCTCGACATCGCGGATGCCCCGGTCATACGGCTGCAAGTATTCGGGGGAGCCTGTGACCAGATACCCGCGCTGCCCCGTTTCGGCGTCTTGCAAATCGTCGAGCGCGCGGTTAGCGACGCCAAGGACGGTAAAGGCTTCTTCCTCCATGGCGCCGTCCCGAACAATGACGCGGGCTTCCCAGACGAAGGCTGCAGCAGCGAGCAGCAAGCCCGCGACGAGCACAACATACAAGACGACGAAACGTTTGCGATCGCGACGAGCCGATCGAAAGAGTCTCGTAGGCAAAGCATTCTCCGCAAAATAACGTTTGGCTCCCGATCACTTCAGGATAGTCGAGCGTCGCGGCCGTGCACGAATCGCAATCAGTTCACTTGCGCGATGCGCTGATCGGGTTCGTCGTCGGCCGAAGCCAAGACGACGCAATCGCGCCCGAGGGCCTTGGCCGCGTAAAGGGCCGCGTCGGCCCGTGCCATGACGGATGCAAGCGTGTCGCGCGTGCCGAATTCCTCGATTCCGGCGCTAAACGTACAGGGCGTGTGCTCGCAAGGCGCAGCCGCGATAGCTGCGCGCAAGGCATCCGTCAGTTTCCATGCTTCGTCCTTGCGCGTCGCAGGAAAAAGGATGGCGAATTCCTCGCCGCCAAGGCGGCCGAACAAATCGCCGCGACGCACCGAGCGCGACACCACCGCAGCGAAGTGCGACAGTGCGCGATCGCCCGCCGCATGACCGTAGCGATCGTTGACGGCTTTGAAATTGTCGATATCGAGTATCCCCAGCGCAAGCGGCGTTCCGTCCGCCTTCGCAGCGGCAACGGCCGCCTCGGCCTTCTCGATAAACGCACGCCTGATCAGCGCACCGGTCAGTTCGTCCACCGTCGCCAAGCGTTCCATCCGTTCGGCCAATCGATCATGGGCAAGCATCACCATGGCAATCGACATGAACGGAAAGCTCAAGATGCCGAGTCCCAAAAAGCCGATGTTGAGCGGTGAAGGCTCGAGAAACGCAGTTTGATGATCGAACCCAAAGCCGTAAGTGATCGATCGCGCCACATGCAACAGTGCCCCGGCAAGCGCGGCGATACCGAGAAAGTAATAGTTGTATCGCGGGCGGTCCCGCGGACGATACCGCAAAGCGGTCCACCCGATGGCGATACGCACGTAAGCGAAGTAGGCGGAGCTCACGGCAACGCGCGCATCCAGATTCGGCTTGAAACACGTTAGATAGGCCAATGCGATCAACACGGCAGCGGCGACTGCATACTCGAGGACACACGCCGTCCGCCGACCAAAAAATTCGCGAGTGCCTTGAAGGATGATCAAACTGCCCGCGACGAAGATCGGGTACGCAACGACCGTGCCCAGCGACGCCGACATACGTTGCTCGATAAGCAAAAGCGCGACACCGGCGGCGAAAAGACCATAGGCGGCGCACCACCGCGCCACGCCGCGCACGTGCGCTCGCAACAGCGAGGCGAGTACCGCCGCGCTCATCACGCAAGACATCATCGCGATGCCGAGGAGGGCAACGGTACTGGGCATGAGTCGGTGAATCACTGAAATCGATCGATGGCGTGGCGCGACCATAGCGTACACTCGCACGGCCACCTCCCCGGATGCGCGTAATCGTATCGCACTCTGGGGTCGGTCTAAATAAGTGTTGCGTCGCGGCACACCGTTAAATACGGATAACCGCCACCATCCGACCTTGGCCAGTGTTCAGAGAACGGACTTAACAGTCCGGCCAAACTGTTTGCGACTGTGCCTGTCGTCGCGCTTCTTTTATCGCAACAATCGCCGCTACTTCCGCGATGGCGCCATACCCCCCCCCACCTGTGGCCGGTCCCGGCTCGATCTCGTCTCTCGCCCGTCCCGTATTCATAGGAACATAGGAGCCTTTGCCGTGGATACCTCACAGCCGCGAATGCAAGCTCAACGACACCCCGGCCCCGCCGTCAAGATCGGAGCGCTCGTCCCCTTGAGCCGCCCAGGCTGGGTCGACGCTGGCCGACACCTGCTTGCGGGTTTGGACCTGGCCATTGGCGAAGCCAACGAGAACGGCGGCATTCTCGGAAGGCCGCTCGCACTGATCGTCCGGGATACCGCGGCAGACCCGCAAAAAGCCATCGCCGCCGTGGATGAAATGGCGCAGCTTGGCGTGGTAGCGCTGGCGGGCGAATATCACAGCGTCGTCGCGCGCGCCGCCGCGATCCGGGCCGATACGCTACGCATGCCATTTCTGTGCTCCTCAGCAGTGCTCGATGCGCTGACCGACCAACCGTCAGACTGGGTCGCGCGGCTCTGCCCTGTCCAGTCGCGCGGCTGGCGAATCTATGCGGACTTCCTCTTGAACGCTGGTCATCGCCGCATCGCGGTCGTGACCCAGCCGAGCCTGTACTGGGCATCCGGCACGCGCATCCTGCGTGACCGCTTTGCCGAGCGCGATGGCACTGTCGTCGAACTCGACGCGAGCACGCTTTCACCGACGGCAGTGTGCGACGCCGTGGTCGGGAATCGCGCGACGGCGCTTCTCCTATTGATCGGGCATCCAGAGCCGGCGGTGTCGATCGTCAAAAGCGTGCGTCGCGATCGGCGGCTCGCCGCGCTACTCGTTGGCGCACCGGCGGGACAGCCCGAGCTGCCCGAGTGGGCGGCGTTGCTGGGAAACGACGGCCTCGCGATTCCGTTCCTGCGCTATCGAACGGAGGGCCTCAACCCGATCGGCGTTCGCGTTGAAGCGGCCCTGCGTCGGCGCCTGGGCGAACCACCGTCGTTCGTCGCATTCGAGGGCTACGACACGGCCACCGTCCTCGTAGAAGCACTGCGATCCAATGGGATCGATCGGGCTCTCGGCCCAGGCCTATGGTCTAGCCTCGTCGTGGAGGGAACGCGCGGAACGATCGAGTTTTCTCGCCCGCCGCAGATGCGCGTGTGGCAGTGGGCCCGGCCGCCGGTGGAAGTCGTCGATCGCGACCCGGAGCAACCCGATCGCTTTCGGTTGCTCCACGCCGGTCAAGGCCCGAGCGAGCCCGTCACCTAGCGATATGCGCGCCGAAGCCGACCTGCCCAGGCGCCGCGTCCTCTTTCAGCGTGCATTCGGGAATGTCGTAGTCGCCGCCATTCTGCCGCCGATACGGGATCGGGCGCGTGCTCCAAAGCTCGTCGAGCCGCCGCCCCAACGCATCGCAGGTTTGTGCAAACCTCGCCCCGTCCATCTTGCTCGTTCGATAGACGACGAACGGCGGCAGCACCTCGAAACCCGGATAGAACAGCACGCCGTGGTTGATCGGGAACAACACGTCGTCGATCGGCCCGTTGATCCCGCGCGCGCTATAGTGCGGCTCCCACCCTCCGGTCGACACGACTAGCATGGCGCGCTTGCCGGACAAGGATCCCTCGCCGTACCGATCGCCCCACCGATGGTCGGAATGTTCCCCGACGCCATAGGCGAAACCGTATGCGTACACCCGCTCGACCCATCCTTTCATGATCGCCGGCATGGAAAACCACCACAGCGGAAATTGAAAGATGACGGCATCGGCCCATTTGAGTTTCTCCTGCTCGCAGGCGATATCCTCGCTCTGCGTGCCGTTCGCGAATGCGTGCTTCGAATCGCTCGATGGGTGAAACACAGCCCCGGGCACATGGTCGGTGCTGTCACCGGCGTCGAGCACCGCCTTCCACTTCATCTCGTACAAATCGGAAACGCGCACGGCATGCCCCGCATCTTCCAGTCGCTTCACGGCAAATGCCTTCAGCGTTCCGTTGAAAGACCTCGGCTCGGGGTGCGCATAGACGATTAGGACGTTCATCGCTCGGACTCCAAAATTATCGAAAGCCCAGGCTACGACGCCGCGAGGTATAGTTGAAATGAATTCCTGAAATTACAGGTATTACCGTGGATAATCGCCTTCGACGTCTCGATCTGAACTTGCTCGTCACGCTGGACGCCTTGCTTAGCGAATTGAACGTGACGCGGGCGGCGCAGCGCCTGCATTACTCGCAGCCTTCTGTCAGCGTCCAGTTGGCGAAGCTGCGAGATGTTTTCGACGACCCGCTCCTCTTACCCGGTCCGCGCGGCATGCGTCCGACGCAACGTGCCGAGCAACTGCGCGAGCCGTTGCGCGAAGCGCTCGATGCGCTGGAGCGCGCGGTGGCGCCGGCCCGCCCTTTCGATCCTTTGGCAGCCGATCACACGTGGACGCTGGCCGCGACAGACTACGCGGAATCGACGATCGTGCTACCGGCCTTGCAGGGCCTTCGCACCAGCGCCCCAGGCTCGCGCCTCGCAGTGGTGGAGATGGTGCCGCCTCGCTTCGAAAAGCAAGCCGAACAAGGCGACATCGACATCGCGTTTCATACGACGATCGGGGCGCCGGAAGGGCTGCGTCGCCGCATCTTGTTCGCCGAGCGCTACGTCTTGATCGGCCGCACCGGTCACCCGCGCTTGAAACGGCGTCCGACGCTCGCGCAATTGTGCAAGCTCGAACATGTCATCGTGTCGCCGGACGGCGGCGGGTTTCGTGGCGTCACCGATGAAGTGCTCGGCGAGGCCGGACTCACACGGCGAGTGGCGCTCTCGGTTCCGCACTTTCTCTTTCTCATCGCCGCAGTGGCGCAGACGGATCTCGTCGCGATGGCGCCGCATCGCCTCGTGCGAGGCAACGCGGCGCTCGCCATCGTCGAAGCCCCCGTCCACGTTCCCGGCTACGAGATGTGCATGCTCTGGCACGAACGCGCGCATCGCGATCCGGCGCATCAGTGGCTGCGGGAGCACATCGTCGCGTCGGTTGGATGATGGGTGGCCGGTCACGATCGCTGGATCGTTCCGATCCAACCCGCGCAAATCGACGTCTGATTGCATCCCGACGTCTCCCATGATGAGCAGCAGCGCTGCGGCGCGCCATCGCTCGCCGACTGTCAATCGAAGTAAAGACGCAACCCGTAATGACCCGGACACCCGCGCCAGTCAACCAGAAATTCGTCGGGAGTTTTAACGATCAGCCGCCTCGCATACGGGGAGCCAGCATGAATTCCTTGCCATAAGGATTGTTCTCGGTAGGGGCGATCGATCGGCCGGTTTCACGCACGACATAGTCTTGACCAAGAATATTGACGTGCATTTCGTCATAGAGGCCCCGGCCAATGAGGCTGTCAGGCGCACGCTGTGGCTGAAGGATTCCATACTGGTCATACCGATGTTGGAAGGCAGGGCCGACGGCATCCTGGCTAAAGGGGATGCTGGAATACCCCCCTGGCTGCATTTGCTCCCACCAACCGGCCGCAGCCTGGCTTGGATCCACCCACGATGGGTTAGCGCC
>Ga0157369_10006547_pt1 | contig 13481 bp, 12 predicted proteins | sample C25metaG_FD_113461 | JGI IMG/M metagenome (GOLD analysis project Ga0157369, IMG submission 113461) | Corn rhizosphere microbial communities from Kellogg Biological Station, Michigan, USA - C2-5 metaG | ecosystem: Host-associated > Plants > Roots > Rhizosphere > Soil | place: USA: Michigan...
CCGTGCACCGGCATTGGCGACCTCCACGCGGTTGCCGCCCGGCTCCCAGACATAGAGGAAGAAGGTCTGCTGGATCGCGTGCTTGTGCGGTCCGGTTTCGATATGCACGCCGTTTTCCAGGAAAATGTCGGCGGCGCGCAGGATTTCCTCGCGGCTGTCGAGGGCATAGGTGACGTGGTGGAAGCGGCCCGTCTTGCCGTAATGGTCGCGGGTATAGGCGAAGTCGTAGCTCTTGTTCGACATCGTCATCCACATCGCCGCTTCCGTGCCGTCGTTGAGCACGATCTGCTCGGTGGTGCGGCAGCCGAGGTAATTCTCGAAAAACAGGCGATTCGCCTTGATGTCGACCGCTAGGCAATTGAGATGATCGAGCCGGCGGACATTGACGCCGCGCGCGGGAAAGCGCTGCGCCTGGTTCTTCAGGGCCGGCTTCAGCTCCGGCGGCGCCTGGTACCATTCGGTTTCGTAATAGAGCTCGATAACGTGGCCGTCGGGATCGCGGCAGCGGAACGCAGGTCCCTGCCCCATGTCGCCGTCGACCCAGCCGATCGCAAATTCCGAGCTCTTCAGCGCAGCGACGCGGCGCTCCAGCGCCTGCGGGCTACGCGCGCGAAGCGCCATGTGCTCCATGCCGGAAGTTTTCGAGCCAGTCAGCTTCAGCGAATAGCGCTCGTAATCGTCCCAGCCGCGCAAATAGACGGACTCGCCCTTTTGACCGCTGACGGTCATGCCCATGACGTCGACGAAGAATTTCAGGCTCTCCTCGGGCTTGGGCGTCAGCAATTCCATATGGCCGAGATGAGCGAGATCGAAGATCGGTTCGGGGCTCATGGAAGCTCTCGTCAGATAAGCGCGCGTGTCACGTCGTCGAACAATTCATCGACGGCGAATGCGCGCGGGATCAGCCCCTGCTGGGCGACATAGTGCGTAATCAATTCGAGCGAGCGGCGGATTTCGTCACCAGAGAAGCGCAATGAATCGGGCGAGGCTTTTGCGGATTCGCCGAGCAGCCGATGCACTTCCCGGACGGCTTCCGGATGCTTCCCGACCAGGCTTTGGCTCACCACCACCATATGATTGATCGGCCGCAACTTGTGTTTCGCGAACCACGCCTTCTCTTCCGCGGCCGTATCGGCGAACAACGGCTTCAAGTCGGGATGCTCCACCTTTTCGCCGAGGATGGCATCGAGTTCGCCATCGACCAGCATCTGCACGATCTGCTTGCCGGCGGATGCGCGCTTGGTCGTATCCTTGAACTCGGCGACATGGGCGTCCTCGAAAGTCACCCAGTCGATCGAATTGAGATCGACGTCGTAATCGTTGGCGAGGATGCCGCGCAGCCAGGCGCCGGTCGTCGTGGTGAAGGAGCGGATGCCGACGCGCTTGCCGTTGAGATCAGTGGGCTTCAGCGTGCCATGTTTCGCGTTGTACAGCGCAAAACCCTGCTGAAACCGCGCTACCACGACATCGGGCAGCAGCACCATCGGCTTGCCAAAGCTTTTCGCCATCAGAAAGGTGACGATCGCCATCTCGGAGACGTCGAAGGCCTGCTCCCGTACCATCGGCTTGAAGCCCTTGTTGGTCGGCGAATAGTCGACGAAATCGAGCGCGACGGTATCGGATTTGACCGCGCCCTTCTTGAGCGCGCTGGTGCCGGGATGATCGCCCAGGAGGGTGCGCAAATGCATCGTCATTTCAGCCTTCCCGCGTCGTCTTCTTCATAGCAAATCTTCCCCCGTGTGACGACGCGCGTTCACGCGCCGAATTCGAACAGCCGCGCCGGATTGCTGACCAGGACCTTCTCCTGCAGCTCCCGCTCGGGCGCGAACAGCGGCACGAGATCGACGAGATCGCCGTCGTTTGGCATCACCTTGACATTCGGATGCGGCCAATCGGTTCCCCAGATGACGCGATCGCTCGCGGTCTCGACAATCTTCCGCGCAAAGGGCACGGCATCGACGAACGGCGGCCCGGCGGAGGAGACGCGCTCGCAGCCGCAGACCTTCACCCAGCATTTCTCGTCGCGCTGCATCAGCTCGATCAGCGTCCTGAACGGCAACTGGTCGAGCCCATCGGCGGCCTTGACGCGCCCCATGTGATCGATGGAGTAGCGTACCGGCAGTTTCGACAACATCTCGGCATATTCGGGGATGTCGATCGCATCGAAGTGCAGGTCGACATGCCAGTTGAGCGGCGCGATCATTTGGATGACACGCTCGAACACCCGCTTGTCCGGCACGCCGCCGAGATGGCGCACGAAATTGAAGCGGCAGCCGCGGAAGCTGCCTTCATGCAGCTCGCGCAAGGCCCGCTCGGTGATGGTGTCGTCGATATTGGCGACTGCGCGATAGGCGCCGTTGCTCACCGCGATCGCGTCCAGCGCGACGCGGTTATCGGTGCCGTGCACGCTCGCGTTCACGATCACCGCGCGGCCGACGCCGATCTTCTTGTGCAGGGCGCGAAAATCTTCGAGGCCCGCATCGGGCGGCGTGTAGGGCCGGTCCGGCGCATAAGGCTATTTCGCGCCGGGGCCGAAGATGTGGCAATGCGCATCGCAGGCGAGCGGCGGAAGGTCGAACTTCGGCGTCTTCGTGTCCGGGTCTGGACCCGGAATGGTCGGTTTGAACATCGCTGATATCTGGCCTCAACGGGCGGTCTTGGCGCCGCCCTGGGCCTTGGCGCCGTTCTCGTTTGGCTGATTTGACAGGGCTTGGCGCGGCGCCGCGGCCGCGAGCTCCTCGACAGCCGGCGCCTGCAACGAAGCAACGGTCGCGCGCACGAGTTGCTCGATCGCGTTCGCAGGGTCCGAACCGTCAGCCTCGCCGCGCGACAGCCGCGATACGCGCTCCGGCGTCACCAGCGAGTAATAGAGCGCCCCGAGCAGGAAGTGGCTGCGCCACACGATCTCGGTGCGGGAAACATGTGGCAGGCTCTGATGAATGGCGTCGATGAAGGCGTGGCTGGTGTCGTCGAAGGTCTGGGCGATGATCTTGCGCGCGACCTCGTTGCCTTCCGCCGACATTACCGCGCGCAGCCGCGTGAACCGCGCGCCACCGCCCGCCAGATCGCTGCCCGAGGAAAACGCCGGCAGCACATAGGCGCGGACGATCGCCTCCAGCCGGTCCTGCAAATCGCGCACGCGCAAGGCCGCCGCCAGAAGTTCCGCGCGACGGTGGTTCATCGGCCCGCAATGCCGCCGGTAGATTTCCAGCAGCAGCCCGTCCTTGGTCTTGAAATGATAGGTCACGCTGCCGGGATTGGCGCCGGCCGCCTGCGCGATGTCGCGCACGGAGACCGCAGTGAAGCCATTGGTCGAGAACAGCTCTTCCGCCGCAGCGAGGATCGCCTCGCGCAAATTCGGCTTGCGCGCCGCGGCTTCCTTCCTGGTGGAACGGCGGACCATACTATTTGTACATATGTACAAAAGACCAGGTCCGGTCAACAAGGCAGTGACCGTTCTGCGCCACGCTCACCCGGCATTTGCCGGCGCGTGCACCGGCCAAAGATCCGCGCGCCAGTGCAGCGCGATCGCCAGCATCGCCACCAGACCGGAAGCGGCATAGAGCGTGCCGGTCGCGGAATAGCCGATCTGGTCGATCAGGCTGCCGGCGGCGAGCAGCCCGAGCGGCAGGCCGTAGATCACCATCATGCGCACGCCCATCACGCGGCCGCGCAGATGCGCGCTCGCCGTCCGCATCAGGATCACGGCCGCCGAAATCATCGACAGGCTCTGCGCGATGCCGGCCAATATCAGGCACACTATCGCCACCGGCATGGTCCTGAGTTCCACGAACACCAGCAGCATCGCGTACCAGGCGAGCGTCGCGCTGACCAGAAGGCGGGCGATCCGCACACCGCTCGTGACGCTGAGGGTGATCGAGCCGATCAGCGATCCCAGCGCAAAACTCGCAGACAGAACACCGAGGCCGGCCTGATCGGTATGGAAGATTTCGCTCGCGACATAAGGCAGCAAGCCATTGGTGAAGGGAAATGCGGTGAGGTTGGCGAGGAACGCGACGCAGAGCGCCGCGCGCATGCCGGGGCCGCTCCAGGCATGCACGAGGCCTTCCTTCAGATCCCGCAGCACCGACGGCATCAGGAAATCATCCGTGGCATGGTCGGTCATGCGGTGCGGCTTTTCGGGCCGGGTCATGCAGAGCATCAGGATGGCGGCGGTAAGATAGAGGCTCGCAATCGCTATATACGCGTAGCCGATGCCAAGCGCTGCGAACAATCCGGTGCCGGTCAAAGCGCCGGCGATGCGCGCACTGTCCTGCGTCGTGCGCGACAGGCTGATCGCGCCGACCAGCCGCTCCGGCGGCATGATGTCGGCGAGCAGCGCACCGCGCACGCCAAGGTCTGAAGGACGGATCAGGCCCATGATCGCGACGATGATCATGACATTGAGCGGCGACAGGTGACCGCTCAGCGCCAGCGTCATGATGCTCGAGGCCAGCATCGTGTAGACGAACCGCATCGCGGCCAGCAGTTCGCGATGGCCGATGCGGTCTCCGAGCATGCCGACGATCGGCGCGATCAGTGTCCCGGCATAGTTCAGTGACGCGAGCACGGTGAGCAGCAGCACCGAACCCGTCTCGGTCAAGATATACCAGCCGAGCACGAGGTTCTCGACCTCGAACGCCCAGGAGGTGAGCAGGTCGGACGGCCACTGGAAGCGGTAATTACGGATAGCGAAGGGCGCGAGCGCGGTACTCCGCGCGAACCCGCTCACGACGCGATGACGCGTTTCACGGCGTTCCACCCTGCCCTGTTTCTTGTTGTGTTGGCAGCAAACCTAGCGCCGAGGGGCCCCCTGTCAACCGACGCTTCCCGCAATGCGCGACCTATCCAACGACATGCCTCACCGCCGCTCGCGCCAGGAAGCGCAGCTTTTCATTGAGCGGGAAGCGGCCGAAATTGGTCTTGACCACTCCGAGCGTGAACGCGGTCTTCTTAGAATAGTCGATGCGCACGCCGACGATCACGGGCCGGCCGCCGGCGGCGATCTCGCTCGCCGCTTTGATCACGCCGGAGATGGCGTCGTTGTCATTCATCGGCAGATAGGCCGCGCCCGTCGCAAGCGCGACACCCTCGATATTGAGCTTGCCGATCTGGGTGCAAGGCTTGCGGCCATACGGGATCGCCTGCGCCTGCCCGATCTGCGCCAGCTCACCGTCGTTGAAGACGTAATAGACCACGCCGAGATTGTTGGTCGCGGCCGTCAATATCTCCATGCAGGTCATCATGAAGGCGCCGTCGCCCACGATGGCCTGCACGGTACGATCGGGACAGGCGAGCTTGGCGCCGATCGCGGCCGGCACGGCATAGCCCATGCAGTTGAAATCGGTCGGCAGGATCACGCTTTTCGGCGCGTGGATCGGCATCAGTTCGGCGGTGAGGAACGTATGATTGCCGTCGTCGATGGCGATGATGCCGTTGTCCGGCATCGCCTGCCGCAGACCGTCGAAGAAACGCGCGGGGTTGACGATGTCCTTGGCGTCATGTCGATACCAGCTCTCGCGATAGGCCGCCTTGTCGCTCCTGATCTGGTCGCGCAGCGCGCTGTTGGCGTTCCGCCGCGGCAGTTTGGCTTCCAGGTCCTGCAAGAATTGCTTCAGCACCACGCCGGCATCGCCAGCGATGGCGGCCTTGGCCGGATGATTGGCGTTGAAGACATCAGGATTGATATCGATGTGAATGAGATTGGCCGGCACCTCGGCGCCATAACTGCCGGTCGCGATCTCGGAGAAGCGCGTGCCGATCGCAACCATGCCGTCGCAATTCCTGAACGCGTTCTGCGCCGCGGGCACGGCAGACGCGCCAAAACCGAAGCCGACATGAAGCGGGTGATTGGCCGGAAAGACCGACAGCCCCTGCAACGTAGTCGCAACCGGCGCATCCAGCCATTCGGCAAGGCGAACAAGCTCTGCCGTCGCATCGCGCGCGCCCCAACCGGCGAAGATGCAGGGGCGTTTTGCATCGCGCAGGAGATCGACCGCGCGCGCGATCTCGCCAGCCGCTTCGACGCGCGGCGGCTGCGCGGGCTGAAATTGCGGCAACTCGCCGATCTCGTCCGTCATCAGCAGGATATTGACCGGCAACTCCACATAAACCGGCCCCGGCTCGCCCGAGGTTGCGATCCTGTAGGCCTCGAACAGCATTGGCACGACGTCCTCATGGCGACCGACGCGGAACGTCGCCTTGGTCAGCCCGCTCATGAATTTGTGGGTGTCCATCTGATGCAGTTGGTAGCGGTGGCCGGTGTCGTTGCGCGGGCCGCCCGACAGCACCAGCATCGGCACGCCATCGAGGAAAGCTTCCCCGATGCCGCTTGCCGCGTGGGTCAGGCCCGCGGCCGGCACCACCGTCAGCACGCCGATGGAATCGGAGAGCCGGCCGACCGCATCAGCCATGAAGGACGCCCCGCCCTCATGGGTGACCAGGATCTGCGTGATGCGGTTGGAGTTATTGAGCGCGTCATACAATTCGGTCGTGTGCACGCCGGGAATGCCGAAGGTGAACCGCGCGCCGATCTGCTCCAGCGCATAGACCGTGAGCCAGGCTCCTGTTCTCTTCATGATGGCGCACTCCCCAATTTTCGGCCGTCGATGGCAGCGGCCGCGATACGACCCGACAGGATGCAGCCGCCGAGGAAAGTGCCTTCCAGCGCCCGCAGGCCGTGGATGCCACCGCCGCCGAAGCCCGCGGCCTCGCCGACGGCATAAAGCCCGGGGATCGGCTGGCCCGCCGCATCGAGCACCCTGCTCTCTAGATCGGTCTGGATGCCGCCGAGACTCTTCCGGCTGATGATGAATTCACGAACCGCGATTAGCGGCAATGCCTTTGCGTCATTGATTGGCTGGAACTTGCAGAGCCGGATGCGGTCGCCGCGGTAGTTTCGCAAGTAAGCGATGCGCCGCAGTTGCTCGTCGTTCATCAGCTTCTCGCCGCGGGCGATGGTGGCGTCGTATTGCGAGACCACATCCTGCACGGCCCCGAGGTCGACGGAAGCATCGCCCTGCAGCGCATTCATCTTCTCGACCAGCTCGGGAAGCGAATTGGCGGTGACGAAATCGGCGCAGTTGGTGATCATCTCATTCACCAGCCAGCGATTGCCGAACAGGATGTCGCGCAGGAAGCCGAGCTTGTTCTTGTCGCGGATGGATGGATTGTGCTCGGCGCCTGAGATCGCCAACTCCTTCAGCGCAATCTTCATGTTCATGAGCTGCCAGGAATATTGTTTTTCCTGCGCACACATGTCGGTGACGAGCCGCCGCGTATCGAAGCCCGACACCAAAGGCTGCGGGCCGATGCGCTCTCCCCGCCAATTGAGCCACAGCGCCGAGCGTGGCGGCACCAGCGACAGGCCATGCATGGGTTTTCGCGGACGCGGATGATGCACGCCGGCGGCGTAATTCCACATTTTCTCGAGATGCGTCAGCACGCCACCGACGGCTACCGTCGCGTCATGCAGCGTGCCGTCGGCAAAACGGTGCGAGCCCGAAAGGAGTGTCTCGGGCGGCCGGCCCCAGTCGCGATGCCAGTTCTGCCGCACGCGCGTCAGATCCCCGCCATTGATGCCGCCCGCGGCGACCACGACCTGCTCGGCCTTCACTTCAAAGGGCGCGCCGGTCTTCTCGTCCACGCCGGAAGCGCCGTCGATTTGGCCGCCGGCCATCGTGAGGCGCTCGACCCGCCGGTTGAACCGCAAGCTCAAGCGCGAGGCGTTGCGATGACCGCGCAAGGCGGCAATCAACGCCTCCGTGAGCCCCTTGCCCGTCCCCCAGCTGATATGAAACCGCGGCACCGAATTGCCGGGTCGAAATTCGCCACGCTCGACCCAATTGACCACGGGCAGAAAGCTGACGCCGTAACCGCGCACCCAGGGATAGACGTCGGCACGACAGCGCGACACGTAGGTTTCCGCCCAGGCCCTTGGCCAGCGATCGTCAGGGCCAAACTCGGCAAAGCTGCACCAGTCGCGGAAAGCGAGATCGGTGGAATCGCGGATGCCCTGGCGGCGCTGCTCCGGCGAGTCCACAAAGAACATGCCGCCAAAGCTCTCGCGCGCGAGCCCGCCGAAGGCGCTCTCCTCGTCGCGGTCGACGAGCAGCACGGATTTGCCGCCGTCGAGCAGATCGAGCGCTGCGGCAATCCCGGCGATGCCGCCGCCGATGATTAAAACGTCGCTGCGCTCCATATTTGGATGCGTCTCCCCCATCATTCAGCCGAGTATCACGCTTTGGGCCTCAAGTGCATCGGCCCGATTGCCCCAGGCGAGACGGAGCTCGCCAGGACCGGCTGCTCGTAAGCCCGGCTCCTCGTAGGCTTGGTAAACGCGTCGTTAAGCGTCTGAGATCGGTGCCCTGACGCGAAAAACATCGATTTTCCAACAGTTCCGTGCAGGCAACGCCGCTCTCACCGAACCAGAATGCGCCAAAATGCTGCAGATTTAACCGACCGACGGTTCTGGTGGCTTAACCGTTTGTGCAAGGACGCATCCCATAGTGGAGACGAGTTCATTCCCATGTAGGCCAGGTCTATCCCGTGACATCGTTCGGACGTGTGATTTCGGTACGCGGCTCGCTTGCGCGAGTCGGCCTTCTGGCCACCAGCCAGATGCCCATCTCGGAGGTGCGCGGCACCGTCGGCCGTTTCGTCAGCATCCGCTGTGCTGCTTCGACCATCGTCGCCATGATCACCGACGTGACGGCGGAAAACCTGCCGAGCTCGGAGGAATATATCGCCAGCGCCGGCGTCGACCTGCTCGGCGAAATCCTCGGTGGCGACCGGCCGAAATTCCAGCGCGGCGTCACGAATTATCCGACCATCGGCGACACCGTCGAGCTGATCACCAACCAGGAGCTGCGCACGGTCTACGCACCTTCGGGGTCCGACCAGATCAATATCGGCGTGCTACAGCAGGACCGCTCGGTCATCGCCTACGTCGATGTCGAGGAAATGCTGTCCAAGCACTTTGCCGTGCTGGGCTCGACCGGCGTCGGCAAATCGACCGGCGTGTCGCTTCTGCTCAATGAAATCCTCAAGTCACGCCCGAACTTGCGCATCTTCCTGCTCGACGTGCACAACGAATATGGCCGCTGCTTCGGCGAGCGCGCGCTGGTGCTGAACCCGCGTAACCTGAAGCTGCCGTTCTGGCTGTTCAATTTCGAGGAAATCGTCGACGTGCTGTTCGCGGGCCGCCCCGGCGTGCCCGAGGAACTGGACATCCTCGCCGAAGTGATCCCGATCGCGAAGGGCATCTACACCCAGTACCAGAACGCCGACCGCATCGGGTTGAAGCGCATCGATCCCAAGCAGAACGGCTATACTCTCGACACGCCGGTGCCGTACCGCCTGGTCGATCTGATCTCGCTGATCGACGAGCGCATGGGCAAGCTCGAGAACCGCTCCTCGCGCATCATTTATCACAAGCTGATCTCGCGCATCGAAACCGTGCGCAACGACCCGCGCTACGCATTCATGTTCGACAATGCCAATGTCGGCGGCGACACCATGGCGGAAGTGATCAGCCATCTGTTCCGCCTGCCCGCCAACGGCAAGCCGATGACGGTGATGCAGCTCGCGGGCTTCCCCGCCGAAGTCATCGATTCCGTGGTGTCGGTCTTGTGCCGCATGGCCTTCGATTTCGGCTTGTGGAGCGACGGCGTGTCGCCCCTGCTGTTCGTCTGCGAGGAAGCGCACCGCTATGCCTCCGCCGACCGCAATATCGGCTTCGGCCCGACCCGCAAAGCGGTGTCACGCATCGCCAAGGAAGGCCGAAAATATGGTGTCTATCTGGGCCTCGTGACCCAGCGTCCGGCCGAGCTCGACGCCACCATCATCTCCCAGTGCAACACGCTGTTTACGATGCGCCTTGCCAACGACCGCGACCAGGCGCTGCTGCGTTCGGCGGTCTCGGACGCCGCCGCCAACCTGTTGTCCTTCGTGCCGTCGCTAGGCACCCGCGAAGTGCTGGCCTTCGGCGAAGGCGTAGCACTGCCGACCCGGCTGCGCTTCAAGGAAGTTCCGGCGCATCAATTGCCGCGCAGCGAATCTGCGATCCGCACCGTGCCATCGGCCGCCGCCGGTCATGACATGCATTTCGTCAGCGCCGTGCTGGAACGCTGGCGCGGCGCCACCTCGCAGCGCGACGTGCCCAGCGATCCCGGCATCAACGAACGGTCGGCGCCACGAACGCTGTCCTCGCTGGACGCACCGATGCTGCAACCCTCCCAGGGGCTCGATCCCGACCGCTTCTCGCTGCTGAAGAAGCCGCTGCGGTAAAATCGTTCGCGCTTTGCGCTGAGATCGCTCGTCCGCTATGGTTCCGGCAATACGACATTCTGGAACCACTGCGATGACCCAGCCTTCAGCCAAACGCTTTCCCGCGCCGTCCATCAACGAGCTACCGGACGATATCCGTACGCGGCTGCTCGCCGTGCAGGAAAAATCCGGCTTCGTGCCGAACGTGTTTTTGACCTTCGCGCGCCGGCCGGACGAGTTTCGCGCCTTCTTCGCCTATCACGACGCGCTGATGGAGAAGGAAAGCGGGCTCACCAAGGCCGAGCGCGAGATGATCGTGGTCGCGACCTCAGCTGCCAACCAGTGCCAGTATTGCGTGATCGCCCACGGCGCGATCCTGCGCATCCGCGCCAAGAATCCGCTGATCGCGGACCAGATCGCCGCAAACTACCGCAAGGCGGACATCACGCCGCGCCAGCGCGCCATGCTCGATTTCGCGATGAAGGTGAGCCGCGCGGCCGAAGAGGTCTCGGAAGCAGATTTCGCCGCGGTCACGGCCCACGGCTTTACCGACGAGGATGTCTGGGACATCGCCGCCATATCAGCGTTCTTCGCGCTGTCGAACCGCATGGCCAACTTCACCGGCATGCGCGCCAATGACGAGTTCTACCTGATGGGCCGCGTGCCGAAATAGCCCGCAAACTCAGTTGTCATCCGCAGGACCGCACCAGCCCGGCAGGTAGATCGCATCATGCGTCTTTGCCGCCGCCAAGGCCTTCTCGAGCGCCTTGGCGAAATGGTCTTCCACCACTTTGCGCGAGACCTGGCGGCGCAGGAAATCGGCCCAGAGGAATTCGCTGAACGGCGTGGTGTCCTTGGCAAAGCCGCCGGCGCGGCGCAATTCACCGGCGAGGCTGCGATAGGGATCGTCCTTCAGGTCCCTGATCGACTTCGGAAGGTCCTTGAAGTGCCGCCGCTCCCCCTTGGAATCATAGGGATAGACCCAACGCTTGTTGTCCATCACGCCCCAGAACGCTTCGCGTCCGACCATTCTGAGATCGCCGATCACAGTCACCAGCACGTTCTTGACGCCTTCCTCGTGCAGCGCGCGCGCTAGGTGATGATGATCGACCACGTAATAGCGCTTGTCCGGCCCGACCACGACCGGGATCATGTGTTTGCCGATCGTCGAACTCTGCTTCTCGGCGTCCTGCTCGCTGAAGCGCTTGCGCTTTTCCTTGACCTCGCGCATCCCGACGGTCATCTGCGTCGGCCGCAAGTCGAGGATCGGGATCGGGTGGACCGTTGGCTCGCGGGGACCGGACATAACTTGAAACTCCCGTGGTTGGCTGCCAAATAATTCCTTGAAATCATTGATTATGGCATGACGCTGCAGGCGATCAAATGCCTCCACGCTCGTTTTGAGGGAAATTGAATCGATGTTGAACGGCCACAGCGAACGGTCGCCGAGCGCGCGGGTGGTCCGCCTTGGTGGCCGCGAAATCGTCGCCGAAGGCCTGCATCTCAGCTTCTGGGCCGATATCAGCCATCGCTGCATGACGGCAACATGGCCCGCCTTCATCGCCGGTGCAGCCTTCGTGTTCATCGTCTTCAACGCAGTCTTTGCGATGTTCTACTGGATCGGCGACGACCCGATCTCCAACGTGCAGCACAAGGCGTATATCGACTATCTTTATTTCAGTATCGAGACGCTTTCGACGGCCGGCTATGGCGACATGCATCCGCAGACCCATTACGGCCACTTCATCGCAGCCATCGAGCTCTTCACCGACATCTTCTCGATGTCGGTGATGACCGGATTGATCTTCGCCCGCTTCTCGCGGCCGAGTGCCCGGCTCCTGTTCGCCAATAACCCCGTGATCACCAATTACGAGGGCAAGCCGACCTTGATGGTCCGCCTCGCCAATGAGCGTCACAACATCATCGGCAACGCCACCGCGCGGCTCTGGCTGTTCAAGGACGTCGTCACGACCGAAGGACATCAGGTCCGCCGCTTCTTCGAGCTGTCCTTGATGCGCAACGAAAGCCCCGCGCTCGCTCTGAGCTGGACGCTCTATCACGTGATCGACGAAGAGAGCCCGCTTCACGGGCTGAATGCCGGGGATCTCGACGTCGCCGATGTTTCGCTCGCGGTAGTGGTTTCCGGCTACGACGTTGTTGCGGCGCAAACCGTTCATGCGCGGAAATCCTACGAGCATCGCACGATCAGGTTCGGTCATCGCTACGTGGATGTGCTGGGCACGACGGAAGACGGTCGCGTCAGGATTGATTACGGCAGGTTCCATGACACCATGGAAGGCTAGCCTTCGCGAAGCTTAGCCTTTGGACGCATTGCTGCCGTGACAACATTCTCTGTGAGTGCGGAAACGGCCGTGTTACGTTGCATCTCTAGGTTTCGGAGCCGGAAGCAGTGAAGACCCAGCGGCCCATCACCACGGAAGAAGAGCATCGAGTGCTCCAATTCCGGCCGCGCAAGGCACCGCAAGCGTCCGCTTTTCACGGCAATGCGGTCATCACGCCCCTTCACCATGATTCGACGCCGGAGCCGGTCGGCTTGTCCAGGCTCGACCTGTCGCGCTACGAGGAGCCGCGGGAAGAGCCCGACGATTTTCGCCATCGCATGCTCGCCAATATCGCCGCCTTCGCCTTCACGGTCGCGCTCACCGCGGTCGCCATCTGGCTTGCGATGAGTATCGCCGACCTGCGCAAGACCCAGGACTGCGTGTTGATGGGCCGGCACGACTGCGTCCGCATCTCCAGCCCCTGAAGATCGGCCGGCGGACCCGGGCATAAATAATGCCTCAAATTCGATCCGGACGGCGCTACCCGCCTCCATTGAACTAACGGCGATGCTCCGATATACGGGCGTGCAACCACGGGCGGCGGGAACGGATGTTCCAGGGCGCGACGCCCGCAACGCCGCCGCAATCTGGATTTATCTCCAATATATCAAAGGTTTAGTGATGTCCTCCACATTCGATCAGGTCGCCACGATCATCGCTGAAACCTGCGACATTCCGCGCGACACGATCACGCCGGATAGCCACGCGATCGACGATCTGGGCATCGACAGCCTCGATTTCCTCGACATTGCGTTCGCCATCGACAAGGCCTTCGGGATCAAGCTGCCGCTGGAAAAATGGACGCAGGAAGTCAACGACGGCAAGGCCACCACCGAACAGTATTTCGTGCTGAAGAACCTCTGCGCGCGCATC